>Ga0310345_10003749_pt1 | contig 14241 bp, 17 predicted proteins | sample HC15DNA20500_MG_FD_204667 | JGI IMG/M metagenome (GOLD analysis project Ga0310345, IMG submission 204667) | Marine microbial communities from station ALOHA, North Pacific Subtropical Gyre - HC15-DNA-20-500_MG | ecosystem: Environmental > Aquatic > Marine > Oceanic | place: Pacific Ocean: North... | reverse complement strand
GATCTTGTTATAATGGACCTAAACAATGGGGAGACTGAGCAAGTGGCGAGCCCAAGTGACTGTAAATCACCCGTCTGAGACTGTGATGGTTCAACTCCATCTCTCCCCACCAATAGGCGAGTAGTTCAGCAGGTTAGAATGCCACTCTGATACGGTGGAGGTCGTTGGTTCAATTCCAACCTCGCCTACCAATGTTGATGGTAGCTCAGTTGGTAGAGCATCAGATTGTGGGTCTGAAAGTCGAGGGTTCGAACCCCTTCCATCAACCCAATAACTTAAAGAAATAAAATGGCTAGAAGATCAGCATACGGATTAACACAAGTAAAAAAGTCTAAAGTAACGCCGAAACGAACCTCTATTGGAATGTCAAAATATTCCAGACCGAAGAACAAACACAAAAGACGAATCTGGAAAAAATATCGAGGACAAGGAAAATAATGGGAGTATTAGAAGCATATTACGTAACGTGGTTTTGGAAGAATCTGATTTGGATTTGTTGGACTGGAGCAACTATTGCCCATTGGGGTCAGCAACACGGATTTCAATGACTGAAATTTGGATTGCATTAGTGCTAGTATGGTTTCCTCTAGAAAGAACGGTAGATAAAGAATTCAATTCGGAGAAGGAATGCTGGGACTACTACGAAAATGGTCTGGGTGAATCGAAATGGGGAAAACAAACTTTAGATCATCAAGGAAATAGACCAGACAAGAACTTTCATTTTAAACTGAAATGGAATGAATATCCTATAAGAACATACAAAGGCAAGGATAAAGGTTTCAGAAGTAGTGTATGGCTTTCGTGCGAGAGAAAGAATCCAAAAATATTTAATGAATGAATCAGAACCAATAGCTGGAAATAGACTAGTATGGAGACACATTCAAAGAGAGAACCAACGAATGATTCTTGATCCGCTAGGTTATGATGCCATAGTAGACATAGATGAAATACATTCAAGGAATAGAAGAAAGACTGATGATCCGTACATTAAAGCAACCAGTGCTAAAATGAAACACCGCTTTCCTGAAATAGATGATTCGGAGAGAAGATAATGTTTGAACTTAATGGAGATGCCAAGGTTGTAGCTTTCAAAGATATTAAGGGAAGGTCCGCAATCGTTGTAGATGATTTCTACAGGAATCCAGATGAAGTTAGAGAACTTGCGTGTGATTTGAAGTATAGTGAAGATCCTGAGTTGGTGGGAGGATTCCCAGGGATGAGAGGTTCTTTAAACACTTCCGAAGTAAAAGAAAAATTATATAATATATATTTAGACCTATGTAGTAATAAATTATGGAAAGGAAAAGTCCAACGCACTCAATTACTGGAAGATGGTAGTTTTAAAATTCCATTACTTCAAAAGAATAGACTATTTAATATTGACGAATTTAATAAAAATTGGGACAATCTAGGGTTTATGGTCAATGTTACCAATGATACATATTTAAAAAAGAATCCTTTAGGTATAATACCTCATCAAGATTATTGGAAGAATGAGCCTAGTGAAAAGTCTACATTTCAATTTGGAAGTGTAATTTATTTAAATACTCCGGATGAGTGTGCCGGTGGAACAAATTTATATAGTCATAATGGTGAAATGAGTATCCCTTCAGATTGGCAACCAGAATGGATGCGAGGTGTAGATGATGTTACATTTGAATATATTAAAGCTAAAGTTAATGGAAACAACCCATATACTGTAGAATTTGAGGCTGATATGGTGTATAATAGAATGGTATTATATCAGTCGGATGTTCTTCATAGTGCAGATGTAGACCTTGGTATGTTTACTGATAAATACCGACTTAATCAAGTATTTTTTATGTAAGGAAACTATGAATACTGTAACAGATAATGATAAAATTACTAGAAATATTGTTGATAAATCTATTAAACAAAAAGAACAACTAAAAGGATACGAACAGAAATTTGTTCCGGAGCATCCTTATTGCACAAACTGGCCGGTAAATAAAAAAATGGATAGATTTGATTTAGAAGAGCAAATTCAGAATGTATGGCAGACGAAAGAAGACTTGGATGCTGTAACAGAAAGAATCGTGGAGGACACGGTGTTTATGACAAAAGATCAGATTTCAAATGTTTTGATTGGGATAAGTGAATTACACGAAACAAGAATGTGGAAGCTATGGCAGATTTTTGAAACAATGGTGAGAGAAAAATCTTTTGGTCCAGAAGGATTTGTTTCTCTTGATTATAGGGGTGTACCTTTAACTGAGGATGATAATGAAAGCAAATCTTGAATTTAATTTACCAGAAGACGAAGTACAATTTAATGCGGCTACAAAGGCTATGGATTGGGCTTTGCTTGTGTGGGACTTAGATCAACAATGTCGAGACTGGAACAAATACGATAATCATAAGTTTGATGATATCCAAGATGCATTGCAAGGAGTACGCCGTATAATTTATGAAGCAATGCTTGAAAAAGGAGTTCAGTTTCCTTCCTAAATCATTTTGATTTCAATTTTACTCTTACTATACTCTTGAAATCATCATACAGATGAGAGCCGTATTCGTTAATAACTATACTTGTCACGGCTAGAGCGAAATCTTTAATACTTAAATCCGCATCTACCTTATCAATAGCTTTCAGCATAAATGTTTTTGCTTTCTCCGATTTAGGAGTACTTATTGCTATTTCTGATAAAATTTCTTCAGCAGTTTGATGTAATTGTTTCATATTAAGAAATTACGGCTGACATTAGCATTTCAGAACCGCTATCTGACAACGGATTTACCGCAGTTGCATAACGATTTAAGAGTCCAATTTTGCCCTGAAAAGATTCTCCCTCTGTTGCTCTTAGCAATTGTTGTGGAAATGTACCCATAATAATACTTGAAGCACCCATACTAGATTTACCAGTATCGTGTAATCCTACATACATCGTGGTAGCGGTCGCATCTGGATTAACATAATAGGTTGTTTTACCCATCTTGTTGATAATCAATCTCTTTTCTTCTGCATCTTCACCACGTACATAGTTAGATAGTGCAGAGATGGATGCCGCATTCTTGTAAGGAAGAATTGCAAAAGCATTAAAAGTTCTGAAATTAGGTGTATTCATTTTAATAACAAGTTCTTGGACACGCTGAGTAATTTCAAATAGTGATTGTTCTGAAGATCCAGCCGCAGTCAAAGCTAAAGCTGGAGTAGCTAATGAATTGGCATCAATAAATGTCAGAAAGGCGGTATTTTCTGCCGCATCAGTAATCCCCTTTAGTAGATTTGCCGCAATTGTGTATCCATCCAAACCATATTGATTCTGAAGATCCCGCAATGCTTCCATTGATAGTCCAGTTTGAGTTGGATCAGATGTTGCTGTATTTACTGTTAATGTAGCCTCTACCGTTTCAAAGGCATCAGTTGCTCCATTTCTACGTATATTGATGATTGTCCCAGTTGACATCTTCATCGGAACAACTGCCGCAATACTTCTAATTAAAGATGCTGTAGGTAATTCCTGAAAAGTGTCAACGAGTTTGTTGAAACTAAAATCAGCGGTGCCGATATTATCATTGTGCGTTTCTTCTAGAATTAATTTTTCTTCATTTTCCATTATGTTACCTTTTTTATAACTGTTCTATTATACTATATTTATAATAATTCTTATCCTCGCCCAGTACCTGCTGGTGGTCCAGGTGCGTGAGCAGAACTATCGGACATTATTGTTTGAGATTGTACACTATTATCAATAGTTGGTGCATTAATCATTTGTGAAGCACTAGGACCTGCTACGGCTTGTTTCTCTGCTGCCGAAATGTCAGCATTTTGTTGTTCTAAAACTGAACTTGATAACATCTCTGCCTCTGCTCCCATCATTGGAGAAGGACCGACATCAATTACTGGCACAGGTGCTGTTAATTCTCCCGCATTTCCAAACATATTCATTTGGGGTTTAAACTCGGTACTTTCACCATCTGGGAGCATTGTCAATGGTAATTCTTTTTCTCCTTCAACACTAACCGTACCTTCTGGTGTGGTATCAAAAAATGGTTTTTGTTCTGCCCAAATGTCCCATAATGTCTGTTCTAAGTGTGTGTCGTGAGTAAATATAGAACCTGTAGTTACCATTGCGGTATTAGCAGAATCTTGCAATTCCTTCTGCGGAGTCAACTCATCAAATTTCTCAGGAGTAAGGTTAGCTCCTTCTTCCAGTTTGGAGGAATCCTTGACAAATCTTTTCGTTCTTGTCTTTGCATATTGAAATTTCCCAGGATCCTTTACTTGTATGGGACCTTGATCTTCTGCCACTGTTCCGTCAGCATTCAGTCTTGTCGTGCCCGTACCCGGATCCTCGTCTTTCTTAGCGACGGCTTTGTCTCTCCGAGCTATCTCGGCTTTGGAACGCCTTACCATCATTTTTTCATCAGAATGAAACATCCACATCCCTTTATCGTGCAACCAAGTGCCAGGAATACCGTTTAGGTCCCCTTTTTGCATAAATTTTGTTTTATCGAGGTCTTTGGTCGCCGCCAATTCTGCTTTCCCACCACCTTCGAAAGTACGTGTCATAACACTTTTCTTTTTGTATTCCTTTTTCATCTTTGCCATATTATCGATTTCATCTCCCGCTTTTGTAGGTCCTGCAGAGCCTGCTTCACCATATGCAAGAGTTTCATCTCCAAAGAGTCCGCCAGAATCGTATTTAATCGATTTTCCCATCTTCTTGGCGGCTACGAGATCCATAATGTTCTGTTTATCTGCTTTGCCCCAAGTTTCTGTATCTAGGAGTGATTCTAAACTATCTACATCCAACTTTGATAATTTTTCTAAATCATCAATGGTGCCGTGACCCATACCGGTATCTACAATACCTTGTTGCTCGGCTTGTTTCATCAACCATTGCTTATCTTCATTAGCTAATGTGGAGCCTGAAGTATTTTCATCAATATTGGTTTTATCAGACACTTGTTCAGCAACAGTTTCTCCAATTTCTCCTGCTAAGAAATATCCTAATCCACCACCAATAATACCACCGACTAGTGTTCCGACAAACGGAACAACTGATCCTATTGCCGCTCCAGCGGCAGCACCTGCTAGGGCGGCACCAGTCTTACTATGTGCTATATTTTTTTCAGTTCTATCCATAGTCTCGTCTGTTTCAGTAGAGTATACATCAAAAGCACTCAATGCTACTGTTAATGGAAGTGCTACTTTACCTAATACTTTACCTCCTAATTTTGCAACATTTTTTACCTGACTCATCGTTCTGGCAGTTGTTTTACTTGCTTCTGCTAGTGCTTTGCCTCCGGCTTGAACAATGCCTTTGCTTGCTGGTGGTGGAGCTACAGCTGGTGCGCCTCCGGTAGGGACTTTTACTCCCCCTCCCGGAACTCTAGCACCTGGAACTCTGGCACCCGGCGCTCTAGGCTGTATAGTAGGTTTAGGCTGTACAGTTGGTTTAGGTTGTACAGTTGGTTTAGGCTGTATAGTAGGTTTGGGTTGTACAGTTGGTTTAGGTGGTTTAGGCTGTATAGTAGGTTTGGGTTGTACTGTAGGTGCAGGTTGAGTTACCTTTGGAACTGTAAATTTTGTCTTTAAAAATCTGTTGGATAATGATTTGAGAGAGTTAATTTGTCCGGTTAGAGCACCAGCAGCCGAAGTCAGACCAGTAATACCCAAACCAATCTTGCTGAATGGGGACATTAATAGACCAGCAAGTGTCGAAAAGAATCCACCTCCTTCGTCTTTTTTGTTTAGTGTAGGACCTTTCTTTCCTGCACCTAGCTTTGGACGCTTTCTATCTCTACTTGCTTCTAGTCTTAGTCTGTCTGCTTTAATTTCTCTTTGTTCCCTCCGTCTGTCAAAATCAAGTTCTTTTGTTTCAATATCAATAAGTTCTTGCATTTGGTCAGACTCGATCATCATTGGATCACCATCCGAATCCATAATAACACGTGGAGGTTCTCCTGTATTAGCTCCTTCAGCCACTGGTTCTGCTTCAACTGAGGGAGCGCCTTCACCCTTTGTAAGTGTTTCTAAGAAGGGGGGAGAATGTGTTCCTAATCCGGTTACAATTTCTTCTGTTTGTTTGTCTATAGCGGCTACTATAGCTCCACTATCTGCTCCACCAACATCTTGTCCAGCAACATCTGGTCCTGTTGGAACAGGAGAAGCATTTGAAGGTGCGTTAAGAGTTGGAGCATCCGGTTCAGCAGACCAGCCTGGATCCGAATAGACTAAATCACCTAAGATTGACTCCTCTTGTTTTAACTGTTCTTCTTTTACTGCATTCAACTTTGCTTCCGTCTCCCGCATTTTCAGCATATCGATTATCTGGTCTTTCTCTAAGCCATCAAACTCTCCCTTACCTGCCAAAGAGTCTGCCATTTGAGATAGTCTTATCTCTGATAACCCTAAATATTTTTCCTGTACTTGTCCAATCTCTTCTGTTTTTTTGTTAGCTTCCTCCTTGAGTTCATTTTCTCTGATAATAGCGGCAATTCCTTCCTTATTCAAACCATCGAATGCTCCTAGCTTTTCATATTCGGCAGCCATTCCCAGTATTCTCACCTCATCCTTCTTTTCTGCCGCTTTCTCCGCTTTCTTTAGGTCTTTTTCCGCTTGCCTTTGTCTCGCTTTCGCCTCATTAAATATTGTCTGGTTCAACATATCTTGAGTAGATATTTCAGAGATTATGGAGCTCATCCATTGTTTATTAGCCTTTTTTCTTTTAATATTTGCTTCTACCTTTTCCAGATTTTCCGAATCAGCCGCTTCCCTTTCTTCTTGACTCATTTTATTATAGCCGGAGCGTTTATCTCTCATTGCTTGAAGAATACTACCTTTTTCACGCAACCAATTTGTGTGCGACTCCTTCTCCTCAGCAATCTGAATTTTCAGATTGTCTTTTTCTTCCGCCCTCTGTCTTTTTCTTTGATTCTTGAGCATCTTGGCTTCGCCGGACAACATCTTAGTTATACCTCCGAGACCACCGCCTATGACGGCTTTCGCTCCAGCTACTTTCGCAAAGGTTTCCATTGTACTCGCCATTTTACTCCTTATCGTGGTCTTCTAGTTTTATCGTGTCTTTCTTTTTCTTCTTGTAGCCAATCCGCTAAAAGTGAAACGTAAATCTCCCTTTCATACGGTATCATATTATCTAGGTCTGAAAGGCTGTAATTGTGATGTTGCATAAGCTGGAAGTTAGTCTTGTAATGATTGACCAACGTATCGTAACTTATGCAAAGCCGAAAAAATCTTCCAGCCCCTCCAATGTGACTGGCTCTTTATGCCCACATTTTGTACACTTATAGTCAATTACGTGTCTTAATCGTGGTAAATGATTAAAAAATTCTTTAATTGAATCGAAGGTATCTTCGGACAAACTCTCTACAAATGTAGCCATCTCAACCTTTGATGTTTCTTTACCTTTATAAACATTCTCGGCATCAAATACATAATCTATTGAATCAACAATAACCTTAAACATCTTTTCGATGCCGTCAGTCTCGTTATCGTGAACTTTCATCTCTTCAGTAGACAAAAACTTTAATTGGATTCCAATATCATCCTTTATCATTATCTTTGAATAATCTTTATCAGGAAATTCAATTTTGATTTCGTCAATCCTAACTGGATATTTGTCTACGTGTCCACAAGGTACTCCATCCTTTTCTTGATTACAAGTAAATGAAGGCTCAATCATTTCCCCGCGGCTCTTTGCTCTAATATTTAAGAACAAATAATCAACATCAAATGCAGGTAACTTATCTGCATTTATCTTCCCATCAGTACAGTTTGTGATGATTCTTAAAATCACATCCCTTACTGCATTCGCAAACTCATCTCCCTTTAGAGTCTTAGCTCCTTCCATCGCAGTCAAAAGAATCTTTTCTTCTTTCACCAGAAATGGTCTGTAGGTCACAGTCTGTTTTTTATCCGATGGCAGTTTCAAACTGTACATCGGTGTTTCTATTTTTGGTAATGCCATAATATTATCTCCTATTAACAATTATGTTATCAATGCGGGGAATAGACGTTTATTCCCTGCTTATCAAGCGGTAGCGGTTCCATCAGGATTTATATTACCTGCTGTTTGCTTAGGTAGTTGTTTACCTGTGTTCGTACCTTCAATATCTGCCCACCATCCAGTTTTCGGTACAGTATGATTCCAATCTCTATATGAAAAAGTTACAGTAAATTGCTGTACTTCTCCTGTTTCTCCCCAAGTAAATTCCATTGGTCCTACATTCGTTGGATATGCTTCTATTAAAACGATATTCGCAATAGCACCGCCTTGTCTATCGAGAGGAATAATTCTAACCTCACTAACATAATCGTGATAATAACTTAAGGTATATATTTGTCTATGAGAAGTACCTCCTTTAGATACTCCAGTGCCGTGCTTGACTTGTCCCATAATGCCAGATAGCCAACCATCAAAGAATCTATGTTCTGCATAACTCTCTCCACACATAAATGTCATAGACACCGTGTCCACAATTAAATCATTTGCTACTTTAAAAACAGGACCAAATCGCTTGACATCGATTGTACCCAGACTTTTACCAGGAACTGATACTTGCTTTGCTTTATATGAAAGAAATTGAGCTCCTCCCTTTTCCTCGTCTGCTCCAGTGTAAAATTTACCAAAGTATCCATTACCTCCGGTCATTCCCATTCCATCGTGTCCTCGAGGCATATAGACTTCTATAGAATATAAATTATTTCTAGCGAAATCTCCTGTAGAACCTATTACTTTGTTAAAAGCTGATACTTCCATCTATTTACTCCATACTGATTTAGCAGTGGCACCAACAAATTTCTGATATGGTAGAAATATAACGTTCTCCCATTCATTAGGAGGTGCTTCCAGTAGACTTGTTTTTACGTGTCCATATAAGTATTTATGTATCATTTTGTCGGCGTGCTTAATATTTCGTACTGCATTCCAGGAGATTCTGAATCTTGCTTTGTTTGTCATATCTTCTACCTCTCCCTTTTGAGTTGCGAATTTCTTTATTTTTGAGAAGAATTTCATTCTCTCTATAGGAGATACATAATGAAAATTAAGTCCTAAAAAGCCATCCTTATACGCATCTAACACTATAATAAGAGGAAATCTATCCCAGTAAGGAAGGATTGCTTTAAATTTGGCGTCATATCCAAACGTATACATCTTCCCAGGAGCCAGTTTTCCCTTTTTCTTGAATCCTCGTGCGGATTCTCCTACTTTCGTCTTAAACCACGCTACCGATTTCTTTGCTTGTTTCGCTTTTGATTCAGCCATATTACTTCACCAAATGGTCCTCTGTTAGTAATTTAAATGTCCACTTCCGTTCAGCACAAAATTCTTCTGCTACTTTCCATTTTGCTTCATTCACTTTCCACGTTTTCATTGCACGTAAATACCTATATTTACTCTTAGAATTTTTAGTCTTTGGTAATTTGGGTGGTTCACATTGAGCCTTAGGCTTTACTTCAATAACCATTGTAGATAATTTACCATTATTGTCCCTTTGCTCAATCCAAAAGTCTGGAAAGTATCTATGGACTCTCCCATCCACCGGACTCTTATAGGGTAACACAATTTCCTCACTACTCCATCTCTCGATCTTTGGTTGTGTAACATCACAATATACCATAAATCTACGTTCCCAAGATGACCGATACCTAACCTTATCCACAGCACCGACATACTTATTAGGATTTTTTACTTTGTATTTTCCCTTATAAGCCATATCAACTATTTATATAAATAGTTTAAATACGTATTTAGAACATAGGAAGGACATATGCCCACTAAGAACCGACAAAAGGGACGGACCGGACGAAATATTGGTTCCCACGGAACTTCAATTGCAGTAACAGATGTTGAAAGCAGTTTGATGCAACCTGAACATCCGCTTGCAACATTTAAACCCGATCCATCTGACATCCCCCCAGCTAATGGCGCTCAAGTATTTAAATTCCCTTTAGATGATGTATCTGCCGGAAATTTTTGGACAAGATGTATAATCAATTCTTGGGTACCAGCTCCTCGTGCGAGTGATAAGAGCAATCAAGCCCACGGTTTAGATAAAGACTCTATTGCTAATATTTGGCTACCTATGCCTCTGACTCTCAATACTACCTATGCTCAGAAATATTCTGAATCAGATAATATGTTGGTCAATAGAGGTAATACAATGGGTGGAGAAGGTGGAGGACTAGGAGGTTTTGGAGCAATGCTTCTAAAACAAGCCGCAGCCGTGAGTGCTGGAGCCGCCAGTGAATTGGCTGAATTTACTTCTTCAGTAGCTAACGTGAACAATTCTGGTAAAATGGCAATGGGTTCAATCTCTAATCAAATGATGGGATTGGTATATGATGGAGCCTCATTAAGGTCACACACACTAAATTGGAGAATGACCCCTAAAGATAGAGAAGAACAAAAAGCAATTGAAGTGATTTGTTTTGCGTTCAAAAAATTCAGTTCTCCTGTAGTCAAAGGGGCTCTTGCCGGTGATGTTACTGTTAAGAGTTCTGGTGAGTCTCACGCAAAAACTGTCGCTGAAATAAAAGAAGCAGAAAAAGAATCCGGAAAGACTACAAATAACACAGACCTTATAGATGATGTTGCGGATTCTTTGAAAAATATAGGGCGCCTAGGTATACCTGTAACAGTCAATGTAGAATTCTGGTATGGTGCGGAGATCAATAAGCATTTATTCCAGATAAAGGATTCTTTTATCCAATCAGTTGCGGTGAATTATACTCCAACAGGAACGTGGAATGCATATGAGGATGGTGCTCCAATCGAAACACAACTCACAGTAGAGCTTAAAGAAAACGCAATCATTACTGCGGGTGATATTCAACAAAGAGGAGGATATTAATGCCAAAATATTCAAAAATACTTCCACAACTAACTTATAATGGAGTGAGTGTAGCTGATATCACACACAGGTTAGATATGCTCTCATCAGTTAGTAAATATGCAACTTTCTATTATTCCGTAACAATAGACGAAACTGCTACTCCCGAAAAAGTGGCGGAAAAGTATTATGGGAATCAAGACTATTGGTGGATTGTATGTGCAATAAATAAGGTAATTGATCCATTTTATGATTGGGTAATGAGAGAACCCGAAGTCTATGCATATGCGGAAAAAACCTATGACGACATAGATGTAATTCATCATTGGGAAGATTCCGAATTCACCCAATATGCGGAAAACAGCATTGAAGAGGACAGAGTGCCTGTTACTAATATAGAATGGGAACTACATTTAAACGATAAACTGAGACATATTATGTTGCTCAAGCCCAGTTACGTTCCAAAGATAGCAGACGAATTTGCAGATTGGATGAGAAATACTAAACAACAAATTCAGGAATAAACTACATTATGGATCCGCAGTTTGAAACATTAGACCCAAAAACGACCTCCGAATGGAATTGTAAGTTCACGAACTACAAAGGAGAAGATGATGAATTATCTGGCATCATCAAGCAATTGAGTATCTGGGAGTCAATATACAATAATTGTATGTTTGGCAATATTAAAATAGAAGATGGAACTGGGATGGTCGAGGAGAATGGTATTGTTGGCTCTGGTCTAGAGGAATTTCATTTTGAGATACTTACCCCGAATACGTCTTCGGAGAAAACCTCCAATCTCGAAAAGGAGTTCAGAATTGATTCCATAAGCGGAGGAAGACATACAGCAAAATCTACAATCTATGACATAGGAATAGCATCTCCTTACCTCTTTGTTAATAACTCAAAACTAATAAGCCGCTCATTTTTGAAGATGACGGCTTCAGAGATAGTGGAATATGTGGGTTCAGAGATTATGGAGTTTGGTGACTACTTATGGACTGACTTTGTGGTATCTCCTTCTCTACACGAAAAGAATATAGTGGTACCAAATTGGAATCCTTTTCAGCTAATAAATTTTCTTGGACGCAACTCGGTATCTGCTGAGGGAGAGTCCAATTACCTCTTTTTCGAGAACAATGATGGCTTCAAATTCATCACGGTAGACGAATTAAAAGGAGGAGACATAATGAGAGCATTTACCCTGAAAAATATGCCTGTAGGGATTGGTGAGAGTGCCCTCGGCTTCACGGTTGATAATGCAATTGTGGAGAAATATTCAGAGCAAGGACGCTTTAATATATCAAGCGGTCAAGTAAATGGTATGTATGGTGGGTCTATTCTCACTCATAATATCCTTGAAAAGTCGCTGATGACATATGAAGTGGAATACGATGGTGAGAAAGACAAGGTAATGGCAGAGGGTACAGGGCTAAACGGACCAAAGGACGCTCCATTTGCGGAATATAATGTAGGGCAACACAATGGTTTTATGAGTTCAAACTACCTTTATGATTTTCACGATAAAGGAGAAAAGAGTCATTACCCTCATTATGATATGAAGGCGACTGAAATGAGGGCTAATACTATTAAATTTGATGTCGCAGGTGATTCAAATTGTTGGGCTGGTGATGTGGTGCTCCTACGAATACCAACTCATATTCCCACTCACGATGTGCCCGAGGATCAGTATATGACCGGAAAATGGTTAGTCACCGCCATCCACCATAAGATTAATAATAATGAATACACAATGACGGTAGAGTGTATGAAAGATGGATTCTTTGGAGATCCAGATATAGTAATCGAAGAACGAGGATAAGACTATGCAATTTATGGGATTTGATGGTTTCGTTTGGTTCACGGGTGTCGTAGAGGATAGACGTGATCCAATGGCACTAGGAAGATGTAAGGTACGTATCGCTGGTCTCCATACAGAGAAGATGGAGTTGGGAATTGATGAAGGGATTCCGACCACGGATCTACCCTGGGCTCATCCAATGCAACCTATTACTTCCGCCGCGATGAATGGAATTGGTACTACTCCGCTCGGTCCAGTAGAAGGGACTTGGGTAGTAGGATTCTTCAGAGATGGAGAAGCCTGTCAAGAGCCTATTATGATGGGAACTTTGGGAGGGTATCCGACTAAGCCGCCAGCGAAGACTGGTTTTAACGATCCTAATGGGATATATCCAAAAGCCACCCATCTCGGTGAACCAGATACTCATAGACGGGCTCGTAAAGATTTCGAAGGACCACCCTCCGTGGGAGGAGGAGACTCTAAGCCAGAAGAAGGATTACCAATGGACAACTACAAAGCCCAATATCCTTTCAATCACGTAAGGGCTTCAGAGAGTGGTCACGTGGAAGAATGGGACGATACTCCAGGGGCTGAACGCCTTATGAGGTATCACAAAGCAGGTACGTGGGAAGAGATAGGACCAGATGGGACACGCACCGTAAACGTTATGATGGACAATTACCATATTGTCGCAGGAGATGAGAACATTACCATTACCGGAGATGCCAATCTCAAGATAGATGGTGATCTCAATCTCGAAGCCGGGGGTGATCTCAATTTAGTAGGGGGAGGTGACCTTAATATCGAAGCAGGAGGAGCTTGTAACATCGATTCCTTGGATGATTGCACGATCACCTCTGCCGCTGGAGTAACCACGGAGGCTGGTGCCATTAACTGGGTTAAAGGGGCCGGATTAAAGCTAAACTAGGAAAAACGGAAAAAACCGTGTTTTCCACGAAAAAAAAAAAGAATTGGACGTTCAGGATAGAAAATGCCAGTATCACCAAGTAGCGTAATATCAGGATCACAGGGCACCGGAATCTTCTCCAGTGCCAATGATGCAATGGGGTCCATTGGATCGGAGATGCGGTCACCGACCCACGCCAAGTTGGATCATATGAAGAAGGAGACCGAACCCCTGAATATCACCAAGCCACCGGATGGTATGAACGAAACCGCTGTCAAAGCCGCATACCCGGGTGCCGAAGGAGAAGAGATATGGGACACAATGCAAGGAATCCAGGATGTTTCCGATGGATTCACCTCTTGTGGAGACTTCTTGAACGATGCTCTATTAGCCGCTACACGAGATTTCATACGGAATTCCGGTATTCAGCAAGCAGGACGGGAGCTATCCAAAGCATTAGGTCAAGCGGATGAGATGCTAGAGTGTGCCGCAGGATTCGCCACCTTACTCGAATCTGAAGGTGTAGTCGATGATGCGATGGGAATGGGTGACCTACCACAGCTTAATAATCGATCAAGACAATTGGTGGAGGACTTTACGAACGCCTCGAGCGTTTCAAATATGCTGGCAAACTGTTCTCAAATACGGAATCTAACCAACGATTTCAATAATATGTGTGGTGAGATGATGGATAAGATCAATGATCTTA
>Ga0310345_10003746_pt1 | contig 14254 bp, 8 predicted proteins | sample HC15DNA20500_MG_FD_204667 | JGI IMG/M metagenome (GOLD analysis project Ga0310345, IMG submission 204667) | Marine microbial communities from station ALOHA, North Pacific Subtropical Gyre - HC15-DNA-20-500_MG | ecosystem: Environmental > Aquatic > Marine > Oceanic | place: Pacific Ocean: North... | reverse complement strand
CCCGGCCCGAACTGCTGGAAGGGCGCATCGGGTCCAGCAGGTTCCTCGTCCTCAACCACAGCAGCCATCAGCCGTTGTGCTTGCCCAACCTCCGGGCCGCCAAACACCGAAGGGACAAACGCCGCTGACGGTTCAGCTACCTCAAACCCCTCCCGTTCAGACACCGGAAGATCCTCAGCGGTTATCACATCCTTTTCGCGCAGCCACCCCTGCTGTTCTTCGGGGGTGTCCCCGAACGCTTCCAGGTCGGATTCTGCTTTAGCCAACTCGGCTTCGGCGGCGTCTAGCTGCTGACTGGCAGCGTCACCCGCTGACGCCACATCCGGTCGGGTTGGTTGGTTGTAGACGGGGTGTTCGCCTTCCAACCATTCGATAATCTGCCTTACGGTCAGGTTGGCTATTTCCTGAACCGTGATCCGCTGTGGGCGTCGCATCCCGAACATCGCCACATCGTGAGTAATCCGAACCCCGGATATTTCCAACAGGTTGATTAGCTGGTCGCGGACATCATCGAACTCTGTTCCGCTGTCATAGATGTCTTCCAGGGGGCGTTCGTCAATCCTTTCGCCACGCGGGTCGATGATCGTGGACAGACCCAAGGGTCGCAGTTCGTCTTCGACAAACGCGTCGAGATCACCCAAGCCTTGACGCTGGTTGGCTAGGGCTTCGTTCTGTAAGTCTTCGGACGCTGCTACTTTTTGGGCGTCTTCGACTTTCTTCTCAGCGTCAGCAACGGCCTGTTCCAACCGTGCGAGTTCGTCGGCAACCGCCTTGTCAAGAGTGGCACTCATCCGATTGCTCCTGCGACAATCTTCTGGAACATGCTCATCGTTTCCGACATGCTCCGACCGGCCGCTTCCTCAGGCGACGTAGACCGGAACCGGGCCTCAACATCAGACACACCAGGGGTTGAAGCCTTGTCGGTTTCCAGGCGACGGAACACGCCGACCGCCATCTGCTTTTCGGACGCCGAAGCGTTCCGGCCGAACACCCGCTGGGCGGCCGTGTCGGCATACGTTCCGATCTGGTCTTCCGTGTACCGTTTGGCAACCGGTTCTTCTTCCGGTTCGAGTACGGGCATGGCTCCTGCGGGGAGGGCTTCTTCGGAAAGCGGGTCTACGCCTCGGACGGCGAAATGTCTGACCGCTGCGTTGAGCGCATCCCGCTGCTCCAACGGGTTGTCGATGTAACCGAGGTAGGTTTTGAGTTGCGTGTTGGTCGCCGTGTCAGGGTTCACGCCGAAGAATCCGTTGACGAACAGCCTTTCGTGGACTGCCCGCTGCTGGTCTTCGCTCATGGCGAAATACGTTTCGTACACATCACGAACAACCATGTCAGGGACTTCAACCGTGGAAGCCGACGGAGGCCCTGACGCATCCGGCGGGAGTTCATCAAACCGGGTTTCTTCACGCGTGGTGATAACCATGTACGGGTCCAACCCGTCGGGCACCGCAGCGTCGATACGATCCTCAACCTGATTACCGCCCCCAGTCAACGGGGCGATACCAAACTGGCCGAGAATGGCGTCAAGGTCTTCGCTCACGCCGCCGCCCTCATTTCCCCCCGCTGCACCTTCGGCCAAGTGTCAGACGACAACGGATCAAACTCCAACCATCGCCACACCAAATCCGAAAACGTCGGGTTCTCCAACATCTGATCCATTACCGCCTGCCACGCCGCTTTCAAATCCTGGTTCGATGTCGCATCCAACGACGACGCCCCCCCGGCGATCTTACGGGCTGACAGTTCCCCGGTGAACGCATCCCTGACCTGCAAGTATTCTCCGAGCAACCGAATGTCGTCCCGGCCGGAAAGCCGCTCGTCTGCGACAATCGCCCGCATCCCTCCGATCCGGGTCGGCCATTTCGTCAAATCCGGGTCCAAATATTCGTCGTACCACAACGGGTACTTCTCACCGATCTTTTCCACCAACAACTGTTTAGCCCTCAACAAATCCGACGCGGCGGCGAGCCGCAGGTTCGGCAAGCCACGGGAACGCATCTCGCTGAAAATAGCGTCGCTGATACGCCCATACTCCTGCCACCCTTCCCGCACGCGGCTGTCCGTCAAGATTTCTTCCAACGACAGTCTTTCACGCCGTTTCACCCCGGACCCCGGGGAAGTGTCCTCACGCAACTGCTTCTCGTACACCGCTGAGGAAAACTTTGCCGCACCGCCGCCTTCGATCCCCAAGATCAGACTACCAACCTCCGGGTGGCGGCGAATCAGGTCGATGTATTCGGCCCGGATTTCCTCGGCTTCTATCGTCGCCGGCAGCCCCTCGTTGTTCTTCGAGAACCGGGCTGACAGGGCGAAGAACCCGTCCACGCCTTCGTCGGCCAGGTATTGAATGAACTCGTCGTCAGCGGTTTTCGGATTGGCGGCCTTCAACTCCCGGTAGTGGTCAATGTACGGCTGGTACGGGGAGTGGAACCCGACTGACGCCGGGGAGAACGCCGATGCGACAGCCCGCAGGAACATGAAGTTCCTGGTGTCGGTTTTGATTTCGGATAGGAACTCTGCGACCTGCTGGCCGTCACCGAAGTCAATCGGGTCACGTTCACCGTCGGCCATGTCGGCCATCCGGGTGAGCATGATCGACGCGGCAGCCGACTCGTAGGAGCGGTCTTCACGCAAAGCAGAAGTGACACGACGCATCCACGCCGGTTGGAACGCCTGGAACGTCTGTTCCATCATCCCTTCCCCACGGATCGGCCCGTAGGGGAGGACCAGCTTGAAAGCGTCTTCGAGTTTCGGGTCGGCGGTGACAATCGCTGAGATCGGTAGCTGGGCGAGAGGGCCAACGCCGGGCACGATCTGTGTGACCATGTTCAACGAGTCGGCACGGAACCGGATGATTCCCTGGTCGTCTATGGCTTTGCTGAACACGCCTTTGCCGATGGCTTCGGTGGCGAGTTGAGGGAGCCGGAACTGGAAGTACCGTTCCTCGTTCACTTCGACTGTTTGGAAGAAACCCCCCATGTCGATGTCGGCGTACAGCGCCGCTCTGGCCCTGGCGACGAACGCCGGGTTGTCGATGGCGAGGCCCGCCCAGCGGGTCAGCACTTCCTGGTAGGCGTTGAAGAACGGCATGATGTTTCGCATCATGTCCGAGAACTCTGATCGTTCTGCGAGGTCGTAGAGCAGGTCGCGGGTTTCGTTCAACGCTTTGCGGCGTGCGGAGCTTTCAAGGCCGCGGAGGGCTTCTTCGGTTAGTTCGTATTCGCCGCTGGTTTTCTTGAACTTCCCGATGGCGTCTTCCATGTATTGCTCGTAGACCCGTTTGAAATACGGGTTACGGGAGAGAGTGTCGGTGGGGGTGGTCATAAGCCGGTCGAAGGTGCGGTCTACGAGGCGTTTGGTGCGTTGCCCCAACTTGTTTTCGGTCAACAGGAGTGCTTCTTGGCCGTGAACTTCCCCAACGAACTGTTGCCAAGGCGTTTCTTCCCCGACCGCCGTCTTTTTCACATCTTCAAGACGGACCCGCTTCCCGTTGGCGACCTTTCTCCGCAGCATCCGTCCACCGTGGGTGTTGTTCGACAGCATCCGGTCGGCCACCCGGGTCACGTTCTGCGCCCATGCTTCAATAGCGTCAGGGATCGGGGCACCGGTCGCCGGGTCCACCAGATCGTCACGGAACCTGGAAGCAGCACGTTCAAGGAACTTGACCCCATCGGGTTCCTCGGTCAGCCATTCGGTCAGCGCCCGGGCGCGGGCATCAGCGTCACCTATCCTGTCATCGAAAGCGATACGGCCCGCACCGTTGTTGCCCCATTGGTCGTTGACGACCCGCTCCCACCATTTAGCGAACTCCACTTCGTCATCCAGCATGGGGCTGAACTTGCGCCATTCACCGAGGGCTTCCACCGTGTCGTCCCACATCATGCGCTCAGAATCCACCAGCAGATAGTGGGCCTGCCGGTTCGCGCTGTTCGCTTTCACATAAAGAAGGTTCGGTGACAACGCATCCCCGAAAGCCTGATCCACCTCATACCCGTGGATGGTCAACGGGCCTTCACCCTGGGTTTCACCGCGCAGTCTGCGCCGCAGCCTCGACATCCACCCGAGGTCAACTTCTGAAAGCTTCTCGCGGCCCATGCTGGTGAGTTCCGCTGCGGACAGTTCACCCACAACACCCTCCGGGGTCGCCGTGAACGCGCTGACCGCCTGCCCGCGTTGCATGCGTTCCGGTTCAGCTATCTGCCGGGCTTGGGTGCGGACACTCAGGTTCCGACGCAACCGTTTGACCGCCCGGGTGTTACGAGCCAACGATCCGACAGCACCGATGCCCATTCCGACAGGCCCACCGATCAGCAACCCCAACCCGCCGGTCGTCGCAGCCCGACGGGCAACAAGCCGGTGGGCCGCCTTCGGATCGTACTTGCCGGTTTTGACCAGCGCCTTTTGCAACACCTTTTCCACATACTGTGGACGGTTCTCCGCTAGGAGCGCCCACAGGTGTTCAACGCTGCCGATTTTCGCCATCATCCGTAACTGTTCGTCACCGACGACCCGCATCGTCCACGCTGGGCGCAGCAGCACCGCCGGCCGCCACCAACTCATCACCCCTCCGATGAACTGGCCTCGGATCTCGTTGGCCTGAGCGAAAGCGTCAGGGAACTTCGACGCCTTGCTTCTCAGAAACTTGTCGAGAGCTTTCATGTCGGCTACCGCCACCGTTTGCTTCAACTGCGACGGGTTCAACGGGACTTGAAGCACATGCGGCTGACCGGCGTCGTCTACCCAAGCGACGGTACTGATGTTCGTGTCAGCGTCGTAACGCTGCGGTTTGGTGAGAATCGCATGGGCCGCCCTGTTGGAGTCGGTAAAATCTTTCATCAGAGCTTTTATCTCTGCGTCTGTTGCGTCAGGGAAATGCTTTTTGAGTAGCTGTTTGACCGCCTTGTTCTGATATTTGGGCGCTACGTTCGTGGCGCGGGCGAAACGGTCGGAACGTGCCCACTCGCCGCGGAACCGGGTGATCTCATCAGTTGAGAACCCTGCTTCACGCATCATCCGAGCGACCTGCTCGCCGCTGTTCGGGTCGCCTGCGTACACCACATGCTGCGGGCGCATGTCCCGCACCACCCTGACCGGGGCGAAGAAGAAACAAGACCGATACAGTTCGGAATGATCCAACTTGTCCATCATGTTCAGGCGACGCGTCGGCCTTACCGCCTCGTCAATGCTGGCGAAAGCACGGGACACCTCATCAAGCTCATCGAGCATTTCCGCAGGGATGTCCTGGGCGTCCTCAAACTTTCTGGCTGCCACACCGGGCGTACCGGGCGGCACCGCGTCTTCGACGGTGTTGGCTTTCTCCCAATACTTCCTGTACCGGTACGCCAACCCTGCACCTTCGGTCGCTGCCATGCGTTCAACCACTGACGCTTGGCCCATGAAGAACCGCATCACGTTCTCAGCGGAAGCACGCCCCCCCTGGGTGAACCCGGTTTCGCCACGCAAAGCGCGGGCTATCTCCAAAGCGATCAGATCCCCTTCATGGTGGTCGGGGAAATACTTTTCACGGATGCGGCCTGCTAGGGCATCTGCACTCGCCCCGGCCCCGCGGTCAAGGTTTTCCAAATCGTCAGCAAACCGGCCGTACCCGCCGCCTTCGGCAAAATAGTTGTCAAACGCCCGACGTTTCGCAACTACGCGAGTCACCCGAACCGCCTTAGCGGCCAACACTTCCGGCATCAAACCAAACCTGATCCCCGCGTCCCACATGCCGGACACGACGCCGAAATACGCTTTGCCCTCAGCGGCGATCACTTCTTCCTGGTCGAGAATGTCGTCGGTCATAAACGCCAACGTGATGGCCTGACCGGGGGAACGGCTCTGAGCGGTTTTGTACGCCATCTTCCAAGCGTCACCGTCGAACCAGACACCCCAATCGTCACCGAAGACCCCGCCGCTGCCACGCGCCTGCCCCAACGAAGCCATCGTCATAGCTGTGGTTATCGGCTCACCAACACCCTCCCGGTAAGCCCACTCCAAACCTTCCAAAGTTTCCCGACCCGCATGGCGAATCGGCTCCGGCAAAGTTTCAATCAGTTCACCACCGACCCCTTCGGGGCCGATCAGGTTTTGCACCATCTCAGCGCCACGATTGACGGTGACACCCCAAACGGTGCCGAGGAACCCTTCGTACTCGTCGTCGGTGAACGGCGCTTCGGCCAGATCAACAACCGTGTTCACCGCTGTTCGACCAACCTCGAACCCGGCGTCCCAAATCTCGTCTATGCGGCTAAAAAACCCCACCGGGCCGTCCTTTTAGAACACGCCGGCAGTATCGGAGGCGAGATGCCGAACCCGTCGGACAAACATACGGAAGTTCGCAGAAGCATCCGGTTGAGCTGCTTTTGTTTCCAGAATCGGCAGATACGCAGCAAGCCTCACCGACATTTCCTGTTCAGCAGCCGGCCTTTTCTGCGGCAAAGCCCCCGGCCCAGGACCAGGCCCTATCGGTGCGCCAGCAGTCAACGCCTCATTCGGACGTTCCGTCGGACGGACCAAAGACCCCATCCCGCCGGGACGCACCGTGGGTTCCTGATGTAGAGGAACCGCCTCCTGTGATTCTTCTTGGGCTACGCGCTGCCCGTACTCCTGCCCGGAAGCAGCCTGAACTTTCTGGCCTTTGCCTCTCCGCGCCATTAGCCGACCTGTGCGAGTAGGTCACGCAACGATGGACGCCCAGCCGCAGCCTGCGCGGGCTGCGCCTCCGCACCTGCACCCGGCTGGGCGATACCAGGCATCAGTTCAGGCGACCCCGGGGGCACCTGAGATGCCTGGCGTTCTTGAGCTTCTTCTTGGACTTTCTGCACCGCGTCGGCCAGTTCGGCCCGGTCGGTTCTCACCAACTCCGAGATGCGGGCAAGATCGTTAGGCGGCAACGCTCCCTGCGATGCCTGTGTCTGCAACGAGGCGAGCAACGCCTGTTCCAACGATTCGGAAATCACCGCGTCGTGTTCGTGTTCAGCGTCATCGACCATCGGGTCGATCTGCATGAACGACCGTTTCGACATGGTGCCCATCCCGATTCGCTGACCGGCCCCGATCACCAGATCGTTCATGTCGGCCCCCGGGTGGGAGAACATGACCCGGTTGTCGTCCGTGTCGAAATCCTTGTTCGGCGTGTAATCCACAACGCCCTTAGCGCCCTTCATGGTGACGTAGAACGACTGCGGCCTGTTGCCGGCATACGTTTTCATCAACGCGATGGCCCGCTTGTTTTCTACTTCCAGGGAAGCAGCCAACATGCGCCGCGCTTCCTGAACGGGGAAGTCCACAACCGCGGACAGGACCGCTTCGCCACGCCGACCGGTGCGAATGTTCGACCCGGATTCGCCACCGAACTCGGAGGGAATACCAGCCGTCAACCTTTGCGCCCGTTCCAAACGGTCAATCGTCGGGTTGGTCATAAACCCCGGGTTGACCACAGAGTCACGCAACGTGCCGCCTTTCAACACGCCGACCTCGCCGGTCAGCCCGTTCGCGGTGTTGACAATCTGCGGTGTCTCACCCGGGTTGGAAACCAGCCAGGTGTCAGGGAAGATCCCCTTCTGAACGGCCAGCACCTCTAGCGCCATCAGTTTGGCTTGCATCTGGTACATGCCGAGCATCTGATCGAACTGGCCTTGCGGCTGATCGAGGTTGATCCGGCCGGCGACCACCACGGGGCACACCCCGGTTCGGTTCACCGTGCGTTCCAACTCTGCTAACGGCGGGGAATAATCAGCGTGCCGATGCCAAGTGGTTTGCGCCCTCGGGTCGCGGCCCACAGCGACCAGCACCGTTTCCTCCGGGTCGCAGTATTCGACCAGTTGGTACAGGTCGGAGCCTTGAACATCCTGATGCCGGATCTTCTCAGCGCCCTCCGGGTAGTTGTCCTGCAACCAGGAGAAAGTCCGCTCGTAGGTGAAGATCGTGTCATAGGGGGCCATGTCGTCCGGGCCGAACACGGGCGCAGGGAACGTCGTCAACGGGTCGCGCACCGTCCACACCGGCAGGCCGGCCTTCGGGTCGTATCTGAGAGAAACGGGCGAGGACGCGTAACCGAGCATGTGCCTGGCTCGTTTGGACAGTTTGATGTCCATACGGTTGTGTTGCCACCAGCCCAACACAGCGCGGCGACGGGTGCTGGCCCGCTTCTCAGCTTGCTTCTGATCGTCCTTGGTGGGTGGCATCACCACATCGGGCATCACCGACGCGATCCGCATAGCGGTCTGATCCAACCCTTGTGCGAGCAGGTTCGCCACGGCAACCTGTTCGTTGTCGTCCAGCTCGGGGAGCGGAACCACAATGTCACCGTCGTAAGCAGCCCGGACGCGACGCATCCGAGCGAACGACGGCTCCAGGTTCGATTCCCGTTCCCGAAGCAGGCCGACGATTTCCTCAGGCGACTTCAACCTTGTTCGCCTCCTTTATCCACGACGGCCGCCAAAGCGACGTAACATTCCCCCGAGGCAAACTGATGTTCGGAAGATTGTGTTCTAAGAACCATTGGGCCATCACACAGTCGTCTGTTGCGGAACCATGACCATCCGGTGACCATTTTGTAACCTCGTTCACCAAGAGTAGCGCATGAGGGCGCGCATCGGTTCGTTGCTTGCCCGGAAGACGCACCCGGCCATGCCGGTACAAGGGGGCGAGCATCTGAACGCCGTAATCAGGGTCACCTTTGTTACGAGAATGAGTGTAGTGCGGGATCAGGTTCACAGCCCTTTTCGCTGACCAGCGGCGAAAATGGTCGTACTGCAAAATGAACTTCTGCGCCGCGTTGGCTTCAACGATCCAATACTGGATCGGCCGGCCCATGTCCGCTGACCGCTGCCACCATTCCTCAGCTATCCCAGTGAAGACCCCTTCCTCCTGGTTCCAGTCGAGAAACGCCGGGGCGTCCATCTTCTGCCGGTACGACTCCAACAAGTACCGGAACCCCGATTCGGGCACATACGCCCACACTTGCAACGCCCAAAACTTCGACGGCGACGGGTCAGCAGTAGCGACGATAATCACATCGCCCGGCAGGTTCTTCGGCAACTCCCACAGGTCACGGTCAGCGTCCCAGCATCCCTGATGCTCAACCCCGTCCACGCCAGTCCCGCCGCTTATCCACACCGGGTCCACCAGCACCGACGCCGGGTCGGCATCATCCTGCTGGTACAGCACCGCGTACCGGTCAGGGGTTTGAGATTTCACATGGGAAAGCTGCTTCCAGTTCAACCGCCTCGGATACAACAGGCACCCGACCGGCCAAGGGTCACCATCCAACCGGTGATTCTTCTCACACCGGTCCTCGTAGTGGGCCTTGTAGGCAAGGTGGTGGTAGCGGCGGCCACCTAGTTTCAGTTCCTCGGGTACATCTGCTTCCCAATCTTCGTCTTCGTCCATGACGACCTGTTTGTCCAACGCATACCGGTAGATGTCGTCGCCGGCCATTCTCTGACCCTGCAACACCAGCAGCCCGCCGGGTTCCAAACGGGTTTCAGCCACCTCATCCCACCAGCGTTTCAGATCCTCACGGGCCTCAGCGGTTCGCATCTTCCGAGGGTCATACAGGTCGTCCCAAATAATCAGATCGAACCGGCCGCCGAGGAAACCGGAGTCCACACCGAAGCAAGTCCAGGTGGGTTCCTTCTCCGACACGGGAATGTCGCCTTCCTGAGCGACGGTGAACTGGTCGCCCCGCCAGACTTCTTTCACATCCGGCTTGAACCGGCCGTACTCGCCCAGCAGGGTGACCTCAGCGTCCAACGCCAACCCGAGTTTCAGGTCTTTCGCTTCGGCCATGACCGGAATCGACCGCTCAAACTCGCCTTTCAACCGTCGCGTGTACCATTCGGCCAGCCGGTTGGTGTGCGAACCGATCATCCCGCGGATCGTCCGGTCCCGCACCGTCGCCCACGCTGGCAGAATCCGCGTGAAAAACGTGGACTTGCCGGACCCGGGCGGGGCGTTTATCACCACATATTCTTCCTGCGGTGACGCTTGTAGCTCCATGATCCTCGACGTAGCCTCAACCTGCCACGGCATGAGGATCAGCCCGAAATACCTCCGGGCGAAAACCTCAATGTCATCGTAGGCTTCCCTGGCTTCCGGGGAGAGGTCGTCGTAGGGGATGACCGCCGGGGTGCGAGCCTGATCGAACGCCTTTTTGGCGGCCCGGCCGACCGCTGAACCAATACCCTTCTCGAAATCGGATGCGGCCCGGTAGGAGACTCCGATCTTTTTCGCAGCGCCGTACATGGACAGGCCGCCGTCGCGTAGATCCTGGTAGCGGAACCATGTCGCTTCGTCTATTGCCCGGCCGGAAGTCACGGCTCATCTACCCAAACAACGAACGTAAAGCCCGGCCAAGGAGCCACACTAGGAACGCTACACACAACGGGGCTACAGCGAGGAACGTCACCGCCACCCAATGCTGGGGTTTCAACCGCACGCCTCACATATTTCAGGGTTCTCGATGCCACATTCCAACGGTTCGTCCCCATCCCACATGCCTTCCCATTCGGTTGGCCGTTCTTCGACATGCTCCCGGTCTGGTCCGGGTGGCAGGTCGGGGTGTTCCCCCATCATTTCAGGTGGCAGCGTGTCGCAGGCGTTTTCGTAGGCTTCTCGTTGTTCCGGGGTTTCACCATCCAACGCGGTGTGGAAAGACAAATCCTCCACCGCTAACCACCTTCAAGTTCTTCCAAGCTGATAATGCTTTCATCAAGCACCACCATCTCATCCCCTACTACCGGATGAGGATCATCCACACCCGAACGAATCGGCTTGCCCCGCAAGATGATTACGTCATAACCCTGTTCAGAAGCAAGGCGTGAACCGTAAACACCCAACAGCGAATAAGCGTCCTCACCTTCGTCAATCATCTTCCGATAATCGAAACCGGGGAACCGTTCTTCAAGTTCGGTTAGCAGACGCTCAACGTACTCTTTCGTCCGTTCACCCTCGCCCCGCATGAGGCGTCCCCATTCGGCGTCATCCAACAAGTGTCTCAGCGCGCTGACCCCGGCGTCAGCCTCGTACTCATCACCCCTGAACACCGCTCTTTCAGGAATGGTCACCTTTGCCTGGGGAACCTCCAACGGGTTCTTCGGCATAACCGTGGCATAAACGGGTTCCCCGAGATCGCTATGAAGCGACACCCCGCCAGGAGGCGCTTCGTCTAACGGGGTGACATACAACCCTTGCGGTTTACCTTCGGTAAAAGCCCCCGTGCCGGGTTCCGCATGGCGCACAATCCGAATCTCCCCGCCACCCTTGACCGCGGCTTCCCCGGTTTCGCGGGCCACACCAGAAGCAGCAGACCCTCTGAGCAAGCCTTCGATGTTGCCCGCCTGGACAACCTCAACGCTTTCAGAATCCAACCAAACCATCGCCTCATGCAAGTGACCCTTACCGACCCGTTTCCCCCCCGTGTACCTGAAAGCATCAACGCCCGCCTCAACCAGATTGTCACTCATATCTTGGAGGGTGTCTATGAACTCGGTGCTTGGCTGCTCCGATTCTGCGAACACCCGAACCATTTTCCGGTAAAAGTCCTCAAAGGTCGATGCAGGGTCATCAACAACGCTGACCAGTTCGTCCCACTCGCCTATCGGCAAGTAATCTGTCACCCACGACTGATCCAAGGAACCCACAGTGGAACGGGCGACACCGCGCACCTCGTCGGGCATCGTCGCTTCCAAATCCAAGACCCGTGGCGGGTTCTCCCCGCGCCAAACCACGTTGTAGATAAGACGCTCACGGGGTTCAGAACCGGGCGTTCCCCCAAGCGGCCGATTCTGCGGCCGAGTCTTCTTCCGTGAATACCCAGCCGCCACGCTCATATCGTCGGTGGTGTAAACCCCCAACCCGAACAAAGCCCGCTCATCGCCGTGCCCAGCACTAAACGTATCGAATCTTTGGGAACTGCCATGCCACATCGGTTTGTCTACAACCCCCGAAGCGGCTGGGGCGGCCGTTTCTTCCAGGGATTTGATAACAGCGCGGGCCTCTGCGTCTGTCCTGGCTGCGGCTTCCCCGGTTTCGCGGGCCACACCAGAAGCCTCGACCCTCATCGGATTCCCGGTGAAAGTAGGAGACTCATCCACAGTCGCAGCGAGATAATCCCCGTAACCAGAATGAGTACCTAGCGCCTCATTCAGATCGTCGTATGACATACCCGGGAACAACTCAACATCTGCCCCCTCCGTAGTGAACCGAACAGTCGCAGGGGCATCCCCAAGTTCAGCACCCAACAGATCACTAAGAGCCTTATTTTCTTCCGAACCGAACCGGTGCAAAGGAGTACCCTCCGCAAACTCGCCTTGCCCGAAACGATTTTTCCGATACCACCCAGGCTCGAACCTGTTGTTCACAACCCCACCGAACCCATCGAACGGCAACCACCTACCCTCCATCCCGCTGTTAGCCCCCGTAGACCGGTAGAAGGGTTGAAGCGAACCGTCTGCTTTTCTAACCAACACAAAGGGACGGTCAACATTCCCCAACGCCCAAGAAGGCGCAGCCGCACCTATTTCTGAAACCGTCACCCCTTCCCCAATGTTGCGCGTAGGGGCAAGACGCGCATCACCCAAAAACCCCTGCGACCGCAACAAACCAGGCGTGAGATCATCCCCAACGCGAACTACGGCCGACACAGCTTCGGCCGCCTCATCAACACCCCTGACGGCCCGCCAGCCGGCCTTCGCCAAATCTGCGCCCTTCGCGACGATCTTCCCGCCGGGAATCGGCACCGGATCGGTCGGCCCGAGAGGACCGATAACGCCGCCAAGACCAAGAACTTCCAAATCGCCGCCCAGCAACGGCATCAAAGCATCCTTCAAAAAGTCTGCTGTCTTCGCCATCTCCTGCGGGCCGATCATCAACCCGCCGCCAGAAGGAAGATCCTCTACGTCCGACACCCCCGGAATCAGGTCTGCAACTGAGTGACTGAACCACCAGTTCACCAAATCACCCCAGCCACCCCGAGGGTCAAAAACCGGCTGGTCAGGGAACATGGCTTCCAAATCAACCGGAGGGGCAACAGTCGCAAAGTCCGGGTCGAACACCCACTCGCCCTCTGCACTAACCGTCGGATGCACCGGCCCGGCAACACCAGTCCCAGGAGGCCCACCCGGAGTCACCGTCCCAGGAGGCCCATAGTTCGGAAACGTCACACCAGCCCTTGCAGGCTCAACCCAACGGCCCTCCCCGGAAACAACCGGATGACCAACAGACGGAGAACCAAGATGAGGCACGCCGCCAACAATACACCCCGACCGGCTGCTAACATCCAAACACCAGCCAACCAAAGCTGGCGTCGCCCTGCCCGCGTCGTTCGCCCGTCAGAAGGGCTACTGCCCCCGCGTCCGTGAACACACCGGAGCGGGGCAGGATCAAACGTGGCCGCTCGAATCCGCAGTCGAACCGTACTGAAAACGGCCGGGAGGAAGCCCAGGGAATTCTCCACCCCAAAACCCTCCACACACACCCAACAACACACACAAACGCCGCCCCACAACCCACCCCACCCCACAACACCAACCGGCGCACCACCCAACCCACCCCACAACACAAAACCAACCCCCCCAAACCCCCATCCCCTAGAAGCAAAGACACCCAACACACGCTAATCATCAGGGGAGGGGCGGGGGTCCCGGCAGACCCCCCGTACCGGGCGGCCCACCGGTTCCCGCCGCACCGTCCCCGGTGGACGAGACATACGGGCCGGGGTGGTCGTATTCCTGGCCGGGTGTCCGGTGGTCCGGTGGTCCGGGTAGTAGGGGTGGCGGGGTGGGCGGGGGGGGTGGCGGGGCAACCGGGTAGGGGTAGGGCCGGGAGCTACCGGGGCCGGGGGTGTCGAGCTTGACCGGGGCCGGGGGTAGTGGACCGGGGGCCTGGATTCTGGTAGTTTTCTAGGTGTCTACCAACTATCCGGGCTACGGCCCGGGGGGAGTTTCACCTAATGGATACTGTCACGATTGACCGGCCGGATACGCGGCCTACTGTCGAGGATGATCCCGGGGCCGCTACGGTCCCGGACCCGGTACTAGCCGGGGGTGTAGCCGAGATTCGGGCCGACCGGTTTAGGGCTACCCTGGCCGCCGCCGCCGGGTTCACTAGCAAAGATGCGGCCCGGCCGATTCTTACGGGGGTACGGGTCGAATACCACCCGGGTGCCGCGCATTGTGAGAACGACCCGGAGACCGGGGGTGACGGTTACCTGACCCTGGTCGCGACCGATTCGCATCGGTTGGCCGTG
>Ga0310345_10003744_pt1 | contig 14258 bp, 13 predicted proteins | sample HC15DNA20500_MG_FD_204667 | JGI IMG/M metagenome (GOLD analysis project Ga0310345, IMG submission 204667) | Marine microbial communities from station ALOHA, North Pacific Subtropical Gyre - HC15-DNA-20-500_MG | ecosystem: Environmental > Aquatic > Marine > Oceanic | place: Pacific Ocean: North... | reverse complement strand
ATGTCCAACGGTGGAAGGCCGACGATCGCGAGGGCCGCTGCGACTGTTAGTGCCAGGAGCGCCAACCACGTAGCCCAACGGTGAGCGTCCCGATCGCTCCACGCAAGGTGGGCAAACACACCCTCGTCGGGCTGCTTCATCTCAGACCTCGTCGTACTCACAATCCTACTATCTAGCATCGCAGTTAGAAGCGTTACTCATCGGTCCCGAAGCGAGGGGTTACGAGGAGGGCAGAGCTTCGGCGTAACGAATGAGGCAAGCCAGCGAGCAGAACCAGTGCTCTTGACCGTCGTGCCGCAGGGAGCCGGCAGCTGTGTGCACGTCCACTAGCATCCGACACACGGGATCGACCGTCTCCAAGGAAGGAGCAGGACTGAGGGACAGAGCATGCACCGGCGTTGCCTCTGCGACGTTCTTGAACTTCAGTTCGCCGAGCGCCTCTACACCGATGTCAGCAACACGTGCCGCCTCGGCGATCCTGTCGGTCCCCAACACCTGGCCCGGTGCCGCGTGAGCCGCCAGACGCGCGGTGAGGTTGACGGCCTGGCCGAAGTAGTCACCGCCGCGCTGCACTGCCGGCCCGTGGTGCATGCCTGTGCGAGTGACGAGGAACTGATCACGCTCTCGACACGACGCGAGGATGCGCTGCGCAAGCCCAATACCGGCGAGGGGATCGGCTGCGGTTAACCGGTCCCAGACAGCTCACCCTGCCTGACATCGGCGAGAACCGCAGCCACTCCGAGTCCTTGGCCATGGTTGAGCGCCACCTGCGTGTGAACAACCCAGGAATCGCCTCTGCAGATCGCCGGTTCACCACGCTGTCTATGATCGTCGCATGCGGTTGACCCGAGCTGCTACCACGGCCAGAGGTGAGCGCCTCGCGCTCGCCGCGGTGGTCGTTGCGCTGTTCGGGCTCATGGCCATGCACGGCTGGGGCTCGCACTCGGCTCCTTCGATGCCTGAGTCGAGCAGTCCGGGCATGCCTGCTCACACGTCAAGTCACCTTTCGTTCCCCTACGACGGGCCTGGCGGGGGGCAGGGGCGGATGTCTGTCTCCGAGCGCAGCGGCAACACTGAGGCCCTCCCGGCGCCGACGGTCTCGACTGACGGCTCCGCGACAGGCGCGGCCGACATCGACGTCGACGACGACGAGCATCACGGTGGACTGATCGGGATCTGCCTCGCCATCCTTGCCGGTTTCGTCCTCGCCGCAATCCTCCGCGCGAGGCAACAGCGTCTCCCTACGCTGCCGGCGTGGCTGCCGTCGTGGACCTTCCCGGTGCTCATCCGTCGTGATCGCGACCCCCCGGACCCCCTATTCCTCTGTGTCGTCCGCTGCTGACAGGCATAGCTGGGACGCCCTTCGTGGCCGTCCCATGCAGCCTGCCCAACTGCTTGACGACACAGATGGAGTACCTGACATGCGCAAAACCCTGACCGCAGCTGCAGCCGCGGCCTTGCTTTTCACGCTGACCGCGTGTGGTGGTAGCGACGGCGCGGGAGCCGACAGCCACAACGAAGCCGACGTCACGTTCGCTCAGCAAATGATCCCGCACCACCAGCAAGCCATCGAGATGGCCGATCTGGCCGAGTCTCGTGCTGAGAGTCAGGAGGTCAAAGAGCTGGCCGCCGACATCAAGGCCGCCCAGGGTCCGGAGATCGAGACCCTGACCGGATGGCTGGAGGACTGGGACGAGGAGGTACCGGACGCCGACATGTCGGACATGTCCGGGATGGACCACAGCGGCATGGACATGTCTTCGGACGGCTCCTCGGGGATGACGGGGATGATGTCTGAGGAGGACATGACCGCCCTCGAAGCCGCCTCAGGCGCCGACTTCGACCAGATGTGGCTCACCATGATGATCGAGCACCACCAGGGTGCCATCGAGATGGCCCAGACCGAGCAGACCGAGGGTGAGTTCGATGCCGCGGTCGAGCTGGCCGAGGAGATCGAGTCCGCCCAGACCGCCGAGATCGCGATGATGCAGGACCTGCTGGCGTCCTGATCCATCCACGTGCCGGGCAGGCGTTCAGCCTGCCCGGCACGACCTCCCGCGCACGGAGCACACCATGAAGCATCCCCTCACCTTCACCATCGTCCTGGCTGCGATTGCCGCTACAGCCACAGCCTGCAGCACCGACGAAGCCACTGAGGTCACCTCGGATCAGCCACTGACCGCGGTCGACGGCATGGACGACTCAGTGGTGCACATCCACGGCCTAGGCGTGGATCCAGCAGACGGAGCCCTGTACGTCGCCACCCACCTCGGGCTCTTCAGAGTGGACCCAGAGACCGGCGAGCCGGGCAGGGTGGCGAACCGCTACCAGGACACCATGGCCTTCACCGTTGCCGGACCCAGGCAGTTCCTTGCCAGCGGTCACCCCGACTTGCGCGAGGACCTGCCGCCCCACCTGGGACTCATCGAGTCCACAGACGGCGGCGAAACCTGGAAGCCGCTGGCCAAGCAGGGCGAGGCAGACTTCCACATCCTCGAGCCCGCCGGAGACGCCCTCTACGCCTACGACGCCATCACCGGCTCTCTCCTGCGCACAGAGGACTACAAGACATTCGAAGAGGTCCTGCAAGCGCCGCTCATCAGCGTCGCCGTCACTGGCACGTCGGCCCCCTCGTCCACGCCAGCCCCGACCGATAGCGACGTCCTCGCCACCACCGGCGAAGGACAGCTGATCCTCATCGAACCCGATTCGGGGCGGGTCGCGGAGGTAGAAGCCCCCGAACTTGCGTACCTCGACTCGACTCCTGCCGGCGAAGTCGCGGGCATCGGGCCGCAAGGCCAGGTCTACGTATCGTTGAATCGTGGCTCCCTGTGGGACGAACGGGGGACCATCAACGGCCAGCCTGGCGCCTTCGCCGTCACAGACCAGGGCTGGTTCGCTGCCACCGAGGACACAGTGCTGCGGTCTGATGATCAGGGCAACTCCTGGACGACGATCTTGCCGAGGCCAGACCCACAGTGAGCAGGCACCGAGCACCGACGCACGCCCGGCGCCGGGTTCGCACAGCAGGAGCACGACGCGCCGAGCCGCAGCGCCGGCGGGGCGGCGTGGCGATCGCTTTGCTCACAGCCACGGCAACGGCCACGGCGATAACCGTGCCCGTCATAGCCGGCAAACAGCCACCACGCACTTCCTCACCATCATCGGCGTCCACCTCCGCCCCCGACGCAGAACGCCTCGCCCAGACGCAACCGAACCCGAAAGACGCTGCTTCATTCGACGACTCATCCGGGGTAACGCCGACCGGACAAGGACGGCGTCGCTCCATGGAGAAGAAGGCACCCGAGCCCCCGCCCGTTCCTGAGAGCGGTTCCGGCACGTTTCACGTAGCGGCGGCCCCTCGGCGATCCCAGCTCGGAGCTACGACCTTCCGAGTGGAGGTCGAGCAGGATCTCGTCCTCGATTTGGGCGAAGTAGCCGCTTTTATCGACGAGACCCTGGCCGACCCGCGAGGATGGTCGACTGCACACCGCATGGTCCGCGTCGATGGAGAAGCCGACATCCGCATCGTGCTAGCCACACCTGAGACAACCGACCTGCTGTGCGCCCCTCTCGACACGGACGGGCGCTTGTCGTGTCGCAATGGCGGCATCGTCGTCCTCAACGCGTGGCGCTGGGAGCACGGCGCGGACGCCTACGGTGACGACATCACCAACTACCGGCGCTACCTGATCAACCACGAGACCGGTCACGCTCTCGGCTACGCCCACGCCACCTGTCCTGGCGAGTCCAACGTTGCCCCCGTCATGTTGCAGCAGACCAAGGGGCTCAACGGCTGCGAGCCGAACCCCTGGCCCGCGATCGTCGACGTGCGATGACTGAGCCGATGACCCGTGCCGCCCAAACGAATCGACGAGCCCGTCGCCACCGAGGGACCCTCACATGCCTGAGAGCCTGTCTGGCCGCGACAGAGCGCTCGAGTTCAGAGGGGCATACCGGCGCTACGTCGTCAACCACGAGACTGGCCACGCCCTGGGCTATCCCCACGTTGGGTGTCCCGGTTCGGGAAGGCTCGCGCCAGTGATGTTGCAGCAGACCAGGGCTTGGCCGGCTGTCGGCCGAACCCGTGGCCGTCGCGGGTAGATCTCGTCCACTGACGGCACCATGGTTCGGACGGCCGACAGCAGCTTGCGTATGGCCTCAGCGCCATCGGGGTACGGGTGAGGTGATGGACCGCCGCCAGCGACCGCCCTTCAGCCGAGCTCGAACGCTCGCCGGGTGTGTCCTGGCCGCTCTCTTCGTGCTCGCCGGTGCCTCAGGCGACAACCTGTTCGCCCGACACGTGGGCATGACCATGGTCGCGCCGGCGGGAGCCTCCGCCGCGACAGGAGAAGCCATGCAGGCGGCTTCCGTCGGGTCTGGCAGGGACGGCGAGGGTCTGCGCGGCGCCGGCTCTGACCACGGGCCTGGTAGCGAGAACGGAAGTGCACAGCTCCTGCACCTGCTGGGCGCCTGTCTCTCCATCCTTGCCGTCGGCATTCTGCTGTTACGCCGGGGCGGAATGTGGCGTGAACCGACCCGCCTGCTCAGGGCATTGCCCTCGCGGCGGCTCCTCGTCGCCCACTGGAGGGCAACCGCCCGCGGAAGTCCCCCGCCCCTCTCGCCGCCACGCGCGTCTCCGGTGATCCGGACCTGAGGGCTCTGTGCAGCCTGTGACACCACCACGGTGCCCGCTGCTGCGCACTCGATAGCCCACAGGACCACATCACGACGATACGGAGAAGCTCATGACCAGCACGATCAGCGACATGATGAAGACCTACCCGGCGGAGATCAACACCGACCGCGAGCTCTTGGCGCAATGCGTAGAAGCATGCGTGGAGTGCGCTCAGGCGTGCACGGCGTGCGCCGACGCGTGCCTGAGCGAGGAAATGGTCGCCGAACTGACCAAGTGCATCCGCACGAACTCAGACTGCGCCGACATCTGCGAGGCCACTGGCCGGGTGCTGTCACGCCACACGGGCTACGACGCCAACATCACCCGCGCAGTGCTGCAGGCGTGCGCTCAAGCCTGCAGGTCCTGCGCGGAGGAGTGCGAGAAGCACGCCGAGATGCATGAGCACTGCCGCATCTGTGCCGAGGCGTGCCGCCGGTGCGAGGACGCCTGCAACCGCGTCCTGAGCGCCATCGGTTAACGCGGCCGCTTGGGATGACCGGATCCGAGAGGTTCGGTCATCCCATGCCGCCTGCACGCACCGACTTCGACCTTGAAGGACAACGAGATGAACCAGCGTCAGCAGAACGAACAGCAGCATGCCACCCACCCCGAGCCGGACGAACATTCCGAGCACAACAGCGACAACGGAGCTCACGACGGCAACTCCAGCGGACACCACGAGGCGAAGATGTATCTGCGCTTCGGACTGATGATCGCGACGTCGACTGTCGTCATGTTCGGGCTCACCTACACCAATGCGTTCAGCGCCGATCATGTCCGGTTCAGCGAGGAGCGCGTGTACATGGCGCTCCTCATGGGCGCGGCGATGGCCCTCATCATGCTGGCGTTCATGTGGGGGATGATGTACCGGAACCGTGTGGTGAACGTCGGCATCGTCCTGGGCGCGATCGTGCTTGGCGGTACAGCTTTGTACCTGTCGCGCTCGCAGGTCCTCGTCGATGACGAGAGCTACATGAAGGCGATGATCCCCCACCACTCGATCGCCATCTTGACCAGCGAGAGAGCCGGAATCGAGGACGTCCGGGTCCGCGAGCTAGCGGACCGCATCGCGGCGACGCAGCGCAAGGAGATCAAGGAGATGGACTGGCTGGTCCAGGACATCGAGGAGAACGGACCGGCTACGACGAAGGAAGAAGCCGACGCACGACCCGTCCCCGATTTCCAAGGCTCGGCCTCGAGCCTCCAGGATGCTCAATGGAGTGCCCGAGAGTTCCTGCGGACGCTCTTGGCCCTGCCACTGCCAAAGGAGCTGGGTCAGCAGTGACTACATGCGAGGGCTTGCCGGCACACAGTTCGACAAGCCCTCGCAGGGGATGAGTGTCAGCCCACGGGCTGAAGGCGTTCGTCTCTTACCGGCTCAGCATCCGCGGGCTGTGCAGGCAACCGCAGGCGCTTGAGCAGGAGCGCGTTGACCGCGACCAGGAAGCTGGACCCGGACATCGACAAGGCGGCAACCTCCGGTCGGAGCACCAGCCCGAAGGCGGGCTCGAACACGCCCGCCGCGATCGGTAGGGCGATCGCGTTGTAGCCCACCGCCCAGCCGAGGTTCTGGCGCATCTTGCGCAGCGTGCCCCGGCCGATCGTCAGCGCCACTGGGACGTCCAGCGGGTCGGACCGCATGAGCACGACGTCTGCAGCCTCGATCGCGACGTCAGTGCCCGCGCCCACGGCGATGCCGACATCGGCCTGTACCAGCGAGGGAGAGTCATTGACGCCGTCGCCCACCATCGCGACGGTGCGTCCCTGAGCCTGCAGCTGCTGGACCTGGTGCGCCTTGTCCTCGGGCAGCACCTCGGCGATGACGTCGTCGATCCCCAGCTCCTCGGCGATCCGCTCGGCCGTTGCCCGGTTGTCACCGGTCAGCATGGCCACCCTGATGCCCGCCTGGTGGAGCGCGGCGATAGCCGCGGCGGAGGTCTCACGGACCGCGTCGGCAATGCCGATCACGGCGACGGCTCGGCCGTCGACGGCGACGAACACCGCTGTGCGGCCTCCGGAGGCGATCTCGTCGCGCCGCGCGCCTAGTTCGCCGATCGTGACGCCTTCGGACTCCATCAGGCGTCGGTTGCCGATGGCGACCTGGTGGCCGTCGACCTCGGCGAGGGCGCCGATGCCGGTGACGTTGCGGAAGCGGGTGGCGCGCAGCCGCGGGACGTCGGTGGCGTCGACGTATCGCACGACGGCGTCTGCGAGCGGGTGCTCGGACTCGCGTTCGAGTGCGCCGGCGAGGGCCAGCACCCGGTCGTGATCGAAGTCGTCGACCACCACCTCGGTGACCTCGGGCTCTCCCTTGGTCAGGGTGCCGGTCTTGTCGAACACGACGGTGTCGATGCGGGCGGAGGACTCGATCGCGGTGGCGTTCTTGAACAGGATGCCGCGCTTCGCCCCGAGACCGGAGCCCACCATGATCGCCGTCGGCGTGGCCAACCCGAGGGCGTCAGGGCAGGTGATCACCACGACGGTGATGGCGAACAGCAGGGCGGTCTGCACGCTGGCGCCGGCCGCGAGCCAAACCAGGAAAGTGCCGACTCCTCCGACCAGGGCGACCAGGACCAGCCAGAACGCGGCCTTGTCGGCGAGCCGCTGTCCGGGGGCCTTGGAGTTCTGGGCCTGCTGCACGAGGGCGACGATCTGGGCCAGGGCGGTGTCGGCACCCACCTTGGTGGCGCGCACTCGAAGCGTGCCGCTGGCGTTGACCGTGGCGCCGATGACCTGGTCGCCCGGCGCCTTGTGCACCGGGAGGCTCTCGCCGGTGACCATGGACTCGTCGACCTCCGACTCGCCCTCTTCCACGGTGCCGTCGGTGGCAATCTTCGCCCCGGGCCGCACCAGCAGCAGATCGTCGACCTGGACCTCGGAGGTTGGGACCTCGACGGGTTCACCCCCGCGGAGCACGACCGCCATCGGAGGGGCCAGGTCCAACAAGGTACGGATCGCGTCGTTGGCACCGCCTCGGGCCCGCATCTCGAACCAGGGGCCGAGCAGCACGAATGCGGTGAGCATGACCGCGGCCTCGTAGAAGACCTCGCCGCCGCCGGTGATAGTGACCCCGAGGGAATAGAGCCAACCGGCGCCGACGGCCACGGCCACCAGCACCATCATGTCCAGGGTCCGGGCCCGCAGGGCCCGCCAGGCGCCGTCGAAGAAGATCCACGCGGAGTAGAAGATGACAGGCAGCGACAGGATCAGGGTGAAGATGTCGTCGCGCATGCCGAACGGGGCGGCGGCGTCGAAGCCGAGCATGTCGCGCCCCATCGGCGAGTACAGCGAGACGGGTACGGCAAGCAGCACGGCGACCAGGAACCGGTTGCGCATGTCGCGGACCATGTCGGCCATCGACATCTCCCCGTGACCGCCGTGACCCATCGCGTCGTGCGGTGACGAGACGGGCGACTCCGGACCGGTAGCTCCGGCGTGACCGTGATGCCCGGCGTGCGCGTCGTGTGCGCCGTCCGTGCCCCGCCGAGCGTGGTCGACGGGGTGGTCATGACCTGGTTCGAGCATGGGGTCGCACACGTGGCTGGGAACGGACTGTCCCGCGCAGTGGAAGCCGCACTCGCGGACCCAGTCCCGCAGCTCACTGATGCTGGTGCGCTTCGGGTCGTAGGTGACGGTGGCGGTCTGCGCGACCGGGTTGGCGTCCACGGAGATCACGCCCGGCTGACGGGACAGCACGGCCTCGGCGACGTTCTTGCTGGTCGCCCATTGAACGCCGGAGACCTCGAGGACAGCGGTGGCGGCGCCGTCACGGTGCGCGTCCGCGTCGTGGTCGTGGCGGCGGCTGGGGTGCTGGTGCGTGGTCATCGTCCTGCCTCCACCTTGGAAGGGTTGGTCCTGGTCGAGTCGTGATCCAGGTGCGGTGTCTCGGTTGATTGCGTGGAGACCGCCTGGAACCGGCGAAGCCGCAGGCTGTTGGACACCACGAACACCGAGGAGAACGCCATCGCGGCGCCGGCGATCAGCGGGTTGAGCAAGCCGAGCGCGGCCAGGGGCAGTGCCGCGACGTTGTAGGCGAAGGCCCAGAACAGGTTGCCCTTGATCGTGCGCAAGGTGCGCCGGGACAGCCGGATCGCGTCGACGGCGGCGCGGAGATCGCCGCGGACCAGGGTGAGGTCGGAGGCCTCGATGGCGACGTCGGTGCCGGTGCCCATAGCGATCCCCAGATGCGAGGTGGCCAGGGCGGCGGCGTCGTTCACGCCGTCTCCCACCATGGCGACGGTGCGGCCCTCGCGTTGCAGGCGTTCGACGACGGCCACCTTGTCGGCTGGGAGGACCTCGGCGATGACTTCCGCGATGCCGACCTCTGCGGCGACGGCCCGGGCGGCGCGTTCGTTGTCGCCGGTGAGCAGCACCGGCTCCAGCCCCAGCTCCTTCAGCTCGGCCACGGCCTGGGCGCTGGTGGGCTTGATCGCATCCGAGACCACGACCACACCGCGCGCCGATCCGTCCCAGCCGGCGGCGATCACGGTCCGGCCTTCCTGCTCGGCGGTGTCGATCACCTGCGTCAGGTGCGCGTCCAGTGGCTGGCTCCACTCTCCGGCGAGCCAGGAGGGTCGACCCGCCACGACCGCGTGGCCGTCGACCACACCGGCGACCCCGAGGCCTTGCGTCGAGGTGAACCCCTCGACGTCGGGCAGCTGCCTGTCGAGTCGTTGGGTGGCACCGGTGGCGATGGCCTGACCGATCGGATGTTCCGAGGCGTTCTCGAGGGCCCCGACCAGTCGGAGCAGGTCAGCAGGGTCGACGCCGTCGGCGGGGACGACCTCGACCAGCTCCATCCGTCCGGTGGTCACGGTGCCGGTCTTGTCCAGGACGATGGTGTCGACCACCCGGGTGGATTCGAGCACCTCGGGGCCCTTGATGAGTACGCCGAGCTGGGCGCCGCGGCCGGTGCCGACGAGCAGGGCGGTGGGCGTGGCCAGCCCGAGGGCGCAGGGGCAGGCGATGATCAGGACCGCCACTGCGGCGGTGAACGCGGCGGTGACACTGTGGCCGCTCAGCAGCCACCCGGCGAGCGTGGCCAGGGAGAGGGCGATGACGATGGGGACGAAGACTGCCGAGACTCGGTCGGCGAGGCGTTGGACTTCGGCCTTGCCGTTCTGGGCGTCCTCGACCAGGCGGGCCATCTGGGCCAGCTGGGTGTCGGCTCCGACGCGGGTGGCCCGGACGACGAGGCGACCGCCGGCGTTGACGGTGGCACCGACGACGGAGTCGCCGGGCCCGACCTCGACGGGCACTGGCTCTCCGGTGAGCATGGAGGCGTCGACGGCCGACGTGCCGTCCTCGACGACACCGTCGGTGGCGACCTTCTCCCCCGGACGCACGATGAACCGGTCCCCGACCGCCAGCTGGCTCACGGGCACGCGCACCTCTGCGCCGTCACGGAGGACGGCGACGTCCTTGGCGCCCATGTCGAGCAGGGCGCGCAACGCCGCACCGGACTGGCGCTTGGCGCGGGCCTCGAAGTAGCGGCCCGCGATGATGAAGGTGGTGACCGCGGCCGCCACTTCGAGGTAGATGTGGACGTCCGCCTCGCCGTCGGGGAAGAGGTCGAACGGCATCCGCATCCCGGTCATCCCGGCGTGGGTGAACAGCAGTGCCCACAGCGACCACAGCCAGGCGGCGGTGACGCCGACCGAGATCAGGGTGTCCATGGTGGCGGCGCCGTGACGGGCGTTGGTCACCGCGGCTCGGTGGAACGGCCAGGCACCCCAGACCACGACGGGTGAGGCCAGGGTCAGCGAGATCCACTGCCAGTTGTCGAACTGCAGCGCCGGGATCATCGACATGGCCAGCACCGGCACCGTCAGCACGGCCGATACCACCAGGCGCTGCCACCACCCCGCGGCCTCGCGGTCCCGATCGTCCGGCTCGGTGGTGGCCACGCCCTCGTCACCGCTGGGCGCCCGGGCCGGCACAGTCGCGGTGTAGCCGGTGGCCTCCACCACCGTAACGAGGTCGTCGGGGCTGAGGTTTGTCGGGTAGCTGACCTTGGCCTTCTCGGTGGCGTAATTGACCGTGGCGGTGACGCCGTCGAGCTTGTTCAGCTTCTTCTCGATCCGCGCGGCGCAGGAGGCGCACGTCATCCCACCGATGGCGAGCTCGATGTCGTTGACGGTGTCGGACGCGGTGGTCTGCTGGGTCATGACTGTGCCTCCTGGGGGATGGATCGCGCTTCGGACGTGAGGGACCTGGCCCGTCAGGCGAGGTGGTAGTCGCCGGCCTCGTCGAGGGCTGCGGCGACCTGTGCCCGATCGAGGGGCTGGGCGCTGGTCACGGTGACCGAGGAGGTCCCGCCGGCGACGAGGTCGACGGAGACGTCGCTGACGCCGTCCAGGCTCTTGAGCTCGCTGGTGACGGCGCTGGCGCAGTGGCCGCAGGTCATCCCCGTCACGTCGTAGCTGGTCGTGGTCATTTCGTTTCCCTTCGTTGCGGCGGTGGCGGTCGATTCGATGGTGGTGCCGGTGGAACTACCGGTCTCGGTGTTGGAGCCGCAGCCGCATCCTCCGCAGCCGCAGCCACCGCCGTTCGGGGGGCTGTCGGCCAACTGGAGTTCGTGGCTGGTGTGTGGGGCGGGCATGGGTGCTCCTTCGTTGGTCGGGTCGGTCATGAGCGGACGAGTCGTCGGATCGCTGCGGAGGCCTCGTTGAGCTTCTGTTGGGCCTCGGCGGGGTCGGTGGCGTGGGTCAGGCAGTGCTCGAGGTGCTGGTCGAGGAGAACGAGCGCCACGCCTTCGAGGGCCTTCGTCGCCGCCGAGACCTGGGTGAGGATGTCGATGCAGTACTGCTCCTCGTCCACCAGGCGCTGCAGGCCGCGAATCTGGCCCTCGATGCGGCGCAGCCGGGTCAGCACTGCCTGCTTCTCGGTGATGTATCCCGGTTCGGCTGCCATCGCGACCCTCCTCTGCCTGTACCCGGACGGGGTGTCTGCCTTCGCACTTGACTATACCCCCATGGGGTACTCCCACAAGGTGGCTGGAGAGACCTTCATCGAACCTTCATCGAGGTCGGTACTCTGCCTCGGTGGTCAGGCGCTGAGGTTGCTGCGGATCTCGTCGAGCAGGTCCTGGGGTGCCAGCCACATGGAGGGGTATTCGCCGGACCAGCGCTGTCGACCCTGCCTGTCGATGAGCACGAAGCTGTGCCCGGGCAGTCCGGCATGCATGCCTTTGCCGAGGGTTCCGTAGGCCTCGGAGACCGTGCCGTCGTCGAGCAGGAACGGTGTGGTGACTCCGTTGGCGGTCATGTCGGCGGTGATCTGCTCGCGGGTGTTCATCACGATCGGCAGCACGGTGACGTCGAGCTTCTCGAAGGCTGCCGCTTGCTTCTCGATCTCGCCCATCTGGACGATGCAGGACTGGCACCCGGCGCCCTCGGAGAAGTACAGGAGCACGTTCTCGCCGCGGTGTTGAGCCAGGGTGTGTTTGGAGCCGCCGGTGTCGGTGAGGGTGAATTCGGGGGCGGTGCGGATCGCGTCGGAGGACTCGGGGCGCGAGGTGAGCATCATGGCTGTCACCGCGGCGACCAGAGCCAATGCACTGGCCGTGCCGATCATGATGCGCAGGCGGCGACGACCGGATGCCCGCGCGGCCTGTTCCGCGCGCTGACGGCGTTCGTTACGGGATTGCTCGGCGGCCTTGTGCGACATGATGTTTCCTCCAGGGTCCGGGTCAGCTGTGGTTGTCGGGGTGGGCGCCGACGCCCGGGCCGTGGCAGACGGGATGCTCGTCGGGGTCCGCGTCGGTCGATGCGTCCGGTCGGTGTCGGTCACGCAGGGTGGCGATGACGAAGACTGCGGCGAGGGCCAGCACGGCGAGTCCGAGCACCGGCTCGGGGACCGGGTCGGTCCAGGTCTCGATGCGGGCGAAGACCTCGGACAGCCCCTTGCCCATGGAGACCTGGAATCCGGGGCCACCGGTCATCTGGCCGGTGTTGGCCAGGTAGATGACGAAGCCACCCATGACCGTGAACGCGACGGCGACCGCGATGTTGATGGTGTTGGTGGCCAGCACCTTGCCGGCCAGCCGCAGCCGGACCGGCCTGGCCTGCAGGAAGCGCCGCTCGCCGAGCCGGAAGCGGTCCCAGAACAGGGCCATCACGAACAGCGGGAACACCATGCCGAAGGTGTAGGCCAGTCCCAGCGTCACTCCGCCGACAGCGGAACCGGACAGGGCGGACAGTGTCATCACCCCGGCGAGCACCGGGGCGCAGCAGGAGCTGGCGATTCCGGAGAAGACGCCGAGGGCGAAGAAGCTGGCCGAGTCCCCGCGAGTGGTGCTTCTCCAGTTTGCGTCGTGGCAGGCGTCCGCTGCTGAAGAAGGTGCCGTCGAGGAGAACCAGGGGGCTCATCGGCGCGCGGTGGCGTGCCATCAACGCCTGCCCGGCCTCGCTGCGCACAGCTACCGTGTCGACCGCGAGCGGGTAGTTGGCTGCCAGCGTCGCTAGCGCCCGGTGCGCGTCCTCGCAGAAGTGGCAGGCCTCGCTGTCCACGACGGTGATCCGGAGCGGCTCGAATGCCGGCGTGGATGATGACATGGCTTCCCCTCGTGCGCGCTGGTTCGACACGGTCCAGCGTCGACGGGGTGCTCGGGGAAAGGTGGCGAGGTTGTATGAAGGTTCGCTGAAGATGCCCGGCGGTTGGTCCCGGACGTCCGGGCCCGAAGGCCCTACCGGAGGCCGGGCAGCCGCACCGTGAAGGTGGCCCCGAGTCCGGGCCCGGCGCTGGTCACCGAGATCCCCCCGCCATGTGCCTCGACGAAAGCGCGGGCGATGGCCAGCCCGATGCCTGAGCCGCCATGGCCACGGTCGCGGGCGGAGTCGGCACGGTAGAACCGGTCGAACAGGTGCGGCAGGTGCTCGGCCGCCACCCCCTGGCCGGTGTCGGCGACGCGGTACTCCACCCACTGGTCGATCCGTCGGCAGCCCAAGGTCACGGTCCCGCCCGCCGGAGTGTGGCGCAGGGCGTTGTCGAGCAGGTTGCCGAGCACCTGTCCGAACCGGTCGGCGTCGACGCGGACCTGGCCGGCATCGGCGAGCTCGGTGCGCAGGTCTACCCCCTTGGCGGCGTACCGGTCGCGGGCGACGTCGGCGGCCGCGGCAGCCACGTCAGCGGCGGCCACCGGTCGCAGCGTCACGTCGATCCCCTCCTCTGCCTGGGAGACGGCGGACATGTCCTCGGCGAGGCGCCGCAGGCGGCCCGTCGAGCCGCGGATCACCCCGAGCGTGTCGTCGTCCAGGGCTCGGACGCCGTCCTCGACGGCCTCGAGGTGCGCGTCGATCGTGGCCAGGGGCGTGCGCATCTCGTGGGCCAGGTCGGCCAGCATGCTGCGTCGAGTCGACTCGGTCGCTTCGAGCCTCTCCGCGAGGCGGTTGTAGGTCAGTGCGAGGGAGACGAACTCGCCGCCCAGACCCGGGTCGGGCACCCGGGCGTCGTACCGTCCGGCGGCGATGTCCGCTGCGGCGGCGGCCACGTCGCCGATCGAGCGCTGCACCCGGCGGCTGAAGTACCACGAGACCGCCAGCGCCGCGAGGACCGAGGCGAGCAGCGCCAGAGAGACCGA
>Ga0310345_10003742_pt1 | contig 14263 bp, 15 predicted proteins | sample HC15DNA20500_MG_FD_204667 | JGI IMG/M metagenome (GOLD analysis project Ga0310345, IMG submission 204667) | Marine microbial communities from station ALOHA, North Pacific Subtropical Gyre - HC15-DNA-20-500_MG | ecosystem: Environmental > Aquatic > Marine > Oceanic | place: Pacific Ocean: North... | reverse complement strand
AAAGGCAAGACAAAACGTAGCGGGGGTCTTGAGCGAGTTGATGCATGCGTCTTGTAAACGACTATGTTTCCTGCGTCTAGTCTAAGGTTAGGTTGAACCTGTAAGTGCTTGCCGTTAAAATGGCGAGTTATTGTTCAGGCGAATTTCGCAGTCTACGCGAAGGTCGCCGCTTACAAAGAAAGCATGCCGGATCCTTCGGTCCATGCCCCAGACGGCGAAATCGTTATTTGGGGTGCTCGTACTCATAACCTCAAGAGCATCGATCTCGCACTTCCGCAGCGACAGCTGATCGTCGTGACCGGTGTAAGCGGATCAGGAAAATCGTCACTCGCTTTCGATACGCTCTACGCTGAAGGGCAGCGGCGGTATGTTGAGTCGCTTTCGGCCTATGCCCGGCAATTTCTTGAGCGGATGGAAAAGCCGGATGTGGATCGCATAGAGGGTATCTGTCCGACGATCGCGATCCGTCAAAAGAATAGCCTTCGGAATCCAAGGTCGACCGTCGGCACGACGACCGAGATTCATGACTACATGCGTCTCCTGTTCTCACGCGCCGGTCGGACCGTGTGCCGCAAGTGCGGTAAGGAAGTTGAACGCGAGACTGCTGAGGTGGCTGGGCGTGTGCTTGCAGCACTGTCGGTGGGTACCCGCCTACTGATCGGCTTCGAGATGATGGTCGGTGATGGCCTGACGTCTCAGCATGGTAATGGCAGCGAAGTTAGTGCGGAGATGGGTGAGAGGGAAGAACGGAAAGCGGTTGCGGCGAGTGGCCGGGTGGGCGATGGTGTTGAGAACCGGGTCAAGGGTTCGGCGAAGAGAAAAAGCAAGGCAAGGAGGAAGACAAAGGGCGAGCGGGAGAACGTAGAGGCGTCGGTGACGACCGTGGCAGCTACGGACCCAGTTCTCGGTGCTATCGAGTCATTACGCCGCAAAGGTTTCGGACGGGTGTTCGTGGACGGTCGCGCGGTTTCGTTTGACGGCTTGGACCCAACAGTGCTCGCCGGCACGACGACGATGCAGGTAATCGTTGATCGGATCGTGATAGGACCGGACGTGCTGACCCGACTCACCGATTCGATTGAAACTGCCTACCAGGAGGGGGGAGGGACAGCGTTCGCCATCGAAGTCGACCCGGGTGGTGATCTGCCAGCGTCTAAGCACGAACCTTTAACGGTCAGCTCCCAACAGTCCACAGCCGTTAGGTCCCAGTCCCGATCCAGCAGGTCACGGCCGAAGTTCCATCAATTCAGCGAACGTTTCGAGTGTCGGCCCTGTGGGATCCAGTACGAGATACCGCAGCCGCGCCTGTTTTCATTCAACAGCCCGTTTGGCGCCTGCCCGACCTGCCACGGATTCGGGAACATCGTCGAGCTCGACATGAATTTGGTAGTGCCTGATGCGTCGAAATCGATTCAGCAGAACGCCATCGAACCGTGGAGCAAGCCGCACTACCGGTCACATCTTGCCGAATTGAAACGGGTTGCGCGTGGTAAGGGTGTCCGGATGAACGTGCCGTGGGTGGAGCTCCATGACAAAGAGCGGAAGTTCGTCATCGAAGGGAACGGTAGTGACTATCAGGGCATCAGGGGCTTCTTCCGTTGGCTTGAGCGAAAGAAATACAAGGTGCACGTCCGAGTGTTCTTGAGTCGCTATCGTGGCTATTTGATTTGCCCGGAGTGCCAAGGGGCCCGGCTTCGGCGCGAGGCCCGTAGCGTGAGTGTTGGGAACCGAACCATCGATGGGGTGTGTGGACTCACGGTTGCTAAGGCGTGCCAGTTCTTTGACGCGCTGACCCTGACCGACAAAGAGCAGGCCATTGCTTCCGGGATCATTCGAGAGATTCGACGACGGCTGTCGTTTCTGAGTGATGTTGGACTGGACTATCTGACGCTGGACAGGCTCTCATCCACGCTCTCCGGTGGCGAAGCCCAGCGCATCAACCTAGCGACGTCTCTCGGTTCGTCACTCGTCGGCACACTTTACGTGCTCGACGAGCCGTCGATCGGGTTACATCCGCGTGACAACGCGCGTCTGATGCACATCCTACGACAGCTGTGCGAGCAGGGTAACACGGTGCTCGTTGTCGAGCACGATGCCGACATGATCCGCGCTAGTGACTACGTCGTAGATCTCGGCCTTGGTGCCGGTGCGCGAGGTGGTAAAGTGGTCTACGCTGGGCGTACCGAGGGTTTAGAGAAAGAGAAGACCTCACTCACCGCGAAGTATTTACGTGGAGATCTAGCTATCCCGGTGCCAACTGTGCGCCGGAAACGACTTCCATCGACCCAGGCGGTCCGGCTACTTGGTGCTGCCGAACACAACCTCCAAGATCTTGACGTTGAGATTCCACTCAACTTGTTGACCTGTGTCACCGGGGTGAGTGGCTCCGGGAAATCGACGCTCGTGCATGACGTGCTGTACGCGGCGATCAAACGTGCTAAAGGCCAGTGGGACAAGCCTGTCGGGACCCACACTGGACTCGAGGGTATCGAGTTCCTGAGTGACGTGGTGCTTGTCGACCAGGCTCCGATCGGACGGACACCGCGCTCGAACCCCGTCACGTACTTGAAGGCGTTCGATCCGATCCGCGAGCTGTTTGCCCAGACGAAGGAGGCCCGATCGCGTGGCCTCACTGCTAGCCACTTTTCATTCAATGTGCCTGGCGGCCGGTGTGACGGCTGTGACGGCGAAGGCGACGTGCGTGTCGAGATGCAGTTTCTCGCAGACGTGTTCGTCCCGTGCGAGCATTGCGACGGTAAGCGTTTCAAGCCGCAGGTGCTCGAGGTAACGTATCGAGGCCGGAGTATCGATCAGGTACTGCAGATGACGGTGCGGGAAGCGCTGCACTTTTTTAGTACGTCTGGAAAGGTCGTACGTCGTCTGCAGGTCCTGGATGAGATTGGTTTGGGATACTTGCATCTCGGTCAACCAGCGACCACGCTCTCCGGGGGTGAGGCGCAGCGGGTTAAGATCGCAGCGCACCTCGGTGCGCGCCACAACGCTCAGGCCTTGTACATTTTTGACGAGCCGACCACTGGATTGCACTTCGACGACATTGCCAAACTGCTGTCGGCTTTCCGTAAACTGCTACAGTCTGGTCATACGCTCGTCGTCATCGAGCATAACCTCGACGTCATCAAAACCGCTGACTGGATTATCGACCTTGGACCGGACGGTGGCGAGGATGGCGGTCACGTAGTTGTGGCTGGCACGCCAGAGCAAGTGGCGCAACACTCCGAGTCGCACACCGGGCGCTACCTTAACCAGGTGCTTGCAACCGGACGCACGCACGCGTACGCTACTTCATGAGCCGTGTACTCAATCCTGCCACGGTCATTCTACGCGCGGTCTACCCTCGACGTTGCTCGTGACCTGCTCGGAAAGGTTCTGGTTCATGTGACACCGGCTGGTGTGACGGCCGGCGCGATTGTAGAAGTCGAAGCCTATATAGGTGAGAGTGATCCCGCATGTCACGCCGCGGCCGGCCTGACACAGCGGAACCTACCGCTGTATGGACCGCCTGGTAGGGCATATGTCTATCTCAATTACGGCATCCACCACTTGGTCAACGCGGTCACTGAGCCGATCGGTTCGCCGGCCGCGGTATTGATCCGTGCATTGGAGCCACGCGAAGGACTAGCGCTCATGCGCCGACGCCGTGCACGGGTTCTCCGGCGTCCGGCGGCGGTTTTAGCCGACGCGGCGTTATGCCGCGGACCCGGTAATCTGACGCGCGCGCTCGGAATCACACTGGTGCACAACCATCTCGATCTATGCAATGGGCGACTGGTCGTCCAGGATCGACGTGAGCGTGTTTCTGCATTGGCGTGGAGTACGCGGATCGGCATTAGTGTTGGAACGGAAAAAAAATGGCGCTGCTACGCGTTGGACAGCCCGTACGTTTCGGTGCGCCGGAGTAGCTAGCGTCGCGGAGGGAGAGCTTGTGAGATAGTCACCTCAAGCTCCAAACGCTCGCCGCTTCTAAGGATTTTGAGTGTGATGTGACTGCCGATCTCGGCATCCGATAGAAGACGTGCGTAGTCTGCCGCGTCGTCGATCGGTTGATCATCGAACGCGATGATGATATCGCCTGGTTCAAGGCCTGCGCGACTGACCGCGGACTGTGTGTCGATCCGCCAGACCACTACACCTCGGGTGTTAGGGGCCTGAAGTTCCCTCGCTAATTGGGGAGTGAGTGCACGTACGTCGATGTACCCGAGTGAGCCGCGACGGACCTCGCCGTAGTCGATATAGTCCTGCATGACACCCCGGGCGAGATTACTGGGGACCGCGAAGCCGACTCCTTGGTACCCGCCGGTATCGCTGAAAATGGCTGTGTTTACGCCGACGAGCTCGCCGGCGGCGTTGATCAGCGCACCACCGGAGTTGCCCGGGTTAATCGCAGCATCGGTCTGAATAAAGTCCTCGTAGCGGGCTACGCCGAGATTGTCTCGTCCGACAGCGCTCACGATACCAAGTGTGACGGTTTGGTTGAGCTGGAAGGGGTTTCCGATGGCCAGTACCCACTCGGCGATGCGCAGCGTCGATGAGTCGCCCCAGGGAACGGTTGGGAGCCCCTCGGCGTCGACATGGAGCAGCGCGATGTCCGTCGATTCGTCTCGGCCAACCAGGACCGCTTCTAACTCACGCTCGTCTGCGAGTGTGACCGTGATGCCGCGGGAATTACGTCCGACAACATGGGCGTTCGTCAGGATGTAGCCGTCCGGTCTGACGATGACACCAGACCCAAGGCTGGGACGCTCCCGGTAGCCTGATAGACCGGGTGCATCGCCAAAAAAGTAGCGAAAGAACGGATCATTATTGAACGGTGACCTGCGTTGTACAACCTGCCGTGACGAAATGTTGGTAACCGCTGCAACGGTTTCCTCAGCAACGTCACTGAAATCGGGTAGCACGCTGGCGATCCCTAGTCTCGGTTGTTGGACACCAGTAGGCGGTTGTGCTCGTTCGGGCGCCATTGTCTCTGACAGCGGAAGGGCTTCGCTGACAGATTGTGTTTGCAAGTGACCAGTCAGAACGATGCCGGCCGCGAGGCCGGCCAAAAATACGATTGACGCGAGGGCGATGATTCCAGCGCGCATTAGGTCAACTCCAAGGTTGATAGTTCCCCCATTGTAACCATAGGACGCCTTGGAGCACCCGACCTTGCTATAGTACGGTCAACGGTTATCTAGACAACCGTTTCATTTAACCGAACTAGTACTTTACTGGTGCTTAGGCTTGGGTTCTGGGGCCTGGGTCAGTCATATTTCACGGATGGACTCTATTCAAGCGACACGTCTCCGCAGGGGCATGTTGATCAAAATGCGCTCTGAGCTCTTTCGGGTTATCGAGTTGAATCACGTGACGCCCGGTAACAAGCGAGGGTTCGTGCAATCGAAGATGCGCAACATCCGCAGCGGTACCCAGACCGATCACAAGTTCAGCTCAGGTGATTTCGTCGAGCGCGCGGTCCTCGACTCCCGCACCATGCAATTTCTCTACGCGAATGGCGACGGCTACCACTTCATGGATATCGAGAGCTACGACCAGATCAATCTGAGCCGTGAGACACTAGGCAGCTCGGTGAACTACCTTCTGCCAGACTCGACGATTGTTGTCGAATTCTTCGAAAAAGAACCGATTGGGATCGAACTACCACTGACCGTCGACTTGACCGTCACCGAGACGGCACCAGCGATTAAAGGGGCCACCGCTAGTGCCCAGCTCAAGCCGGCACGACTCGAAACCGGTTTGTTCGTCCAGGTGCCGCCCTTCGTCTCCAACGGGGACAAGGTGCGGATCAATACTGATACCGGCGAGTATCAGTCGCGCGCATAGCAGCCTTGTGAGTGGTATCGATATCTCTACGACGCTTCGGTTTGTCTTACTAGCTCTTGGAGTCGGCTTCCTCCTTGCCAACCTCCGTATCTTCGTACAGTTTCTCAGGTTTCTTCGACTGCGCTCGTCAGCGCTTGTGACGTGGCCAGGGCGTAAACCACCGCTCTATGGGATGTTACTGGCGCTCGGGGTCGTGTTGGGCGGACTGGTCTTCTTTAAGGTAGTCGTGCAACAGCAGACGCCGATGCGAGCGTTCGGTGAGGGCATGATGTTTCTCTACTACGCCTATGCGTTACCGCTCAGCATGCGCATCGGACGTGGTCTGTATGAGGACGGTATCTGGGCAGAGTCCGGCTTCGTGCCGTACTCGAAGATCGGTGGTCTAAGCTGGCGTGATGGCCGGGAGATAGAGCTGATTATAATCTATCGTCTCCGCAGCCTGGCGCGTCCGCTTGCGGTGCCACAGGCTCACTACGGTGAAGTTCGGCGTCTGTTGCGTGACAAGATCGCCTCGCACGACATTTACTTTACAGGCAGGGCGCTGGATTTAGGAACGGACGAGCGGGATCTCGTATGATGATGCCGCTGGGATTTCGGTTGTTCTTAGACAGCCTGCACTGGGGTGCTTGACTGATCAGCGACTAGGGACGGTATAACCGCTGTACGTGCTGGTGTCCGTTCATTACCTGAAGAGCTGCGTGATCAGTCCGATGAGCCCCGGGCCATCGGCCATTGGATCACTAAGCCATCCTGGTGGCGTGACCCAGACGAACGCTAGGATCGCTATCACCATCAGATCGTATTGCCAGGTTGTGCGCTCGAATGTCCAGAAGAGCCCGTGCCAGACAACCAAGACCGGTAGCGCGAGGAGTTGCTTAAGTGTCATACGGTTGCCTCGTCATCTGTTGAGCGGAGCTCTCGCCATGTGAAGTAAATTCGATCCAGGACGGTCAGAACTGACAATACCAGGATCACCCAGAGAACGGCCGCCATGCGGTTGGTGAACGCACCGATCATGAACAAGACGATACGTTCCGGTCGCTCCATGAAGCCGACCTTGCACTGCTCAATGATCGACTCAGCGCGGGCCCGCGTGTAGCTCGTCATGACGGAGAACATGAGCGTCAGCGCGGTTATGAGTACGTAATCGGTGTGTCCAAGGCTCGCGTAAAGATAGATGAGACCGATAAGCAGGAAAAGATCAGAGAAGCGGTCCATGACAGAGTCCCAAAAGCCACCGAATCTAGATGACAGGTTCAATTCGTCTGCCACTTTTCCGTCGATGAAGTCGAAGATGTTCGCGAGTAGCATTACAAAGCCAGCTGTTTCGAAGTGTCCCATCGCCAAAGCCCAGCCGGCGCCGGCGTTGATGACGACGCCGGTTAGAGTGAGTACGTTGGGATGAATCCCGAGCGCGACTGAGATGCGAATGATATTGCGCAGCGGGAATAGACAGATCGCGCCGATGGTGCCTGTTAAGGTCATCTAGGTCGGTCCGCCGGAAAGCTATAATTCTAATTCGATGGCCATTCGTGATCTCAAATCTGAGATCGCCCGTCTGCCCGAACAGCCAGGAGTCTACCTCTACTTCAACAGTGATGGCGATACGATCTACGTGGGACGTGCGCGTGCCCTTCGCGATCGTGTCCGCAGCTACCTGGGAGCATATGGTGCGAATCCGAAGACCGACGCCTTGCTGGATGAGGTCGTTCGTCTAGAGATTATCGTCACCGATTCCGTCGTCGAAGCGTTGGCACTTGAAAATAATCTAATCAAGCAGCGTATACCGCGATACAACATCCTGCTCCGCGACGACAAGAACTACCCGTATCTGCAGTTGACGACTGCGGAGGAATTTCCGCGAGTGCTCGTGGCTCGCCAAGTGGCGCGCGATCGAAATTTCTATGCTGGCCCGTTCTTGCCGGCGACCTTTGCCAGAAAAACCATGTCACTTGCGCACCGACTGTTTGGCATTCGGTCGTGCAACGAGGTGATCAACGGTCAGAGAGGGCGGCCGTGTCTGGAATACGATATCAAGCGCTGTATCGCACCGTGTGTGTCTGACCTCTGCACCCAAGAGCAATATACGGAGGCCGTTGAGCACACCCGTCTGTTCCTTGAGGGCCGTAACAACGAAGTGATTACTGGTCTTCGTGCTCGCATGCAAGAAGCGTCCGATAACGAACTCTACGAGCGTGCGGCGCAATACCGCGACGCTGTCCGTACGGTTGAAACGTTGCGTAATCGTCAGCAGAAGATGGCGTCGGCTCGCTTGGGTGACCGCGACGCCTTCGGTGTGAAATTGGGTTCGTCCGGTGCCGTCATCCAAGTCTTTCAGGTGCGTCGCGGTCGCGTCGTCGAGCGTGTAGAACTAGTTGCGGAGGGGGGAGAGTTGGCTATTGACGGCGAGGTCGTGCTCGTTCAGGCTGCTGTCCAGCAGTTCTACATCGACCGCGAGGTTCCTCCTGAGGTGCATGTGCCGGTCCAGATCGACGATCGGGAATGGATCGAACGGTGGCTCTCAGAGCGAGCAGGTCGGCGTGTACGCGTGCTGGTGCCGAAGCGTGGCGATAAGCGGGGGTTACTTGATCTCGCGGCACGTAACGCTGTGCTTGCGTACGACTCGCGGTACAGCGAAGACACACGTGTGCAGGGGAGTGCGGTTGAAGAACTGCGGCGTGTCCTTGGTCTACCCGCAACGCCGAGACGCGTCGAATGCTTTGACATCTCAACTATTCAGGGAAGCGAGACGGTCGGGTCAATGGTTGTTTGCGCGGACGGGCGGATGCAGCGAAGCGATTACCGCAAATACAAAATCAAAGGCTTGCGGACTCGGGGACAGGAGCGTGCTGCGCGTTCGAGGTCAAAGAGCACCCGTCGCCGCCGCCCGGACGATTTCGCTGCGATTGAGGAAGTGATCCTCCGTCGCTATCGGCGGCTTTTGGAGGAGGGGGGGCCGTTTCCTGATCTTGTCATCGTCGATGGTGGCAAAGGTCAGCTTTCGGCCGCGTATCACGCGTTCGAGCAGTTAGGTTTGGCCAACCTGGTAGCGGTCGGGATTGCCAAGCGCAATGAGGAGATCTTTACACGTGACGCGCACGACCCCATTCGGTTGCCCGGGAGCAGTCCGGCGTTACAACTCATTCAGCGCGTACGCGACGAAGCACATCGCTTCGCTGTGACGTTTCACCGACGTACTCGGACTATACGAGATCTTAGTTCAGAGCTTGACAGTGTCCCAGGAATCGGACCGAGGCGCCGGAGGGTGCTACTTCGTCACTTTGGAAGTCTCGCCAATGTGCGCCGCGCGACCCGTGAGGAATTACAACCAGTCGTTGGTTCGAAGCTAGCCGACGCGTTAGTTAGGCACTTCACGAGGCTCGCCGTCCGCAGTTACTGACAGATAGTAGTCACGCGTGTTCACCTGGTAGTCCACACGTATTGCTTGCTCGGATCCTTCCTCTGCCGTATCCTGTATTTGTTGAGTTTTGATATCGGTCAGCTGGTCCTGATCTTCCTCATTCTCATTTTCTCTTTGACAGTCCACGAATCGGCGCATGCATGGACTGCTGCGCGGCTGGGTGACCAGACGGCTCGACGCCTTGGACGTATTACGCTCAACCCGATGGCGCACATCGACCCGATCGGCACGCTGCTGTTGCCTTTACTGGCATTCACGACCGGCGCACCGATTATCGGCTGGGCAAAGCCGGTCCCGGTAAGTGTGATGAATCTTGCACAACCGCGTCGAGACTTTTTGTATATTGCGGCTGCCGGTCCAGCGAGCAATATCGTCTTGGCTGTGACGGCGTCTGTCCTAATGCGCGTGCTCCCCGTCACCCCTGTCAATTTCGTGGCAGGCTTAGATCTTCCCCTGTGGACGGTTGCTACCGTGCTGTTCGAGATCAACCTGCTGTTGGCCGTCTTCAACATGGTGCCGGTGCCGCCTCTCGACGGTGGGAACGTGCTAGCGGGCTTGCTACCAGAGGGGGTCGCCGCTGGCTACGATCGACTGATCCGTCCATGGGGATTCTTAATTTTGTATGCACTTCTTCTGACTGGCACCCTGAGTGCTCTCATCACGCCGCCGTATCTGTTTCTCTCATGGCTACTAACCGGTTGAAACCACGCGTCGTTTCGGGCATGAGGCCGACTGGCAAGCTCCACCTTGGTCATCTTGTAGGAGCGCTGCAGAACTGGGCCGAGCTACAGGCTGACTACGACTGCATGTACTTCGTTGCCGACTGGCACGCGCTGACCAGTGAATACGAGGACACCACGGAGCTTACGAATTACGCCTTTGATAACGTGGCTGACTGGATCGCAGCCGGACTAGATCCTGAGCGAAGCACATTTTTCGTGCAGTCGCTCGTACCAGAGCACGCTGAACTGTATCTCTTGCTGTCGATGGTCGTGCCAATACCATGGCTCGAGCGCGTGCCGACGTACAAGGAGCAAATTGATCAGTTATCGGACCGAGATCTCTCGACGATAGGCTTCCTTGGCTACCCGCTGCTTCAGGGAGCCGACGTGGTGATCTACGGGGCCGACTACGTGCCGGTTGGTCAGGATCAGGTGCCGCACCTCGAGCTAACGCGCGAGGTGGTACGGCGTTTTCACGGGTTCTTTGGCGAGCTGTTTCCCGAGCCGCAACCGTTGCTGACCCATTTTCCACGTCTGCCTGGACTTGACAACCGTAAGATGAGTAAGAGTTACGGCAATACTATCGATCTCAGCGACGACGCCGACACAGTGCGGACGAAGGTCATGCGGATGTACACCGACCCGAAACGGATCAGGGCTGACATTCCAGGAACCGTCGAAGGCAACCCGGTCTTCGTCTATCACGACGCGTTCAATCCGGATACGGCGGAGGTTGACGACCTGAAGGCGCGTTACCGAGCGGGTAAGGTCGGCGACGTGGAGGTCAAGGACAAACTAGCGTGCGCTCTTAACACAATGCTTGACCCGATGAGGGAGCGACGGACAGAGGCGCTTTCACGGCCAGGTCGGATTCGTGAGATCTTGGAGGATGGGTCGTGTCGGGCGAGGGAGATCGCGCAGGAGAGGATGCAACGGGTTCGCGAGGCGATGCGGTTGAACTATCGTTCGACGTCTGGAGCTAGAGGATGACGGACGACGAAGGCGGTCGGACGGCGGACGACGCTCAGATCAAGATGCCGCAGGATTTTGAGTCTGTCCTGCCAGACTATCCTGTCAAGCTTGAGAACTTTGAAGGACCACTCGACCTTCTGCTGTACCTCATAAAAAAGAATGAAGTGAATATCTACGACATCCCGATCGTGACAATCACCGCGCAATACCTCGAGTATCTCGATTTGATGCAGGAGCTTGACCTCGATGTGGCGGGGGATTTCCTGGTGATGGCAGCTACGCTCATCTATGTCAAGTCGCGCACGCTGGTGCCGAGGCTTGAGAAGGAGTCCGAAGAGGAACCGGATGAGGAAGACCCGCGCGATGCGTTGGTGCGGCGACTACTTGAACACCAGCGGTTCAAGGCGGCGGCCGAATTGCTGCACGAACGCGAGACCGTACGGAGTGCGCAGTGGATGCGCCCAGACGGCCGAGTAGCCGACATCACCGGCGAGGCATTCGAGCGCGAACTCGAAGTTGACCTGTTTGGTCTGCTCCATGCGTTTCAAGCTGTGCTCATCCGTGCGCGCGAGCGACCTTCGATGCCACTACCCGAAGAGGTAATTTCGATTGAGGGGCGCATCGATCAAGTGCTCGCTCGCCTCTCGGTTGCCGAAGCGTGCGGCTTTGAGGACCTTTTCGTTGCCGATTCTTCACGGCGTGATCTGGTCATAACCTTTCTGGCTCTGCTTGAGATGATTCGTCTGAAGTTGATTCGGGTATTTCAATCCGCCGCATTCGCGCCCATTCGAGTCTACAAGCGCGATCGGCCCACCGATGCCGCACGATCGATGGGTAACCCGCAAAGGACAGAACCAAACGACGTGTGAAGGAGAGACCTGTCGTGTCCGACGATCTGGGCGAGCTGACGGCAATTATTGAGGCGCTAATCTTTGCGTCCCCGGACCCGGTGACGCTGAAGACACTCGTTAAGCTGATCGATGGTGAGCCAGCGGAGCATGTTGAAGAGGCACTAACGTCACTCCGCGATGACTGGAAGGATCGCCTGGGCGGCCTGCAGTTAGTTGAAGTGGCGGGTGGGTATCAAATCGTCACTAAGCCGGAACTTCACGACTGGGTCCGTCGTCTGTTCCATGAACACTCGAAGCAGCGGTTGTCGGTACAGGCACTCGAGACACTTGCGGTCATTGCCTATCGGCAGCCGGTCACTGGCCCGGAGATCGCCGAGATCCGAGGGGTGAATACCTCAGGCGTGCTCGGTACGCTGGTCGAGCGCCGGTTGGTCAAGGTCGTCGGACGTAAGCCGGTTATTGGGCGGCCGTTCCTGTATGCCACGACCCGTGAGTTCCTCGACCGCTTCGGACTCAAAGACTTGACCGATCTACCTAAAGTGGAGGACATGGCCGAGGCACTGGGAATGGATGTCCCAGCGGGTTTATCCGAGGGTTATCCTACCGATGAAGGTCTACCGTTCGAGCACGACGCACAGCTGGTCGATGCGCCGTCAAGGAATACCGAGAAGATCCACTGATTGGCAAACAACGGTAAGCCTGGCAAACTCAATGATGACTCCCAATGCATCCGTCGGCGTTCGTCTCCAGAAACTGCTCTCGGCTGCCGGCGTGGCGTCGCGGCGGGCAGCCGAGAAGCTGATTAGCGATGGGCGCGTCACGGTGAACGGCCGGACGGTCTCGACGCTCGGAACCCGCGCCGATCCGGAGGCCGACGATATCCGTGTCGACGGCCGCCGCCTCGGACGTTCGAGGCGGCGGCGATATTTGCTGGTTTACAAGCCGCGCGGTTACATCACGACCCGGAGTGACCCGCAGCAACGGAAGACCGTGCTCGATCTCGTGCCAAACGTGCGTGAGTACGTCTATCCAGTTGGGCGGCTTGACTATGACTCTGAGGGTCTCGTGCTACTTACCAACGATGGTGACCTCGCAGCTCAGATACTCCATCCACGTCACGGTGTGGAACGGGTATATGAAGTCACGGTTCGTGGGGTGCCGAATGACAAGATGTTGCGCCGTCTGGCATCGGGTCTGCGACTGGATGGATGTAGGACTGCGCCAGTCCGCGTGCGGCTGCTAGCTGGACGTTTGGGATTGCGCGTCCCTGAAGCACGGATGCACATCGTGCTACAGGAGGGGCGTAACCGTCAGGTCCGGCGGATGTTCGATGCCATCGGTCACCCAGTCCGCCGCCTGCGGCGCATCCGGCTCGGACCGTTGCGGCTCCGGACGCTGAAGCCAGGGCAGTTCCGCGAGCTGGACTCCTCGGAAGTGGCGTCACTCCGCCACGCGGCCAGAAAATCATCCGAACCCCTCCGACAACGTAGTTCGGTCTCATGACTAATAAGTCGAACGTGATCGCCATCGACGGACCCTCGGGTGCCGGTAAGGGTACCGTCTCACGGGCGGTGGCTAAGACACTTGACTGTGGGTACCTGGATACTGGAGCGATGTATCGCGCCGTTGCCTGGAGAACTCAACAAGACGGCTACGCATTTGATGACGACGAGGCGGTGGCCGGCGTGGCGGCTCGGGCTGTCTTCGTACTCAACGAGGCCCGCGTGATTATTGACGGTCACGACGTGACCGTTGCGATTCGTACGGGCGAAATGGACAAGGCGGCTGCGACCGTTGCCCGTTTACCTCGGGTCAGGGAGGTTCTCGTGGCCCAACAGCGGGCATATGCAGAGAAGGGTATCGTGGTGGTGGAAGGTCGTGATATCGGGACGGTGGTGTTTCCTGATGCGATGGTCAAGATTTACTTGGATGCAGCTCCTTCCGAGCGAGCTGCCCGGCGAGCGAAGGATCCGGACCATGGGTTTTCAGAGGTTTCAGATTTGGCTGAGGTTGCGAGTGCAATCGCGGCGCGAGACCATATCGACCGAACTCGCGAGGTGTCACCACTCACACTGGCATCGGATGCGGTCCTTATCGATACAACCGGTGTGGCTGTCGAGGACGTTGTGAGCCGCGTGCTTGGGGTCGTCAGAGAAAAACTAAAGAGAGCGCAACACTAGGAACGTCGACTGTAGTGTTAATGTGTGCGTCCCATACTCGTACACTTCTAACTTGCTGTGCTTGCTGATTCATCACTGCTTTACGGATGAAGCATGCTGCCTGAAATTGATGCCCCGCAGATACAAATGCCTGGCTTGCTCTTACGTTATGCCTTTTCAGACGTGATCCTCTTTCCGTGAAGGCGTGCTGTTGTCAGTAAGCCCAGCCTGCTAGTCTTCCTCAGATCGGATGCGCTCAATCAAATCAGTCAGATCGGTGAGTGAGCCGATCTTGGT
>Ga0310345_10003739_pt1 | contig 14268 bp, 10 predicted proteins | sample HC15DNA20500_MG_FD_204667 | JGI IMG/M metagenome (GOLD analysis project Ga0310345, IMG submission 204667) | Marine microbial communities from station ALOHA, North Pacific Subtropical Gyre - HC15-DNA-20-500_MG | ecosystem: Environmental > Aquatic > Marine > Oceanic | place: Pacific Ocean: North... | reverse complement strand
GTTATGATCTGAAACCGCTTCTCACACAAGTCTTCCTTTCACGCGACTTCTACAGTCCGGCATCATATGCCACTAAGATCAAGTCACCAGTGCATTTGGTTATCTCTACTTACCGCAAGCTCGGATTGAGCGAATTGCCAACGATACCGGATTTCAACCGTCTGACGGCCGGACTTGGACAAACGCTTTTCAATCCGCCAAATGTCGCTGGATGGGCCGGCGGACGAACCTGGGTGACGCCCGCCACTCTGCTGCAGCGCGGCAATTTGTTTCGCGACGTGCTCTATCCAGACACCGACGGGTTCTGGGCTCCTGATCGTGTGGTGCCGGGGATTTATCGGCAGGTAGAGGAACGCCTTAAAAAGGGGATGAATATCACGACGGCAACGCAGGAGGGGGATGCTGAATCGAGTCAACTCGTTGATCGAGACGAGGACTACAACACTCGGTACGGCGGTTACATGGGTTACGTGATGGCGTTCGAGAAGCTCCATTCGATTCCCCGCCGCGTCGCAAACCTCGATCTGATGGCACTACTCGTGGAGGTTGGGGCAGAGAGTGTCGAGGACGTAGTTGACCATCTGCTTGAACGATTCCTACGGGTCGAACTGAGCACCGATGATCGCGTTGTGCTTGTCGATTTTCTAAGAGACGAACTAGGGACGGACCGCGTCGAGGTGGCAACGGCACAAACCGAAGCGTCGTTGCGTGCCTTGCTGTATCTAATTTTGAGCACGCCAGAATATCAATTGGCCTAGAGTTTAAATGCTGGAGCTTCTAGGCTAGACGAAGGACGAGGAGAACATTAATGGCCCGAATCAAGTGTTCCTGTTCGCGGCGTGACTTCCTGATGAAAGGCATGTACGGCCTTGGAATTGGTGCGACATTGCCGATGATCGTGAACCGTACCTCTGCGGCGCTTGCGGCTCAGGCGCTTGGTGGTACGACCGAAGCGAGCCCGGAACGCATCCTAGTGGTTGTAGAGCTTTCGGGTGGCAACGACGGACTTAACACGGTCGTCCCCTACGGCGACGATGAGTACTACCGAGTACGTCCCAATCTCGGTATTCCGGAACCCGAGCTCCTGAAGATCGAACACGGCTACGGTTTCCATCCGGCGCTTGTCGGTTTCGAGCGTCTGTACAAGGATGGCCATATGGCGATCGTCCATGGCTGCGGATACGACAACCCAAGTTTGTCGCACTTCTCGTCGATGGGCTACTGGCATACGGGTGTGCCCAATGGTGGGGAAACCCTCGGCTGGGTCGGCCGTCTGGCCGATGGTGCGTACGACCACGATGCGCAAGGCAATCGCATTGTCAATATTGGCACACGGCAGTCGCTCGCAGTCCAGAGTCGCCATCACTCGCCTCTCGTGTTCAACGATCCGCGCACGTTCCGCCGGGAAGGGGCACAGAGTGAAAAGGCAGCACTCGGCACGATGAGAGGTGACGGCGCAAATGAGAACGCGACGCTGGAGTTCCTATCCGAGACAGCCCAGAATGCGGCTGAAAGCTCCGATTTTGTCCGACAAGCCGCCGCAGCCTATCAAACCCCGATTGACTATGGCATCGGTGGACTTTCGGGACAGCTCAGGCAGATCGCAGCGTTGATCAATGCTGACATGCCGACGCGTCTTTACTATGTGGCATACCAAGGCAATTCGTTTGACACTCACGTACACCAGGCCGATCCGCATGCACGGTTGCTCGCCTACTCGGCCGATGCACTACGAGGGTTCATGGAAGATCTTAAGCGAATTGGCCGCCAGGACGATGTCGCAATGATGATCTTCACTGAGTTCGGTCGACGAGTAGAAGAGAACGGCAGCCTTGGCACTGACCACGGTACTGCGACGCCCATGTTCATTGTCGGGAATCAAGTTCAGGGTGGTCTCTACGGCAAGCACCCCAGCTTGACAGTTCTCGATGACGGCAACTTAATCAAGACGACGGACTTCCGACGCGTATATGCCACCATGATTAAGGAATGGCTACAGTTCGACGACACGCAAACTGTGCTGAAAGGTTCATTCAACACGCTTGGGGCATTTGCGTAACGAGGCCGTTATGAATCGGCACCGAGGCGTTTCGTCTTCTCAACAAGTGTTGTCCGCTTGATTTTGAGTAGCGCGGCAGCCTTTTGCTTGTTGCCGCCGGTTCTTTCGAGAGACAAGCGGATCAACCCGCGCTCGATGTGGTGCAGGTAGTCTGGCAAATCAAGCCCGTCCTCTGGCAATGAGACGGTCGTGTCGACTAGATTGTTATCCCCCTGCTGGATTTCCTGCGGCAGGTCGCCGACGTTGATCTGAGACCGGCCCGGCGTGAGTGCTAGGGCACGCTCGATCGCGTTTTCAAGCTGCCGAATGTTACCGGGCCAGTGGAATGCCATCATCTGACGCATTGCTTCCTGCGACACGACGACACTGGTTCGGGGGGGTGTTTCTGATCGACCGAGGCGATCGACAAAACTCTGCACGAGGAGCGGTACGTCCTCACGGCGTTCGCGTAACGCAGGTAGGTGAATCGGGATGACATTGAGACGGTAAAATAGGTCCTGGCGGAAACTCCCTTGCTTGACCATTTCTGTAAGGTCAGAATTGGTGGCCGCAATTATACGGACGTCGACTCTGATCGACTGCTCATCGCCTACACGCTCGAACTCACGTTCCTGAAGCGCCCGTAGTAGCTTGGCTTGAAGACTGCTGCTCATTGTCCCTACTTCGTCAAGGAACAGAGTGCCCTGATGCGCCTGCTCAAGCCGTCCTTGCCGGTTGGCGATTGCACCGGTGAAGGCGCCTCGGACGTGGCCGAACAACTCAGTTTCAAGCAACGTCTCGGGGATTGCACCGCAGTTGAGTGCCACGAAGCGCTTTTGTCGGCGAGGACTATTGTGATGAATGGCTCGCGCGACAAGTTCCTTGCCGGTACCGGTCTCGCCTGTGATCAAGATCGTGCTCGTCGTCCTTGACACCGTTTCGAGTAACTGAAAGAGATCGCGCATCGCCGAACTTCGGCCAACGATACCTTCGAATCGATATCGCTTCTCGAGCTGCGAACGAAGATACGCATTCTCTGATTTCAAACGCCGCTGTTCGAGCGCGGTCGACAATATGTGGAGCAGGTGATCAAACTGGAAAGGTTTCGTGATGAAGTCGCTCGCGCCACGTTTTATCGCAGCCACAGCATCCTGGACGGTGCCGTAGCCAGTGACGACGACGGCGACGAGTTCTGGATACAGCTCGCGCGCTATTTCGACGACCGCTGTGCCGTCCATGCCTGGGAGTCGGAGGTCGGTGATGACGACGTCGAACGCGAAATCAGCCAGCCGTTCCCGTGCTGTCTCGCCGCTGTCGGCTTGCACCACCCGATAGCCGTGCTCGGCTAAGCGCTCTGCAGTCGCCTCTCGGAGCGGCGCCTCGTCCTCGACAAGGAGCAGATGTTTTTCGCTTTCAGTCATTTAGTGGAACGCCAGCATTCTGACATAAGAACGTCTCTTAGGGGATCGATGAAGCCTACAGGTCACCGCCGGCAGTGCCGATACCAGTGTTACGGGGTCGGGTAGGGGTCGCTGTCGCGGCTCCACTCAGGCTGTTTTCATTTTCCTAGTGGTGCGAATGGCAAACCAAGCAATGATTGTGGACAGGAAAACAACCTCGATCATGAAAGCGTGCGAGCTGGTGGGTGTCAGCCGTCGGACGATCTACAATTGGATTTCCAGCGGCAAAGTCGAATACGTCCGAACCGCCGGTGGTTCGGTACGAATCTTTGTTGACACCCTATGGCGCGGTCCTGATGGCGGATCGAGTCGCGAGCGGTGGCGGCCAGCATCGCCTTCTCAGGACGTCTAGGGCAAGGTCGGCATGGCAAGCGACATTCCTTTTCCGACACTTCAGCGAGGCGGCGCCGGGTTTCCAGAAACTGATGCGTCTGACCTTCGGACATTGTTTCACCAGCTGAACAACCAGCTTGGAATTATCCTTGCCAACGCGGAGTTGCTCGAGGTTAGGCTAGAAGACTCGGATGGCACAGCTCGTGCCGGACACATTGTGTCGAGTACCGTCGAAGCAATCGCACTTACGAAGAACATACGTAGCCACGCCGTACGCCCGAGCGAATAGTTACCTACCAAATCAAACTAGTTGTCTGCTTTTCCTTTGCATAGCAGACTTCGTCAATAAATTGACAACTAGTTGCCAGCGCGTCATTGTTATGACGTTCATTGTGCGGCATCAAGCCGGTAATCACATCCGTTCATTACTGATCAATCCAAGATAAAATTCAATAATACATAGAGTTACAGTGTTTTTTTCAAGGCGATCAGACATTCGTTCTTTATTCGTAAAAAGTTGGCACCGGCATTGCGTTTTGTCTGGGCCATGCAGAAAAATGTACGCTCAGAATCCCAACAGGAACGGATCAACGCCGGCCTTCCCTTTGTTGAAGCACTGGCGCGCCGCATGGTTGCGTCGATGCCGAATTCAATAGACGTGGGTGACCTTGTTCAGGACGGAATGATCGGCCTGATCGACGCTGCCCATCGATTCGACGAAAAGCGTGGAATCAAGTTTGAGACGTTTGCGGAACGCCGTGTGCGGGGTGCCATGATTGATGCGCTTCGGCGTGACGCCTGGCCGCGTGGAGTCAGGCGGACGCGCCGCGAGCTAGAAGCCGCACGCGAAAAGCTTCGGCATGAACTCGGCTGTGAGCCGTCGCTTGCCGACTTGGCTCAACACATGGGCGCCGACGAAACGCGCCTCAGCCGCACTATTGTACGGATTAAAACCATCGAGGCGACGTCGCCGCTGGCAGCCAGTGAATCTGTTGACGGTGCGAATTTGCCACCGATGTTGGTGCCGTCTGCACCAACGGCACCCGATAAAGCCTGCGAACATAGTGAAGTGCGAAGTCGCATCCGTGCGGCTATTGCGGCGCTGCCATGGCGGGAGCGCAAAGTGGTTGGCCTTTACTACTACGGAGAGGTCACCATGAAGGAAATTGGTGGAGAAATAGGCGTCAACGAATCGCGTGTGTCTCAGCTGCACGCCAGAGCGATTCAGCGGTTGCACAAGATGCTAGCGTCAGACTTGGCGCCTGAGCAACTTGGTTCCGTGCTCAGCGCGATGCCGAAGACGAACATGGCGAAAGCACCTTTGCCGGTGTCTTCTGCTGCACTTGTGACGAATACAAACGATGGCACCAAAATCCACGGCGGCGTCGTGGTGGCATACGCGGAGGGGCGAATGCGCCGGTCAAATAGCCAGCCGGTTCAAAAGAGCCTGATGTCCAGTCGAACACAGCGGGTGGCGTCGGCACAATAGGGTATCGGGATTCAGCTAGCTGACAATGTCCCGAGCGACACGTAGCAAGTCGGCTAGCCTAAACGGTTTCGCGAGCCACTGACAACCGCTTTCTTCCAAGAACGGTTCGGCATCTGTCCCGGCGACGTCACCAGTGACGAATACGATTCGATGCTTCAATGAAGGTATCGTTTCAGCTACCGTACGGTAGAACGTCGGCCCGTCGACGCGCGGCATCTTCAAGTCACAGACGACCAAGTCGTACACAGTCGCCCGTACTCGATCAAGAGCCTCTTGTCCGTCGGCCGCGCGGTCAACACGGAAGCCGGCATCGGTCAGAGCGTCGGCAACTGCTTCTGCGAGTGCTGGTTCGTCTTCCACGACGAGCGCTGGCGAGCCGGCACCGATGGTCACCGCACTTTTCATAGCCGGCACTGGTGTTGCCGGCCTCGGAAGAGCCGTCCCCGTTGGTAGGTCGACGTAGAATGAGGACCCGTTCCCTGGTCTTGACGTCACACGAATTTGGCCGCCGTGGTCCTGGATTAGCGCATGCGCTACGGTGAGTCCAAGGCCGGTTCCCTTTCCGACCGCCTTGGTCGTAAAGAATGGGTCGAAGATTTTCGATTCCACATCGTTTGGCACGCCGGGGCCGTCATCGTTGATTTCAAGGACAACCAGTTCTTTATCCGTGTCGTGCCACGATCGGATGATGAGTGTGCCGCGGCCATTGGCTGAGAGCATTGCCTGCTCGGCGTTAATAATGAGGTTAAGCAGAACTTGCTTCAGGTGGTGCGGATCCGCGAATACTTGTGGCAGCCTGGCCACCATTTCATCGGTCGTGGTGATGTTCGACACGCGGTGGTTATATGCGCGAAGTGACAAGGTTTCGCGCACCACTTGATTGACGTCGACCATTGATCGGGTTGTGTGGCGCTTGCGTGAAAATGTTAATAAGTTGCGCACAATCTTAGCTGCGCGCTCCGACTCGCCCAAGATGGTGTCGACACCCCGTTTGGTCACTGAATCGAGCGAACGCCCAGCCAGTCGTTCCGACCAGGTCAGAATGGTTGCCAACGGATTATTCAATTCGTGTGCAACACCCGAGACAGTTTGTCCGAGCGCCGCGAGCTTTTCCGCTTGCAGCAACTGGTGGTACACGTCGCGTCCTTGATCTTCAAGCTTTCGACGTTCACTCACGTCGCGTAGGAGGGCATTGATCTGATGCGGTTCACCGTCGGTTCCATCACTGAGGTGCGCAGTCACTTCGATCCAGACGGCAGTTTCGTCTGCGCGCCTAAGGCGGAGTAGGTAGTCAGTGACTGCACCGTCTCGTGCTAATTGCTCCATGAAGGCCTGTTTTGCCTTCGGATCAACGAAACGCCCGTTGTCGAACGGCTGAATATTTGTTTCTTCGGTTTCCGGTGCGTAACCGAACATCACCTTTAGGTGGGGATTAGCCGCGACGGTCTGCCCTGGTCCTTCGGGATCGAGCGTCCCAATAAAGATTCCTTCCCGGACGGCTTCGAAGAGTCTGGAGAGTGCGTCGCCGATGAAAGGCGCGCGTCGTTCAGCGCGTGGCGACACAGTCGATTATAGCAGCCGGCTTTTCAGCTACTGAAATGGGTGGGGTTTCTAGTTCGAGGGAGGTGCCGGCGTCGGCGTTTGCCTCGGATAGGCGGAGTATTTATTGTCCACAGCCGATCGGATGTCGTCTGTCGACGCTCCGGAGGCGCGAAGCTGCATCGCATCGCGTGCGACATCGATGCAAATCGTACAAGCCATGCCGTGGGTGTCCCACTCGCGTACGGAACCATCCGTATTGCGTGACGCCACAAAGCAGTCGGCGTTCCGTTTGTGACCGGCCGTCTCGCATCCACAGAAGCACGGCACGTACTCCAGTACATCGGGTCGTTGCGCGGCGAACATGTACGCTTCGCGAATCACCTCTGGTGCGCGAGGTACCATATTGGGCACCAACGGAAGTGGCGGCATTGCTGCATCCGCCGCTGGCACCGGCGTTCGGTTTTCGACTGCCGGTGGCGGCGCTGGTCGTGTCGCTTGCTCAGTCTTGGCCTGATCAGTCGCGCCATCAGACGGCGTTGTTAAAGCAGGGTCACTTTCAGGGACGGTCGACAATGTGCCAGTACCAGACGAGACCGTTAGTACCAAGCCAGCGACAGCAGCGAAGGCAAGAACGCCGCTAATTAGAATCCACGGCGGGCCTCCGGCCGTCGCGACGGGCTCGGTGGCCACGTAATTTGACTGTCGCTTTTTCTTTTTACTTCCCACACGTTCATTTTATATCAACCGTTGGCATCTGCCGATGCTACGTTGTATCGCTTCAAGCAAGAACGAAGAGCCCAACCGCATCCGCGTAGAAACGCTTTAGTGACGCCGAGAAATGGATGCTGCTCAGTGGATGAGGTCGACGGGGAGTCAAGCGAGCGCCGGCAGCCACTCCATAGTTACGTTTCCATTTCCTATTTCGGTCCGAGGGCGAATGTCATCGTCCCCTCGATCACGACTGCATCGTTCACCCGCGCGATGCCGCTGAGTCGTCCCATACGGCTGCGGAGGCGAACCACTTTAGCCTCGATCACGACCACATCACCAGGGTGAACCGGCCGCCGGTAACGGACCCGTTCGATACCGGTAAAGAACGGCAGTTTTTCTCGGTTCTCCGACTTAGCTAGGATCAGAATCGCACCAACCTGTGCGACCGCTTCGGTCAGGATTGTGGGTGGAAGGACCGAAGCCTCACCCGGGGTGTGGGCAAGGTAACGCTCATTGAGCGAGACATTCTTGATACCAACAATCCGTTTGTCGAGCTCGAATTCCGTGATCCGATCGACGAGCAAAAAAGGGTAGCGGTGCGGAAGAATGCGCTCGATAGCCGCGTTATCGAACGGCAGCTCTAAACCCATTTTTGCCACGAAGGGAAGTATATAGCGACAGACGCGGCGGTCCGTAGGGGAATGGCACCGACCAGCTTTCCGTGTCGCTGGACCGGACTCTGTGTTGTCGTTTCGAACAAAGATAGCCTGTTTGGGGCTAGGACTGGCCAACAAGGAAAAAGCGGCGCGCCCAACAGCGGCAAGATCTGGCGATCAGGCCTGCGCTGCTGCGGAGGTGTCCGGGATGGTGTTCTCAGCAGTAACAGAATCTGGGACGATGAGTGTTGCTAGCTGTGCCGCGATGATGGTCGTGATCCACTGGACTTCCTCACTCGACTCCCATCCGTCGTTAATTTCTACTGACACGACGCCCGTACAACCGGATGGCGAAGCAAGTGGCGCGACGATGGCGCCAGCAACCGTTGCATCCGCGGGGACGACGTGCATCCGACCGTCACGGAATGCCGCCGCCGTCGCGTTGTTGCTGTCGCAGGCGATTGCTCCGAGGCGAGACAGGGTCGTTGCGCTATAACCATGCCCGATGGCCGGCCGAAGTGATGCGCCACCCGCGTCGACGATCCAGACGATGATGCCACTGGCGTTGAGGACCTGGGCAGTGCGTGCGAGCAGGGCATTGAGTTCGGATTGGTTCGACATTCGCCCTATGTCGGTGCACAAGTCAGCGGCTAGCCGAAAATCTGGTCGTGGTGTGATTATTGTAACGGGGTCCCGAGGGTCGTCTGAACGGTTTGCCGTCGACGCCGTGTCAGAGTCGAGACCGAGCAGGCCCCGGCCCTCAGCTTGCTCTGCCTGGTTTTCCGTTACGGTATCGGTGGCCGCGGCAGCTGCCCGCGGAGCCACTGGAAGCAACAACAGAGCAACAAGGACACCCGTTCCCATCGCCGTGGCGAGCGCGACTCCCTGTGATTTTCGATGCGCAATAGTCGCCCTGTCGCGCGCCACCCACTCCATGGAGCGCGCGGAGTCGACGTGTCTGGCAGCGTTGCGCGCCAGTTCTAACCCATCAGTGAAAATTAAATCGGAGGCCATCAAATCTTGACCGGCCGCCGAATGATCGCGTGCCCGCGCGTCCATTCGGGTAAGGTCGTCAATCGCGGTCGCCGCTTCTTCCAACGCGCCGATAGTACCAGTCGCTGTCGAAAGGCGTGAAAGCTTCCCCAGATCATCGTTCACCGCATCGAGTTGCTGGGTGGCGCGGTCCATCCAATAACCATGGTCTTGCCCAGTGGCCACGTACGCCTGCTGTGCCGCTCTTAGGTCAGCAAGCGAGACTGTCAGTTTCCAGCCAAGCGTGGTAAAAGCTTGCGCCGCTTCGCGTTCTTGGCCGATACGTTGTTCGGTGAGAAAAACGTGATACCCGGATGCGGCAGCTACGCCAAGCATGGTAATGACCAGACTCGCGCGCAACCACACACGCCACATAATTAGCCCCTACTATAGCATTCGAGTCACCGAATGGATGTCGGGGTCGTCATTAACCCGGTCGCGGGAATAGGCTGGTCGCGCTCGGCAGATAAACGTAAGCAGCTGGCACACGAAGTGATCGATGTCTGCCGTGTCGACGGGGAGGTGCGGCTGACCCATGGCCGCGGCAGCGCTGCTGTTATCGCGGCCGAGATGATCAGTTCGGGTGCAACAACAGTTGTTGCTTGGGGTGGTGACGGCACAATCAATGAGGTCGCTAGGGCCGTTGCGTCGGCGGGCGTTGCGCTAGGCGTTGTACCCGGAGGGACCGGAAACGGATTTGCTCGAGGACTTGGCCTCGAGCTACGGTCGCGCGCTGCGCTCCAAACAGCACTGACCGGCGCTGAGCGCCGCATCGATACGGGCGAGATCGACCAGCGATTCTTTGTCAACGTGGCCGGGGTCGGCTTCGATGCCCACCTGGCCTCCGTGTTCAACAGACTACCGCGGCGCAGCGCCACGGCATACATCAGAGCCAGCCTAGGCGAGTTGTTGTCATACCGAGCATTGAGTTACACGGTTCGTGTCGGGACGCAGGCCTTCACCATGAAGGCATTGTTTGTCACTGTGGCCAATGGGCCAGAGTATGGGACAGGTGCGGTCATCGCACCGATGGCATGTGTCGATGACGGTGCACTCGATCTCATTTGTGTTCCGCCTCGACATGTTGCGTCGCTGTATTGGCAAGCCCGACACCTTTTCACTGGTTCTATCGAACAAATTCCAGACGTTCGGTTCGCTACAGCGCCCACGATGGAGATCGTCGCTGAACGGCCACTGTTATTTCATGTCGACGGTGAGGTGTATGAAGGTTCAGACACCCTACAAATAAAGGTAAAGCCGTCATCGTTGCGGGTACGTGTGCCATCTCCCGGAAAGGCAGGCACATGGTGCTCCAGCTCACGTGACCACGGGGTTCTGGGTTCTTGACAAGCGCCCGATTCTGAGATCGAAGCCGGATAGTTTCCCAGAATGTTAGTCGTTGGTGATGGGGAATCTTCGTTGGTCAGGCTAAGGATGGCGTACGCTGGCAGGCCAATCGCGTCGAATCGTTCCATGACATCGCGCGCGGGAGAGATACCGAGGTCCTCCGCTTGGAACTTGACCTTGACGTAGTTGTTGAGTGCAGCCTCGACGCTGTCGATCTTTAAAGTCGTTTTGTCCATTGTCAGACAGTTCTTGCACCATGTCGCCCAGATGTCGACAAGAACCAACTTCTCTTCGGCTTCAGCTGCTGCGAGCCCCTGATTCAGCGATGGGTACCACCCCTCGTCGATCAGTTCCTGCACGCTGTCGGCGACCAACGTAGGGTCAACCCAGCGCTGACTAAAGAGTCCGTATGACAGATAACCGTAGTACACCGCTGTGCCGAGGATAAAGACGCCAAACGCCTGTTTTACCCGTACCATCCAAGGCCCTGGTTTCGGCATGAAGGTGAGCCCAGCGCCCGCAATCGGCCATGGAATTGCCATTCCAACCCCGAGTACAAACGGCAGGCCCAGCGCAAACGTTGTCCCCGTGCCGTACAGGTTGCTCGAAAAGATGATTACCTGAATGACAACTGGGGCAACGCAGGCTCCAGCAAGCAGAGCAGCGACGCCGCCCATGCCGAAGGCAACAAAAAACGAACCTCGTCCAGAAGACTTAGCGGCAAACCGATCCTGGAATCGGGAGAAATCGATCGTGAAGACATCGAACATCGCTAGTGCAAGGACAACGAAGAGGAGGGTTATTCCCAGATTGAACCACGGGGATGCGTTAATGGTCCCAAACGTGCCGGCAGTTACGATCACAATTAGACCAAGCACGCCGTACACGAGTGCCATTGCCAGACCGTATGCGCTTCCAAGCGCAAAGCCGCGGCTGCGTGACCCAGCCCGAGCCCCCGCACCGATAATTGCAAGGTTGATCGGAATCATCGGGAGTACACACGGCGTAAGATTCAAGGCCAAGCCGCCGACGAGGATGAGCGCGAGAATTGCGAGGGGGCCGCGTCCCTCGAACCATCCTTGTTCCACTTGACCTGACTCAGCACCCTCGATGAACTGGAGAAACTCGTTTTCGTTCAGGTACCCGCCAGTGGTATTGAGAACGGAGAAACGGCTGAGACGTTCGAGTACGTTGGTCTCATCGCTGTCGGTTACCGAGACCGCTGGTTCGGTAATGGTTGGTGGGTCGCCCGAGGAGACGGCTGTGAATGTCATCGTCTCAAAGAGCTCCGCGTGCCTCTCGGCACGTGACGTCCCAACTGGCGCAACCGCGACCTGAAACTCTAGGAGGGCACTGGTAGGGATATAGCACATTCGTTCATCGCAGGCTTGGTAGCGTAGCTGGCCAGGTACCGTGTACTGGCCTGGCGCGAGGTCGTCAGCTAGCGCAAAGGCCGCTCCGATAAAGAATTTTTCTTCGAAGACAGCCAGTGGCTTATCGGCACCCTGCTGTTCGAGCATGACCGGCTTCGGCCACGCAAAGCCCTCAAGTGAGATGCCATCAGGAGGCTCGAGTGTAAGGACGGTCGGGATCAAGAAGTCCTCAAGAGGCTCGTTCGAATTGACATGAAGGCCGCTCCCTTGAGGTTGGAGCGTCGCATTGACCGCGATGCGGTGGGTCGCACCGGCAGCGGTAGCATCAGTCTCTCCGACCGTTGTCAGTTCCATGGAGATCCGACCCGGCTGTGCGTCAGCGACAGCTGCCGGTGCGACAGTCGTGAGCAGGGAGAGTGCCACCGCGCTCGCTCTTAGCCTACGCGACTGCACAACTAGTATGAACATCGTCTTGAACATTTCCTTACAGGAAATAGGACGCCTTCGGGATCCAGAGCGTTCCCGCTCAGACCCTGATTACTCAAAGTCTATCAACGCCGCTCTATCGGCGTTCACTTCTACGTCTCGGAGTTCCCCACGTACCGGCACCCGGACTTCAGTGAGCCGATCGGTGATCGGAACGACAAGGGTGTCTTCCTTGCCCGTTCGGTAGCGGAGGGTGACTGTGACGGGAACCTCGAAGAGTGTGCCGCGTTGCTCGAAGCGGAGCGCGACATGGATACCATCTAGCTCTCCCTCGAGGTGGTCCTCTGTCTGGTATGTGAACGTAATCTCGGGCAGAGCTGCGTCGTGGATCCAGCGCTCAAAAAAATCGCTCAGTGGTCGGCCTGATTCGGCCTCGAAAGCGTTGATTAGGTCGTCGGTTCCAGCTTTAGCGAACCGATTGCTGTCGTAGAAGCGACGGAGGCCATTGAAGAACACGTTGTCCCCGACGGTGCGCCGAAGCATGTGAAGTACCATCGCCCCTTTATTGTAAACGAGCGATCGAAAGACGCGTGGTTCATCGGCGATCTTTCCAAGACGGTTGCCGAGATACACAGGGCCTCGATCCGAATGCCGTAAGCTCCAGCGCTGCATCTGTTTAAGCACATCGGCAAACACCTCCGAACCGTAGCGATGCTCGGCATAGAGCACCCCGAAGTACTGCGCGAGACCTTCGCTTAACCATTGCTCGTGGTAATTCTTCCACCCGACAGCTTGGCCCCACCATTGATGTGCGAGTTCATGTGCCAGAAAGAATAACGGATACCCGCTGAACGCAACTGGGTCGGTACGCCACGAAAGCATTCGTCCAGATTCCGAGCGTGATACGGCGGGCAGAGGCTGATTCAATACAGCAAAGTATGCTGGAGAGTGGCCACCCGGAAGGGCCGCGTCGGTCAGCGTCAATGTGAGCATTGGGTATGGCACGTCACCGAGAAGTGTTGTGTAGAAACGCAGAATATCGGTGGCGTCATCGTAGTAGTCCTCGACGCGATGGTTACTGCTCTTATTTGAAACGACCGTGAGCGACACACTGTCATATGAGATCCCATTTCTTCGCGCGGATGTTATCCCTGTTGATAGGCCGGCCGTCACCTCACGGGGCACGACATCGTTTTCGACGAATTGACTGATGACACACGATAGGTAGCGGGCCGGCTGGGTGGTGAAGAATTGGTACCTGCGTTCACTCTTATCGGCGCGCCTGCTCGACTCGGTCCCCGCCACGGGGTTTCGCTCGTCCGGTTCGCCACTCGCGACAATCCCGTAGTCGTGTGGGACCGTTAGGTCCATCGTGGCTGTGGCATAGTCGGAGACGATAGCCTGTGGGTACCAGTAGCTTGAGTTACTGTAGATGTAACGCGGCGTGGGTAAGCTGAACAGTGACTGCCCTCCTTCGAACGCCAATCGCTGTCGACCCATCCAATTTTCGTTTAGTTCCTGTGCGGCAAGCGAGCCTGCGTAAGTCACTTCCACTGTGAACTCGGTGCCGATCGTTGCCTCTCGTGGCAGGCTGACCACCAAATTATCCTGTCCACGCGTGCGAAGGAAAAGCATAGGTCCGAATTCCTCCGACACGACCGAATGCACAGTGAGCTCATCGGCTAAACGGAGCGTCAACATTGCCATGCTCAACGCAGTGACCCTGATAGTAAGTTGCGTGGTCCCTTCGATAAAACAACCCCGTAGCCGTGGACGCGAGCGAAACGCTCTTTGTGTGAAACCGCGGCGTGGCGTAAATGTAGCGGTTACGTGGTAGTCGAGCACGTCGTAAGACAAAGAG
>Ga0310345_10003738_pt1 | contig 14273 bp, 7 predicted proteins | sample HC15DNA20500_MG_FD_204667 | JGI IMG/M metagenome (GOLD analysis project Ga0310345, IMG submission 204667) | Marine microbial communities from station ALOHA, North Pacific Subtropical Gyre - HC15-DNA-20-500_MG | ecosystem: Environmental > Aquatic > Marine > Oceanic | place: Pacific Ocean: North... | reverse complement strand
CGGATGTTCAGGAAGGCCGCCGGGCGGTTTTCGGCTTCCAGGTAGAGGGTCACCAGGGCTCGCCTGGCCGCCACCGATTCTTTCCACTCACTTGCGCCGACCGATTTCTTCGCCTGGGACAGGGCTTCGGTGTTCGCTGTTTTCCTGTTTCTCAAGGCTTTCAGCCCGGCCAGCTCATCTCTCCTCGCGCCGATTTTTCCGGATTCGTCCAGTTCCACGAGAACCGCCAGCCGGGCATCGAACTCCGCCGGGCTGCCCCGGGCGTCGGCGGGGGTCTCATCGATGAGCAGCCGGGCCTTCTCCAGGTCTTTGCCCGTGGCGGCCATAGCCGCCGCGAGCCAGGAGTTCATTTCCCACTCGCCCCAGCGGGTGTCCCCGCTGCTGATGGACTGGAACATGCCGAGCGCGGCTTCCGGGCGGTTGAGGGCGAGCATGGCCCTGCCGAGGAGCTGGGAGGCCTCCCTGTCATCCGCTCCCCGGCGAACCGGCTCGAGCAGGGCGAGCGCCAGGGCCGGTCGATCGAAGGCGAGCAGCCAGCGTGCCAGGATGAATTTTTCCGTTTCGCCGGCGTTTGGCGTGGCGACTCTTCTCTCCAGCAGCGAGATGGCCTCTTCTTTCTTTCCTTCTTCCCACAGGAGGCGGGTTCCCCGCAGGATGACATCACCATGAGTCTGCCCGAGGATGCCGGAGAGCTCATCGAGGATTCGCCTGGCATCTTTGAGCCGCAGCCAGCGGCTGTACATTTCAATCAACTCGAGGAGGACCTTCGGCTCCCGTCGTACCCGTGAGGAGAGGAGAGTTTTTTCGGCCTGGGCGTATCGCTTTTCGAAGAGGTACCTCTTTGACTCAGCCAGGGTCGCCTCAACGGGTTTTCCCGCGCCTCTCAATTCCCGCCCCCTGAGAAGTTCCCTATTGGCCCGGTTGAGCCGGCGGGATTTTTCAAACATGGACGCGGCCAGGTCTTTTTTTCCCAGCCGGGCGAGACAGGTACCTAATTGGTAATAGCATTTGAAGTATTGGGGCTCCTCCAGGAGCAGCCCGGTGAAGTGGTTGGCGGCCTCGGAGTATTTTTCCTGTTTCACCAGGCATAGACCGAGGTGAAAGCTGACCTCCTTCAAGTTGGCCGAACTCGCGAGCGCTTTGCGCAGGAGCGGCTCGGCGCGGGGCGCCTCGCCGAGCTCCAGCCGGGCGATGCCCTCGGCCATGACAGCCTCCGGATTGTCCGGGTCTCTCTGGCGGTAGAAGGCCGCGACCGTGGCCAGCAGACTGTATTGGCGAAAACGGTGGAGTACCCCGATGACCATCAGGAGCGCCTTCTGGCGGGGTCCTCCGGCCTTGTCCCAGGCCTTGTCGCCGGGAAATTCAATGATCTCGAGTATCTTTTCCGCCGCGGCGACCCCGGTTTCCTGGTCGCCGAGTTCGTAAGCGGCTGAGACCAGGAGCCTGTGTCCTTCGAGCTCCCGCGGCGCCAGCGCCCCGTAGCGTTTCATCAACTCCACGACGCGGTCCCATTGTCCCAGGTGCCTGTAGCAGAGCGCCGCGATTTTCAGGATCGGGCCATCTCCGGGCCTGTCCTTCAGGATCCCCAGGCAGACCGGAACACAACCCCTGAAGTTTTTCGCCTTGAAGCGGGACCTGGCAAGGAGATCGAGCGCGAATGGATCGGCCGGAAAGCTCCTGAGCCAGAGAGCCGCCCGCCGCTCTATCAATTGGGTATTTCCAGTTTTCAGCGGGAGGACCAGGGTCTCGAGGTGATAGGCCCGCAATTGGGGAACAACGGCCTTGGCCTGGTAGAGAAGATCCAGTCCTTCGAGCATCCTTTTGTCGCCGGCCTGCTTGTCCGCGGGTGTCCCCCTGAAGTAGAGTCCTCCGGCCTCGGCGATGGCTTTTTTTCCGCGATCGAGAAGGGCCCGGCGTTCCGGGCCGGTCTCCAGGCCGGCAAGGAAGGATTCCGGGGGAATGAAAGGCGGCTCCTCGAGGGGAGGTGAGGCCGAGAGAGTGGGCCCCTCGATCGAGGTGCCCGCATCGTTCTTTTCCGCCGGTTGTTTCAGCGCGAGTGACAATAAGGTCGCTCCCGCGGCAAGGAGAATGAACCCGAAGACCAGGGTCGCCGCTGAGGTCTTTCCCGAGGTTCCTGCTTCGGCTGTGGACGGGTTGTTTTTCATCTTGCCGTGGGGAGAGTCATTCCTCGAGCAGGTGCTCTTTGTTCGCTTCGAGGTTCTCAAAGGTCGAGGTGTTGCCGCCGGGCCACCTGATAGTGACCTTGTCGGCTTTCTTTGAATCAGCCAGGCCGAAATGAAGCCTGAGGTCGTTCTGGCAGACGTAGCTTCCGCCGCTGCGAACCTCGGCCACCTGTATCCGCCCACCGGCCCTGATGGTCGCCCGTGCTCCCAGCGCGTAGGGGTCTTTTTTCCCCTTGAGCTTCAGCGACAGCCAGGCGTTTTTCGCCGGGGTTTCATTGATAAGCAGCGAGGGGCGCTCCCGGGAGTTGCAGACGACAATGTCGAGATCTCCGTCGTTGTCGATGTCGCCGAAGGCCGCTCCCCGGCTCGAGAGTTTTTCCGTGAGCCCACTGCCGCCGCCGCGGGTGATTTCCCGAAACCTGCCGTTTTCTCCCCGGTAGAACTGGTTTCGCTGCCTGTATTCGGATGATTGATCATATTTGTCGATCTGGTCCTCTAAATGTCCGTTGGCGATGAAGAGATCCAGCGCGCCATCATTGTCGATGTCCATCATCCTGGTTCCCCAGCTGACCATTGGCAGGGTCGAGTCTCCGAGGCCGTATCGTAGCGCCTGGTCCGAGAACCCGAACTTTCCTTCGTTGTGGTAGAGGGCGTTGAGCTGCTTGTGGTAGTTGGTGACGAGGAGGTCAAACTTGCCATCCCCGTCGAAATCTCCGGCGTCGACTCCCATGCTGCCCTGCTCGGCGCCGTCGAGCCCCACGGCCGCCATCATCTCGGTCGCGATGTTCTTGAAGCTCCCGTCCTTCTGGTTTTCAAAGAGGAAATTGTCGCTGACATCATTGGCTACGTAGATGTCGCTCCAGCCATCGTCGTTGAAGTCACAGACGGCTATGCCCATGCCCCATTTGGGCCCGGGCTCCGAGTCCAGGGCTATGCCGGCGCTCCTGCTGGCGTTGGCGAAGGTCCCGTCCCCGTTGTTTCTGAAAAGGGAATCATGAACCGGGGTGTATTGTCCGGGGGCGCAATAGCCCGCTACGTTGTTGTTGAAGCATGGCTTGCTCGAGCCGAAGTCCACCTCGCAGTAATTGGTGACGTAGAGATCGAGGTTTCCATCACGGTCGTAGTCGAGGAAGGACGCGCCGGCGCTGAACCGGGGGTCATCCACTCCGCTCTCGGCGGTAACCTCGGTGAAGGAAAAGTCCGTCTCCGGGCCGTTGTTGCGGTAGAGATGGTTGCCTCCAAAGCCCGTGACGTAGATGTCCAGATCGCCATCGGAGTCATAGTCGCCAACGCAGCAGCCTACCGAGAACCCCCGCGCCTCCAGTCCTTTCTGCGCGGCGACGTCCTCGAAGGTGCCATCCCCCCGGTTGCGGTAGAGGGCGTTGGGCGGGCAGGTGGCCAGGTCCTTCGGCGGCGGCAGGGGGCAACCGTTGAGGAGGTAGATGTCGAGGTCCCCGTCGTTGTCAAAGTCGAAGAGGCCTACCCCGGAGGCGAGGGTCTCGACGATGAAGTACTCGCCGGAGCTTCCATCCGTATGCCGAAAGGTAATTCCCGCGGCCTCTGACTTCTCGTTGAAGGTAAAGGGAGACTCGTTTTTCCCAGAGCCCCGGGGGGGGGGCTTGTCGTCCTTGCAGCCGGCGGCCGGCAGGAACGCGAGCAGCAGGAGTACCGCAGGGGCAACCTGGCGGTACCCGGAGTGTTTGTTTCGGTTTCCTGTCGGCATGGGGAGGCCCGCCATTGGGTCCGGCAGTCGTTTACTTGTTGCCGGACTTTATCCTCTTGAGCAATTCGTTCAACCTCTTCTGCAGGTCCGCCCTGCCGGTGGTGTTTTCTTCGGGCAGTCTCCGGATTCCCTCTTCGAGCGCCTTCCTGGCCTCGTCGAACAGCCCGCCGGTGAAGTAGGTTCTCGCCAGGAGATTGTACGCCGTGGCATTTGGAATTCTGCTGTTGTCGACGGCTTTTTTTGCGCAGGAGAGAGCCTCGTTCAGGGTGTTGGCATCCGTGGCGCCGGAGTTGAGGAGCATCTCCGCCAGCAGTCCGTTGGCCTGCGCATGGCCCGGAGAGAGCTCGAGGGTCTTCCTGACGGCCCGCTGGGCACCCACACGGTGGATGCCTGGGGCATTCGGTTTGCCCCCGAGGGCCCGCAGATGGCTCTCCGCCAGCTTTAAGGAGAAGAAGGGATCCTCGGGCATGGAATCGACCGCCTGGGAGGTCGCGGTGATCAGCTCAGCCATGGTGCCGGTTTTCGAGATCATGTCCAACCGCATGATATGGGTTGTACGGTTGGTGGGGTCTAATTGCAGGGATTCCTCCAGGGCCTCCTTCGCATGGCTGAGGAAGGCCACCATGCGCTGGCGGTTGTCCCCAGCCAGGTTGTGCTCCGTTATGAAGAGGTTGGCGGCATCTAACCAGGTTCTGGCTGCGTCCGCCTTCTGCTGCGCCAGGTCATCGGCCTGGCTCTGGCGGTGTTCGAGGTCTTCCTTTTCCTCCTTTTTCTTGATCGCTTTCCAGCGTTCGAGGTAGGTGTCCGCCTCGGCGGCTTTGTCCAGCCGGCGCAGAGATTCCGCCATGCCGTAGAGCGCCTCGCGCATCCCGGGATCGAGTTCGAGGGCGCCCTGGTAGGCGGCGGTCGCTTCTTCCCAGCGATCGAGAGCCTTGCAGGCGAGTCCCAGGTTGGCCCGGGTCCAGGCATCTCCCGTTCCCCGGCGCAGCTCGGTTCTGAAGGCCTCGATCGCCTCCTCGTGTCGTTGCATGTGAGAGAGGACCTGTCCGATGCGGGTCCAGATCCCCCTGGCGTTCGGGTCGTAGCGCAGGGCCATATGGCAGGCCTTGATCGCCTCCGCGCTGCGATCCGAGAGCGAATAAATCTGGGCCAGGGATTCGTAGACGTCGACCGTGATGGGATCGAGCTCGAGTCCCTCCCGGAAGAGTTCTTCAGCCTTTTCTTCCATTCCGAAGCGTTCGTGGACGAAGCCGGTATTGAACAAGGCCCGTGCCCTGCCGGATGGCACCAGGGATCGTGCCCGCCTGGCCACGCCGATGGAATATTCGTAGAGGTTCTCCTTGGAGGGCAGGGAGAGATCCGTCGGGGGGGCTTCGCCGCAGCCCGCCAGCGCCGTCAGGGCGGCAGCCAGCAGGGCCGGAACGGCTGGGGAACTCCGCAGGAAGCGAATGAAGGTGGTTCCCGTTTTCATCATGGGGATGGATCCTGTGGGTTTCGCGGACCACTCGCATCGGGAGCCTGCCCGTGCAAGTTTTCATCCGTCCTCGATGCCGGGCCACGGCGGCGGAAGAAGAGGTAGGTGCAGACGCTGGTGAGGATGAAGACCCCCGCCGCTACGGGAAAGAAGGTATCAAAGCCGAAGGCGATCGGCAGGAAGAAGGCGGTCATCGACCCGAGTCCTGCTCCGACTGCGTCCATGGCGAAAACCGCGAGAGGATTGTGGGAGGCCTGCTCGAAGAGGGCGGGGAAAAAGCTGCCGGTAACGAAGGCGACAGGCGCCAGCAGGAGGATCGTCGCTGTTGGCGAGAGGGTGGGCTGCAGGAAGAGGAGCAGGACGCAGAAAACCGAACCGATCAATTGGAACAGGGGGAGGAGACGAATCGAGATGAAGATGCTCCCGAGTCCTGAGAGGACCAGGAAGCTGATGGCGCCGAGGACCAGGGCGTCGTGGAATACGTAGAGCTTCTTGAAGAGGGCAAGGATCAGGTAGTGCTCCAGGATGAGGAAGTTGGCTCCGATGAGGAAGCTGATCGCTATGACCTGCGTGTAGCTCCGGCCCTCGATTTTCGGATCGCCGCGTTTTCGAAGCGTCAGGACGAGCACGATCCCTATAGCCAGGAGGAGCCCGGCGGTGATCGAGAACAGCTTGCTGACCTGGCCGAGTGAAAAGATGTGGCTGACGTTTCCGGCGAGGAACGGCTGGTCGTCACTGATCGCCGAGAAGGTGTCCCGGTCGATGACGGTATAGGGGCCGCAGCGCGCCGCCGGGTTGGGAGGCAGATCAAGCCCGTCATCTGTGGCCAGGAGGAATTCGTCTACCTTATCGAGATCGAGGAACCTGGCGTCGCCGCTGGGACTGGCGAGAATGAGGAACTCCTGGGAGTTGAAGTAGGCCCGGACCGTGAGGTTGACCTGTTCGCTGCGCAGGGTCTGTACGTATTGGTCCGTCAGGACCCCTTCCGGGTCGAGCCCGGTGGGATACCAGATCGCCAGGAGGCCGTTTTCGCTGAGGTGATCGCGCAGCGTGACGTAGGCATCGACTGTGCGGATCATGTTTCCGGGTTCGAGCATCATCTGGGGGTAACCGCCTACGCTGGGAAGATAGATCAGGTCGAATTTCCTGGTCGATGTTTCCATATACCCCCGGGCTTCATGGCGGATGGGCTTGACCTCTTCTCCCTCGTAGACGTTGGCGAATTTCGCCTTCAGATCTTTGCCCCGCACGGCCTTGAAGACAGCGGGCTCGAGCTCGATCGCGACGATCTCGCTGAAGTTGAAGCGCGGCTGCCGGGCCCAGCGGACCTGGCGTCCGCCGCCCGATCCGATGATGGCGATGCTTCCTCCCCCGGGCGCCTGGTTGATCGGCACCATCCCGAGGGATCTCTCGGTAAAGCCGTAGCGCGGGGAGAACTCCCACTGCATCAGGTCGTTGTAGAAGCCGGTGAATTTCGGGCCGCCGTCTTCCGGCGTGTAGGCCTTGTTCTCCATGATCTCGGTGAGGCTGTAGTCACCCCATTGCTGGAAGGCGAATTCGAATCCCCTGGCCCTGTAGGCGGCGGTCGACTGGGGGCTGTCGCCCTTGTAGAGGCGCAGGAATCCCTCCTCGACCGGGCTGTAGGGGATCAACGCCGCGCACAAGAGGAGCGCCGATTCGATGGCTAGGAACTTTCGGGACGGACCTCGGTTCGCGATGAGGCACGAGGCGAGGGTTACCAGGAAGATGGACATGCAGATGATGCGGGCGACCCCGAGGACTGGAAGCGCGAATTGGATGAAGATGTACGCGAAGGCCGCGCCGAAGAGATAGAGCCCGTAGACAAGTGGCATCCTGCCGCGCAGGCGTTCGCGCCCGACCTGGTAGCCGAGGTATTCGCTCAGGCCGTAGGCGCAGAAAAACGGCACGAAGAGTCCCGTGAAGGTAGCCATCTGGGCGAGCAGTTTGAAGAGGTCTACCTCGAAGAGGTGCGCCCGGAGGTAGTCGAAATGTTTACAGGACAGGGCGGCGGCGACAGAGAGGATCATCACCAGCTGCACGAGCCATAGGGTCTTGCGGAAGGAGCTGAGCTGGATCTTGAAAAAACGTACGCCGATAAAGGCTCCGATCGGGAAGCCCACGAAGAGCAGATCGAAAAACAGCGACGGCATAATGAAGAAGCTGAGGAGCTTGAAGATAGCCAGCGTAAAGAGCACCGTCGCGGTGGAAAGAAGGAACAAAGCCGCTGCCACCCGGGCAGGGGAAAGCGGGCTTTCACTCCCAGGGGAGCTATCAGTTACTTCCTGTACGTTTTCCATAACGAAAAAAAACCTATCTGAAGCTCAATATCATGCAAGGAGTTTCCCATTTTTTAGGTTTTTTTATTTTCGCAACTCCTTGCATCGTAACTATATATGATAGCGTTAGCGTGAATTTTGGGGATGGAGTCATTAGCTGGGCTTTGCAAGCGGTAAAATCGTTATTGTGTTTGAGCAAGGTGGATTTCAAGTTCCCTTGCACCCTTTTCAGTTCCGGCCTCTGGGCAGTTACTCTCTGTTGCCGGAACCGGCCTCGCCAGAGGCTCTCATGGGCAAGACTCATGAGTACCGTGAATATGAAGAGAATCGAAGCTACACAGAGCGCATCGAGGAGACCAGGCATTATTCCCTGTTTCCTGAATACAGTGTATGCATTTTCCAGGCGGTTAATAGCCTCCCGGGGCATTGCCGTATTCGTCGCCATCGTGCTTATGGTGACGACAGTTTCCCATGCGCAGGTTGGTCCCCAGGGAGGAGGAGCATCTTTCTTCGTGGGCTCCAACCAGCGAGGGGAGGGAGGCTCTCCTCTTTCGATCAGGGGCTTCCCCAATGAGAGGGTAGAGGTATTCTTTTACTACAATTCACCCGAGGATGGGATTCCGGGACCGGAGCAAAACGATCATCTCCAGGGCTTTTCCATGGTCTTCTGCTACGACTGCAGGCTGAGTTGCGTCGAGGAGTCTTTCAGGATCCCGCCTGAGGCGATCACCTCCGTAGTTTCGGCCGACTTTGTCGAATTCCAGTGCGACAACGATCCTGCCGATGGAGACGGCTGCGAGATGCTGCTGGCGATGCTGGTCGAGACCATGCCGCCGTTCAGGGGCGACACGCTGCCGCCGACTACCCAGCCCCTGATGGTGGGCAGCGTCCAATTCGAGGTCGACTCCAGGGTTCGCTGTGGTGACGAACTTCCGATCGAATTCTGCGATGGCGTCAATGTCAGGGGACGGGTTCCCCTGCAGAATATCTACTCCGCAGCGAACCAGTCTCTCAGCGCCCAGACGGTCGATAGCCAGGTCTTCATCAACGCGGCGACCCTTTTCCAGAGGGGTGATTGCAATTCCGACAATAGGGTGAATATCAGCGATCCGATCTCGGTCGTCATGGCCACCATCCTGGTGGAGGAGTTCGATTTCGTGCCGGCCTGCGAGGATGCCTGTGATGGAAACGATGATGGGGTGCTTGACATCGGGGATGCGGTATACCTCCTGCAGTGGCTCTTTCGTGGGGGACTGATCCCGCCCGCCCCCGGTCCCTTTATCTTCGGTCGGGATCCTACAGAGGATGCCCTCGACTGCGCCATGCCGTGTGAGTAGGGAGCGGGGGTCTCCAGGCACGGGGTGGTGGGAGAGCGGAGGAGGCTCAGTCGCCGGTGCTGATGCGGACCTTGTAGGTCCCGGTGGCCTTGTAATTCGTCCGGAAGGGAACCACGCCGAGCTGGAGCGTGCCTCCAGTCCTGGCCTGGGCCTTGTAGTTCGCGCCGATTAAGAACGGGGTTCCGTTTCGACCGATCTTGCCCACCAGCGACAGCATCGGGAAGTTCTTGTAGGTGGTGCCGGAATAGCGGGTCGTGCCCTGCGGGCCGCTGTTGAGGTTGTAGTTCTGGACAAACAGGCTTCCAGACGCCTTGATTCGCAGCGTTATACCCGCGGAGATGAACAGCTTGGTGTTGCTCCAATTGGCGGGAACCAGGTGCTTGCTCCCGATGGTGACGGTCTCTTGAATCGCGCCGCCGGTGCGAAAGTCGACCCCCAGGATGTCGGCAACCTTGATGGCGAGGGTGCCGTAGCGGCTCTTGACGCTGAAGCTGGTCTCCTCGATAGCTCCCCGTATCTTGAAACGCCGGGTGATGATTTCATCCGCGCCTCCAACGAGGGCAGGGAATTCATCTCCATGCTTGTTGGCCTCTTTTATCCTGGACCTGATTTCACCTATGAGGAGCAAGCTGCGATTGCGAAGCTCTTCGTCGTCCGAAGTCGCCAGCTTATTGAGGAACGGCAGGGCTGGTGTGCCGAGCTTGCGCAGCGCGTCCATGGCGGCTTCTCTCTCATCGAAATCGGATCCACCCAGCCGCAGAATTTCCGCCTCGATGAGCTCGCGGGACTCGTTCCCGGTTCTCGGGGTGAGCCGCAGGCGAACGAGGTCAGTGGATGGGACATTCAGGGTGCCGTACCTCGTTTTTACCTGCAGGGAATCGAAGTCGGGCAGGCCGGTTATCCTGCTTCCATCTCTGAGAAAGAAAACAGGCTGCGGAGCCTCTGCCGCGGTCTTGTCAGCGGCAGGCTTCGCCTTGCCCTCTTCCTGGGCGTTGAGGCTCGAGGACGCTCCAGCCAGCGAGATGGCCAGCAGCCAGAGGATGTGAGCGGGCCTGGATTCGGGGAGTGAAAACATTCCGGGGTATTCGTATTGGACGGCCTGCCGGCGGTCCTTTGCGGGGATCTGTTAAAGCTGAATTATGCCAGCACCTGCGGATATCGTATAACAGTACCGTGGGGTGAACCAATGTGATTGCCGGGATTGTACCGATAATAGTCCGCTGACTTCTGGCAGGAGTCTTCGGAGACCTCATGCTATAAGGAGTCATCCCGGCTGAAGCGCTTTGCTTGACCGGGACCGGATCGAGGCCTTAAAATCTACGGGCGGTCGTCTTCCGCCAGTGAACAATAGGACCATTAACTGCCCATGAGAAAAATACTTACCGTTACGTTGATTCCGCTGTTTCTTTTGGCCGGCTCCGTCTGTTTCGCCGATCCGATCAAGGATGCGCTTGATAAGGGCGTGAAATTCCTGGCAAAGAACCAGAACGCCGATGGGGGCTATGGTCCCTTCGGAAGCGAGTCGCGTGTCAAGAACACCTCAGATGTGGGCATCACCGCCTTCATCGTTTACACCTGCGCGATTCACCCGAGAAAGTACCAGGTTGTTGACGGACCGTTCATGTCCAAGGCGGTGAAGTACATCCTGTCGCATCAGCAGCCCGATGGTGGTTTCTACCATTCGAAGGATCCGGTATTGAAGAATTACCGCACCTCGGTCGCGCTGATGGCGTTGGTCAAGCTGGACAGGGTCGGCTATTCCGAACCCATCCGCCGGGCCCGGGCTTTCATCGTCTCCCAGCAGCGAAATGAACGGACCAATTATTCCAAGGGAGAGCATCTGAGCTTTGGCTCGGTAGGCCACAGCGGGTCGCTGCGGGGGGATCTCTCCAACGCGGCCTACGCGGCGGAGGCGATGCGCGAGGCGGGGTTCTCCGCCAGTGAGCCCTTCTGGAAGAAGCTGGAGCTCTTTGTTTCGCGTTGCCAGAACAATACGCAGGTCGATTCTCTCCTGGGCAAGTCCGGCATCGGCTCCACGAAGGACTGGGGCTTTCGATACGCTCCCAATGACACCAGGGGGCCCAGCGAATCCCTCGACGATGGCAGAACAGCCTATTCTTCCTACGGGAGCATGACCTACCAGGGTCTCAAGAGCCTGCTTTACGCCCATGTCGACAAGAAGGATCCGAGAGTGCAGGGAGCCTTCAAGTGGATCTCCGACAACTTCACAGTGACGGAGAATCCCGGCATGCGGACGCCGGGCAATCCCAAGGCCGGTCTGCAGGGGCTCTACTACTACTACCACACCATGGCCAAGACGCTCTCGGTCTACGGTGAGTCCGTCCTCGTCGATTCCAAGGGTGTGAAACACAATTGGGCCGAGGAACTCTCCGGCCATCTCATGAAACTGCAGGGTGAAGACGGCCGCTGGGAGAATACCAGCGGCAGGTGGTGGGAGAACCTTCCGACACTCGATACCGCCTACTCTATGATCTCCCTGTCGATCTGTCGTGACGATCTTGCCCGGCAGGCCGCCGACAAGCCCGGAGCTGAGAAATAGGATTGGCAGGCTGTCCGGAAGGCCGGCCGGCAAAGGCCGGTGGTTCACAGAAACCAGAGACTTGATCCATGGACATCGCCCCCCTCAGAGGTTTGAGGTTCGACCTCGACAAGATTTCCCAAGAGGGTGGTGAAGCCGCTGCCGTGGTGACCGCGCCACCCTACGACGTCCTCTCGCCGGAAGCCCACCGGGCTCTTCTCGATGCATCTTCCTGCAATATTGTCCGGCTGACGCTCGGTGACAAGCCCGGGGAGACTCCTTCGTACGAGGACCGGGCGCGATTGCTCGAGAGCTGGATCGAATCCGGCATCCTGGTCTACGAAGACAGCCCTGTTTTTTACGTCTGCACGGTGGACTATACCGTTCCGGGAACCGAGCTGCAGACGCGGATGGTCTCCCTCGTCGCGCTCGGAAGACTCCACGAATTTCAGGAGCGGATTGTCCAGCCTCACGAACAGACCTTCCCGAAGATCGTAGCGGACCGCCAGAGCCTGCTGGAGGCGACCCGCTGCAATCTCGAGAGCATCATGCTTCTCTACAATGACGACTCCGGAGAGCTCGACTCCCTGCTCGAAGATGCGGCCACCGGCGAGCCTGTCATCGAGGTCGAGGCTTCCCCGGGGGAGGTGCATGGCCTGTACCCGGTGCGGAACCCGGCCACAGCCCTGCGGCTGACGGAGCTCATGGGTGAACAGCACCCGATCATCGCCGATGGTCATCATCGCTACACCACAGCCCTGCTCTATCGTGCGGCTCTTGCCGAGAGCGGGCGGCAGGTGCCCGGCTCCGACTGGAAGATGATGACCTTCGCCAACCTCAGGAGCGAGGGGGTGTCGATTCTCGCGACCCATCGCCTTCTCAAGCTGCTCGATCCGGCTGAGGTTCCCTCAGCCCTGGAGCTTCTTGATGAGAGGCTTGAGCCAGCCGGTGATGATGATTGGGAGATCAGGGTGGAGACGGCAGGGGATGCCAGGAACTACCGGCTTGGAACTGAGGCGCTCGCCGGCAAGCAGGGGGCGGCCGCTACGAGCTACGGGTTGGTGCAGGATGAGATCATAGGCTCCTGGCTCGCTCCCTTTGCCGGCGATGACCCGGAGGTGTTCTTCTACAAGGAGGGTACCGGGGAGGATGACGCCTTGCGGGAAGGCAAGGGAGAACTCCTCTTCCGCATGCGTCCGGTAGGCAGGAGCGAGTTCCAGGCGGTCATCGATGGCTCCGAGGTCTTTCCCCATAAGACCACCTACTTCTATCCCAAGCTGTGGAGCGGCCTGGTGCTCTGGCGCCTGGAGGATACCGGGCCCGTGACGGACTGACTGGTAGCCTTCCCACACCGGCGCACTGCCCTGTTCAGTGGGATCCACGGGCCGCCAGCCACCTCTTCCATTCACCGACCTCGACGCTCCTCTCCTCGATGGAGGCGTTGGTCCAGAAGAGCGGGCTGACGATGGTCGGCTTGGCGGCCATTTTCGAGAGAGCCCCGGCGGCAGCGGCCCGTACCATAGGGCGGGAGTCTTCCAGCGTCTCGATCAGCAGGGGGATCCAGTCTTTTTTCAGCGTGCGGTGATGGTCGATGTTCCCGACCAGGAGCGCTCTCAGCCGCGGTTTCGCTTCGCGATCGGCGATAACCGACTGGAGCCTGGTGAGGGCTTTCCCTGTTTTTTCAGGATCGAGGAAGGGCATCTGGGGATTGTTGGAGAGCAGCTCGAGGAAGGCGACATAGGACGCCTCCCGGAGCTCCGATGCTTCATCGTCAAAGAGCTTCGTCAGGATTGCCAGGGAGCGACGGACATTGAATCCCCTGCTTCTACCGAGCTCCTGGATCGCCCAGAGTGCGGTCAGTCTTTTCCCGGGGGCGCTTTCACGGGCCAATTCGCCTAGTTTTTCGACAACATCCAGCTTCAGGATGTTGTTTCTCCACCGGCTCTCCAGGGCGGTGATCGTCTCCTCGTCCATGGCGTGGATCCTGTTGATCCGGGCCTTGAGAGGCAATTCGGCCGGGAGCTCCGCCTCCAGCAGGTGGTAGACGATGGCCCAGGAGAGCGCGTAGTTCTTCTCCCGGGTCTTTTCGTCGTGAAAACTTTTCCAGTCGCTTCGCAGCAGGTCCCTCAGCTGGTTCCCCTCTTTATTTCCGGCTAATTCCCTCCGGGCGATCTTCAGGAGGACAGGGTTCAGCAGGGGGAATTCCGCCCGCTTATCGTCGATGATCCCGACCTCCAGGTTTCCGGCGAGGCCCTCGTTCAGCCAGCACTTGCCTGAAATGCCCGGCAATTCGCTGACCAGAAAGTGATGGACGATCTCGTGCAGGAGGACCTGGTCAAGGTCGGAAACCAGGTTGGATGCCGCGGCCCGGCTGTCGATTCGGATCATCTGCAGGAAGGGTACGTAGTAGCCGAGGAGATCGGGATTGTAGGAATAGTCGAGGAGTCCATCTGCCCGGCCATCGAGGAAGATACGCGTCGTCCAGGGAAAGGGCCTGGGTATTTCGAAGACCTCTGAGAGGCAGGTGTAGATTCTTTCGATCCGGACACAGGTTCTCTGGAGAAATTCAGGGCCATCGTTGGTGTAGACGATGAATCCATCCCGGCTGAGGCTGTTCTTGTAGGCAAGGCCGCAGCCGCAGAACGTCATGCAGATGGAGATGACGGCGGCAAGCCTGCCCAGGGCGGCCACGGGACGGAGGGAAGCTGTGATCCTGGAAG
>Ga0310345_10003737_pt1 | contig 14283 bp, 13 predicted proteins | sample HC15DNA20500_MG_FD_204667 | JGI IMG/M metagenome (GOLD analysis project Ga0310345, IMG submission 204667) | Marine microbial communities from station ALOHA, North Pacific Subtropical Gyre - HC15-DNA-20-500_MG | ecosystem: Environmental > Aquatic > Marine > Oceanic | place: Pacific Ocean: North... | reverse complement strand
GCCACTGCACCCCCTGCGGGGGCTAATAAGGAAGCGGATCAAGAAGGAGCCCCAAACTCCTCTTGATCCTGACATCTATTGATTATGAATTAGGGAAAACGACTTTAAACCCGGGTAGGTCACTTTTACCTTGTCATTACGACAAGCGATGAGAAATGCGGGATAGGGTCGAGTCCTGCCTACAAGAGTCATGTTGACTCTCACATGCGGCCTGCTACACTGCCTCGGTGATTTTCATTCTGACCGCACTCTTCTGTGTCGTCCTATCTTTCGACGTTGCGGCCCAGCGGCGTCCCCTCGTGACCGAGACTGCGGAAACCGTCCCTGAGGGTCACGCCCTGTTCGAATTCGGGGTCGAGTTTCTCCAGGATTCGATGTTCCGGCTCTCTGGATTGAAAGGAGATCAGACTCGAGTCGGAGTCTACGGCCTAAGGATCGGCGCTGGGAAGAGGATCGAGGTGCAGATGCTCGGCTCCTTCCAGGAGTTATTGAACATCGAAGAGCGCTTCCCCGGACCTCATTCTTCTATCCTCAACTTCTCTGGAAACTCCACCAGCGCCTGGGGTGATCTCACGATGGGCACCAAGCTCCGCATACTAGATGAGCGTCCTGGAGCCCCGGCATTTGCGACCCAATTTGCCGTCCAACTCCCGAACACCTCCAATGAAAGTGGGTTGGGAAATGATGAAACTAACTTCTTCTCCAGCCTGATCGTCGAGAAAAGCTTGGGAAAGTTGCGTCTCATAACTAATTTCGGCTTATCCCTCTTGGGAGACCCCGTAGACGCGGCGGCGCAAGACGATCTCTTCTCCTACGGTTTTGGACTGATCTACTCGGTCAACCCTCAGGTCAGAGTCATCGCCAACACCTATGGGAGACTCGGTCCCGGCGGCATTGGGACGGAAGAACAATCACGTCTACGTCTGGGGGCCCAGATTCAGGGGGGAGGACTCTATTGGGACGTCGGAGCGCTGGTGGGGTTCCGAGACACGGATCCGTCCTACGGGCTGATCATCGGAATCTCCAAGCAGTTCCGAATGCCCTTCTGACCACTGACCTGTTGTTGAAGTTCCAGCTTAGCCCCGCCCCCGGCTGCGCCGGATCGTACAGGAAAGAAACATCAACATCCCATAGTGGCACGGTCATCCCTGCCCGTGATGACCGATCCGTCGAGCCAAGGGCTCGACAATCACGGCCTGGAAGGCCGTGCCACGGTTTTCAGAAAATTGATTGGAGAAAGTCCTATCCAATTCTAAATCATTGGGTTACAGGATTTTATTCGTCCAAATCAGCAGATGAAGTTGCAGGTCAGTCGTCCCCCCAGGAAGCCCCGTCCCATTCAAGAAAGAAACTTCCGGCTACTGGGGATTTGTGCTGTTGTCCGGCTCTCTCCTCGGAACCTGGGCTCATTTTGCTAACGGCTCAAGTCGTTCGCGGCTCTGTCGGACTTGGCTTCCTAACGCTGGTAGTTCACCCGTTGGCGGCACCTTTGGAGGACAGGAGACATGCGACGAATTCTTGAAGTTTCAGGTTAGATCGACCCCCAAGAATCAGCTGCAGCCCGAAGTACTGCCACATACGGTGCAGACGTAACAGTTCCCATTCCGCTGCATCAGGTTTCCGCATCCCATACAGGTAGGATAGTCGCCACGGACATCGACTTTGAAAGACTCGGCCACTGGAGCACCGCTGGGCTCATCATCATCGTCGGGGTAGTCAGGAAAACTGACCTGCACTCCATTCTGGACACTGCCGTTGGGCTCGACATGGTGGATGCCCAACCCTTCCTGAGTCTCGGCGCTGAGAAACTTGGTAGCCAGGTGGCGCACCACGTAATCGGGTATCGAAGTAGCAAAGGGAATCTGAGGATTATCCGTGTAGCCAGCAGGCTCGAAGCTCATATGGGAAAAGATGCGGACGTAGTCCTCGAGCGGCACACCGCGCTGAATACCCATGGAGAGAGCAATCGCCCAGGCCATAGCCATTCCCTGAAGTGTCGAACCTTGCTTGGCGAAGTTTACGAAGATCTCCCCCAACTGATCGTCGTCCGGATACAGTCCCATTGTGAGGAAGCCCTTGAACCCCCTGATCCTGAACTCATGCTGCAAGGCGGGGTGGTCCTTGGGCATGTTGCGGCGAGGAGTTACTGCTACCTGAGGGGTCGCTTCCCCTGAGGAGAGGGGCTGGACCAGCTTGCAGCCATCACGATAGACCGAGATCGACTTCAGGCCGTTCTTCCAGCCCTCGATGTAGGCATCCATGATTTCACTGGCAGTTGCCGAAGACGGCAGATTGATCGTTTTAGAAATCGCACCCGACAGAAAGGGCTGAACAGCTCCGCACATCTTGATGTGTCCAAGGTAGGGGATGAAGCGAACTCCATTGGCTGGGTGGTCCGCACAGTCAAAGACTGGAAGGTGCTCATCCTTCAGATGAGGCGCACCCTCGACCGTCTCCCGCTTGTCCAGATAGACGAGCATGTCCTTCACCTCATCCTCTTCATAGCCCAGCTTCTTCAGAGCGCGAGGAACGGTATGGTTGACGATCTTTAGCGTCCCTCCACCAACCAGTTTCTTGATCTTGACCAGGGAGAAATCAGGTTCTATGCCGGTGGTATCGCAGTCCATCATGAACGCGATCGTCCCAGTTGGGGCCAGCAGCGTCACCTGGGCATTACGATAACCGTCTTGGGAACCCTTGCGGATGGCCTCGTCCCAGACCTCCATGGCGCCGTGCAGAAGATCCATGGGAACCATGGCAGAATCGATCTTCGAGAGGGACTCGCGATGCTTGTGAATCACGCCCATCATCGGTATCCGATTCTCCTCGAATCCGGCAAAGGGGCCCATGTTTTCGGCGATCTCCGCGCTGGTGAGGTACGCTTGACCGGTCATCAACGCAGTGATAGAAGCCGCCAGATTCCGAGCTCGATCACCGTCATAGGGAAGCCCCTGAGCCATCAAGAAGGCTCCCAGGTTTGCGTAGCCCAGTCCCAAAGTGCGGTAGTTGTGACTGACTTTTTCAATTTCCTCGGTCGGGTAGCTCGAGTTGTCGACAATGATCTCCTGGGCCAGGATCAGGGTCGCCACGGCATGTTTGAAGGATGCCTGGTCGAACTGGCCATCCTCATTCAGAAATTTGATCAAGTTGAGGGAGGAGAGATTGCAAGCTGAATTATCCAGGAAGACATATTCCGAGCACGGATTACAGCCATCTATGGGCCCACTGTTGGGGCAGGTATGCCAGTTGTTCAGGGTAGTCCAAAACTGCACCCCCGGATCCCCACACTCCCAGGCTGCATCAGCGATCGCACTCATGAGGTCCTTTGCCTTGTAGGTTTCGACCTCCTCTCCATCGGTGACTCTGCGAGTTCGCCATTCGCCATCACTGAGGACACTCTTCATGAATTCGTCGGTAACACTCACGCTGTTATTTGCATTCTGGAACTGGACGGTGCGATAGGCCTCGCCGTCAATGGAGTCGTCGTAGCCCAACTCGATGAGCTGCCGTGCCTTCTTTTCTTCTTTGGCCTTACACCAGATAAACTCTTCAATGTCTGGATGGTCCGCGTTTAGGATAACCATCTTGGCGGCCCGACGCGTGGCTCCACCAGATTTGATCGCACCGGCAAAGCTGTCATAACCCCTCATGAAGGATACGGGACCGGAGGCAAATCCGCCTGTCGCCAGTGGCTCGGAGGAGGCACGAATCTTCGAAAGGTTGACACCAGAACCGGATCCACCCTTGAAGATAATCGCCTCAGTCCTAGCCAGGCGCATGATGTGCTCCATTGAATCGTCGACGCTGTTGATGAAGCACGCAGAGCACTGAGGCCTTTCCTTGATGCCGACATTGAATTGAACGGGGGAGTTGAAAGCCGCCATCTGGTTAACGAGAAGATGGGACAACTCATGATTGAAGATCTCCGCATCCTGGGGCGTAGCGAAGTAGTGCATCTTCTCACCCCAGTCGCTCAGGGTATTGACAATCCTTCCAACCAGCTGCCTGACACTGTACTCCCGGCTCGGATTCCCGATATGGCCACGAAAGTACTTGCTAGCAACGATATCAGTGGCGCGCTGAGACCAGAACTTCGGAAACTCGAGTCCCTCTTGACTGAAACTTACCTTTCCGGTTTTCCAATCGGTGATCTTCGCACTTCGAGTTTCCCACTCCACCTGGTCGAAAGGGTGTACTCCGGACTTCGTAAAAAATCTCTCCAATTTCAGACCCGACTTTACGCCTTCCTTCTTCGCCACGTTCTTCATGCACTCTCCCCTTCGAATTTTTGGATTGTGGGCGCAAATACTAGCAGAACCCTCTGATAAAAAGCTTGGCCAGAAACCATCCCATCCTGCGCCACTGAAAGCAGCGCGGCGATCTAATAATGGGACGCCAATGACTGGCTCAGTTCAAGCCGACTCAGACCTTTCACTCCGATCGTCTTCTCCCTGGATCGGTCACCTCTGGCAACCACCAACTGACGAAGAGTTAAGTGCGGGGTCTCGGCAAGAAACTCCAGAAGTGCATGGTTCGCCCGTAAGTCCTGAGCCGGAGCAGCGACCTTGATTTTCAGCGACCCATTCCAGAGACCGACGATCTCGCTGCTCCGAGCACTTGGCTGAACATGGACTCTAAAACACACGAGTCCTCGCTTTTCATGAATCTTCAGCGTCATACCACAGGCGCACGCGGCCCGAAAATTGCCGATCCGATTCGCAGCAGCGTTGATCCTTCTTCGATGGCCACGGAATAGTCATGGCTCATGCCCATCGAGAGCCGGGTCAGCGGTCTAGCCCGACCTCCATTAACATCGGTCATCAATGCGGCCATCTCCTTGAAGTAGGGGCGAGAGCCTTCCGGATCCTTCTGCTGGGGCGGAATCGCCATAAGTCCCAACAAGCCGAGACTGGGTTGATGGTCGACCAATGTCACCAACTCCATGACTGCACCGGGCTCGATCCCGTGCTTTTGATCTTCCTTTCCGACATTAACCTGAATATAGACAGCGACCTTCTTCCCCAGCTCTTCAGCACAACGAGCAACCTTCAGCACGAGCTGTTCTCGATCCAGGGTGTGGATGACATCGAAGAGCTCGACCGCCTTCCGTACCTTGTTGAGCTGAAGATTCCCAATCAGGTGCCACTGGATCTGCCTCGTCCCGAGTGCTGGAATCTTCAGCCTCGCCTCCTGCACCTTGTTCTCCCCAAAGGATGTCTGTCCGACTCGATATGCCTGCTCGACGGTATCGGCTGGAAAGGTCTTCGAGACAGCCAGCAGATCGATCGATTCCGGACGACGTCCGCAGGAACGAGCAATTGAATCGATGCGATTCCGCAGACACCCTAGGTTGGAGGCGATATCTAGCACAAAGCCAGTATACCCAAAAGCTCATGCTAGTATACCAGTGTGTGCGAGCGGATCCTCCAGCCCGGATCCTTCCGGTGTGGAGGCCCCGGTTTCGCTCTGGTTAAGTACACCGTTTCATAAATACGGTAACGTTTGCAGATGGGGCTTGCGAGGCGAGATCAAGGCAGGAGGAGGAAGACGATGGCTGGACATCTTCGACGACGACCAACGCAGAGATCGTCCGCAACCCCCATCTGCCCTCCGGGTGGCGACGGGACGCGCCGATTTCTTTGTCGCTCCTCCTCCAAGATACAAGGCATCGAGTTCGCCGTCCCGTCGCGCTCGCCACAAACGTTGCCGTATTTATGAAACGGTGTACTTAGGGTTCGGCCAAGAATAAGTTCGCAGAGTTCGTGCTCAGATTTGCGCCAGATTTGGTCGCGAACGATTGAGCGAAACCGAAGGCGTAGCCAGGTCTACGTTGAGGATTTCGCGATTGAGGAGCGGCCGAATCTGGTGGTAAAGATGAGCGCGAGAATGTGAAGTTATTCTTGGCCGAACCCTAAGGCTGCTGTAGAACTCAACAGGGGCATGTCCCGGGGTCCGGAGGATCCCAAGCGTTCCAGTCTGAAAGATGCCAACCACAACAGAAGCGTCTAGATTCGTGGCCTTCGAGGGCGTTGAAGGATCGGGCAAAGGCGTCCAGCTAAGGTTACTCGAACAAGAGTTCAGGAGTCGAAAACTCTCCTTCATATCAACCCGCGAGCCAGGTGGGACCCTCTTCGGATCGGACCTCAGGCAGATCCTACTAAGGACAGACGGACCGGCAAGAGAGCCTCTGGCGGAGCTTCTCCTCTATCTGGCAGACCGATATCAACATATCAAACAGGTCATCGAACCATCGCTGAATCAGGGTCTTCATGTCCTATGTGATCGTTACCATGACGCTACCCTGGCCTACCAAGGCCATGCCCGAGGACTCGGCTTCTCCAGGATCGACGAGTTGGCAAGGTTGCTCGACATTAGGATGCCGGACCTGACACTCGTCCTCGTCGTGGAAGTAGAGCTCGGATTGAGCCGAGCCCGGGAGAGAAACACCAAAGAAGGAAACCGAGACTACGGCCGCTTCGAGGCGGAGGATGTCGAGTTCCACCGGAAAGTCCAGGAAGGCTACAAGTTGCTGGCAGAACGCGAGGCGCACCGGATCACCCTGATTGACGCTTCCGGCACACCCCAGCAAGTCTTTCGGCGGGTTCTCGAGGCGATAAGACAGAGAGGAATCATCGGTGACAGCTGACCCAGGAAAATCGAAACGATCCAAAGCGGACCTCCCTGCTCCGGAGCAACCCAGTTTGGTCCGGCTCCAGGACTTTGTTGGAAATAACGTCCTGGTGGACCTGCTGCGGAGGGTTGCACTACCCCCAGCGTCCCTTTTCCGAGGTGCCGAGGGTGTCGGAAAAACCACTTTGGCCCTGAGCCTGGCAGCCCTGGAAAACTGCCGCAAGTCGGGCTCGGGAGATTTCTGCGGCGAATGTGAATCCTGCATCAAAATTGCCTCTGGAAACCATCCCGACGTCATCCTTTTTCAACCTGGAGGAGCCTCCATCAGTATCGACGCAATGCGGCGGTTGAGCCGGGAAGCGCAATTCCATCCCTTCCAAGGGAATATCCGAGTCTTCATTGTCGATCGGGCAGAACAAATGACCCAGGAGGCCGCCAACTCGATCTTGAAGACTCTGGAGGAGCCGCCGCCGACGTCCCACATCATTCTGACAACCTGCTTTCCCGAACTCCTGCTGCCAACGATTCGCTCACGCTGCCAGAGTTTTCTTTTCCGCGGCCTTAGCCGGGAAGAGCTGAAGGTCTACCTGGAGTCTCACTGTGGACCGGACGACGCAGAGTACCGGGCTGCCTTTGCCAATGGGAGTGTCGGGACAGCCTTGAGCCTCGACTTGTCCAGGACCCAGGGGGACCGCGACCGCATGCTGGACCTCCTCTCCAACTGGGAGGACCGTCGATCGTTCGCGACCCTGTATCAAGTCTGTGAGGCTGAACCCATGCGAAGTGAACTCAAACAGCGGGAACGGGTCATTCACTACCTGGATCTCCTGAGACTGTTGGCCGAGGATCTCTACTTCATTGCCGTGGAGACCGAGGAACGAATCATCAACCACGACAGGCTACATCAACTCCGGCCGCTCTCAGGTCGCCTCCAGCTGGACTGGATACGAAATTTCATCTACCATATCGGAGAGGCTCGGTCAGACGTTGGGAAGAATGTGAATCCTCTGATCTGTTTCGAGACCCTCTGGCTCAGAAAAACAAACCGGCAAGGAGCATGAGCGGACAGCAGCAACTGGCAGTCAGATTTGGAACCAGGAAAGCTACCGGGAGGTTCCTGGCTGAGCAACTCGGCCTACGAGTTGGCGACCGTTGCGTCGTCTCAACCGACCGAGGTATCGAGGTCGGAGCAGTCCTCTCCGCGCGGGAGACGGACCGAAACACTGGCTCTGATTCGAAGATGCGAAAGGCTCTTCGCAAAGCGACAGAACGGGACCTCTATCTTTTCGAGAAGAAGAGCGATAGAGAAGAATCCACCTACGACCTCTGCCGGAAGCGGATCAAGACTCAAAAACTCCCGATGAAATTGTCAGGAGTCGAGTGCGTTTTCGACAATAGTCGAGTCATCCTGTATTTCACCGCGAACCAACGTGTCGATTTCCGAGAGCTGGTCAAGGACCTGGCAAGAGAGCTTCGGACTCGCATCGAGATGCGACAGATCGGGGCTCGAGATGAGGCCAAGCTGGTTGGAGGCCTGGGCTGCTGTGGACTGGGCCAGAATTGCTCGGCTCTCTTCTTGAAGGAGCTCAAGTCCGTCAGTGTACGTACCGTGAAGCTTCAAGATCTGGGAATGAGTCTCAACCGACTTTCGGGGATGTGCGGCCGTTTAAAATGTTGCCTTAACTACGAAGTCGAAGGCCGGAAGCGCACTCCCTGTGAGAGCGGCGGCTGTGGAAAGCCAGCCAATTAGGCTTACTCCTCCCTTCCATAAACAGGGGTGATCCAAAACAGAACTACGACGGGGGTTTGGCCTTATGGCGGAGCTTCTTGGCCAGATCCTGGAATTGGGAAACGTCGTTTGATTCCGGATTGGCATCGACAAAGTCCTCGCAAACAATAGCTGCCTCGAGAAAACTGAGCTGCTTCTCTAAAACCCTTACCAGCTTCCTGTAGGCCTTGGTCCCCTTAGCATGGTATCGGATGGCTTCCTCATAGCGTAACTGTGCTGCTTTGTAGTTTTCTCGCTTGAAGTAGAAGTCCCCAATAGTGATGCTCTTCCGTGCCTGGTCCGGGTCAGGCTCAACCGGAAGCTGCTCTTTCAGCGCCTGTTCCTCTCGATCTGCTCGAATTAAAACCGGCTTCCTCTTCCTCTGTTCCGGCTTGGACTTTCGAGCGGACTGCGCGGGCGGGCGGGCTTGCAACAGATCCTCGAAAGGCGAAAAAAGCAATGCAAAAAGACAACCTAGATACAGTGTGAAGCGCATCACTTAAAGGCAGTGTATTTCAGTCCCTTCGTCCTTGTCAAAGTGGACCTGGAAATGGTAAAGTTCTGGAAACACTGAGGCTCAACGTTCATCTGTCCTAGTCCAGATTTCTCGTGCGGGGTCATCGTAAGATGACTTCGGGGTTGGCTTGGCAAGGCTTGTGGTCGAGGCCAGAACGGCATTGGGTATCACAGGTCGAGAAGGCCGGTCGAGCCCAGCAGGGGGTGGAAAAGCTGTAGCAGATCGAATGTAGGAAACGGGTTTCGACTGCCAGTTGTTTTCGTTCTTATCAAAGGGAGACTTGTTCCAAGTGTGAGGTAGATATGGTTAATCGCAAGTTAATTCGTCCGTCCCTATCGCAACTGCGTGATCAGGGGTCATCGAAGTACGTAAATGCTCAGAAAAAGCGGGTCCCTCCCGAGCAGACAAACGCAGAACAATATTACTACTTGAAGCAAATGACCAATGCGACACCAATGGTGGTTAAGCTCCTAGATGGCGAAGAGCTTCACGGCGTCATCGAGTGGTACGATAAGCACTGCGTCAAGGTAAACCGAGTTGCTGAACCCAACGTCCTGATCCTAAAACACTCCATCAAGTACATGCACAAGGAGAACGACGACGGCGACGAAGAGTTCCTTGAAGACTCAATGGAAGCTTCCGAACCTTTCGCCTGAAGGCAGGTGCGTCCAGACATCACACGAGGAGGCCGACAGAGCGTAAATCAGCCAGGGCCGATGTTACGGCGGCTCAGTAGACCAGCACTGAGAAATGCTCAATGCTACTTCGTACGCTCTCTCTACAGCCCCGAGGTTCAGACCCACCAACTCACTGGTAGAGAAGGCAAAAGCTGCTTCCAGGGCAGCATAGAACGGCCTCAGCTCATGGAGTTCAAAAAGAGGAAGAAGGTACCCCCCCGCACTTAGAAACTGACACGAAAACAGGGACACCGCAATCTCACAGGACTCCTCGAAAGGGTAGATTTCACAGAGGCGAATCTGGGAAAGCGTCATCTGCTCAATCGGATGAAGTTCGGAAAAACTCGGGCTGCGAACCCAATCGAAAAATCGATCAAGTGCCGGCGCAATCATCTGGGGAATTACGGGCGTGTGGTTGGGGCAGATCGGCACCATCGAAACCGCGCGAAGCGCTAAAGCTCCAGAAGAACCGGTGAGGCGATGAAGCTGGAGCAAATCTTCAATCTGAGCCGTAGTCGGGTCGAACTGCAGAAGAAGAAATTCCTGACTCACTTTGGTCCAGCTTGAAGGATCGACCTCTCGGATCTCCGCATAACGGCTGGAGCGTCCGGCCTTGGCCATTTCGAACTCCAGCAGATGTGGAAGCAATCGCTCACGGGTCAGGGCTGCGGGGTCTCCCTCCTGCTCGTCCAGCATCTCTTTTTTTCGATTCAGGGAAGCGAACTGAATAGAGGATCGCAAAGAAGGGGACATGGCCAGCCTAGTACAACGTTCTGTAAATACCGATACGTTTGTGGCGAGCGCGACGGGTCTAGTCCGCGAAGCGACGACGAACGCCATGCTCTGCCATAGTGAAGGAGGAGCGACAAAGGAATAGGCCCGTCCCGTCGCCACCCGTAGGGCAGATGGGGGTTGTGGACGATCTCTGCGTTGGTCGTCGTCGAAGATGGTCAAGCATCGCCTTCCTCCTCCTGCTTTGATCTCGCCTCACAGGCCCCACCGGAAAACCCGTAAAAATCTGTGCTACAACGTACTAGTTTGAGGCGAGTTCGACCAGGGTACGGGCGCCGAAGCCGGTGGCTCCAGTTCCCTCGACTGGGTCCTCATAGAGATCGACCCCGGCGATGTCTATATGGCACCAGGAAAACTCACCCACGAATTCTTGCAGAAACTTGGCGGCGGTTACGGCGCCTGCCGAGCGGCTTCCTGAGTTCTTGATATCGGCAATCCCGCTATCGAGATCCTTCCGATATTCATCGTCCAGGGGGAGTCTCCAGAACTTCTCCCCTGCCCGATCACCCGCGCTCTGGAGCCTTGCGCAAAGCTCATCGTTATTGGAAAAGAGGCCTGCTCGAATGTTCCCCAACGCAATAATACAGGCTCCGGTCAAGGTGGCGATGTCAACAACGTACTCTGGACTGAACTCGGACGCGTAGCAAAGGGCGTCGGCCAGAATGAGGCGTCCTTCTGCATCCGTGTTCACGATTTCCACCGTCTTTCCTCCCATCGAGCGAATCACATCCCCCGGACGCTGGGCGCGCCCACTGACCATATTCTCGACTGCCGGGATCAAGCCGATGACGTTTCTTTCAATCTGCAGTCTGGCGATAGCTTGCATCGCTGCCAGGACCGCGCAGGCGCCAGCCTTGTCCGCCTTCATATCCTTCATCGAGCCTGCAGATTTCAATGACAGCCCACCGCTGTCGAAGGTCACCCCCTTGCCCACGAAAACGATGGGTGGAGCATCGCTCTGCGGGTCCTTCAGATGCTTCAGGATGATGAACCTTGCAGGCTCGTCGCTTCCTTGAGCTACGGCCAGCAGGGTCTCCATCCCCATTTCCTGCATCTCCGGTTCACCAAGGACTTCAACCTCGAGACCCACCTTCTCGCCCAACACCCGAGATCTCTCTGCCAATCGACTGGGATTGATCTGATTTCCGGGCTGGTTGACCAGGGAGCGCGCCAGGTTGGTCGCCTCTCCCAGAATCTGACCACGACGAACCGCTTCCTCAAGCCCCTGCACATCACCCTCCGGCTCCTGGGCCAGGACGACTTCCTCGATAAAGGCCTTGGACTTGGCTGCCGTCTTGTACTCGTCAGCAGAGTAGGCCGCTAGAACCACGCCCTCTGAGGTCGCCTGCGTGGCGGCCGCAACATCCCCCTCGATTCTGACAACAACGGCGACCCGCCGTAGCTTGTAGCCCTTGACCTGCCCGAAGACTCGGGCCACGGTTCTCCGAACGGCCTCAGAATCCCAACTGGCCCTCTTCCCGGCGCCGAGCAGAGCCAGACGCCGGGAGCGTACCCCCTGAGGTCGATGGACAATTGTGCACTGGTACCTTTTTCCCAGCCACTCCTCGGTTTCCCTCAACTCACTCACCAAACCGCCGAGTCCTTGATCAAGACCGGAAAAGAACTCTTCACCCAACCCCTCATCCTCGAAGAGTGGAATCACCAGCAAATCACATTCGATCTCATTCCAACTTCTGTGAGTCAATCGGACTTCCATCGATTATCTCCGTTTCAGCTCCATCTGAATGTCGCGATCCGCGCTCTTCCTTTTCGCCGTCTCACGCTTGTCGTAGAGTCGCTTTCCCCTTGCGACTCCAATTTCCACCTTGACCTTTCCGTCTTTGAAATAGAGAGCAATTGGAACGAGTGTAAAACCCTTCCTCTCAGTAACCCCAATCAACTTATTGATCTCCCGCCGATGAAGCAGCAGTTTCCGGGGACGAAGAGGCTCGTGATTTGACAGATTGCCATGCCGGTAGGGTGCGATATGACAACCCTCAAGCCACACCTCTCCGTTCTTCACTCGGGCATAGCTCTCCTTCAGGTTGACCTTGTGGTCTCGAATGGCCTTGACTTCAGTGCCCTGCAGGGCGAGTCCGGCTTCATAGCGATCCAAGATTTCGTAATTGAAGAATGCCTTCTTGTTGCGAACAACCACTTCGTCAGTCAACTACCAACTCCACTCAGGGGTCCACTAGCAATACGGAAGCAACCGACGTCGCCGTTTCACAAGCTGGAAACTCTGAAGAACATGCCGGGGTGACGGCCAGACAGGGACCAATAACAAGACGGATCATCTGCCTGAGAAAGAGCAACTTCTAGGGGACATCAGAGGTCGGAAAACGTCGTCTCGCGATCCTCGTACATCCTTCGATAATAGTCGAGATAGTCTCCGCTGCGTACCTGCTTGACCCATTCTTCGTTCTCCTGGTACCACAGGACGGTTTCCCGTAACCCCTCCTGGAAGCGTACCCGAGGTGCCCACCCGAACTCCTCGCGGGTGCCGCTACTGTCAACCGCATAACGCCTGTCATGCCCGGGCCGATCTTTGACGAACTGGATCAAGTCGGAAGATTTCCCGAGGATCTCGAGGATCAGGCGAACCACCTCCAGATTGGTCAGTTCGGCATCACCTCCAATATTGCAAACGGATCCCGGCCTCCCCCTATTCAGCACCTGCTCCAATGCCTGGCAATGGTCACTAACATGAATCCAGTCTCGGGTATATTTTCCGTCGCCATAGATCGGCAGCGGTTTCTCCTCGAATCCGTTGAGAACCATGAGAGGGATGAACTTCTCTGGGAACTGGAAAGGGCCATAGTTGTTCGAGCATCGAGTCGTGACAACATCCAATCCATAGGTCTGGTGATAGGCTCGCACCAGTAGATCAGCTGCCGCCTTGCTGGCAGCATAGGGGCTGTTGGGGCTGAGAGGACTTTCAACCTCAAACTTCCCAACCGACCCCAAGGAACCGTAGACCTCATCCGTGGAAATCTGAAGAAGGCGGCGGGCTTTCTTCTTTCGGAGCAACTCCAGAAGGACCTGCGTGCCTCGAATATTGGTCTGGACGAATTCAGACGAGTCCAGGATGCTTCTGTCGACGTGCGTCTCGGCAGCAAAGTTCACTACGGCATCCGTGTCGGGCTCAATGGCACTTTCCACCTGGTCGGCGGACGTAATATCTCCCTTGACGAAGCGGTACCGGCTATTTCCGGCCAAGTCGGAGAGGCTTTTCAGATTACCAGCATAGGTGAGGACATCGAAATTGATTACTTCGTAACCGGGCCGCTCCAGCAAATGGTGGATGAAGTTGGACCCGATAAAACCTGCTCCACCCGTAACAAACAGCTTCATTGCACTTCGTCCAATCTCTGCCCAGACTCGGGAAGGAACGTCGAGGAATTCAAGGTCTAGTCCGAACTTCCAAGTAACGCGAGTCGCAAGGGAGGAATAAAGGCAAACAAAATCAGCACTACAATTGGAGGCCGATCAAATCACAGTACGCCCACTTAGATCGGGGGTGTCTTCTCCTCGCGCGCGGCCACCAGCTTACTCGCTGAGAGCAGGGAACCAATGGTCCCGGCGTCCGTCCACCACCCATCGAGAATATCGTACGTCATTTCGCCCCAATCAATGTATTGATTGTTGACATCCGTGATCTCCAACTCACCCCGCCCCGAAGGGGAGAGAGTGTCGATGATATCGAACACGCGCTGATCGTACATGTAGATGCCTGTCACCGCATACTTGGAGGCAGGCTTTTGCGGCTTCTCGTCAATTCGTATGACCTGGCCTTTCGACAATTCAGGCACTCCGAAGCGTTCGGGGTCAGACACCTCCTTGAGCAGAATCTTGGCTCCCTTTCCACGCTCCTGAAATCGCTCCACGAAGGGACGAAC
>Ga0310345_10003736_pt1 | contig 14287 bp, 10 predicted proteins | sample HC15DNA20500_MG_FD_204667 | JGI IMG/M metagenome (GOLD analysis project Ga0310345, IMG submission 204667) | Marine microbial communities from station ALOHA, North Pacific Subtropical Gyre - HC15-DNA-20-500_MG | ecosystem: Environmental > Aquatic > Marine > Oceanic | place: Pacific Ocean: North... | reverse complement strand
CGGTGTGACTGCCGGTGTGACTGCCGGTGTGACTGCCGGTGTGACTGTCGGGGTGGCTGTCGGGGTGGCTGTCGTTCCACCTCCGCCTCTGCCTCCAGCTCCGGGACCGATTGGTCTCCCGAATTGACTCATCGGTCCCCGTCCTGGGCCGAGATAGGGTCCGACGCCCTCTACGGGTCCTCGGCCAGTATAGGTAAGTCCTCGCTTAAACGCTGGAGGTGGCATGGCCCCCATTCTCGCGCCCGTTGAAGCAGCCCTGCCGGCGTCCGCAATGCCCACGCCACCAAGTGGTGGATTTGGCTGTCCCGAGTATCGCACCTCTGGCTGAAATCCCTGCGCGGGGACTCTGGGGTCAGCGATATAAGGTCCGGGCTTGCCCACGGTGCCCCCCACCCGCGCTTCGGGTCCGCCAAGCGTCGTCGGGAGAACGCGATCTAGGCGCTCTTGGAGTGCTGTTTGTAATCCCTTGGTTGGGTCGGGCACCAGCCGCCTCCCGGTCGTGGCCAGTCGTCCGCCAACGAGGGCTGCATTCCGTGCCCCCCGTGCGCGAAGTTCCGCGGCGAGAGAAGCGGGGAGTCCCTCATACCCCTCCATGGGTCGCGTGATGTTAGGTAACTCGCCGCCTCGGTAGGTGACCTCTGGCTGAAATCCCTGTCCGGGCACGCGGGGATCTCCTATATATGGGTCCGGTCTCCCCACGGTGCCACCCCTACGCGCTCGAACGCCTTCTTCGAGCGTCGTCGGGAGCAACTCGTCCAATTCCTTCTGTAACGCGGTACGCGCAAGTCCTGTGGCGCCCGCAGTCCCCGCCGTATACTGCGGCTTAGGCACGCCCGCTGCCGATCGTCCTGGATGGGACGTGGGCGTCCACCGTTGTCCCTGAAAACGTGCGCCGGGTCCTTCAGGTGCGACCGGGCCGATGGTGTAGGTGGTCCCGCGCTTAAACGCTGGCGGTGGGAGTTTTGCCCCGCGCAATCCTCGCAGAAGGCGGGAGGCGGGGCCAAGGAAGGGCAACCCCACGTCTGCCGCCCCTAACCCCATCTGCATCGTGGTTCCGGGCAAGCCTTCTGACCGGCGCTGAAGCCCCTCTGCGATATTCGCCGCCCCGATGCCGCCCAACCCGAGGGCCGCGGCCGTCCCGATGCCCGTCCCAACAGGGCCGAGCGCCGATCCCACCACCGGGAGGTATGGTGCCATCGTGGCCGCAGCCAACCCCAGTTGTGCCGCGCCCCAGCCACCACTTTGAAAGCGTCCGTGCTGGGCAATCTGGGCGAGACGGGCGCGGAAGCCAGCGTCCGTGCGGGCGCGGGCAATCTCCGCGTTTACTGCCGCCCGGTCTTCGGGTGTCTGCGCCCGGTCCCGACGACGCCTCAGTTCAAACGCGGCCCATTGAAGATCGTTTATAGCCATCTCACCATGCTTGAGGGATTCTCATCCGATGACGAAACGCCAAGTCTCCTCGCGATGCAGCGTCTCCGCCTAGCGCCTGGTGCAGTTGTGCAATCTCTTCACGCAACGCATTGAATTGAGCCGACCTCGCCCCAAATTCAGGACTCGTCGGATCGACATTCGCCAACGCGGCTTGAGCAGGCGCGAGCTGGTTGAGCAACTCGGGGATTAGCGTCCCCCGAATATACACATCCAACGCCTCATCCGAGGTCTCGGGTTCGTCAACGACACCACCCGGAAAAATCTCCTCAACAGCGTCACTCCCAGGAAGCTGTCCACCGCTTATAACTTGCTGAATGTTGTCGAGTGCCGCCCCCGCTTGATCGGGCGGGACTTGCAGCGCGGACGCTTTTCTGGTGAACTCCGAGGCGCCCTCCGGGGTGGTCACATCCCAGCCTTCCTGGCTCATCGTCCTCATGAGTTGCGCGACGGGGTCTGATACTTCTCCAGCCTGATACGCGCTCCACGGCACGCCAGGAAAGACGCCGGTCATGCTCTGGAATTTCATAAACCCTGTGGTGGGGTCCCGGTACAGCATGGTGGTGCTGACGTCCCCGGTGTCGGGGTCAAGCCGGTCGAAAAACTGCGGCCTGTCCGTCACCAGCGCCTGCATCTTGGCGAGGTTCTCGGCCATCTTGAGCGTTAGCCGTCGATATTCAGGATCGCGGAGCGTCGTCATTTCGTCCTCCCGACGCACCCGCAACTCTTCTCTTAGAGAACTCAACTGCGCCTCTTGCTGGAAGGGGGAGAGCATCTTGATCCGTTCCGCCTCTCTGAGCGTTTGCGCCGAGAAGTTTTCCGCGGCCACCGCCTCTTCAATCATGAGTCGGGCCCGCGTTGCCTCGTCCATTACCTCCTGTTCCCAGTCAGCGCGGCTTTTGAGGGCCGCTTGTTCGCCCGCCTGAGACGCCCTAATCTGCTCTGCCAGTGGTCCTCCAAACGCGGGCTCATCAACAAACGACAACGGATAACCCACGGGAGAGGGTCCCTCGCCGACAAACCCCACGTCCGCGCCTCCCGGAATACTGGTCTGGGCCATCTCGAAGTCTTCTGGCGATAACCCATACGGTGCCCCGCGAGCCGCGATGCCTTGAGGGGTCATAAAGGGCCGCGACACATCCGGGAGTGCAGCATAAAGATCGCCGACTCGCTCTGAACCCGAGAGCACCGACCCCAACACGTCCTGCTGCATCTCGTCCGTCAAGAGATCGCCGTGTACCCCCGCTAGTCCCGTGAGGCGGGCTTGCGCCTGTTCCGGGGTGAGATATTGGGTTCGTATCTGCTCGCGCAAAGATCCGATATCGCCATACAGGTCACGCTCGAGCTGGCGCTCTGCCGCCGCATCGGCCCGTTCCTCACTCCGGCCCATCCGGTCCATGTACTGCTGCTGTTGATACAGGGGGCCAAAGGCGTCGGCAAACCCCTGCAGCGCCGCCCCGATGCGTCGTCTGACAGCCATTATGCCCTCCTGCGGCGGCGGACGCCCGGTGCCCCGCGCTCAGTGCCAGGTCGCCCAATCCCAGGGATGCGTGCCGTTGCCAGGAAATCGCCCTGACTGGCCGTCTCAGAGGCTAGCGGGACCTCGGGGGTGGTAATGGGTGCATCTGACCGTGGTTGGGGCGTAGGGGCCATGTGAGGGGCGTAGCCGCCCTGTTGTGGCGCTCCTGCCATCTGCTGTCGTCCACGCCGACGTTGCACCCGGCGCGTAGGACCCTTCGTTCGGGGTTCCTGCATCGCTCCGGGCTTCGGCGCATACTGCGTCGGCCGCATCGGTGTCGCGCTATCAGGCGTTTTCGCCCAGTTGGTCGGGGTATAGGCCATGGTGCGTCCTAGTCTGTATAGATATATCCCTGTCCGGCCTGTGCTGCGGCTCCGAAATACTGCTGGAGCAGCGGCAGCAGTGAATCAATACGTCCCTGCTGGAGGCGCTCCATTACTTCATACCGGTCCAAGCTAAACTGGGCCAGGAACTGGTTCCACGCCATGTTCTGATCTATGCCACGCATCGCGATGTCGGAATACATCCGCTGTCTGTCGGTCACGGTGTTGGCCGTGTTCAGCAGATTCTGACTCTGCGCCTGCGACATGCCCGTGGCTAATCCTAGCGCCTGATTCAGGCGATTCTCGCGGAACATCGCCTCGTCGCGCGAAATCCCCATCTGGTTTTGGATCGCCGTGAGGTAGCGGTCCTGGCGCTGCGCCGATTCGTCAGCCGTCATCAGTCGTGACTGACTCATGGCGTCGGATAGTCGGCTGTCTCGCGCCTGTTCGCGCTGGGCGGAAATTCGCGCCGATTCTCCCAAGGCTCCGCTGAGGCGTTGTTGCTGGAGGGCTTCTCGTTGTCCGGCTCGTTGTGCGCCAAGGCCAAGCGCCTGCTCGTACCGGGCATCTTCCCGCGCACGGCGGTCGAGTTCCAGTCGCTGGGCGGCGGCGGTGTACTGCGGAGCAAGACGCTCTTCCAGCCGCTCGCCAAACTCCCCACCGGCCCCACTCCCCAACATGCCCCGTCCCGCCAAGGCGGCACTGCCCTGTGAGAGCTGTCCCCGCCGCAGGATGTCCAGCGGCGATCGGGCGGCTTCGATTCCCATCGCCATGCGCTGCTCTTCGCCAGGACGCGCCCCGCCGGTCTCCAGCAATCGGGTGATGTCACTCTCGATGCGTTGGCCGAGGGCACTGGCCGGGACCTCCCCGCCGGTATTGATAATGTGCCGTAACTGGGCAGCGGTGTCCTGCTCCATCGGCGTCAGGTCGCGTTGTCCCCCAGCCTCCATGATGGCCTGTAAGTGCCTGGATGCGGCAGCGGCGAGTTCGCTCGTGGGCGCTTCGCCGCCCTGTTCGGAAATCAAGCCAGACAGCGTCTGCCGGGTCTGTTCTTCCTCGGGGGTGCGATACTGGTCCTGGTATCCTCGGTTCTGGAGAATGTCCCGGAGCGTCGATTCCACATCCCCCGCCAACGGCGTGCCGGCGACACCGCCCGATCTCAGGAGTTCGGCCAAGGACAGGTCGGTCATCTGGGATAGGGGGCTATCGGAGGACACCCCGCCTGTCCGAATGAATTCCGCATCCTGATAGGACGATGGAAGCGTCGGTGGGGGACGGCGTCTCGTCCCGGTCCCAGTGCCGGTGCCGGTCCCAGTGCCTGTCCCGGTGCCGGTGCCCCACCCAGTCCCGGTGCCTGTCCCGGTGCCGGCGCCGGTGCCGTCGTATCCTCCTCCGGTATCAGCCTCTGAGTCAGGAAGCCACTGCCACGCCTCCCCTCCGCGTTGAGCTCCTGCGATCACGTCGATAATCTCTCCGTTAACGATCAATGAGTCGTAGGCGGACCCATCATCACGACGCACGATGCTGACATTCGGGCCGAAGAACCATTGGAGATACGGTTCGGCTTCCTCGAGTCCGGCGATATTGTGTTTGCCTTGAAAGATGGAGCTTAGGAAGCCAAGGACGTTTTCCTCATTCGGCTCGTTGTAGACAATATTGCCGTCCGCGTCGGTGCCCCGTCGCCAGTCATCCCACATAGGATCTGTGAGGTCCGCCTCCAAAGCGGTCGGGAAGCCTTCGGTCCATGCTGGGGCTCCCTCCACGGTTTCTTCTGGGGGCGGTGGCGGGAGATACTCGTCGCGGCGCTGGGTATCTTCTCGCCGTTGATCGGTTCTTTGTTCTTCGTCGAGCAGTTCGTCTCCCGGTTGGCGGCGCTGTGTCTCTGGGGTGATCACCTCGCCTGGGTCGTCGTGATCGCCGGTTTCCCCCCAGCCTTCTTGTGGAAGGAACGCCGAGGAGATTGGTTCCTCTGGGTCATCACTGGGCCACTCTGTAAGAGGCGAATCGATGCCGCTAAAACTCTCGGTGGTCTGAACCCCTACTGGATCAGGGATCGCCTCGGGCACAGCAGTGACATCGGTAAAGGTGCCGTCCCAGCCTTCGTCGGAATAGGCTTCTTCGCCTTCAGTCTCCGACCCTTCACCGTAGCCGTTATAGCCGTTCAGTTTTCTGCGTTGTGGCATGATCGTGCCTCGTTATGACCACCTGTCGGGGTCCATAGGGGCCGGCCCGCGCTCCGTGTTTACTCGCGATTTGCGCCGAACTCCGCTCCGTGGCAGAGGCCGTGCCCCGGTAAAGGCGAATATAGACCCCGGCCCTCCCGGTCCCTCCGTCTCAGACCCTTCGCCCCCTGGTTCGCCCTCGTAGTCGGGGTGGCGAACGTCTGGGTTCATGGGTAAGTCGTAGCCGCGGACGTTGACTTTTCGTTCCCTGTCGTAGGCATCTGTGTCATTGCGGAGATACGGGGAGTCGTCGCCGCCGCCCCAGCCATCGCCTCCAGTGGCTCCGGTAAAGAAGTTCCCGGACTGATCCTGCTCGACACCGAGCAACTGCAACATCGCCATTAACTGTGGGATGTCGCCCCCCGGATTAGGGAAATCAGGGGCTGGTTGTGGGATAGGCGCGACCGGACCCCTCGATCCAATATTGATGCCCGGACGTGTAACCTGGCTTGGGTCAGTCAGCGCCGGGTCGAATCCCGTTAGTCCTGCAACTGGTTGCACCATCGACGCGGTGCCCGCCGAGAGCGGCGTTTGCGCCCGTCCCAGACCGATGCCCAAGGCCTGCTCAAGGCCACGCGTGGCGTCCCCGAGCATGGTCCCGGTGAGATCCGACCGTCTTGGCGGACCCTTGCCGCCATAGCCTGCGAGCTCGCCCTGGGCTCCAGCCGACATGCCCTGGCCGAGGGCTCCGACACCGCTAATCGCGGCTGGGATCACCCATCCTGCTGTAGCTGGATCCATTACTGCAACTCCTTCCGTAAAATCAGGTGCGGCACCGTTTCATAGCCCAGTCGCTTGGCAAAGAGTCGTGACCGGCGGTTCTCCGGGTTAATCGAAACCATCAGGTGCCGGACCCCCAGCTTTTTCGCGACGGCTTCGCCTTCCTTCGCCACCGTAAAACTGTGCCGGCGCTCCGCAGGCACCACGTAAATATGCGGTCTCCCTGCATCCCCCGCCGGGGTCACGTCACTCAGGATGGTGAATCCCACCGACCGGTCATCACAGTCCGCCATCAGGAAAATCGTGCGTCCTTCCTGTTGCGCCTGGAAGAGCGTGTTGAAAGCCATGGTGCAATCCAACGCATCCGGGAGTGGCACCCCCATCACCGCCTCCAGCCCCGCTCGGTCGTGCTCATACCACCCCTCAAGCGTCGTCGGGTCGTCGGGGCCGAACGGCCGCAGCGTAATCGTCGCCATAGCACCCCAGTCGGCAGTGTAGCATTCTACGACAGTCCTGTTTTCTTCCAGCTCCCGTTATACGCATACAGGTCGTTGTTGTCGGTGTCATACACCAAGGGCACCGTTGCCCCTATTGGGGTCGGGGTCGCCGAAGGCACTCCAGCCACGCTTGGGATATATAAGAACCCTACAGCGGATAAGTTGCTGACAGCACTGTCGCCCACCACAACGCTGCCGCCCTTGCCGTTAAGCTGTAATGGGGCCAAGCCCGAATTGCTCCACAAACGAGCCTGCAACGCCGAGGTTCCGTCACTCCCATAGACATGCAGGAGGGAATTGGGGCCATCATCGGCGTCGCCCCCCGATGAGACAAACCGAGCACTCAAGACCTCGTTAGTATTCTGCGTATTTTCGATAGTGACAACGGAGCTATTTGTCCCGCTGGCCTCGGTCGATGTGTTCGCGTCCGCTACATGCAACGTCCCTATAGAGTGTGTTGGGGTCATCGTTCCCAGAAAGACTGGCCCCTCGCTGGTGAGCACGCCAACTGACGAGTAGGTTGTTTGTGTTGTTCTCAGGTTAGTGCCTACACTCGCTGGGAGCGCAAACGCATTATTTCCGTTCACATCCCCAATGTTCAGATTCCGCTTATTGGTTATGCCTTCAGCTACAACGTGCATGATGGGGCAGCCCTCGGTGTAGGTATTGATGAACACGTTCCCTACCCCAGCAGCAGTCCCCGCCCACTTCATACCAATGTCGCAGTTCTCTAGCTCAAGATCGACCCATGTCCCCGAGCCATTCAGCGATATTCCAATATACGTTGCGCCAGCCGGGTCCGGGTCATACAAACCAGCGAGGCCGCATTGAATAAAACTATTAGGCCCCATGCCACCCTGACTGAAATCAAACCCAATAGGTGGAATGGCGTAATCAAGACCTTGGGTAAACCCCATCGACATCCGAATATTCACATAGGTGTTCAAGACATTGTTCGACCGGCCTGTTGCAATCGGCGAGCCGGGGGCTGGAGTCTCGATGTCTGCGTCCACAGTAAAGGTAAATGTGGTGGTATCTGTTACTTCAATAATAGCTTCGATATTCCACTTGCCCTCGTCACTCCCGGTGACCCCGCTAATATCCACGGTGGTGCCACTGTCATATCCGTGTGGCTCCGTCGCAATGAAGGTGGCCGTTGTTCCATCTGCCGTAAGTTCATTCGTAGCTGCTGTCGCCACCCCATAGGAATCAATCTTCCAGCCTGCATCGCCAGCGCCAGCCAGAAACAGATCAGAGAAACTCGACCGATTGACCCCCGGACCCATGCGGAGGGCATACTGTGTGTCTGCCATCCCACCGAACGCTAGATGCTCCATGACAATGCCGTTGAGATCCGTCCCGGCGTTGTCGATATAAAAGACATCCTTGCCTGCTGTTTCTTGCTGGATCACGGCCCCATTGAGGCGAGCCCCGGGTCCTACCTGAAACCCAGACCCAATAATCGAGATCGACTTTGACACCGTTAAGGTGTCGGTAATCCTGTAGCGTTGATGGGCAAGGGCGCTCCCTGCTGTCGCTGCTGGCACAAAGACAGTGCCGCCTTCTGGGCATGCATCAATAGCAGCTTGGAACGCTTGAGTGTCGTCTGTTGTCCCATTACCAACGGCCCCATAGGATTGGACGTTATAGACCCCCGTGATGGCTGTTGTAACGGCGTTCAGGGCTGGAACGAGTCGCGCTAACCGCCGACGGGTATCGATAATGCCGAGATAGAGATACCGGACAGCCCGCTGGGTAAACGCACCCGCTTCTTGCTTCACCTGTGTCAGGTTGAGATTCTGCCCGAAGCGTCGAACACCAGGCTGTGGCATCTACGCCTTCCGCCGTCGCATTTTCCCGAATGTCTGGGCCAGGTGCGCCCGACGCTTGGTTTTGGTGGTGGCCTTCGATCCCGGCTTGAGAGCATCCTTGGCGAGCTGCGCCGTGCTCACTCCGGCCCGTGCCGCCTGCTCACCGAACGCCCCCTTCTTGAAATCGGGGCCTGCCTTCATCTTCTGAATCCACTTGCCAGCCATTAGCCCTGCAACCTCCGTGTGGCTCCCGGCAACACCTGATAGCCGAGGGTCATTCCCTCGAGGCTCCAACTCCCATTGGTCGAATCGTCGCTGATACGAATCCGGCATCCGACATCCTGGACGTAGTCGCCGTTGGTCCCCTCCAGATTGATAATCTTCTGCACCGACTCGTAGGGCACCACGATATTGCTGTTCTCGGAGGTCTCAATGCCTGATGAGTCAGTGGGAGGGTCCGCGTCTGGGTCGGCTGTCGTAATTAACTGCAAGCCGACCGCCACCAGGGACCGGCTGGCGGCTCCGCGACTCACGGCGTCGTCTGACGAACTGCCACTCATCCACTCCACGGTGAGCGTGACATCCGTTTCCGCCTCGGCAATGATGTCTAGCCAGCGCCAGCGTTTGAGAAACGCCATCAGGCTGTCCTGCCCCTCGCCCCCTCCGTAGATCACCTTGGTGATCCATCGAGACGCGATGTCGTCCCCGTCGAACGAATCCCCGCTGAAGAACTTATAGGCAAACCCGCCCTTCCCGAGTTGGGCCTCGCCTGCGATGATGACCTGGGTGTCGCTGGAGGTGTCTACGATGGTGGCCGCTGAGATCGGCATCGTGGGCCACACATACCAGACGCCCCAGCGGTAGTTCCAGACCACCGCCTGGGTGCATTCGGCATTCTCGCCCACCGGAGTGGGCCCGGGCCAGAACCAGACGACATGTCCGTTCTCGATATCATGCACCGCATGGATTTTCGCACGCTGGGCATACAGAAACGTCTTCAACGTCTCCTTGACCGGGGTGGAAATAATGGTGTCGTTGTTCCCATCGAAGACCCGAATATCGCCCATCGGGGTGAAATACGCCAGCACGACCCGGCTTGTCGTGACCTGGCCTCCCGAGGAGTCGGTATAGGTAGACCCGGCAGGGATACGCACCACCGACGCTTGCGACACCGCACCCGTAACCGCATTGGACTTGGCGTTGTCCCAGTCCATGATATCGGCAATTATTTCGCCGGTCCCTGAGACGGTCCAGATGGACCGCTCCAGGAAAGCGACCAATGCTCCCTCGAAATCCCCAATGAGTGCGGTGAGGAGGTCCCCCACCGAACTTTGATCGGTAAAATCGAGGTAGTTATTGGCCCCCACCTGATCGGGCTGGCCTGGGTCGGACCACTGAACCCGACGCGGATAGGTGTTGGTCCGTCCCCACCAGAGTCGCTGTTTGTGGGGTTCGCAGAGGTACGATCCGGTCGGTGGGGCATCGCCGTGCTCCTCAAGGGCGCGATTCGACAGAATATCCAGGTCTGACGCATTATCGGTGTAGGACGCGGTGGCCCAACCGTCGATAAACGTCATAAAATAGAACGTCGTGCCGGTGCCGGTCGTGCGATACAGCTCATAACCCGTGATGTCTGTGGCCGTAATGGTGCCGGTGGCTGGAGTCGTAGGAGACCCTGACACTGTGTAGGTAAACGTCGTGGCGCCGTCATAGGTCACCGAAAAGGTGCCGTTATAGTCTGATTGATCGGCCCCAGCAATCGTAATGAGGTCACCCGTGCTGTATCCGTGGCTTGAACCTGTCGTCACGGTCGCTGTTGTGCTTACTCGGAGAATGGAAGAGACGCTCGTCGTGTTCGTATCCGCCGTCCACGACAGGTCGGCCTTCTCGTTCTGCACCTGAATGACATTCGAGGTCGCCGATCCCGCAGATCGTTCCTCAGAACTATTCATGCTGACCAGTTTCCACGTATAGGAGCCGTTTAGCTGGCCGCTTGCGGTGTTGATAACCCCAGTCGGCGTCGGAGACTGCGTCGTTGGACCGGCAGTCGAGAGCGCATCGCCGTCCCACGCTCGGGGAGCCACGACACCATCAGCAAAGAACAGCGTGTTGCCCACCTGGGCGAAATCAGGGATGGCCCCCACCGATCCGCCCCCCAGATCGTCAATGAACTCCCAGACCACCCCATCGTCGGTGCTATACCGGAGTTCGTACTCGTTCGTGCCATCGTCAAAGACCCCCAGCACCTGGCGCGTGATGGTGCCGTTGCTGTTGGTCTTCCGGTAGGCTCGCAACCCCCGCAGCATCGTGGCTGACCCGCCCGTCTTGGTGGTCACCGCCGAGGAGTTTTGCTTGGCGTAGCCCGAAATCTTCTTGGCACGGCCCAGTTTGTCTATCCAGAGGTTCCTCGAGCCTGACGAGGAGTAGATCGAGGGGAGCGCCACAGAGTGGATACCCTCCTGCGTCCCCAGAAAGACCGTGAAGACCTGAGTCTGGATGGGATACGGCATGGCTATCCGTTCATCGAGCCGCACTGCTCGGGTGCAAAGTGCATCGACATCACCGACCGGCAGATATCGGCTCGGCGTGTGCAGTCCTCCTCGGACCACTGGGGGTCACGCCGATGCCAGCCGGAATGCTCAAACGCACAGTATTTGGTGTTCGTATTCATGTTGACTTCACACCCGAGACGGCAGCGCAATGTGAGTGTCTCGTCGTCAATCTCATTCGGGAACTGCGCCATTCGCACCACGTTGGGTGGAAGGTCCCCATAGAGGGATTCGCCACCGTGGACATGGTCTTCCTCCCCCTCCCAGTCCGTATTCCCCAATGGGGGCGGGGCATAGTGAATGCCCACGTCTCGCCCGTGCCAGTTCACTTCGTTGACCCAGCGGTGGATGTTGGGGTTGCGCTCATCAGCCGAGCCCCAGACTTCGTTGAGTTCCCAGCTGAGCATGTAGAGACAGACATCCTCATGGGTGGAGTCCACCAGTTGCTGGGTGCGGGCAATGATGGTGTCGAGGTCCAGGTGCTCCAGGGTGGGCTGGTCAATGACCCCCACCATCGGAATCAGTCCGGCTTCTCTGGCCTCCCACAGGACCTCGATAAGCTGCGGCATCCCTTCCGGGGCGTAGGCATTGCACCCCCCGCTCGTCCAGTCAGGATGGCCGTTGCGTGGACCCCAGTCGTCCTGCTCCGCGTTGATGAGGACGTGGGTATAGCCACGGGCCACTTCCTCGGCGAAGTAGGCGCGGCGTTCGCCTTCGGGACGGGCACACACCGCCGGGGCAAAATAGCGTGAGGCCGGATAGAGAAAATTGCCCTTCCAGTTCCCGAGGGTGATCGGGACGATGGGGTCCGGCTCTGGAGGGGGCACAGGGTCGGGTGCAACGGGAAGGTTGACCGTTGCCGGGAGACTCGGCTCAGGGTCTACCGTGGTGGTATCCGACCCGTGGCCCCCAAAAATGGCGGTGAACACACGCAGGAAGAATCTAAGGAGGCCCATTATTCAGGGTCCGGTTCGGGGTCGGGCTTCAGGGGTTCGATAATCGGATAGCCGTCCTCGTCCGTCCAATCGGTCTCCATGATGTGCTGATCTTTCCGACTAGCGACCACCATCCATGACACCGTATCGGTGCAGATAGCCTCCTCGCAGTCGATGGTCAGGGTGCTACCACTCACAGTTCCGCGCACATGCTGCCATCCAGTTTCGTTGCTGGTAAAGCATTGCTCATCGCGGCAAAGCAAGACCCAGGTCCCGCTGGTCATCCCCGCAGCGTCATCCAAATCGACCTGAGCGGTGCCGTCCACCAGCGTGACCGTGCCTCGGTAGATGAGGTCACAGCGCGGGCCTTCAATGAACGAGTGAATCAGGTGATGCGTGTCGGTCTTGGCTGGCAGGGGATGGTCGATCTTGAATGACCCTGATCCCTTGGACAAGGCTCCCGTGACAGACAAGTCTTCAGCCATCGTGACATCGCCAGTCGCCCGCACTATGCGGAACGACTCCGTGGCGACATCGTTCACCAATCGCTGAAAGACGGGATCGCCGGTAGCAGCCAATCCCACTTGTAATCCATACGCCGCCGCACCCGATGCCCGCTGCGTGATGCGGAAAATGTCTAGCACGTTGTCGCCGCCGGACACGTCAAGCATTACATCAGGATCATTCACGCCGACGCCAACGCCCGTGGCCGCACCACCTGACGGCAGTAGGTTGATGTACCCAAACTCATTCTGAATATTCAGTGACGCGGTAGTGGCATTATTTGTGAAGTAAATCGCCCCTTCAGAACTATTCCCGGCGTCACCAAAAAATACATTCGCGGTGCTCGTCGCACCGGCCAGAATCGTGATGCCCGAGTTTCCGCTGCCTTCCACCACCAGTTCATCGGCATTGGCGTGGGCACTGACAGAACCAGCCGACGCAGACTGAATGTGTAACAGTCCGTCCATAGCCGTCGTGCCGATTGCCACCTTGTCTTCTGACGCATCGACGAACAGGGTGTCGGTATCAACAACCAAATCACCGGTTAGCGTCAACCCCGTGAATTGTGGACTGTCTCCAGTTCCGACCCCAACGCTGGTCCGCAGCGTGGCTCCACTTTCAGCCACCGGGTCCCCTGACCCATCGCCCACAATCATTTCGCTGTCTGCCAAGACAGCCATGGCCGTCACCGCTCCCGTGCCACTCCCAAGCAGGACGCCACCATCGGTCAGGCTGCTTGCGCCCGTGCCGCCATAGGCCACGGTGACCGCTGTGCCATTCCAGACCCCGGTTGCCACGGTTCCCAAAATCGTGATTGCGGTGGAACTCCCGACATCGAGGGTCGTCGGATCGCCCGAGGCATCGCCAATGAGAATGACCCCATCGCCCAGGACTGCCGTGGCGGTAATGGCCCCGGTGCCGCTGCCAAGCAATACCCCACCGTCAGTCAGCGAGGTGGCTCCGGTGCCCCCATAAGGGACAGTCACGGCGGTGCCGTTCCAGACGCCTGTGGCAACCGTGCCGAGAATGGTAATCGCGGTAGAACTCCCCACATCTAACGTGGTGGGATCGCCAGAAGCGTCTCCAATCAGAATGACGCCGTCGCCCAACACGGCGGTGGCCGTAATAGCGCCGGTCCCACTTCCGAGCAGGATGCCGCCATCCGTGAACGTCGCCGCCCCGGTGCCGCCCTGATTAACCGCCAGGGTCCCGGTAAAGTTCGCCGCTGCGAGGTAATACGTCCCCTCCTGCCCGTCCAGCTTGTCGCTGTCCAGATATTGCACATACGCCGCCCCTGAAATACAGGCAAACGGCGCATTGGTGGACCGGCTGAAGGTGTGCAGCCCGGTAATGGTGTAGGCGTTCTCTTCGGTGACTACGGTATTGCCGGAGAGATCCGCATCGGTATTCGCAACTTGAATGTCAGCCATTTAGCGAACCTCATAGGCCACGTTGATGACCCAGGTTGCTGTCCCGTCACTGGTCGAGGTTTCCGCACTGAGCGCCGTATTCTCGGTAAGCTGGAGCCCGTGAATCGCCAATCCGTCCATGGCGAACCACTCGAAGGTCCGGTCGTTAAGGGTGGCTCCCCCTTTGCGGAGCAGCGTATCCCCACCGGCCCCATCTTCCAGGCGCAACAGCGACCCGGCTCCCGCCGCCGCCACATCAATCGACCACCACAACACGTTGATGGTTTGTCCTGCACCAGGGGCCGCAATAAGGGACGTATCGGTATTAGAGCTAATGCTGGATTGGGTCTGAAACTGTCCTCGGGCCATG
>Ga0310345_10003735_pt1:5000-14292 | contig 14292 bp, 10 predicted proteins | sample HC15DNA20500_MG_FD_204667 | JGI IMG/M metagenome (GOLD analysis project Ga0310345, IMG submission 204667) | Marine microbial communities from station ALOHA, North Pacific Subtropical Gyre - HC15-DNA-20-500_MG | ecosystem: Environmental > Aquatic > Marine > Oceanic | place: Pacific... | reverse complement strand
ATCGCCGGTGCCCTTGAAGAACCACGAAGGGCCCGGGTTGCCGATATTCCCGCCGCCGGTGATCGCGGTGCCGCTCATCGTCCAGATCGCATAAGTGCCGTTGGCGTTCTGGAACAGGATGTCGCTCTTGCCATCGCCGTTGAAATCACCGGTTGCCTTGTAGACGAAGCTGGCTCCCGGCGCGCCGATATTGCCGCCGCCGGTGATGGCCGTGCCGTTCAATTGCCAGCTGGCAAAGACCCCGGTGAGGGAGTTGAGGAACAGCAGGTCGCTCCTGCCATCGCCGTTGAAGTCGCCGGTGCCGACCAATGCAAACGCCGAACCGGGATTGCCGATGTTGCCGCCGCCGGTGATCGCGGTGCCGGAAAGCTGCCACGAGGCGAAGAGGCCGCTGCGGCTGCGGAAGAGGACATCGGTGCTGCCGTCGCCGTTGAAATCGCCGAGCGCCGCGACCGAGAAGGCCGATCCGGGATTGCCCAGATTGCCGCCGCCGCCGATCGCCGTGCCGTTGAGCTGCCACGAGGCGATCGTGCCGCTCTGGCTGCGGAAGAGCACATCCCCGCGCCCATCGCCGTTGAAATCGCTGCGCAGTCCGCCGCGCTGCAGCACGAGATCGACGTTGCCCGGCGCTTCGCCGGCCGCCGCCGAGACGATAGTGCCCGGGCGCAGGTTCTGCAGGGTCAGCGAGCCGCCGGTGAAGGTCAGCGTGTTGCCGCTGAGCGAATAGGTGAACGCCGGGCTGCCTGCCGCCGCGGCCCCGGTAAAGGTGATCCGGTCGCCGAGATCGAAGTCGGTGATCGTATCGCTGTTCAGCTCCGCCGCGGTGCCCGAAAAGATGTCGTTGCCACTGCCACCGGTCAGCGTGTCCGCGCCCGATCCGCCGAAAAGCGTGTCATCGCCGCTGCCGCCGCGCAGTGTGTCATTGCCGCTACCGCCGACGAGCGTGTCGGCACCGGCGCCGCCATTGAGGTCATCGTTACCGCCGCTGCCATCGAGGGTGTCGTTGCCATTGCCACCGAACAGCACGTCGTCGCTTGAGGTTGCTGCAGGTGACGCGGCCGTCGTCGCGGTGCTGAAGATGAAATCGGTGGCGGTCAGCTCGCTCGGCAGGATACCATAGATGGTGATGGTTTCCTGCTGTCCGCCGTATACCAGGCGGATGATGGTGCTGCCGGTGTTCTCCGAGATGTAGGGCGACAGCGTTTCCAGATCGGCAATGCCAAGCGCCGATAGATTGATCCGGTCCTGACCTTGCACGAAGTCTATGATCACATCATCGCCGAACTGACGGGCGGTGTAGCCGAAAATGTCGTTTCCGCTGCCGCCAACCAGCCAGTCATTGCCGGTCCCGCCCACCAGCGTATCAGCACCAGCGCCGCCGTTGAGCTCATCGTTGCCTTGGCCGCCGTTCAGCGTGTCGTTGCCGTTGCCGCCGAACAGCACGTCGTCGTTGACGGTCGCTGCAGGTGACGCCGCCGTTGTCGCGGTTCTGAAGATGAAGTCGCTGGCGGTCAGCTGGCTCGGCCGAATGCCATTGATGGTGATGGATTCCTGCAAGCCGTCGTAGAACAGGATGATGATGGTGTTGCCGAGGTTTTCAGCGATGTAGGGAGACAGCGTCGCCAGATCGGCTACACCAAGGGCCGATAGATTGATCCGGTCCTGGCCTTGCACGAAGTCCAAGATCACGTCTTCGCCGAATCGACGGGCGGTATAGCTAAAAATGTCGTTTCCGCTGCCGCCGCGCAGCGTATCATCGCCGCTGCCGCCCACGAGCGTGTCGGCACCGGCGCCGCCGTTGAGAAGGTCGTCTCCACCGGCGCCATCCAGCGCATCGTTGCCGTTGCCGCCGAACAGCACGTCGTCGCTCGAGGTTGCTGCAGGCGATGCCGCACTCGTTGCGGTGTTGAAGATGAAATCGCTGGCCGTCAGCTGGCTCGGCAGAATGCCATCGATGGTGATCGTTTCCGACAGGCCGCCATAGACCAGAGCAATGATGGTGCTGCCAAGGCTCTCCGAGATATAGGGTGAAAGCGTCTCAAGATCGGCAATGCCGAAAGCCGATAGATTGATCCTGTCCTGACTTTGCACGAAATCCGTGATCACATCATCGCCGAACCGACGGGCGGTGTAGCTAAAGATATCGTTCCCGGTGCCGCCCCGCAGCGTATCATCGCCGCTACCGCCGATGAGCGTATCGGCACCGGCACCACCGTTGAGTTCGTCGTCGCCACCGGCGCCATCCAGCGTGTCGTTGCCATTGCCGCCGAACAGCACGTCGTTGCTTGAGGTTGCTGCAGGCGAGGCCGCGGTCGTCGCGGTGTTGAAGATGAAATCGCTGGCCGTCAGCTGGCTCGGCAGAATGCCATCGATGGTGATGGTTTCCGGCAAGCCGCCGTAGGTCAGGCTAATGACGGTGCCGCCAACGTCCTCGAAGATGTAGGGCGACAGCGTCGCCAGATCTGCAATGCCAAGGGCCGAGAGATTGATCCTGTCCTGACCTTGCGCGAAGTCGGTAATGAAATCATCGCCGAACCGACGATCCGGGAATGCAAAGACGTCATTCCCTGCCCCGCCAGTGAACTCATCATCGGCGGATGTGCTGGACAGGGTGTCGTTGTTCACAGTTCCGGTGATGATCGCCATGAAAGCTCCGAATCAAACAGTTCTCGATGCCATTGAATGGCTTTTGTGACAGTTTGGATTCCGGTCCGATCTGAATGAAATGCAAAGATTTTTACAAAAGACATATGCAGTCGGAGCCGCAATTGATGGCTGGCCAGCCGGTCTTGCATAGCTTGCACCGGCGCTTGACCCTCTGGCTCAACGGCGCTTCTGCCGCGCCGCTCCTCGTCAGATTGCCTGATAATCGTGGATGTAGATGGTCCAGGCATTGGGCACCAACTGGTTCACGATCCCGCCGTTGTCGATGAACCCGCCGTTCGGCGTGCCGAGCCATTCGCTCAGCTGACCATTGTCATTGCGCCAGGCGATATCTGCGCGGCCGTCGCCGTTGAAATCGCCCGTGCCGACGATCTTCCACTCATTCGGCACGACCTGATTGACGATCCCGCCGTTGTCGATCAGCCGCCCGCTGGCGGAGCCCAGCCATTCGCTCAGCCGGCCGTTGGCGTTGCGCCACAAGACATCGGTAAAGCCATCGCCGTTGAAATCGTGCGTCGCCGCGATCTTCCATTCTGTCGGGACGGACTGGTTCACAACGCCGCCGTTGTCGGCGAGTCCGCCATTCGTCTGCCCCAGCCAGCTGCTGAGCTTGCCGTTTACATTGCGCCACAGCACATCACTGCGGCCGTCGCCGTTTAAATCGTTGCGCTTGCGTTACGGCGGACGTCCCAGAAAACATGGCGCAGCTATCAAAAAACTGCCTTTCAGAATCCGCAGTGTGGATCGCTCCAGACCGGTCGCGAAGTCGTTGGCAGTTCAAGACACAGCGCGTGGGCGCCGTCCTCGACCGTGGCCCTCAGCGCGTGTCGCCGCGCACGAATAGTGTGGTCATCGCCGTCGCCAACTGGCTCTCCAGCTCGGCCGGGGGCAAGTCCGCCTCGGGTGCCATAAGGACGCGCATCGCGCCTTCCACCATGCCGTAGGCGATCTGCGCGGCGAAGATCGGGGCAAACGCCCGGTAGGCCCCCGCGTGCAAACCTTGCAGGTACATCTGTGCGATGGCGGCAACCATCCTGTCGATCGCCAGCCCGGATTGTTCGGGCGCCGCATCGCGCGCCGTCTGCAGCACCGTCAGCAGTTCCCCGTCCCGCGCCGCCGCCTTGAACAGAGCACGGATCATGGGCGGAAAGCGGTGCGCATAGTCGGGCTCGCTCTGCCAGCCCTGTTCCATCGCGGCAATCATGCGGTCTGCGACACGCAGGTGAAGCGCACGGAGCAGCGCGGGTTTGTCAGGGAAGAAGCGGTAGATCGTTCCTACCGCAACACCCGCGCGATCGGCAATCGCGGCCATCGTCGCCGACGAGTACCCCTGTTGGGAAAACAGCGCCTCCGCCGCCAGCAGCACGGCTTCGAGTTTGGCGTCAGGGGCGATGCGTCGGGGACTGGCCATGGGCACCCGATACCAGATTGTCTCTTGACTGGCAGCCTCTGTCACTCCAAGAATGAACATTATTCATTCTTGGAGTTGTTCTCGTGTCCTCAACGCAATCCCTTCTGGCATTTACGACCTTGGCGGCCCTTCTGGCGTGCGCCGAACCTGCAATTGGCAACGAGCAGACGATGTCCGCTGGCAGTCCCGGTGGTGCAGTGCCCGTGATCGCAGCTGGCACGAACAAGCGGTTCTTCCACGAAGTTGCGACCACGGCATCTCCCGAAGCGGTGTGGCGGCAGTGGATGGATGTCGCCAACTGGCGGACCTGGGATCAAGGCCTTCAGAACGCCGCGGCGGACAAGCCGCTGGCCCTCGGTGTGCGTGGCAAGATCGTTGACCGGTCCGGCCGGGTTTCGAACTTCACCGTGACCGAATTCGTGCCCGGAAAGAGCTATGCGTTCGCCACCGGCCTGCCCGGCGCCCGGCTTGTGGTGCGCCGTGTCATCCTCACCGACGGGGCTATGACCCGCTTCCGCCATGAGGTGCACTTTGAAGGGCTCCTCGCCGGAATCTTCGCTTCAAAGTTCGGGCCGGACTTCAGGGCCAAGCTGCCGCCGACGATGCAGGCACTGGCCGCCCGGGCCGAGCGCGGAGCGCAATGATCAACAGAAGACGCTTGCTTATCGTGGGAGGAATCATCGTGGGATCCACTTTTGTGCCTGCCGAAGGCCCCGGCGCTGAGCCGTCCGACTGCCTCAAGGCAACGCGCTACATCGACGCGGATCATCAGACGATCCTCGACATCGCTGCCAGACTGACCGACGGGTTGAGCGGGAACGTGGCCAAGGCCATCGCGCTCTTCAAGTTCGTGCGCGACGCCATTGCGTTCGGGTTTGCGCGCGGTTTCTGGGACATGCCGGCCAGTGAGGTGCTGCGAGTGGGGCGCGGTTACTGCAACACCAAGTCGACCCTGTTCGTTGCGCTCCTGCGGGCCGCCGGCATCCCGGCACGGCAAGTCTTCGTCGATATCGACGCGCACGTGCTTTCGGGCCTGATCAATCCCGGCACGACCTACGTCGATCACAGTTACGTCGATGTGTTTCTCGATGGAGCATGGCGATCCACCGATGCCTATATTGTGGATCGTCCGCTCTTTCAGGCGGCACAGGCGCGGATCGTGGCCTCCGGCGATCTGCTCGGTTTTGGGGTCCACGCAACGGGGACGGATACCTGGAACGGCTTTGCCCCGAGCTACAGCCAATTCAACATTCTCGATCCGCGACCGATCAGCAGCCGACGGTGGGGAGTCTATGCCGACGTGGGCGATTTCTACGCGCGGGCCTACAGGCCTTGGAACCGCCTCAACCCGCTCCTGCGGGCGGCGTTCGGCCTCATGGCGCAAAATGCCAACCGCCGCGCAGATGCACTTCGCAGCACCGCAGGCGGCGCCTGATCCGCGACCCTGCCGGGCCGGAGTGAGACCGTGCCGGATCCGCGAACCATGCGTCCTCCCCTGTCCGGTGATGCACCAGCCCATCCAGCCCCCCTTTCCTGCCCCATCGCCTGGATCAGTCACGTCGTTTATAAATAACAGACGCGTCTGTTATTTATAAACTGCTGTCCTACAGCCAAGCCCTTGCGGCATAGTCCTGGAATGCACCGCGAATCCCAGCAAATCTGCCGCTTTCCATCGTCTCCGGACGGGACATACTGGGCGGCGCCGGGGCTGACGGTTTTTGCTCTGGACTGTGTCAACCCTGTCAACCTGCGGCGCTTTCAGCCTCTGTTCGCGCCCGCCACGGCCTGTCAGATTGGGGAGTGGAGAACGCGGGCCGGTGAGCGTCTCATCCGCGTCTGGACTGCGCCCGAACCATAAGGAGGATGCCATGCGTGTTGCTCTGCCCGAAGCCCATCACATGAACCCGCTCGGCCACCTCTCGGAGCATTATGCGCCCGAGATCGTGAACGCCGCTTTCGGCTTTTCCGATGTCACGTACCGCATGTCGAAGCTGCCCACCCGCCTGTTTGAAGGCGCGCGGATGCGCACCGCACTGATCAACGGGTGCCAGCTCTGCCAGAACTTCCGCGTGCTGCGCGATCGGCCAGACATCGAGCGCACGAATGGCCCGGCGCCGGACGAGGCGTTCTACGCCGCCGTCCACGATTGGCGCACGTCGCCGGTCCTGTCGGAGCGCGAGAAGCTCGCCATCGAATATGCGGAGAAAGTCGGGCTCGATCCCAAGGCGCTCGCCACCGACGAGGACTTCTGGACACGCTACAAGGCGGCGCTCACCGATGACGAGATCGTTGACCTCGCCTTCTGCGTCGCGGTGTGGATGGGGCTGGGGCGCGTTGCCCACGTGCTTGGCCTCGATGCGGTCTGCGCACTCCCGGCGCTGCGCGAGGTCGCCTGATGAACCGGCGGGGGCTGCTCGGCGGGCTGGCGGCAGGGGGCGCCGTGCTGGCGTCTGGTGCCGGCAGCGCCGCCGAGCAGCCTGCCGGTCCGCGCGCGGTCCTCGTCTATACCGCCACCGCCTTGCTCGAGGAGCGCGTCTCCCACGGCAAGACTCCCTACGGCGAACGCTTCCGCATCCCGATCATCGGCGGCAGCTTCGAAGGGCCGGACATCCGCGGCCGCATCGTGCCGGGCGGGGCGGACTGGCAGCTCCTGCGCGCCGACGGTTATCTCGAACTCCTCGCCGACTATTACATGGAGACCGATGACAAGGTGCAGATCAAGGTCGTCAATCGCGGCCTGATCCAGACCGTGCCCGGTCCGGACGGCGGGCGCTATGCGATGACCACGCCGCGCTTCGAGGCGCCGATGGGCAAGTACGGCTGGCTCAACCAACTGATCTTCGCAGGCACGGTCGCGCCGGGGGAGGGAAAGGTGCCGTCGGTCCGGCTCGCGATCTACAAGCTGGTCTGAGGCTTCCCCGTGGCGGCGGAACGTGCAAGGCTATACGGGTTCGTTTTACCGCGTCCGGAAAGTCCTGCCCCGATGAACACGCCCGATCTTGCCGCCTGGTGGATGCCTTTCACCGCCAACCGCCAGTTCAAGTCGCAGCCCCGCCTCCTCGCCGAAGCGCGCGGCATGTTCTACCGCTCGGCGGACGATCGCGAGATCCTCGACGGCACGGCAGGCCTGTGGTGCGTGAACGCGGGGCACGGGCGCGAGGAAATCGCCGATGCGGTCTCGAAGCAAATCCGCACGATGGATTTCGCGCCCGCTTTCCAGATGGGCCACCCCATCGGCTTCGATTTCGCGACCCGCCTCGCCGAGATCGCGCCCGCCGGGCTCGACCGGGTGTTCTTCACCGGCTCGGGTTCCGAATCCGTCGACACCGCGCTCAAGATCGCGCTCGCCTACCAGCGCGCCATCGGCCAGGGCACGCGCACCCGGTTCATCGGGCGCGAGCGGGGCTATCACGGCGTCGGCTTCGGCGGCGTCTCGGTCGGCGGCATCCTCAACAACCGCCGCGTGTTCACCAGCCTGCCGGGCGTGGACCACATGCGCCACACCCACGACCTTTCGCGCAACCGCTTCACCCGCGGCATGACCGAACACGGCGCGGAACTGGCCGACGATCTCGAGCGGCTGGTCCAGCTTCACGGCGCGGAGACGATCGCGGCGGTGATCGTCGAGCCGGTCGCTGGCTCCACCGGCGTGCTGCCGCCGCCCAAGGGCTACCTTGAACGCTTGAGCGAAATCGCGACGCGGCACGGCATCCTGCTCATCTTCGACGAAGTCATCACCGGTTTCGGCCGCCTCGGCACGCCGTTCGGCGCGGACTACTTCGGGGTCACGCCGGACCTCATCACCACCGCCAAGGGCATCACCAACGGCACGCTGCCGATGGGCGCCGTCTTCGCGAGCCGCGCGGTGCATGATGGTCTGATGAACGGGCCGGAGAACCTTATCGAGCTGTTCCACGGCTACACCTATTCCGGCCACCCCGTCGCCTGCGCCGCGGGCCTCGCCACGCTCGACATCTATGCTCGCGAAGGCCTGCTGACCCGCGGTGCCGCGCTCGCGGACTTGTGGGCCGATACGCTCCACAGCCTGCGCGATGCACCGCATGTGATCGACGTGCGCACCATCGGCCTCGTCGGCGGGATCGAGCTGGCCTCGCGCGATGGGGCGCCGGGCGCCCGGGCCTACGACGTGTTCACCGATTGCTTCCGCGCCGGCCTGCTGATCCGCGTGACGGGCGACATCATCGCGCTTTCGCCGCCGCTGATCATCGAGCCTGATCACATGGGCCGCATCGCCGAAACGATCCGCGCCGCACTGGAACGCGCAGGATGAAGCATCTGCTGGTCGCCGCGGCGGTGCTGCTGGCAAGTCCGGCACTTGCCGCGCCCATCGGCATGAGCGACACGGAGCAGGCCGCACCCGCCGTCCCGCCGATCCTCTCTGCGCGCGAGCGGGCCGAAACCGAGAACCGCATCCTCTCCGAACGGCTCGATACGGTGATCCCGGCGATCATGCGCGCCGAAGGCATCGACTTCTGGCTGCTGGTGGCACGCGAGTATTTCGAGGAGCCAGTGGTCGCCACGATGCTCGATGCCGAGAACATGCATGCGCGGCGGCGCACGATCCTGATCTTCCACGATCCAGGCGAGGGCAAGCCGGTCGAACGGCTGACGGTCAGCCGCTATGGGCTGGGCGGGCTGTTCAAGCCGGCGTGGGATCCGGCGAAGCAGCCGGACCAGTGGAAGGCCGTGGCCGATATCATCGTGGCTCGCAATCCGGCGAAAATCGCGGTCAACATTTCCGATCTCCACCAGTTCGCAGATGGCATGACCGTCAGCCAGTACGACAAGTTCACCGCCGCCCTGCCGGAGGCGCTGCGCAGCCGTATCGTGAGCGGCGAGGGGCTGGCGATCCGCTGGCTGGAAACGCGCACGCCGTCCGAAATGGCGCTCTATCCGACCATCGAGCGCACCGCACACGCCGTGATCGCTGAGGCCTTTTCGCGCAAAGTCATCACCCCGGGCGTTACCACCGCCGAGCAAGTGCAGTGGTGGTACCGTGACCGTCTGCTCCAACTCGGCCTCGATGCATGGTTTCACCCGTCTGTCGCGATCCAGCGCAAGGGCGCCGAAGGCATGCTCGAAGGGAACGAGGTGATCCGGCCGGGCGACCTCCTGTGGACCGATTTCGGGATCACCTACTTGCGGCTCAACACCGATACGCAGCACCTCGCCTACGTGCTGAAGCCGGGCGAGAGC
>Ga0310345_10003734_pt1 | contig 14294 bp, 11 predicted proteins | sample HC15DNA20500_MG_FD_204667 | JGI IMG/M metagenome (GOLD analysis project Ga0310345, IMG submission 204667) | Marine microbial communities from station ALOHA, North Pacific Subtropical Gyre - HC15-DNA-20-500_MG | ecosystem: Environmental > Aquatic > Marine > Oceanic | place: Pacific Ocean: North... | reverse complement strand
CAGTGCGAAGGAGAAGGTGCGAAGCACCGGGCCTCCCAACAGATACAAGGCAAAGACCGCCAGAAAGGTTCCTCCGGAAGTCAAGATGGTACGGTTCAACATCTGGTTGATGCTGGTGTTGATGACCTCGGCCAGGGTTGCCCGCCTCATGAGACGACGGTTCTCACGAACCCGATCGAATATCACAATCGTATCGTTGATCGAATAACCAACCAAAGTCAGCAGGGCCGCAATCACGCTAAGCGTAATCTCGCTGTTCGTCAGTGCGAGCGCCCCCACGGTGATAACGACATCGTGAAAGAGAGCCACGATTGCTGCCACACCATAGGCGATCCGAAAGCGTATGGCGATATAGATCAGGATGCCGAGGAGTGAAAAAATAATCGCACTCTGCGCCCTATCTCGCATCTCCTGCCCGACCTTGGGGCCCACGCTCTCCACACTGAGAACCGTGAAATTCCCAAAATAGACATTATCCCGAAGAGCATTTACTGCGGCCTCTGACAGATCTATTCCCTGCAGCTGTTCCAGGCTCTGAAAAACTCCACCGCTGCGATTTCGATGGGCGACCACGTTTTCTGCAAGCTGGTCGTAGTGGTCGACCGCGTCCTCGACCGATTTCTCTTTGCCCAATCCGTCCGGATCGAGTTGCTGAAGCTTCGCGGAAAGAGCGGTTGCCACAACATTGTTCAAGTCCAACTTGCCCGAGTCCAGCCCCTCCTGGTCATACTCTCGCCGGAGCGCCTCGATGATCCGGTCGCTTTGAGCGATCAGATCGTCAGATTCCTCGTTCTCGATCCGTCCCATCCGGATCTGCACTTCGTTCTTAGCCAACTCATCGAAGCGCGTCACCTCCTCGGCTTTCAACTCCCCTTCGCTGAGGGTGCGTCGGACCCGGTCCACCTCCGGATCATCCTTGAACTTGACATAGGCCAGGGTCCCTCCAACGAAATCGACTCCCAGCCTCAGCCCCCCCCGAAGCAGCATGGCGCCAGCGCCCAGCAACGCCAGCGCCAACGAAACGGCGATCAGGATCCGGCTCATACCAAGCCAATCGACTTTTGGGTTCTTGAAAAGTTCCATGAAGAGGTCCTAAGGCGTAACCCAGTAAAACAATTCTCCCGAGATTAAATAGAGAGTTGTTCGATCTCCCGTCTCTGTAAAACCAGGCCGAAAATCGTCCGCGACACGAAAGTCGCGGTAAAGATATTCGCCAATAAACCCACCGACAGCGTCACCGCAAACCCCCGGATGGGTCCCGTGCCGAATTGAAACAGGAAGACCGCCCCGATGAGGGTGGTGATGTTGGTATCCAGGATCGTGACGAAAACGCGGTTGAAACCTGCAGTTACTCCGGCCCTGACCGTCTTGCCCAGACGCAGTTCCTCTTTGATTCGCTCGAAGATCAGAATGTTGGCATCAATCGCCATTCCTATGGTTAGAATGATTCCTGCAATCCCGGGTAGAGTCAGCGTCGCCTGGAAATGAGCCAGAACGCCCAGCATTATCACCAGATTGAGCAGCAGGCACGAAACGGCATTCAGTCCCGAGATCCGATAGATCACCATCATCCCGATCACCACCAGACTCAGGCCAAGAATCGAGGCCTGGATTCCACTTCTAATCGAATCCATGCCCAGCGAGGGCCCTACTCTCTGATTCTCCAGAATTCGAAGTGCCGCAGGTAGGGCACCCGAGCGCAGCACCAAGGCCAGATCCTGCGCTTCTTCGGCAGTGTACTTCCCCTGGATACGCGCCGATTCCGTACTGATGCGTTCGCTGATATTCGGGGCCGATCGTACCTCGTTGTCGAGGACGATGGCGAGCCGTGTCCCCACATTGCGCTCGGTGGTGGTGGTGAACAACCGGACACCGTCCGCATTGAGATAAAAGAGGACGTTCCAGCGCCCAGTGTAGTTATCCTGCGACCGGTTTGCATTCTTCATGTGCTGCCCGGTAATGGAGGCCGCTTTTTTGACCACCATGAAAGCAGGGTCGGAACCCGCTTCATCGGGATTTCGATAGCGAAGAATCTCATAGTCCGAGGGCAGCGACTGCTTGAAACTCTCTAGAGCGGCCTCTCGACTGGGATAGGGGCCACCCTGGGACGCGTGGAGCAGTTTGAGCTCCAGGAGAGCAGTGCTGCGAATCAGCTTGATTAGCCGGTCTGGATCGTCCACGCCAGGCAGTTCTACAATGATCTGATCCTTGACATCCCCGCCGCCATAGATGGTGATGGTGGGCTCGGCGACACCATACTGATCGACCCGATTCTGGATCGTCTCCCGCGCCTGCCTGACCGTCAGATCGGCCAATCCTTTACGCGCTGCCGCCAACATACTCACAACGAAGTCGACCTCACCCTCTCCAAATCGAGACTGGTAAGTGTAGCTTCCCGAGTACCCGCTCAGGTAATCTTCCGCCAGGCTGGACACGTCCTCGGGTACTCCCAGAATTTCGATATCGTGGCCTTCGGTAACCTTGGTCTCTTTGAACGATACCTGCTGCTCCGCCAGGTCCTGTTCCATCCGCTCTCGGACCTGATTTACTTCGGCCTCAAGGGCATCATCCGTCAACACCTGGAGCACCAGGTGCATTCCCCCTCGCAGGTCGAGCCCCAACTTGATCGTTTCCGAGGGTGGGTAGAAGAGAAAAACACTGACGCCCAGGACAACCAGGATGAGGATCAGACGATAGTTCAGATTTTTCTTGTTCATCTTCTCAACCGAGGGACTTCTGCCGAGCTATCCTCTCTGTCCAGTGGGATACTAGCTCTTCGTGGACTCCTTGGGCGCCTGTAGGGAGGTGATGGCGGTCTTCGCCACTTCGATCTTCACCTGATCGGCTACTTTCAGCAGAACGCTGTTCTCACGTAATCCCGAGACTGTGCCAAAGACTCCTCCACTCGTGATCACCCGGTCTCCATTCTTGAGGCTGGAAATCATCTCTTCTACGTTTTTCTGTCGCTTGCGCATGGGACGGTAGATGAGGAAATAGAAAATCGCAACGAGGAGAAAGATCGGCAAAAATCCTGCAACTCCCCCTCCCGAGACGCCCTGCGCCAGAAGATATCCCATAATCCCCGTTTCCTACCTAGCTATTGTCACCGGCCCTTGGCAACATCGGGTTAGCCGCTGAAGCGAGTGACTTCTCTCCGGGTTGCGCCGATGCGGCCCAAAAACCCGTGATTGACCCGAGGGGGACAGTGACGACTTCAATAGCAGATTGAGCACAAGCACTGCGACCGTCGCAGTGTCAATCATGCAGTTTCAGAATATCGGACTGCCAACTCCCGCTCCAATTGCAACAGCGAATCAAGCGCGATACTCTGTCGGATTTTCCTCATCAAGTCAAGGTAAAAGTGGAGGTTGTGATAGGTATTCAGCACACTCGCCAGAATTTCTCCCGAGACGTATAAATGGCGAAGGTAGGCCCGGCTGTGCCTCCGACAAACAAAGCAGTCACACTCCGGATCCAGGGGGGCAGCGTCTCGACGATAGCGGGACTGCTTGATGTTGATCTTCCCCTGTGAAGTGTAGAGCGTTCCATTGCGCGCGTTCCGGGTTGGAATCACACAGTCGAACATATCTATCCCCTGCTTCACGCAAAAGACAAGATCCAGCGGGGTCCCTACTCCCATGAGGTACCGCGGCCTGTTTAGCGGCATGTAGGGTTGCAGTCTCTCCACCAGGTCATACATAAGGGGCTTCGGCTCGCCCACGCTGAACCCTCCCAGGGCAATCCCGGCAAAGTCCAGATCGGCCAGACGCTCCAGGCTTTCCTTTCTAGCATCCAGGAACATCCCACCCTGGACGATGCCGAATAGCATCTGCTCTGGACGCCTGTGTCGATCCTTGCAACGGCTGGCCCAGCGCACAGAGCGTCGCATGGATTCGAGAGCTTCCTGCTGGCTCACGGGATAAGGAGTGCACTCATCCAGGACCATGATCAGATCTGAACCCAGTGTCTCTTGGACCCTTATGGCGTCCTCAGGACGAAAGAAATGTCGCCCGCCATCCAGGTGAGACTGGAACTCGACCCCCTCTTCGCTGATCTTTCTGAGGCCCCGATGGCTGAACACCTGGTAGCCTCCGCTATCGGTCAGGATGGCTCGATCCCAGCCCATGAAACGGTGAAGTCCTCCCAACTGGCTCAGGACCTCCTCGCCGGGACGTAGAAACAGGTGGTAGGTGTTCGCCAGGACCACTTTTGCGCCGAGGCGCTCCAGGAACTCTTGAGGTATCGCTTTGACTGTGGCGGAGGTGCCGACAGGCATGAAGACGGGCGTTTCAATGACGCCGTGACGGGTGTGAAGAAGGCCCGTCCGGGCCTGGCAGGTTCTATCGTGGTGCAGCAGACGAAAGCTGGGTCGCATCGGTCACAATTGACCCGCTGGAATCCTCAGGGTTCCCGCGAGGCCTCGCTCCCTCGCTTCGCAGCCAAGACCTGGTCTTAGCCGAAGGTACGCTGGAGCATATCTCCAGTCAGGCAAGTCTATTCTTGCACGACCGCCAGTCTCAGTTCAGTTCGATCTGATACAGTTGGGAACTATCCACCAGATAGAGCAGACTTCCATCTTGATTGTAGGCCAGCCCTACCAACATCGGTCCAGAGACCGTTAGCTCAGGCGTGCCATCTCGCAACGTAAAAAGACCCTTTCTTCCTCGGTAGGAGGCTGCTACCTGAAGGTTCCCATGGGGATCGAATGCCAGGCCTTGCGGACGACCTAGCCCCTTGAAAAAGACCTCTTGTATCCCTCTTGGATCGATCCGGTAAATACAATCCTGGGTAGCCAGGGTAGGCCCCGTCACGTAGAGTGAATCATCGGGTCCAACGACCAGGTGATAGGCCGAAACACTGGGCTCGAGCTCGCAGAAAACAGATAGCTCTCGATCCGGTGAAACCTGGTAGATCAAACCGCTACGATCGCCCACGAAGAGATTTCCCTGACTGTCGAAGGCCAGGCCAGTCGCCAGACCCAGTCCTTCGACGTATTTCTCTACCTGCTTGTCAAAGGTTGAACGGTAGACGGCTCCGGTGTGGCGGCTGCTCACATATAGACATTCGTCGGGCCCGATGGCCATGCCGGTCGGATTGGTGATCTCCGCCAGAAAGGGTTCCCTGGTGCCATCAGCCGATACCACGAAGACGCTGAAAGGCACCTTTTCGCCACGGGTACCACTGTAGGTAACGTAAACGTTGCCCAGCGAGTCCACCACCGGATTCGCTACCGGATGCAATTTTGAGGCGACGACCCGGCCCACCTTGAGATCGGCGGCTACCTTGCCTCGGTTGTGGACGACAATCCCACTTTCACAGTCCTCCGGAATCCTAATCGTCAGAGCCCTGGGAGATGCCCCCAAAAGGCCGGCCGGGACTCCCCCAACATCGACACCGGCCGCCGGCTTCCGCCCCCTCTGCTCTACCTCCACACGGACGATACCCGACGGCAAGGCCATGCTGGGCCTGACCGATTTGATTTTCATGCCGTTACTATACCATGGAGGTTGGAGGGTTCAGGTTAGAGGCCGGGTACTGGATACCAACCGCTGATTTGACAATGCCGTACCGGGCAGTTGGATCGTTGTGCTACTACTCCACTGTAAATGTCTGAAGCTCTACCGGCACTGCAACGCCTTCGATGCGGATGTTGTCGAAGGCGAACTCTTGGTTTCCAGCGTCCGCCGAAACCACGATCTGGACTGAGAGGGTATCCCCAGTATCTGGCAAGCCCTTGACATTGGAAATCGCGAAGGTGAAGTCGGTCATCGTTGCGCTCAGCGCAGTCGTCTCCCCCCCGCGCCCAGAAATTGGCCGAGGGTGGTATAGGTTCCACTGTTTAGATTGGAGACTGGCAGCGCGGTGCCTCCGCTATTGGCGCCGAACGCAGCCTGGACGCGGATGAAGTCGTCGGTCTCCCATCCCCCAGGGCCCACGTCGTCACTGCTGCAGGCCAAGCCAATCTTGACCACCAGCATGTTATTCCCAGTCACAGCCAGGTCGTTGAGTCGCAGGATAGCGGGCAACCCGGCGCAGAGTGGATTATCAGCAGTATTCACGTCTTCCCCCGCAAACGCAACGTTGTCGACAAAGCTGGTAATCGCCTCGTTATGACTCGGGTGTGGGTTCGTCGTGGTGAAGTTGTGCCGTTGAAAAAAATCAACCCCGCCATCCGTATGCTAGTTGGACAGGTATCGGTTTCCCGCACCCTTCTGCCCATCGGTCTCGAAGCTCTCGGCAGGAACGAGCAGGTCGACGGCATAGGAAACGGAAGCCAGGAACGTGATGAAGACGACGCACCAGAACACCCAAAGCAACCGCGTCATGGCATCGGAAAAATGAAGCGTTGGGCGAGTTCTTGTGACTACTCTCATATCTGGTTCCTTCTCCAGTGTTACATTATCGTCCCCAATAGAAACTCTAGCTACATGGGACATTACAAGTACTTCCCGTCGACAGACAAATCCCGCTCACTTTACGGCAAGCCAAGGTGGGGAGTCGATCCTTGGATGGCGCCAGAGGTGCCAGGCTGGAAACGCGGGTATTGGTTGCCATTTACGATCACGTCGCCGATACTCGCAGCAGTCGCGGAACCCTGGGACCTCCCATCCTGATTCTGGTGATCTCGGCGCTTGTGGCCTGTCTCGAAGGGAGGCTCTTGTGAGTCCCGCAGGGACAGGGCTCTTGAAGGAACCTCGAGCGATTCCCAGCTCCCGCTCCGCTACTGCCCCCGCCTTTCTCAACAACGAAGCCCCCAACAACACAGCCGCTTTCAAGGCTCTATTAAACGGCTGTTTCACTCGCTGTCTACGCTTCATGCCGCCGTTACCGACGACGATTCAAGACTCCCTTCCGGCTGGCAGCCAACTTTTACCGGGTGGCCTTGACTTGCCTCTGGGTTGCGATGAAAGGTTTATGTTCAAACGCCGAACAGTCCTCCTTTCCTAGACTTTGTATGGCGCCAGTAGAGTCGACGAGTGCCGCGGCGGCGGTAGGTCTGGGGAGTAGCTGTTGCTGGAGGTTTTCACCATGCGCCGGTGCCTCAATCCACACCCTGGCTCCGTTTTCGCCAGTCCCTCGTAGCGTTTGTAGATCGAGACCGATTGAGGTTCGAAGTAGTCAGTGACATGCGACATGATCGTCAGCCTGCGCTGGTTGGCGAATTCGTAGACGGGATAATCTGCAACCTCTTCCCCCATGATAGACTCGAAGGTTCCGATGACCGACAACTCGCCAATAAATGGAGCCATCCGTATCCTGGGCGCCCAGCAGAACAATCTCAAGAACATCGATGTCGAGATTCCGGTCAACCAGTTGACGGTCATCACCGGCGTGAGCGGGTCGGGGAAATCCTCGCTTGCCTTTGACACGCTTTACGCAGAAGGCCAGCGACGCTACGTCGAGTCTCTCTCAGCCTACGCACGTCAATTCCTCGACCGGATTCGAAAACCACAGGTCCGCGAAATTGAGGGCATCAGTCCGGCTATTGCGATCCGGCAGAGAACGGTTTCCAGAAATCCCCGATCGACGGTCGGAACGGTCACCGAGATCTATGATCACCTGCGGCTTCTGTATTCTCGAATCGGGACCATTCTCTGCCGAGAGTGTAGACGCGAGGTGAAGAAAGACACCTTGGATGTGGTGCTGGATCAGATCCTGAAGCTACCGGAGGCGACTCGAATCTACTTGAGCTTCCCCCTCGCTGGAAGTCGGCTGGACCTGGATTCCCAGGCAGAGGCCGCGCTCTCCCAGACAATAGAGCATCTGGTTAGAGAAGGATTCCGTCGGCTCCTGCTTATTGCCGACTCCACCCCCGTCCTTTGCCAACTGCCTCAGGAGGCGCCGCCATCGATTGAGCAACTGCTGGGCAGCCGGGTGCTGGTGGACAGACTCGTTCTGGGGCCCGACATCGAGGAGCGGCTTGCCGATTCTCTAGAGGCCTGTTACAGAGACGGAAACGGGACTGCTGATGTGACGATCCTTTCATCCGATAAGGACGATGAGAAGGCCCAGACACACCGTTTCACCCTACGCTTCGAGTGCCAGCATTGCTCCATCGCCTATCGCGATCCAGAACCCCGCCTCTTCTCCTTCAACAGCCCCTACGGTGCCTGTCCTACCTGTCATGGGTTCGGAAGCACCACCACCATCGATCCCGATCTGGTTATCCCCGACCCCACCAAGAGTCTGGCCGAGGAACCGATCGATCCCTTCACCAAACCTCGTTATCGGCGCTTTCAGAAGAAGCTGGAATTCTATGCCCAGGAACAGGGAATCCCGCTGGATCTACCGTTCGAGGAACTGCCGGAAGGGGTCAGGCAGAAGCTCTGGGAGGGGGACTCGAGCTTCCCCGGAGTTTTGGGCTTCTTTCGGTACCTGGAGCGCAAGAAGTACAAGATGTACGTGCGCATTTTCATCAGCCGCTACCGAGGTTATACGCGCTGCCCCGAATGCAAGGGAGAACGGCTCTGCGCCGAAGCCAGAACGGTCTACGTAGGGGGAAAACGCATCCACCAGTTGACGAGTGGCACGATCGAGCAGATTTACTCCTTTTTCTCCGAGCTTAGGCTCGACACCACAAAACTCAGCGTGGCGAAACCATTGTTGAGAGAGATCACTCAAAGACTCGACTTCCTGATCAAGGTAGGACTCCAATACCTGACCCTGGATCGCCTCACCTCTAGCCTGAGCGGTGGCGAGATGCAGAGAATCCAACTATCAGCTTCGCTCGGGTCCTCTCTAGTGGGAACCCTCTACGTCCTGGACGAGCCCTCGATCGGCCTCCATCCCCGTGACGAACGGCGCTTGATTGGCATCCTCAAGGACTTGAGAGATCTGGGTAACACCATCGTGGTGGTGGAACACGAGCGAGAGATGATCGAGTCTGCCGACCATGTGATCGACATGGGTCCGGGTCCGGGCGAGCACGGCGGTGAGGTAGTTTACAGCGGCGACGCCGGCTCTCTCTCGACCGATCTGAACTCGCTGACGGGGAAATACCTCAATGGCATACTCAAGATTCCAATACCGGTTTTTCGCCGTTCCGCCGATGGCCACTTCCTCACCATTCGAGGCGCGCGGCAGCACAACCTCAAGAACCTGAACATCCGTCTGCCGCTGGGCGTATTGGTTTGCGTCACTGGAGTCTCAGGCTCGGGTAAGTCCACGCTGGTCCAGGACATTCTCTACGCCGGACTCAAGAAGCTGAGAAAGGATTGGAAGGCCGAGGTGGGCGAATTCGACTCGATCGAAGGCGGGGATCAGGTAGGGGAGATCTTCCTGGTCGATCAATCTCCCATCGGGAAAACACCTCGGTCCAATCCGGTCACCTACCTCAAGGCATTCGATGATATCCGTCAGATATTCGCCTCACTCCGGCAGTCGCAAAGTCAGAATTTGAAGCCAGGACACTTTTCCTTCAATGTCCCCGGCGGAAGGTGTGAGGCCTGTCAGGGTGCTGGCAGCCTCATTGTGGACCTGCAGTTCCTGGCAGACGTGGAACTGCTTTGCGAGGAGTGTAAGGGAAAACGGTTCAAGTCAAACATTCTTGACATTGGCTATAAGGGCAAGAACATCGCGGAGGTGCTGGAGCTGACGGCAGTGGACGCGATTGAGTTCTTCAAATCCCATACACGGCTGATCCGCAAGCTCAAGGTGCTAGACGAGGTGGGTCTGGGATACCTGCGCCTGGGTCAGGCATCGACCACGCTTTCCGGAGGCGAAGCGCAGAGGATCAAGCTTGCCTCGTATCTCTCGAAACCGACATCCAATCGACCTCTTTTTATCTTCGACGAGCCCACGACCGGGCTTCACTTCGATGACATCCGCAAACTCCTGCGCGCGTTCGATCGGCTTATCGCACAGAAGGCCACCGTGTTGGTCATCGAGCACAATCTGGATGTCATCAAGTGCGCTGACTGGATAATCGATCTGGGTCCTGAAGGAGGAGATCAGGGTGGCGAACTCTTGGTCGAGGGGCCACCTGAAACTATTTGTGGGAGCAAGAAGTCTTACACGGGAAAGTTTTTAAAAATTTGTCTGAACGTCTGAACGTCCCTTACCCGTCGACACATCGCTCGATACTTGAGTTTCAAAGCACCGAGAGATTAGATTCTAGCTGCAGCTTCTTGGGTTGAGAGACGTTCCGACGTTCGACTCAAACCGGTCATCACTCGACTAAGATGCTGATGTTCGTAGCCATAAAAGCCTTTCCCTCGAATTTGTGTTGAATCCAAACCACCAGGGTATAGGCCCCTGGTTCCTTTCCTACTTTGATTGGACAGGAGAAGCGACGCCCCTGAACGTCGACTTCACCGGTACCGCTGTCGGGTGGGGCATAGCGCAACCCGCCAGGCAGCTTGGGGCGCAGGATCCGTTCGTCATCGGGGAGACCGCACATAAACGTGCCGGCCAGCTCCACCAACGAAAGAGGTTTAGGCGTAGGCTCGTAGAAGATAGAAACCGCCTGCACTTCATAGCGACGCTTGAGCAACTTGCCCTCCAGAAAGGTCTCCTCGGAGGGCTTCAAACGCCGCGGTAGAGGCTTTACCTTGACGTATCGGTCTGCAAAGACCTCGATCAACCTGACACCTCGATTGCTGTAGGCCAGACCGATGCCTACGTGAGTGTGCAGGGGATTCAAGATACTCCGACGGTGCAGATCCTGGGGTGGCTTCTCGCTCACCAGACTCTGATGGCGCGCCGCCATCTCTTGCTTGAGGCGTTGGGGAGAAACCTTCATCTGATTGATGTCCATGCTGGAGATATTCTCCGAAGTCTGATCCACGAATCCTTCCTGAGAGTACCGCATGTAGGGCTTCCAGCCGGCTTGGTTCCAGTGACTTGTATAGTTGCTGTCCAGGAGTTCACGGCAGTGTTTGTCCGCCATCTGAGACAACTCTTCGGAGAACAGGACTGGATCGACCGACACCTTTTCCCTGTCCTGGTTGATGAACTCGACCAACATCAACTTGAGTTCCAGAATCCTGGCGGCGCCAATAGGCTCACCGGCCAAGGCTGAAGGACTCGCGAAGAAAAACAGGAGTCCGAGGGAAATCACAAAAAGCGAGCGCGCCACAGGATTCACAACAAAATTATACACAGACGGCCAGCCCCATTGGCGAGACGCTGTCCCGCTGGAATGGCTAGAAACAAGCCCATGACGTATGATTGCGCTTTCGATCAACCGGCGAAGCAGAAAGATCGATGCCGTGAACAACCAATCAACACCCGATCTGGACTCGAATCGGCCCTCCCGGAGAAGGTTTCTGCAGGGAGCCGGAGGCGCTCTGTCGAGCCCTCTGTGGACTGGCCTGCTGGGCTGCGGCGGTAACAGTAAGGTCCAGCTGCAAGAAGCAAGAAAGAAGGCGGCCCACCGAAGACGCCGTATCATCCTCGACGACGACGGGGATCTGTGCTATTCCGACGACGCTAAGAAAAGTATCCAGGCCTTCCTGCAACAGCGTCTGAAACCTGCGGCAGAGGTACCGATCGACAGCATCGCCTGGTGCATCATGTGGGGCATAGCGATCGGTAAAGAGGAGACCCGCTACTGGGAAACACAGCAGCAGGGCAAGGCATTGAACTCGGTCCTATCGGATCCAACTCCGATCATGGTCGAAGCTGGCCGCGAGCACGATATCGAGATTTTCGGGTCGATGCGAATGAACGACACACATGACTCCTATGGGATGCCGGCGGGAAAGCTCATCTATCCGCTTAAGGTGCAGCATCCGGAGTGGCTGATCGGAGACGAAAGTCAAAAGGGTGCGGTTTTCAGCACTCAGGAGGCAGCCACCTGGTCGGGACTCGACTTTGCCATCCCAGAAGTGCGCGAGGACCGTCTCTGGTGGATCAGAAACAGTGTCGAAAACTACGACCTCGCGGGACTGGACCTCAACTTCTTTCGTATGCCCTGGTACTTCAAGCCCGGTAAAGAAGAGGAAGGCATGCCGTTGATGACGGAGCTCATCAGATCTGCGCGTGAGGTTGTCAACCGGGCTTCAGAGAGCAAAGGCAAGCCGGTACTGCTGGGAGTCCGAACACCCGGTACGGTGGACACCTGTCGTCGGATTGGCCTCGATATCGAGACCTGGCTTCAGGAGGGGCTGGTTGACCGACTCCTGATCGGAGGAGGCTATACCCCCTTCAACAACCCGGCAGAAGAATTGGTGAATCTGGGCCATCGGTACGAGGTTCCCGTCTACCCGTGCATCAACTGCGGCACCCACATCTTTGGATCGGACGCCGCTTTTCGAGGGGCCGCCTCTAATATCCTCTGGGCGGGAGGCGACGGAATCTACCTCTGGAATTTTCACTACCGGAAAGCTCCCAAGGTCTCCTATGGACGGCCCCAGCCGAAATCCTACGCGGTGCTCAACCATATCGCTTCGAAGGAAGGTCTCAAACACCGGGACAAGCGCTTCGCGGTCGACTACGTGCAGGTCACATCAGTGCTGGGTAACGCAGGGCCCTATTCCTATGCCTGCTTCCCCGGAGAGGTTCCGGCCAAACTGGACGGCAAGGCGAAAAAGGAGATCCAACTCAGGGTGGGCGACGATGTGGCAGCAGCCGAATCCTCGGGACACCTGGATAGGGCCGAGCTTCTGTTGGAGATCGGAAACTGGTCCGAAGGTGACAAGCTAACTGCCCGCCTCAACGACAATGTCCTCGAATCGCCCCTCCCCCAGCCCACCCCCAAGGAATCGGCGACTTCGGAAGAGCCCGCGTTTCACCTTCGCTACTCTGTAAACGGATCCCAAGTTCGCCAAGGAGTTAACCAGCTTCAGGTCTTGAGCCAACAGGGTGAGGCTCCCGCTGGCCCCCTGACACTAAAAAGAGTCGAGCTGGAGGTCCGATATTGCTGAAAGAACAAATTCTATGAAATCTGGTGTTTTGGAGGAGGTTGTTTGTATCTTATCCGTCTTGTATCTTGGAATGGAATAGGTTTCTCCGAGACGAAATATGAGAACCAGTAGCTGGGATAGAATAGTTCTGATAACAAGTCCCCTCCTAACTCTACTTCTTGCGGGATGCGGAGACTCCCCAGAAACTGAGACCCCCAAAGGACCCAACATCGTCCTGGTAATGACAGACGATCAGGGTTGGGCCCAGGTCGGATCGCATGGCAACGAGAGCATCGCGACGCCCCATCTGGACCGGCTTGCCAGCCAGAGCGTGGAGTTTACGCGCTTCTATGTTTCCCCAGTCTGCGCTCCGACTCGAGCCAGCCTCATGACGGGCCGCTACAACTACCGCACCGGCGTCGTGGACACCTATGTAGGACGCGCGATGATGCACTCGGATGAGTCCACCTTGGCCGAGATGCTCTCACAGGCTGGATACCGTACCGGCATCTTCGGGAAGTGGCACCTGGGAGATAACTATCCCATGCGGAGCATCGATCAGGGCTTCGAGCAGTCCCTGGTGCACAAGGGTGGGGGCATCGGCCAGCCTTCCGACCCCCTGGGCAACAGCTACTTCGACCCAGTCCTGCAGCTCAACGGACAGCCCCGAAAATATGAAGGATACTGCACCGACATCTTCTTCGATGCTGCCCTGGAGTTCATCCAAGAAAACCGGAAAGAATCGTTTTTCACCTACATCCCGACCAATGCTCCCCACTCTCCCTATGACGTCCCCGACTCCTATATACAGCCGTATCTCGAACAGGGCCTGAGCGACAAGGACGCCCGGATCTACGGCATGATTACGAACATCGATGACAACGTCGGGCGTTTGATGAAGAAGCTGGAGGAACTTCAGTTGGATCGGAACACCATCCTGATCTTCATGACCGACAATGGTCCTACTACCGAACACTTTACAGCTGGCTTGAGGGGCAGGAAGACGACCGTCTTTGAGGGGGGTATTCGGGTCCCGTTCTTCTTCCACTGGCCGGGCAGAATGGAACCCAGTCAAATCGGCGACATCGCCGCCCACATCGACCTGGTCCCCACTCTGCTCGAGGCGGCTGGCGTTGAGGTCGCGGCCGATGCGTCCCTGGATGGGATCAGCCTCCTCTCCCGCATGGAGAGCCGGGAAGCTTCGCTTCCAGAGCGCACCCTCTACATCCAATCCCATCGGGGCAATGTGCCCCAACTCTACCGTAACTTCGCAGCCATCGGTTCAAGATACAAGTTGCTGCAACCTCTTAGCTTCTCCGACAAGATGCCCCCTGGTGCGGAGGTCCAGCTCTTCGACCTGGAAACCGACCCAGGCGAGAGCAAGGATCTCTTCGCCGAGCTTCCAGAGATCGTGGAACGGATGAGACAGCAATACGAGATCTGGTTTCA
>Ga0310345_10003733_pt1 | contig 14304 bp, 17 predicted proteins | sample HC15DNA20500_MG_FD_204667 | JGI IMG/M metagenome (GOLD analysis project Ga0310345, IMG submission 204667) | Marine microbial communities from station ALOHA, North Pacific Subtropical Gyre - HC15-DNA-20-500_MG | ecosystem: Environmental > Aquatic > Marine > Oceanic | place: Pacific Ocean: North... | reverse complement strand
GACCGACGAACAGATGCGCACCCAGAACACCGCCGCCGTCATGGTCACCGCGATGCTGCCGCCCTTCGCGCGGCGCGGCTCGACCATCGACGTCGTCGTCTCATCGCTGGGCGACGCCACCAGCCTGCGCGGCGGCACGCTGATCGTGACGCCGCTCACCGGCGCCGATGGCGAGGTCTACGCGGTGAGCCAGGGGCCGATCGCGGTGGCGGGCTACGCGGCGCAGGGCGCCAATGCCAGCATCGTCGAGGGCGTGCCCACAGTGGCGCGAATCGAGAACGGCGCCACGGTTGAGAACGAGATCGATTTCGACCTCGCGGCGATGAACTCGATCCGCATCGCGCTGCGCACCCCGGATTTCACCACCGCCAAGCGGGTCGAACAGGCGATCAACGCGCATATGGGCAGCATCGCCAGAACGCTCGATTCGGGCACCGTCGAGGTGCGATCGGCGGCCAAGGTCGACATCCCCGGCATGCTGGCCGAGATCGAGGGGCTGCGCGTGCAGCCCGACGCCATCGCCAAGGTTGTGATCGACGCCCGCTCGGGCACCATCGTCATCGGCTCCGAGGTGCGCATCGCCGAGGTCGCGGTGAGCCAGGGCGGCCTCACGGTGATCGTGAAGGAAGAGATCGAGGTGAGCCAGCCGGAGCCCATCTCGATCGGCAACACCGTGATCGTGCCGCAGACCGAGGTGACGGTCGAGGAGCAGGAGGCGCAGTTCTCGATCCTCGAAGGCGATGTCAGCCTGCAGCGCCTCGTCGACGGCCTCAACGCCATCGGCGTCACCGCCAGCCAGACCATTTCGATCCTGCAGGCGATCAAGGCCGCGGGCGCGCTTCACGCCGATCTGGAGATCATCTGATGGAGATCATGCCCACCGCGCTGTCTCTCAAGCCGCTCGCCAAGACCCGGGAGGCGGATCCCGAGACGATGAAGACCGCGAAGAAGTTCGAGGAGATGTTCCTCGCGCAGACCGTGGACGAGATGCTCAAGAGCGTCGATATCGGCGCCTTCGGCGGCGGCCATGCCGAGGAAACCTGGCGCAGCTTTCTGGCGCGCGCCTTCGCCGAGCAGATAGCCGATCAGGACAGCACGGGAATTGCCACCAGCGTGGCGCGTGCGATCGGCGCCTATGAAGATACCGACGGCACCCGGACGGGGCAGGGGGCAGCATGACGCAGGAAACCGAATCGCAGCCGAGCGGCCTCGAGGCCGAGATCGCGGAACTCGTGGCGCTGCTTGAGGCGGAGATCGCCGAGATCCGCGCGGGCGATCTCGCCGGCGTGACCGCGCGGCTCGAGCGCAAATCGGAATTGGCCGCGCGAATCGAGGCGGCGCGCCCCGAGATCGAGGCCGGTCTCGCGGCCGGGGACGATGCGGCGCAGGAGCTGCGCGAGCGGCTCGACGAGCTGGCGGATCTCATCGCGCGGGATGCGGCGATGCTGGAACGGATGCGCGCCACCACCGGCGCCGTCGCGCGCGATCTGGAGCGTCTGCGCGACCGGCACGGGCTGGGCGGCCTCTATGGGGCGAACGGCAACCGTAGCACAAAGGACACGCTTTCCCGCGCGCCCATGGATAAGTCCGTATAGCGTCACAAACGCGCCCCAATTCATGGGTTTAACCATAGTCATACCGCGGCGGTCATGCCGACTTCGTCAGAAAGACGATCGAACAGTTAGAATGCTGGAGAACTACAATGTCTTCGATCCTCACCAACAACTCCGCGATGTCCGCCCTCTCGACCCTGCGGAACATCAACTCGAACCTGAACAGCACCCAGGACCGCATCTCGACCGGTCTGAAAGTGTCTTCGGGCAAGGACAATGCCGCCTACTTCGCGATCTCCGAGACGATGAAGGGCGACAGCGGCATGACCAAGGCGGTCAACGAAAGCCTGACCTTGACCAAGAACTCGGTCGCGACGGCGCGTCTCGGCGCCGAGCAGTTCTCGGACCTGGCGACGGAATTCCGCGACAAGGTCGCCTTCGCGATGGAGAACAAGGGCGGTCTCGACGAGATCGAAGCCGACCTGACCCGTCTCGTGGCCGACATGGACGCGATCATGTCGCAGTCGACCTTCAACGGCGACGACCTGGTGAACGCCGGCAAATCCGACAACGCCGCCACGCCTGCGGCGGCGACTCCTCTCGCCCTGAACACTGACGGCACCGTGGCGACCGCTTCGACGAGTGCCGCTGCTACGGCGCGCGACGTGATCACCGGCATCAGCCGTGACTCTGCAGGTGCCCTGCAGACGACCAAGATCAGCGTCTCGCCGGTGGACCTCAACGCGGAGTACGAGAAGTTCGCCGCAATCGCCACTGACTTCGCTACTCGGGCAGGGGACGCTACCAATGGCGAAACGTACCTCGCCAACGTTCTGACCCTTGCTGACCAAGCAACTAAAGGCACGGTCGATGCAGCCACTTCGCTGGGTCAGTCCGAGAAGTCGATTGAGCGTCAGCAGGAGTTCCTGACCAAGCTCTCCGACAACCTCGACGCCGGCGTCGGCGCGATGGTCGATGCGAACATGGAAGAGGAAGCGGCCCGTCTGCAGGCACTGCAGGTCCAGCAGCAGCTGGCGTCGCAGTCGCTCTCGATCGCCAACCAGGCACCGCAGAACATCCTGAGCCTGTTCCGCTAAAACAAATGGCGGCCCGCCCTTTGGGGCGGGCCGCACCCCAACCGGGCCAGCGCCCGGTGTCCCCCCCGACAATTTTCGACCGGCTGACGCGTCTGCGCGATCCTCGGGTTGTGTCCGCGTCCGCCTCCACCGTCCCAGCCAGAAGAGCAGGGCCCTGAGCGAGAGCAGAACGCATGAGCATCGCCGCCTACAAGACCACCATCCGCGAAAGCGAAACCCCCCGCCAGATCGAGCGCCGCGTGCTGAGCCGCGTCACCGGCCAGCTCGCCACCCGCGCCTCTGCCTTCGACCGGGCCGAGAGCGCCCGCGAGCGCAGCGCGCTCCTGTCCGATGGGCTGCGCGACGATCTGGTGACCAATCAGAAATTCTGGTCCGAGCTGCAGTTCGACCTGGCCCAGCCCGGCAACGCGCTGCCGGCCGAGCTGCGCGCCGGGCTGATCTCGCTGGCGATCTTCGTCGACCGCCAGACCAGCGCCGTGATCGGCGGCAATGCCGGCGTCGGCGCGCTCGTCGAGATCAACCGCTCGATCGTGGCAGGCCTTGGCGGCCAGGCCCCGGCCCCGGCGGTGGTGGCGTGACATGGCTCTCAAGCTCACCCTCCGCCCCGACGAGCGGATCGTCGTCAACGGCTGCATGATGCGCAACTCGTCGCGCCGCCATGTGCTCACGATCGAAAGCCATGCCGACGTGGTGCGCGGGCATGACCTGCTGGACGAGGACGCGCCGGTGACGCCGGTCACTCGGGTCTACTACCTCGTGCAGAACGCGCTGATCCATTCCAAGCTGCGCGACGACCTGGTGCCGATCATCCAGCGGGAGATGGCGAACCTCGCCACCACCTTCGGCCATCCGAGCCTTGGCCATATCTTCGAGGCGGCCAACTACGTCAGCGTCGGCGACTATTACAAGGCGATGCGCGCCCTGCGCCCGGTCCTCGAGCACGAGGCGAAGCTGTTCGACCATATCTCGTCGGGCGCGCAGGCCTCCGCGTCCATGGCCGCCGAATGATCTCGCTTTCGGGCCTCAACGCCCGGATGGGCCTGCAGCTGGTGGACGCCACGCGCGACCGCCAGCTCGAGATGATCCGCAGCAGCGCCGAGCACAGCCGCGCCATCGAGGCGTTCGAGGAGCGCATCGGCGACATCAAGACGGTCGACCAGCTGATGGAGGACCGGGAGCTCTATGTCTTCGTGATGAAGGCGTTCGATCTTGAGGACCAGATCTTCGGCAAGGCGATGATCAAGAAGCTGCTCAAGAGCGACTCCGAAGATTCCAGCTCCTTGGTCAATCGCCTGACCGATCCGCGATTTAAAGACCTCTATAAGAACCTTGGCTTCAAGGACGAGGGAACCCGGAACACGCTGACCAACTCCAGTTTCTGGCGCAAAACGATCGTCAACAAATACGTCGAACAGCATTTCGAGAATGCCCAGGCCGACCAAAACGAGACGGTCGGCACCGTGCTGGAGTTCCGCCGCAAGGCGGGCAGCATCAAGAACTGGTACGACGTGCTCAAGGATTCCGACCTGACGGAGTTCATGCGCACCTCGCTCGGGGTGCCTGCGAGCGTCGCGGGTCTCGACATCGACAAGCAGGTCGAGCTGTTCAAAGCGAAGTTCGACCTCACCAAGCTCAAGGACCCGGACGAGCTTGCGAAGCTCGAGCGGACTTATGTCGCGATCTCTGACACGAAGTCCGGCGTCAACAGCTCGACCAACGCGGCGCTGGCCCTGATGAACGCCGCCGTCAGCGCCGGGGCGGGGGGGCAGTTCACGCCGATCACCCTCGACATCTCGATCATCACCTCGATGCCGCGCTCGACCTACTAGGCCGGGCGCGCCGAGACACGTCCATCAGACGGGAAACAGCAGGGCCGGAGCGGCCAGCTCCGGCCCTGCGTCGTCACTCGAGGATGTCCTCTTCCTCGTCGGCCGCGCTCGGCAGCTCGATCGTGCCCTCTTCGGCAAGCTGACGGGTGTAGTCGACGATCATCGTCTGCGCCGCGCGAGCGTCGCGGCCGCGAACCGGTCCCATCGTGTTCATCTCGTCGAGCAGCATGTCGCGCGCCCGCGCGGTCAGCGCATCGAGGAAATGCTCGCGCATCTCCTTGGAGGCGCCGCGCAGTGCCAGCGGCAGCGTGTTGCCGGTCAGGCCGCGCATCACCCGCGCGAGGCTCTGCGCGTCGAGCCGGATCAGGTCCTCGAAGGTGAACATCTTGGCCATGATGCCGTCGAGCGCGCCGGGCTTGCGGGCGTCGATCGCCTGCTGCAGCCCCTCGAACACGTCGCGGTCGAGCTTGTTGAACAGATCCGCCATGCGCTGTTCCATCTCGACGCCGCTCGACTGGCCGCCGGCCGAGAGCATGTCGGTCTGCAGCGTTTCCTCGATCTGCGCCATCATCTTCGGCGGCACCGCTTCCATGCGGATCATCCGCTCGACCACCTCGCGCATCATCTCCTCGCCCAGAAGCGGCAGCACCTTGGCGGCGACCTCTGTGTCGACGTTGGACAGGATCGCCGCGGCGGTCTGCTCGTGCTCGCCGCGCAGATAGGTGGCGATGACGCTCTCGTTCATCGCCGAGAAGCGGGTCCAGAGGTCGCGCTCCTTCATCGGGCCGCGGATGTCGCGCAGGATCGCCTCGACCTGTTCCTCGGGCAGGAAGGCGCGCAGCATCGCCTCGGCGGTGGCCAGCGAGCCGACCACGCCGCCGCCGGTATCGACGCCCTCGGAGAACTCGGCCAGCACCCGCTCGACCAACTCGGCCTGCACCACGCCGAGCCGCGCCACCGCACGGGTGATCTTGGCGATGTCCTCGGGCGCCAGCTTGCGCATCAACTCCGAGCCGCGCTCCTCGCCGAGGCAGAGAAACAGGATCGCCGCCTTCTCCGCACCGCGCAGACGGCGCAGCGGCGGGGTGGGGGGCGTCGCCGCGGCGCGGACCGGGCTGGGCTCGTTGCGCGCGGGCGCGGGGGTCATCGCGTTCATCCTCATCCTCCGGCCAGTGGGACGTAGCTTTCCATCAGGCTGCCCGCCAGCATGTACCAGCCGTCGATCAGCACGAAGAAGATCACCTTGAACGGCAAGGAGATCAACACGGGCGGCAGCATCATCATGCCGGCGCTCATCAGCACCGAGGCGACGATCAGGTCGATCGCCACGAAGGGCAGGTAGATCAGGAACCCGATCGAGAAGGCGCGGCGCAGCTCCGAGATCATGAAGGCCGGGATCAGCGAGCGCCAGGACGTCGCCTCGGCGGTCTCGGGCAGCGGCTCGGGCTCGGCGCCGTCGGCCCGCGCGGCCAGCCCCTGGAACAGTTCGATGTCACGCGGCCGGGTGTTGGCGAACATGAAGGCGCGGAACGGGTCGCCGATCCGCGCGATCGCCTGCTCCTCGGTGATCGCGTTGTTCATCAGCGGCTGCAGCCCGCCCTCCCAGGCATCCTCGAACACCGGCTGCATGACGAAGAAGGTCATGAACAGCGCCATCGAGGACAGCACCATGTTGGGCGGCGTCTGGTTCAGCCCCAAGGCCGAGCGCAGGATCGAGAACACGATCACGAAGCGGGTGAAGCTGGTCATGATCATCAACAGCCCCGGTGCGATCGACAGCACCGTCATCAGCGCCACGAGCTGGATGATCCGCCCCGAGAGCGAGGCGCGCTCGTCGGAGCCCGGCGCCGCGTCCGAGAACACGTCGCCCAGCGCGTCGAGCACGCCCGCCCCGTCCTGCGCCATCGCGGGCCAGGCCGCGAGCGCAAGGGCGCCAGTGGCGAGAGGGAGGAGGCTGCGGTTCATGGCTGTGCTCAGTCGCCCGAAACGTAGTCCTTGACGATCTCGGTCAGCGAGACGCCGATCCGCGCATCGCCCAGCTTCACGAGGTCGCCACGCGCCACGAGGCGGTCGTTGATCACCACCTCGACCGGTTCGCCGATCCGCTTGTCGAGCTCGATCACCGAGCCGCGCCCGAATTTCAGGAGCTGCGCGATCGGCAGCCGGGCATGGCCCAGCACGATCTGCACGTCGAGACCGACATTGAGCATCGCCTCGATGTTGCGCCCGCCTTTCGGAGCCTGGGCCTCGGGGGCGTCGTCGAACAGCGCGGCGGCATCGTCCTCGATCTCGGGGAACTCGGCGCCGGTGGTCTTGCTGGGGGTCTCCGTCACGTGCGGTCCTCCGCTTGGGGGTGGGGGCGGGCGCTGGCCCGCAATGTGCTCAGGATCGCGTCGCAGATCTGCGCGAAGCTGTAGTCGAGATTGCCGCCCTCCCAGAAGACGCGGGCGTCGCCGGGAACGAGTTCGGGATCGATGGTGACGTGGGCGCGCGCGCCGAGGTTCCGATCATCGATCAGCACCTCGACCTCGCGCTGCAAGTCTTGCGAGCCCGGGGGCAGGGCGATGTCCAGCCGCGCCGCGCCGAGCCCGAGCCTAAGACCGCGCCGGATCTGCACCAGGGCGCGGCGATGGGCATGGACCTCGAAGATCTCGGGCAGGACGGTCGCGGCAGTGGTGGCCGCGTAGTCGAGCAGTTGCGCCTCGAGCGCGGCGCGGTGCAGCGCCTCCTGCGCCATGATCTCGCCCAGCCGCCCGGCGATCCGTTCCAGCGCTGCCGAGCGGGCCGCGTCTTCAGCGGCGCGCGCCTCGGCCTCGGCCTCGGCGCGGCCCTCGGCGCGGCCTTGCGCCAGCGCCTCGTCGCGGGCGGCGGCAACGGCGGCGAGTAGCTCGTCATCGGTATGGCGCGCTTGCGCCTCGCGCCGCGCCAGCTGGCGTTCCTGCGCGATCTCATGGTCGAAATCCCGTTCGAAGATCGACATCTCAGGCCTCCTCGGCCAGCCAGCCCTGAACCACCTTCAAGGAGGCCTCGGGCTCGTTCTCGACCATCTCGCCGACCGAGATGAGGCGACGCTTGCCGATCTTGCCCTCGACCGAGGCGAGCGACACCATCTCGTCGCCCTCCCAGGTCGCGATCTGCTGCTCGTAGGGCAGCACGGCCTGTTGTCCCGGTCCCGTCGCGCCGATCATCCCGGGCTGGCCGAGTTCCGAGCCAGGTGCCGCCGCGGTGCCGGGCAGGCGCGGGGCGCCGGCCCCGGCGGGGCCGCCTTCATAGCCGAGCTGGCCCGCGCCTTCGGCCCCGGCGAACGCCAAGCCCGGCGCCACCTCGGGCAGCACACGGCGCAGCATCGGTCGCAGCCCGAAGGCCAGCACCGCCGCGACCAGCGCCAAGGCGAAGGTGCCGCGCAGGATCGCGCCGAAATTCTGGGCGATGGTCTGACCCATCGTCAGCCCGATCGGTGCGCCGACATCCATCGAGTAATCCATGAAGCGCAGGCTATCGACCGAGACCAGATCGCCGCGCGCCTCGTCATAGCCCACCGCCGAGCGCACCAGCGCCGCGAGCCGCTCCAGCTCTTCGGGGCTGCGCTCCTCGTAGACCGTCTCGCCATTCGCGGCGACGTTGTAGATGCCGTTGACCAGCACCGCGACGGAGATCCGCTCCACCGATCCGGGCTCGCGCACCGTCTCGCTCTGGGTCGAGCCGATCTCGTAATTGACGATCTCATCGGTGCGGGTCGAGGTCGAGGCGGACTGCTCGCCATTCACGTCGCCGCCCAGTTCGGGGGGCAGGTTGTTGCCGACGCCGACCTCCTGCTGCGTGCCTTCGCGGTCCTGGTTCTCTTCCTGCCGGGTCTCGGTCGAGCGCACCACCTGCTGATCGGGGTTGAAGCTCTGCTCGCGGATCACCTGGCGCTCGGTCGAGAGGTCGACATTGACCTGCACCCGGGCGTTGCCGGCGCCGACGCGGGCGGTCAGCATCTCGGTGATCGAGCGCTGCAGCCGCTCTTGCATCGAGGCCCCCGCTGCCTGCACGCCGGCGTCGCCCTCGGTCTCCTCCGACAGGATCGTCTCGCCGCTGGCCGAGAGCACGGTGACGCGCGAGGCGGCGAGATCGGGCACCGCCGAGGCCACCAGCGCCCGGATCGCGAGGCCCTGCCGGCGCGAGATCGATGAGGTGGCGCGGCCGCGCACGATCACCGAGGCCGAGGGCTCGGGCCGGGTGCGCGAGAAGGCCTCGCGCTCGGGCAGCACGAGGTGCACCCGGGCCGCGTCGATGCCGTCGATGGTCTGGATCGAACGGGCAAGTTCGCCTTCAAGCGCGCGCAGCCGGCTCACCTGCTGCATGAAGCTGTTCATGCCGAGACCGGAGGACTGGTCGAAGATCTCCCAGCCGGCGCCGCCCTCGCCGGGCAGACCGTCCTCGGCCAGCGCCATGCGCGCCCGCGCCACGTCGTCCTGCGGCACCGAGACGATGGTGCCACCGCCCGACAACTCCACGTCGAAGCCGTCCTGCTCCAGCGCCGAGACCACCCGACCGGCGGTGGCGAGCGAGAGATCCGAGTAGAGCGGCGCGAAGTTCGGAGCCAGCACGAGGTTCAGCCCGACCAGCAGCGCCAGCACGAGGCCGAGGCCGGTTGCGCCCAAGGCGATGAGCCGAGGCCGTCCGAGGGCCGCGAGGTTGTCGATGATGGATTGCACGCAAAGCCTCGCCGATACGGGTCTTTGTGTCGAAACTATCCTCAAAACATTCCATGGAACAAGTATAGTCATGGATAAGTTCTTGCCTGTTGGGTCCGAAAACCACATATTGTCCATGTTCCGACAATGGCGGGAACCAACATGTCCGAAGCGAATGCCAAGTTGGCCGGCAAGGCAAGCGGCGCGCGGCCCGGTCGGCTGCGCCTGATATTGCTCGTGTTTCTCTCCGTGCTCGCCTTGGGCGGCGGATTGATCGCGGCGGTCGGCCCGGCACGAATCCTCGAACTGGCCGGTTTGGGCGGCGATGCGGCCGAAACCGAGACGGTCTCGGATCCGGCGGAGCCGGCGGCCGAGGAGGTGCGCGCGGCGCTGGCGGCCGATCCGGCGCATATGGCGCTGCCCTTCGATGAGATCATCGTCAACATCACCGCCACCACCGCCTCGGGCCGCCAGACCAGCCGTTTCCTCAAGCTCGACCTCGCGCTGATCTACGACTCGACCGCGCCGGACGCGGCGCGGCTGCCGGAGCGGCAGATTTATATGCGCGACAGTTTTCAGGACTACCTGCGCACGCTGGACGAGCGCGACCTGCGCGGCAGCCTTGGCCTGTCGGAGCTGAAGTCCGAACTGCTGCGCCGTGCCCGCGCGGTCTCGGGTGGCGAGGCGCCGCGCGAGATCCTCGTCTCGGACATGATCGTCCAGTGAAAGGGGAGATCGCATGAGCCAGCGCACGCTGCGTGAACCCGAGGGCGGCCTGAAAGAGGGCACCATCGAGGAGCAGATCATCCAGATGGCGTCCCTCAGCTACGAGCGGCTGCCATTGCTGGAGGCGATCTTCGAGCGCTACGCCCTCGGCTTGGGCGGGGCCTTCAAGAGCTTTGCGGCGATGCCTGCCGAGGTGACGCTGCTCTCCTTCGAATACATGCCCTGCGCCGATGCGCTCGACGGGATCGCAGCGCCGGCCCTGACCGCGGTGGCGCGGGCCGAGCCTTGGGACGGGCGGCTGGCGGTCGCGTTGTCGCCGGAGCTGTTGTTCTCGACTCTCGAAATCATGCTGGGGGGCCGCAGCGGCGACGGGCGGCCGTGGACGCCGCGCAGCTTCACCGCCATCGAAAAGCGATTCGGCCAGAAGCTGGCCGAGCTGGTGCTGGCCGATCTTGAGGCCGCCTTCGAGCCGGTGGGCGCGGTGAAGTTCCGGCACGACCACCTCGAAAGCCGCCCCTCGAACGCGGTGCTGGCGCCGCCGATCGCCCCGGCGGTGCGGATCGCGTTGCAGGTCAGCCTCGAGGGGCGCGGCGGCGTCTTTCACATCGTCATTCCCGACACGACGTTGCAGACGGTGCGGCCATTGCTGTCGCAGAGTTTTCCGGGCGGCGACCTCGGCGTCGAGAGCGGCTGGCGCGAGGCGCTAAGCCGTTCGATCGAAGGCTCCGAGGCGCGGCTGACGGCGACGCTGCACGAGGTGCGGCTCGGCCTGCGCGAGGTTCTGGACTGGAAACCGGGCGACATCATTGACCTCGGCATCGACATGGATCACGAGGCCACCGTATCGTGCAACGGTCTGGCGCTGTTCCGCGCCGCGATGGGCCGGCGCAAGAACGGCTCGGTGGCGCTGCGCGTCACCCAGGAGCTTGCGGACGAGAAGGAGCGCGACGATGGCGATGCTGATTGACGCTGTGATCCTGCTGATGCTGGCCGGCGTGCTGTGCTATGCGATCATGGTGGATCGCCGGGTGCGCCTGCTGATGGAGACGCTGCGCGAGCTGCAGCCGATGATCACGGCCTATTCGGCGGCGGTCGACCGCTCCGAGGAAACGGTGCGCGACCTCGCGGGGGCCGCGCGCGATCTGGGCGAGGCCGAGGCCCGCCCGGCCAAGGCGCCGCTTTCCGCAAGCCGCGAGAAGATCCCGGCGCGGTCCGGCGACAAGGCGGCGCGGGCCGCGCGCGCCCGTGCGCAGGCGGCGGGCGTCACCCGCGTGACCGGCAAGACCGAGCTGGTGCAGGGCTTCTTCGACAGCGTGCGCGAGCGCGATCAATGATCACACCGCGCCCGTTCCAGATGGTGGTCGGCGCGCTGGCGCTGGCCGGTGTCGCCAAGGCATCGCTGCTGATCGGTGGCGTCGGTATGCATGCCGGGCCCGACTCGGCGCCGCAGCCATCGCGGCCCGGCCTCTTCGTCAGTGCGGCCAACGCCGCCGCCGGTGATCCGGCCCCCGAGCCCGCGCCGGAACCTGCGCCGGCCCCGGCCGAGACTGTGATCCCGCAAAGCTGCGCCGCCCCCGAAGAGGTGCTCTCGGCCATCGCCACCGAGCGCGGCCTGCTCGACGAGCAGCGCGCGGCGCTGAACGACCGCGCCTCCGAGATCGCGCTGGCCGAGGAGACGCTGGCGATCGAGACGGCGCGGCTCGAGGAGTTGCGCGGCGAGCTGGAAGGGCTGCTGACCAAGATCGACGAGGCGCGGCAGGCCGATGTGGAGCGTCTCGTGGCGCTCTACGTGAACATGAAGCCGCGCGAGGCGGCGACAATCATGAACGATCTCGACATCGAGGTGGCGGTGACCGTGCTCGGCGCGATGCCCGAGCGCGACGCCGCGCCGGTCCTGGCCGCGATGAACGTGGTGCGTGCGCAGGCGATCTCGATGATCATCCTCGAACGCTCCAAGCTGCCCGGCGATCAGCGGCTGAACGGCATCCGGCTGCAATAGTCCGGGGGCGGCGCGCGGGGTTTCTTGCTTCAGTCCTCTTCGCGCAGCCGCGACCCTTCCGGCGGGGCGCGGCGGATCTTGCGGCGCAGATCCATGATGTAGCCGATGATCTCGGCCACCGCCTGCCAGTGCTCGGTCGGGATCGCCTCATCCACCTCGACCACCTCGTGCAGCGCCCGGGCGAGGGGGCGGTTCTCGACCACGGTCACGTCGTTCTCGCGCGCGATCCGGCGAATCTGCGCCGCGATCAGGTCCGTGCCCTTGGCGACGCAGACCGGCGCCGGGTCGACCCCGGGCGTGTAGCGCAGCGCCACCGCGTAATGGGTCGGGTTGGTCAGCACCACGGTCGCCTTTGGCACGGCGATGGCGATGCGCTGCTGCGCCCGCTTGCGGCGGATCTGGGCGCGCTTGCCCTTGATGTGCGGATCGCCCTCGCTGTCCTTGTGCTCGTCGCGGATCTCCTTGAGGCTCATCCGCTGCTTGCGGATGTAGTCCATCCGCTTCCAGATGATGTCGATGAGCGCCACCACGGCCAGGAAGGCGGTCGCGCCCACCAGCATCCGCACGATCGCGCCTCGCGCATGCGGTAGCAGCGTTTCGGGGGCGAAGCCCGGCGCCTCCCAGATGCCCATTACTGAGCTCTTGACCGCGAAGCCCGCGATGATCGCTACCACGGCGACCTTGAGGATGTTCTTGCCGAACTCGACGAAGGCATCGGCCGAGAACAGCCGCTTGAAGCCCGAGAGCGGGTTGAGCTTCGACAGCTTGGGCTTGATCCGCTCTAGCGCCACCACGGTCTGGCCCTGGATCAGCACGCCGAACAGCGCCGCCAGCACCATGACGAGCACCACCGGCGCCAGCGTGCCCGCCACCGCGCCGACGAGATGCTGCGCCACGCCGCTGACGTCGCGCAGCCCGGTCGAACCGACGCCGATCTCCATGCCGCCCGCGGAGGCCAGAAGCCCCGATAGATCCCCCGCGAGACGCGGCAGCAGCTCCGGCAGCACATAGAGCGACAGGACGAGCAGGGAGAAGGCGCTCATCATGTTGCCGGTTTCCTTGGAGGAGGGGACGTCGCCCTTCTGCCGCGCCTTGCGCAGCTTCTGCTCCGTCGGCTCCTCGGTCTTGCTGCTCTTGTCTTCCTCCGACATCGCGCCCCCTTAGAAGCTGAAGCCCGTGAGCCAGTCGGCGAGGGCCTGCATCATCGCCGATAGCATGGGGGGACCGGCGAAGACGAGGCCCGCGAGCCCGCCCGCGATTAGCAGCGGCGCCGCCACGAAGAACACCGGCAGGCTCGGCATCACCCGGTTGGCGAGGCCCATGCCGAGATTGAGCACCAGCGACAGCACGTAGAACGGCGCCGCGAGCGACACGCCGAGATAGAAGCTGCGCGCCACCGCGCGCACCGTCTGCTGCGCCAGGTCGCCCAGCATCAGCCGCCCCGGCGGGAACAGCACATAGCTGTCGATCAGCGCGGTGATCATGACGTGGTGCAGCTCGGTGACGAAGATCAGCACCACGCCGGCCATCAGCAGCAGCCCCGACAATAGGGTCGAGCCCTCGAAGCTGCCCTGGCCCGGCGCGAAGGCGTTCGACAGGCCCGCCACCATGCCGAGCTGGTAGCCCGCGAATGAGAGCGCCGAGAACAGGATCCGCGCGGTGGTGCCGATCCACAGGCCGATCGTGATCTCGGTGGCGAAGATCGCCAGAAGCGCCACGGGAGCGGCCTGCGCCGCCCCTTCGATCGGCGCCAGCGGCGACAGCGACACACTCAGCGCGAGGGCAAAGAGCAGCCGGTGCCGAGCCGGGATCGACTGCTCACCGAAGCCCGGCAGGAACATCAGCGCCGTGCCCAGCCGGGCAAAGACCAGACCGGCGGCAAGGGCCTGCGCGACGAGGAGTTCGCCGAGATCCAAGCCTCAGCCGCCGATGGTGGCGACGGTGCGAAGCGCCGCCTTGCGATGCACTTCGTTATGCGAGATCACCTGGGTCATCGGGCTCACCCGTTCCAGCATCGAGCGCACGAAGCCGCGCACTTCGGGGCTGACCATCAGCGCCGGCCATTCGTCGGCCTGCGCGAAGCGCTGGATCTCCTTGCGCGCCTCGAGCACGAATTCCTGCACCCGCTGCGGCGACATCAGGAAATTGCGCTCCTCGCCGTTCATCCGCACCGCGCCGTTGAACTCGGTCTCCCAGGCCGAGGACATGGTGATCACCGGCACGAAGCCCTGCGCGTCGGTCAGGGCATGGCAGATCTGGTTCGACAGGCGGCGGCGCACATGCTCGGTGATCAGCGTCACCGAAGAGGTGGTGCGTCCGGCTTCGGCGATCGCCTCGACGATCAGCGGCAGGTTGCGGATCGAGATCCGCTCCAGCAGCAGTGCCTGCAGCACGTGCTGCACGAGGATCGTCGGGCTGGTG
>Ga0310345_10003732_pt1 | contig 14305 bp, 10 predicted proteins | sample HC15DNA20500_MG_FD_204667 | JGI IMG/M metagenome (GOLD analysis project Ga0310345, IMG submission 204667) | Marine microbial communities from station ALOHA, North Pacific Subtropical Gyre - HC15-DNA-20-500_MG | ecosystem: Environmental > Aquatic > Marine > Oceanic | place: Pacific Ocean: North... | reverse complement strand
TGCGGTAGCGGGCGGGCTTAAGCTTGCTCATGCACCTCGTCTAACCGCATGGATTCCCGATGTGAATCCTTCACCGGCTGAGTTCTGCAACAACGCCCCCTTAAAGGTTCCCTTACAGGGTTAGTCTCCGGATTCCGGAGATGGCTTTGGGCAAAATCCGGAGATGGCTTTGCCGAAAATCCGGAGATGGACCCTTGTCCGGAATCCGGAGTTGGATCGCCGCCCGGTTCGTCCTCCGGCCCATCATCGCCATCTCCGGTTTCCGGAGACGGGTCTTGCGGAAAGCCAGCCTCAAAACCCAGGATGTAGCGGGTGGCCTGTCGCTTGTGGGTGCGGGGATCATGCGTGCGGATCCGGTGGATCAGGCGCCGTTCCTCCAGCTTGATGAGATGTTCGTTCAGCGCTGAGACCGACATCTCGGCATCCTCGGCCAGCCTGACCTGCGTCGGAAAACAGCCGAAATCCGGATTGTGGCGGTCGCAGAGATGCCAGAGCACGATCTTGGTTGCCGGTTTCAGCCCGCGCTGCTGGATGGCCCAGTTGGTGGCGGCATGGCTCATGGTGCGGCCCTCCGACCCTGGGCGGCGATGCGGGTAGCGAACCCGTGATCGGCCAAGGCTGTCAGCGCATCGTCCAGCGACCGGACCAGCGCCCAGCCAAAGCCCTGCGCCAGAACGGCATCGCGGAACGCCTCCTGCGTCGGGCGCAAGCGACCCTTCGGGGCTTTCAGTTCCAGAAACAGCACGCGGCCGTCGCAGAGGATCATCAGATCGGCGAAGCCGGCATGAACGCCCATGCCGACAAGGATCGCCTGGCGCTTCGCACCGCGCGGTCCGGGTTCCGTGACCTCATTGGCGCAATGATGGATGATGGCGGTGCGGGGCAGGATCTGGCGCAGGGTGCGGACCACCGCGCGCTGCAGATCGGCCTCGGGGGTGCCGCGGCGCTTCATCGCTGTACCTCGTCACCATCGCGCCGCCGACCGCGAACGGGCTGTCGGGCATCGACGATCAGGCGCAGCAGCCTTGCCTCTTCGCGCTCGTCCTCGGTCGCGCCGTGGCGGGTCAGCACCTCGCAGGCGATGGTCACGAGGCGGTCGCTGTGATGGGCGGCATCGGCAATGACGGCGCGGGCCTCGGCGACACGGTCGGCGGGCCAGTCGGGCGCATGGATCAGGTCGGTCATCAGCGACGGCCTCCGGCGCGGCGACGGCGCGGGGCAGCCTGTTCCTGCTCTTCCAGCCAGTCCTCGACGGCGGCGCGGCGGTAATAGACCTTGCGGCCAGCCCGGACGCAGGGCGGTCCCATGCGCTGCGCCTCCCAGCGTCGCAGCGTGTCGACCGAGAGGCCGAGTTCCATGGCGAGGTCCAGGCGGCTGATCCAGCCACCCATCAGCGTCCGGGGTTTTGCGGTCGGTTCCGGCATCGATCCGAGATGCGGCATCAGGGTCTCCATCATTGCTGTGGAGGTGATTGAGCGCAGATGCCGAGGGGTGGCGGCGAGGCGGAGGGTGGCACAAAGATCACCACAGGCGTGCCACCCCATGTTTTGCTGGCTTTGAGGCGTTTCCCCGGGCTGAGCAGGGCAGGGCGGCGATAGTCGCCGATCAGCGCCGGATTGACGGCAAAGCGGCAAACACCTGCGAACAGCCGTATTTGCCTGCATTGACCGGCATTGGCGGGCTAAGAGGGGGTGGCACCCGGCATGGCACCGCGCCACCCATTGATATCATTCGGGATTTACAGATTTGGCTCAGCGTGCGCCGCTAAAGCGCGTGTTCCAAGCGGCGATTCCGGTGATCAGGCTGGGATCGGACAGGGGCGTGGCAATTCGCCATGTGCTCCTGCGGAGGCGAAATCCCCAGCAAAACAAGGGGTGGCACGGATGTGGCGTCCATTATGCCACTCTCCGCCTCCCTGCCACCCGGGTTCCCATGCTGAACTTGCCAGGCCCGCGAAACCACGCCTCATGTCGGATGCCAGAAGGACCAAAAAACCATGCCCGAACGCATCAAGCTGACCGAAAAGATCCTGCGCGAGGCCGAGCCGGTGACGGGGCGGGATTACCAGATTTTTGACAGCGAGATGCGCGGCTTTGCGGTCTGTATCTATCGCGGCGGCGGGCGGGCCTTCACGCTGGATTACCGCCATGCCGGGCGCCAGCGCCGGATGACTTTTGGAAGGTGGCCGGACTGGTCGGTCTCGGCGGCGCGGGAGCGGGCAAGGGAACTTCGCCGCGAGATCGATGCCGGGGCCGATCCTCTGGCCTTGCGCGAGGAGAAGCGCGAGGCGCCCCGCGTGGACGATCTGATCGAGCGCTACTGCGCCGAGCATCTGCCGAAACTGTCGGAACGCAGTCAGGCCGACCAGCGCTCGGTGATGGCGAAACTGGTCGCCCCCGTCTGGGGGCGGAAGTTGGTGTCAGAAATCAGCCAGAGCGATGTCGACAGGCTGCTGACACAGATCGCCGAGGGCCGGGCCCGCCCGCACAAGGCGAAACCGAACAACCGGGCGCGCAAATTGCAGGGGCCGAAACCGACGCCGGTCCGCGCCAACCGGGTCGGAGAGATCATTCGAAAAATGTTCACGCTGGCGGTGCAATGGGGCTGGTGCGAGGACAATCCCGCCCAGCGCTTTCATCGCCGCATGGAAACCCCGCGCGAGCGGTTCCTGTCCAAGGAGGAAATCGCCAAACTTGCCGCAGCGCTGGATGCCGCCGAGGACCGGCGCGCCGCCGACATCATCCGGCTCTGCATGCTGACCGGCGCCCGGCTCGGCGAGGTGCGGCAGGCCCGCTTCGAACAGTTCAACCTCGAGCAGATGAGCTGGTCGAAACCGCCCGCCATGACCAAGCAGCGCCGCGCCCATCGGGTGCCGATCTCGGACGAGACCGCCGCCATTGTGCGGCAGCGGCTGATGCTGGTGCCGAAAGGGGTGCCATGGCTCTTTCCCGGCGACACGCCCGGCCAGCCGGTGCAGGAGGTGCGCCGGTTCTGGGCGCGGGTGCAGAAGGACTGCGGGCTGGAAGATGTCCGCATCCACGATCTGCGCCACACCTTCGCCTCGCTTCTGGTCAGCGGCGGCGCCTCGCTGGAAATGATCGGCAAATTGCTGGGTCACAGCCAGATGCAGACCACACTGCGCTACGCCCATCTGATGGATTCGCCCCTGCGCGCCGGGGTCGATGCCGTGGCCAGCGCCTTCCGGCCGAAGCCACGGCTGGTGCATGATGCCGGGGAAGCCCCGAAACACCTGTCTGCCTGACCGGCTCAGCGCCCAACATTGCCATTACGCTTCCTCGCGGCGCAACGCCTTCCAGACCGGCGTGATGCGCCTCCGGATGCTGCGGCCGTCGGGGATCCGCTCGCCATCGGTCTGATCGGCAAACCAATCCTGCATCTCGGCGATCAACTCCGCCTGTGTCGGTGGCAGCCCTTGGTCGTGAATCCGCGTGATCAATGCGACATTCATCCCCTCCCAATCATAGGGCGTCGCCACCCCCGGACCGGATGCCACCCGGCGCACCATGTCGTTCTCGTCCTCGAAGGCGTGCACCTCGTCAGCCAGGATCAGCATGTCGGCGATGGCAACCGAGACGCCGCCCACCGGATCCGTGATCGGCAGCCAGTCCTCCCGGTCGATGGGCTGGATACGGCGCATGACACCTTCCGTTGGACCGGTGCCGCAGCGGCGGAACAGCGGCAGCAGTTCCATCGGCGATAAGACGACCTTGCCTGCCACGGCTTCCTGCCCGCAGCGAACCATGGCGATTCCAGTCATAATGCGGAACCGCCCCACATCCGCCCAGCCGGCGATGTCGGCGATGTTGCAGCCCCAGCGGGCAGTGACTTCGTGCAGGGTGTAATGCGTGCGCGGCGGCAGGGCCATGATCTTATCCTCTCCGTTTCTGCAGAGGATTTTCGTCGCTCAAACCCGGTGCATCCCGCGCCCAAAGGTGCGGGGGAAGTGGAATTGGCGGCAATGAGGGCAGGGCGCTTCCTTGCGCCCGATCTCCTGTCCCTGAGCTATATTCCGATGAGGCTGCTATGCTTGCGGTTGAGCTTGATTCTCCTCTTGCGCGTGGTTGTGCATCGTTCGGTCGGCGGGAACAAGGCAAGAACATGCATTCAGCGGCAAACATGTGGATGTTGCCGCGAGGTTGTGCTGGGGGCGATGATCCTGAGGCTGTTGAGCATACACCGGTCTGAGACGTATCTCCCGGGAGCATGGGCTCCACCTCGGGCGGATGAGCAGAAAATCAGACTATTCACGGTTGCGTGATCGCGCTACCGTCCTTCGGATATAATTGCGGCAAAAAGTGATTGGTTCATGAATACACAAGCGACGCCCAAGCCCGCCCTCAAAATCACTATCCAGAATATCGGCCCGATCATATCGCTGGATGGGACACTCTCAAACAACAAGCAGAATTTGATTTTTGCGCGGAACGGTACCGGAAAGTCGTTCTTGGCCAGATCACTGCGGCTGCTCGATGAAAATTCGCTGGAAGGGATTCGCCGCGAAGAGATTGCAGAGCGGCTGGTTTCTGAAGAAGCCTCGTCAGGTAGAGGTACCTTCAGCCTCTGGGAGGGTACCACCTGCATCGGGAAGATCGAGCTGAACAGGACCGCAGGCAGTGTCAGTTTCTCCGCACCGAAGTATCTGTTCCACGTGTTCTCTGAAGATTACGTAGACCTCCACCTTCGGCAAAAGCGGTTCGAGCTGGATGGCAATATCGACCATGAAATCATCGTCGGCCAAGAGAATCTTGCGATAGATGCCAAGGAAGCCGAGAAAGCGGAAAAGGACAGTGCTCTGGCTTCCGCTAGGGATAACCTGAAAAAGGAGTTCGAGGCGCAGAAGCAAAAGCTGCGTGCAGACTTCCAGATCAACTCAGCGCTTGGCAGTTTCAAGTCATTGAATCCAGGCGTCTACTTCGAGGACAGCCCTTTCTCTGGAAGCCAGCCGCAAAAAGCGGCTTTGGAGCTGCTGGCAAGCTACAACAAGTTCAAATCCCTTCCCAGCGATCCAAAACTACCGGTCGGACCGGTGCCGGATGGGCTGCGCCTCGATTGGGCAGCGTTTGAGGCGGCGCTGGCGCGAGTGACGTCGCCATCGAGCGTCGCAGAAGACGTGAAACGAAAGATCGCCGAAGATCCTGACTTTTTTCGTTCTGGACTTCGTCTACAGGAGGCTGCGGACAACGATTGCCCTTTCTGTACGCAAACCCTGTCAGAGGCGGGCCTGCTGGCCATATCGAGGTATCAGGAATATTTTGACGACGCGGAGGCGAAGGAAAAGGACAGTTTGGCTTCGCTGCAGCGTGATGTCACGACAGTAAAGGCTAATTTGGCTACCTTGCGGACGCAGCATTTGTCGGCCAAATCGCATTTTGACGACCTGAAGGCATATTTCCCATCGGCTCAGGACAAGGAAGTTAATGATATCGACCCTATCCTGGATGGTATCGACAATGCCCTGAAGGGTTTGCACGCAGCTCTTGCGGTCAAGCTGGAAAAACTCGCGGTCCCGCAGTCGATGCCCGAAGGGGATATCGCAGGACAGCTTGAAATACTCGTCGAGCACTGCCGCCAAAACGCGGCGCTATATGAAGAAATCTCGGGTCTGGCTGGAAATTCAAAAAACGAACGTCTCGCCCTTCAAAATGATGGCTGCGCGGCGATGCGCTGGGAGTTCGGTAATTCGAATGCCACGGAAATATCGAGCGTCAGGCAGATGGAGCAGCAAAGCAGAAGGCTGGCGAACGAGATCACGGAGTTGCGCCGGACGCAGGGTGACAAGGCCGATGCCCGGACCCGGGTTGCGGAAACCTTCTCGCTTCTTCTGAGGCGGTTCTTCGGGCAAAGATACACATTCGACGTCGACACGTTCAAGGTGCTTCGCGAGCAGAAAAGCATGGCCCGGGGTGGAGACCGAACCCTGAGTGACGGCGAGAAATCGGTCATGGCGTTTTGCTATTTTATTGCGCAAAGCCATCTCAAGGTCGAGTCAAACGACGATTACGGCAGGCTTTATTTCGTGTTTGACGATCCGGTGACGTCGATGTCTTTCGATTATGTATACACGATTGTGCAAACCCTGAAGCTGTTACGGATCAGCGCAGCGGGTGAAATCGAGTTCAACCCCAAGTCAGGAAATCCGCGCCCTCGCATGCTTGTTCTGACGCACAACAACTACTTCTATAACGTTGCCAGCAGCAACCGTGCGATCCAGAAGGATGGTTTGTTTCAGCTTGTACCGGGCGCATCCCAGCACAGCTTCGTCAGCCAGAAAGGCTTCGCGACGCCGCATCTCCAACAACTGAAACACGTTTTTGATGTCAGCAGGGGGCAGATCGATCCCGATTTCATGACCCCGAATTGCATTCGTTCCGTCGTTGAAAGCATGTGGAAATTCTGCAGGCCGGACTTGGATGAATTCGGGAAGTTCTGCGAAATAGTGATCAACGATTATGGAATCGAGCTGAAGAGCGTTCTGATGAATGACCTCTCACATGGCGGAAAATTCGATGATCCGCCACCCAAAGCCGACGACATCGTCGAGGCCTCAAAGGAGGCCATTGCAGTTGTCGAGCGGTTTGCGGGAGGGCAGCTCAAGTGGCTGTAGCGGGTCGAAATGAATATTCGATCTGGGCCTTTTGAAGCGCTGCTATGTCTTGCTTGGCTATCATTTGGTGATCATGATCCGAGCACGGAGAAAGGTTCTACATCAACGCCACATCAACCTGCGACTGCGGGGTTCGCGCCTGTTTTGCGCATGAATCCGTGCCAATGCTGCTTGGTGCCGGGAAGGAAATTCGGTCATATCAAAGGCTTGCGCCGTAACCGATTGATATTGCTAACTTATTAAAATTTCGGGGCTATGGGCTCATAACCTGAAGGTCGTAGGTTCAAATCCTACCCCCGCAACCAAATCTATCCGCGTTATCAAACGCTTATGCGCCGCCCTCCGGGGCGGCGTTTGCGTTTCCACCGCCCGTGGAAGCACTGTGGAAGCAAGAGGCGCCGAAGTCCTTCATATCGCTGCGTAATCCGCGCTCGTTCTTCAACACCGTCATGTGGCGGCGCCTCACCTCAGCGACGATGATCGTTCTTGATCGAAGAAGCCATTCGGTCTTCACCATGTGACCGCTCGGTACTCTGTATGAACTATCGCAGCAATTTGATGCGCTCATGTAGAGTCAGGGCGTTTGGGATTCTCTTGGCAGCAAGGGCAGCCGATATCTCGACAAGCGCCTGCCGCGCCTGAACATCTTGCGACAGTGCCTTTGCGTCGGAAATCAATGCCGTCGCCACAAGCTCCAGCAGCGCGTCGCCTGTTTTCTCACGATACCAGTGACCGGAGGGCTTTCGCTCCTTCAGCATGGCAGCCAGCCAGCGAAGACCGTCAAGACGAAGCGGGCTCCCAAAGCTTGTCGTCAAGAAGTGGCAGAAGCGGGTGACGCATTCTTCGTCGCGAGCCAGGTGTGCTGCGGCCCATCGCTCGTAGACATCCTTCATCCGCATAGCCGCGCCGGGTTTCAGCCGGGCCAACGCGGCCTCTTTGCCGAAGCCGAGCAGGTCGCAGATCAGGCGTTCGCCGTAGAACCAGAGGCCAGGTTGAGACCAGTCGGCGGCAAGGCCGTACTCCGCGGTGGCCCGCCAGACACGTTCGAATGCCGCCGGGTCGTCACCTTTCCCCAGACGCAGGAACAATCCCGTAATGAAGTGCTGCAGCGCGTAGTGTGCTGCCGGACCGTGGCAGAGAACCGGTTCCCAAACCTCCCACTCTTCTCCTTCGGGCGCCGATAGCGTCAAGGCTCCTAGCTTCAAAAGGATGTCGTAGCCGAAGTTCTGGCTTGGCAAGTCGTATTCGCCGTACTTGCTTTTCTCCCGCTCCCTGGCGCGCGTCGCGTCGTAGTCCCAAATGCGCAGCGCCAAGTCTGTATCGAGGCGACGGTCGCCAGTGCCACCGCCATCGATCAGCCAGTTGAACAGAACACTGAGGAAGTGGTCGTCTAACGAGCCGCCCCGTCGACGTTCCGGCTTTCCGCGCCAAGTCTGGGCGCCGGAATTGTAGAGCCTCATCTGGCGCCGGAAGTCTAACCGCCCTACGCCTGCGGCGATACGCTCGAAGTTGAGGTCATCTGGCGTCGCATTCCTTCCACGAAGCGGAAAGCGCCGCAGCCGCGCGAGCCACATAAGCCAGGCACGCTCCGCTTCCTCGTCGTCTCCGTGGTGCGGAGCGAGGACGTTAAGGCCCGACCAGAAGAGCCCGGCGCGGAGCAGCCGCCACCAGGCTGCACCAAGTTGTTTTCGATTGGCATAGGCAACGCCGATTACGACGGCGGTCGCTTCCGTGTCGCCGCTCGTCAGAAGCCGCAGGACGGCCGCGTCCCACTCCTGAACACCGTCTCCATCGGCAAGCCACTGGTGCATTACCGCGTGGGCGATGAACTTCAGCTCGCCGCAGAAACGCTCTGCGCGCCGTCCGCGAATCTCTTCTACCGTCGACGCCACTGCCGCCACACCAGTGCGCACTACTTCGAACACGAGATTCTGAGCATCGGGATGCTGAACGAGCCAAGCGTCGCCCAGTGTGATGAGGGTGGCGGCTGCAGCGGACCGACACTTTGACTTCTCGTCCTGATCCTCGCCCTCCGCCCCGGCCTCGAATTCTTCGACAACATTGAAGAGGTACGCCGCTTCATCGTCGCTGAGTGGGTGACCGCCCCGAAGACGCTGCTCGCACTGGGTTGGCAGGAGAAGATATGTCAGAGATGGCGCGTTGTCCGCATGCCACGCCTGCACCTCAAGGCGCAGGTCGTCTGGGTAGACGAGGCCCAGACTCTCCGCGCCTGTCGTCGGGTCGGTGACCGTCTGATAATTGGCCCGGTCGAGCGCGGCGAATAGCAGCTTGAACTCCAACGCCTCTTTCGGGTCTTCAGGCAGCTCCCAAGTCTTCAGCACCGTTTGAAGACGCCGTGCAAGGTCGTCGTCGGCCAACACTAGCTCGGCAACGACATCTACGAACTTCTTCTGGCGATGGGGCGCCAAGATCCAATCGCGCGCGAAGTCGAACACTACCTGGCCACTCCGCAGCCAGGCCCAATCGGTGAAATTGTAGTCTACGCGCTTTACACGGACACTGTCCCGATAGAACAAGTCTGGGAACGTCAGAAGGGGCGCGAGTGGCCCCCTTAGCAGCGACGGCCGATACTTCGCGACAATGACTAGCACGCTTACAAGCGCCGCGGAGTTCCCCTCCTCGAAAATTCTCTCGATATCAACATTGATTTCCTTACCTGCGTCTAGCCGCAGCGTAAGCCACCGCTCCAACGCGTCGAGCGCGCAGAACAGATTTCCGCGGCGCATCGAGTCATTGGACTGCGGCCAGTCGAACACCTGCCACCAGCCGAGGAAAGTCTTTTTTGACAAGTTCGCGAATTGAAGTGTTATTCCGGACGGCGCGCCGTCACGGCCCCTCATGACCTGCGCGGCCCAGCGCTCCGTACAGAAGTTCACCAGCTTGATAAGCGAGGCGAGCGCGGTTTCCGGGGCCAATTGCAAGAAAGCGAAGAACGGACTCTTCCAGAAGACTGTCGGGTGCGCGTCCTCCGGGTAGTCAAGTCCAAGGTCCATCTCGAGTCGGTGGGACCCGTATTCCCGCTCAGGCTGATCTTCGATAATGAGCGCAAGCAGGACCTCGCTGGCCAACTCAGGGCGCGCGCGCATCAGATACTGAATGCCGTTCTGCTTGATGCAGGCGGTCCGGAAATCCCTGTCGAGCTTGTGACAGGCCCCCAGTGGCCAGGGCGGGAGGCGCTCCCGGGATGATCCGATGGAGCGTGGTACCTGCTTTCGCTCCTCGTGCCGAGCCTTGTATTCGGCGTCGGCTCTTAGACGCTCGGCGTGCGCCTTCGCCTTCTGTTGCTGAACCTCAGCGATGCGCCGTTTGACGTCAGCGTCGACCTCTCGGCGCCCCGCTAGTTCAAGCGCCCAGTTTCCAACCTCGGTCGGTAGGTCGGCGACGCCAGCCAACGGTGCGGTGTAAAGCGACGGTTCGCGCATCAAGTACATGACGCCGTGGCCCTTCTCGACCTGAACTGTTCGAGCCATGGCGAGCGCCATTTCTGCCAATTCCAATCGGAATGGCATCAGCAGGCCGTTGCTCAGCGTCCGCGGTGTCTTCGTAAGCCAGGTCTCGATGACCTTCGCTAGAGCGGGAGAAACCACCCCAGCCAGTCTCTCCCGCTGCGCGATGAGGAAGCGGAGAACGGGCGGCCACCGGCCGAAGACAATCGAGCGGTACTGCGCCTCCAAGTACAAGCCGTACTCAGCGCTCAATCCCATTTTGCCGCCGTTCGGCGCCGTCGCGATATGGTGGAAACGCAAAAGCAACCGCGTGAAGTATTTCGCGCCGTTGGCGAGCAGGACATCGACGCGCTCACTCAGGAAGCGTTCGGCATCGGGATCCAAGCAGAGCGCATCAAGGAGGACATCGCCCGCCAGCTCATCATTTATGGACTCCGCAGCCGTAAAGGCGACGTCCCAAGCCGTGCCGGTCTCGGCTGGCTGCCGAAGCAGGAACTGTCCCAACATCCGAAGCGCGTTCGTCCAGAGCGGATTGCCGGCCAGCGCGGCCCACTCCCGCGTGTCCGTCCAAATCTGCTTCAAGAACTGAAAGCGCGCCCAATCTGCCGCAAGATCGTGCTCGAACTCGATGCGGTTGGTCCGCTCGTTCAGGCGTAGCGGAAGCTCGTGGGGCCGTTGGGTGAAGGTGGCCGTATCCGCCGGCTCCAAACCGGTCAGCGCGAAGCTGCGCTCGAAGGATGCTTCTCGCTGGGCAAGGCGCATCATAAGCGCCTGCACGTCGGCGCGGTCCTTCGTCCAATACTTCCAGAGGCGGTCGGCGACGGCGGTATGAGACGCTAGTCCGCCGGCGTTCGACCCCAGCGCCGGGCCTGCCTTGATGACCCAGGCCAACGTCCGCAGGTTTGTTAGCGCCGCGATGGTTTCCTCATGCGCGGCCAACCAATGCAAAGTGGGCGACTGCAGAAGCGCCAGCTTCACAGCGTCGCTCTTGAGCGCCTCGACCTCGACGAGATGCGATTTCCGTCGGCCGAGTATGGTCTCTTCGCGTTCGATCCAACTCTGAGTCTGCGTCACGATGACGACTCGCCACGCGGCCTCAGTCTCTTTGCCGTCATCTGGTAGGATGTCTTGAAGCAACCGACGGATGACAGGGAACTCGCTGGCCTCGATGCGCTCCGCCGAGTCGATGACCAATACGTTCTGCGGCTCCACAGTGGCGTTCAACACCAGCGAAAGCTCGTGCGTAAGCGGGAGAGCGCTGCGGCGCGCTGCGCTAAGCGCCTTCTCCAATTCTTCCGGACCGAACCACACTTGGTTCCAAGATTCGTAGCTGCCGTCCAACACCGTCTTGACCAGCGCTGACTTGCCCGAACCCGATTCCCCCAAGACCGTCGTGACGAGATTGTCGGCGACCGACGCGCGGAACGCCGCCTCTTCCGCATTCCGAGATACAACATGGCCTGATGAGAACTCGGTCTCGATCCGCGCCTTGTGGTCCGTTGCTATGTCGGCGAGCGTCTCCCAATCGCGCTTATAGTCTGGATGATGGCGAAGACGGAACTGGCCCCGCAGCATGGACACGAGGTCCAAGACGGTAACGGTCCCAATACGAAGGCGCACTTCCTTCGCGACGTGTATGAGCCGCTCCCAAAGAGCAATTGCTTCCTCGTTGCGGCCAGACGCGAGTAAGCAGCGGCATCGCGCGATAGCCCTAGCTTCATCTTCCGAATGCGCGAACTGCAAGTCGGTCGGCAGCACATGCAATCGGCGAATGAGCTCGATGGTCTCCTGGTCGGTTTCGCTGCCGGGGCTCTGGACGCTGTTAAAGACCCGCGATTGCCTCGCATTGCTGCGGATGCGGCTCATCGCGAGCGCCACATCTGGACCGCTGCACGCGTTTTTTACCTCGCGCCATGCCGGTTCGAAAGTCGGATGGGTGCCGAGCGTCACAAGTGCTAGCCCGTCGGTCGCGCGGTTAAACGGCCCCTCGGCGTCACGCCATTGTTCCCAGGCGCGCGTCACGAAATCAGCGGGGAGTCCGGCCGCGGTCACCTGAGTGTTCCCCTTCGCGGAGATCGCCAATCGCCGCGGTGCGTCCGCCGCCTGCGCCGTTAGCAGCAAATCATCGACGTGCCAGCCCAAGTTCGAGACTTGAGCTTGGACCTGCGTGACGACGCCACCGACACCCGGTACCTGCTCACCGGAGAGGGCTTTCACCAACTGCCACGCGCTAATCAGGTCCTCGAATTCGAAACCCGCCCCGCTCGTTGACCGCAGAGTCGCTGGCGCGCGCTTCGCGCTGCTGCCGAGAGAAGGTTTCGGCTTCGATGTCTTTCTACGCGGTGCCATTGAATTCCGAATGCTTGATGACGTGGCTCATGATCAGCCTCCCGCCCTTCCCGCCATGAACTTGTCGAACGTATCCTCTGTTGGCTCTTCCTCGAGTTCGGCTGCTTCCCAACGTGATGGCGCTCGGTCGGGATAGATGACCAAGGAGATGGTCATCATCTCATTGCTGGGCGAGAACACGGTCATCTCGTGGACGGGTTCATTCCCCAGCCAGACGCCCGGTTCGTGACGCTCACCATGGCGGCCGGTGTCCGCATCCACCTCCCGCGCTGCCAGTGACCTTGCAGGAAGCTCGATCACCGTCTGCCGCGCGGCGTAGAAGATCCCGGACCGTAGCAGGGGTTGGCTCGACCAGGCCCAGTCGATGAAGCCCTCCTTTCCGACGACGATCATTGCGCGCTTGTCGGTGATGGTCATCCATTTCAGGATCGCCGCGGTCAGCGAGACGGCATAGCGATCGGCCAACTCGGTCATCACATCGATGTCGATTGCGCGTCCCTTGATTTGCGCGCGGAAATCGTCGAGCGGCATCAGGAGATAGGAGGCGAAGGTGTTCGCCTCCGCCTCGATCCTGTTCCGGGCACCATCCCAATCGGCCATGTTCCGGTTGGTGCATTGGAGCCCGCCGGGATGATCTTGCCGATGCAGGAGGTAGTGGCCCAGCTCGTGAGCCAGCGTGAAGTTGCGCCGCCCGGCGGACCGGATGGACTCGTTAAAGATGATGCCCCATTCGCCAGAGCCGTCCGGGCGCGTCATGAGCATGCCCTCGACTCCCTTGGACAGATGCAAGCCGCCAACCATCGAGATCGGCGCTTCTGGAAAGACCTGCAGCGAGAAATCCTGCGCCAACGCCGCCACGTCCACCGGAAACCGCGGCAGGCCATGTGCTGCCTGATGCAGCGACAGGATCTGCGTCAGGCGGATTGCCCAACCCTGCGGTGTCGTGGGCAAGCTCAATCCTTCTTCCCCCACATGTCGATCATCTGCTGGATCTTCTCCTGATCCTCCGGTTTCAGCTTGCTGAACTTCCGAAAAAACGCCTCCTTCAGAACCTCATCACCAGGCTCCGCGGTGTCGTCGAGCAGATAGTCGGTGGTGACTTCCAGAGCCTGGGCAATGCGCGTCAGCTTTTCGCCTGAGGGTTTGCGGGTGTCGCGGTTCTCCAGTTCCCAGATGTAGCTCTTGCTCGAGTCGGTGTGTGTGTGCGACAGGCTCTAGTGGGCAGCCACAGGAGTTGGCGGGTACGCCCGGCCGACTTGGCTTAGTCCCCAACGCAATATTCCCGAAAGCTCTTGAAGACCATTGCGCGAGCGAGGATGGTAGGTAGCGTGCTAGAAAAGTCCTGCGCTCATGCTCTTCTGAAATCTGATTTCGACCTACGGCGCGTCGCTGGCGAACAAGTCCGCGCCGCACAATGACCTACGTGTCACATCCCGCGTGATTGTAGACGCGTTTTCTGAACAGCTCTGGCGTTTGGCGCTGCCAGTCCTTGAGGGCATCGACAGGTGTTCGGCCCTTGAGGACTGATTGCGGGAGCTGGCTGTTGTAGAGGTGGACGTAGCGCAGGATGGTGTGTTTGAGGTCCTCGCCGCTTCGGAAGCGGTGGCCCTGCAGGACATACTCGATCCGGCCGTTGGAGCGTTCGACCGTGCCGTTCGTCTGCGGCCGCATCGGGGGTGCGAGGTGGTGCTCGATGCCGAGGTCGGCGCAAAGCAGGTCGAACTCGTGCTGTCCGGTGGCGGCGCGCTTGTGCAGGCCGAACAGCCGGTCGGTGAAGGCCTTGCCGATGTCGGTCGGCACGCGGGTGATCTTCATCGGGGCGGCACGTTCGAGATCGCGCAGGAAGCGGCGTGCATTGGCCGCG
>Ga0310345_10003731_pt1 | contig 14305 bp, 4 predicted proteins | sample HC15DNA20500_MG_FD_204667 | JGI IMG/M metagenome (GOLD analysis project Ga0310345, IMG submission 204667) | Marine microbial communities from station ALOHA, North Pacific Subtropical Gyre - HC15-DNA-20-500_MG | ecosystem: Environmental > Aquatic > Marine > Oceanic | place: Pacific Ocean: North... | reverse complement strand
AGAAGTCGCAGGAGATCATTCGGAGATACCGTGGTGGGCTCACGTTTCCGAAGTTCCAGGGCCGCTTTGGTGAGCGGATCGAGCCCACCCTCGAGCGCGGCCGGATGTCGATTGCCCAGGGCGTGCGACAGTCGCAGATCGACACTGCTAGGGGCGACCGGCTACTGAACATCGAGTCTCTTCAGGACTCCCTCGCCAACGCCACCGACCAGGGACACCGGAAGCAAATCGCGGAAGACATCAAAGCCGAGATCGCCGCCGGCCTGAAGGGCGGGCTCTGGTCGGCAGAAACCGCCGCCCGCATGACGATCCAATCCGAGAACCGGATGGAGGTCGAGACGCTTTTGGTGCAGTCGCAGGTGGAGGCGGATGAGATCATGGCGGGAGAGCCAGACCCGGAAAAGCGCCTCAAGAGAGCCAGGAAAGATTACAGCGGAGCCCTTCGAGATCAAGTTGTCGCGCGTATAGAGCACCGAAATTATGCCGAAGCGACAAACCGCCAAAAGCTACACGATGCGATGAAGTCTACCCTCATCCTGCAAGCGTATTCAAAGGGTGAAGACCACCTTACCGAAGAGAAGTTTTTCGAGATTGCAGAACGGGAAAAGCTCCCGGCGGATGTGATAACCGCCGTCCGTGCCGCGATCGTACACGGGGAGAATAGGACCGACATCAAGGACGGTTACAGGCTTTACTTTGAAACCGTTGAGTATGCAGCGGACCCATTGACGCGACCGAAGTTTTTGAGAATGGACCTGTGGGCCGAGTTCGGCGGCAGAATGGATCCGAAATTGATCGAGAAGCTGCTTGCCAATAAGGCCAAGGGCGCAATGGAACCGCTTGGGGATTTCGAGAATCGGGTGGACCGCAAGATGGGTTCTCTCGATATGCCAGTAACCGATGCTCAATACAAAGCAGACCAAGACGGATCCAAAAAGTCAGAACTATTTCGGGCTGCGGCACTTGCTGCGAAAACCCAGATGGAGTCCAGGCTGAAAAGGCCGCTCGAGTCTGATGAACAGCAGGCACTCGTAGACCGTCTTGGGGACGAGATTGTTACCGATGTGGATCCGCTTTGGGATGACACACTGCCTCTCTACCGGGTCACCCCAGCAACAGAGATAGTGGATGTGCCTAAAGAGTGGTCGAATCAGATTCGCGCGAATTTGATAGACGATGGAAAACTCGACCCCGAGTACGCATCCTATTCGTGGCGAGAGCCTGATCCTGTTACGGATTTGGTCCGAGAGACGTACCTGGACCTCCTTTTGCAAAAGCGTGAAGGCAGCGAGATCGGTGTGTTTAAATGAGCGAACCCCTCTTCACAGAAGAAGAGTGGCAGTCCGCGGACGAGCTCGCGACGAAGAGGCGGGAGCTGCAAGTCGAGTCCGAGAGGGCGCGTGTGCGTAACGTCGCGGATGTACGAGCCAGAGAAAAAGCCCCACACCGATCCGAAGCACTGCAACTCGAGAAACGTACCGGCATTCCGTGGGACGTTGCGGAGCGAAACGTCGAGAAGATCCGCTCTCGAGATGCCTATCAGAAACTGAGCCCGGTGCGCGTAGAGAACAGTCCCGCCTGGGCGGATTTCATGGAGAGCCCCCTGGCTCCGATGGCACTCGCGGAACCGGAGAATACGCGGTTCATCGGTGATGCGATCGAGCTGCGGGCGCTAGGGAACCCCAAACCAGGCATTACCCAGGCCTCCCTAGAGAGCGGTATGCACATGATCCAAGTTGCCAAATTTGGGTTTCGGGATCTCACCAACACCGCGACTTCGGACGACCAGATAAGGTTTCACGGTCTGCGTAAGAATTGGCCCGAGGAGCCTGCGTCTGGGATTTTGGAACACTGGTATGCGGAGGTGGTTAAGCAGGCGCCCGTACAGGCCGACATCGCAACCTGGGCGGCGGCGTCAGGTGTAGCCGGGGGCGTAATGGGTTTGCGTACCGGCAAGCCGAGGGCCGCCCTTGGGACTGCTGGTACTGCGGCGTGGATGGGGACTGGGTTGGCGGCCTTACAGTTGGAGGGCGGCCTTGCGTGGTCGGAAGCCCTTGACATAGCCGAGGAGGTCAAACTAGAAACCGGAGAGGTGATCGATCCCGCGGTGCTCCGTGGCGCTGCCCTTCTGGTGGGTGGGGTCAATGCCGGGATAGAGATGATTGGTATGAAGGTGGTCTGGCGGGTTACGGGCCTCGCCGGGATCCAGCGCCGTATAACGCGCAAGATTCTCGCGGACATCATCAAAACCAAGACCATACGCGAGCACCTCATCCAATTCGGCAAGCGTGCCACCAAGGCGCTGGCGACCGAGGGGCTGCAAGAGGGCGTCCAAGAATCGGTCAACATTGGGGTCATGGAGCGCATGGTGGAATTGTTCGCACCGGGGTACGAAGGGCCCCTGGCCGACTTCTGGAGCGCAGAGAACGTGTCAAGAATTGCGGTGTCTACCCTCACCGGGTCGGCTGTGGGTTTCACTTACGCTGGGGCAGCCCACCCCATCGTTGCTGGTTGGGAAGGGCACACCCGGAAGAACATCGCGCGCCTCAAGGCTGCGAAACTCGACGCCCAGGTCGAGGGTGCCAATTCGCCGCTGGGTACGAAGTTGCGCGAGGCGGATCCCGTGGGGTTCCGTCGCTGGATCCAGGGGATGGTCGAGAATAGCTTCGGAGATCCCAACCTCTACATCGACGCCAGCAGGCTGACCGAGTATTTCCAAGAGAACAACATCGACCCGGAGTCCCTGCGCGATGTGATCCCCGATGTGCTCGACCAACTGCCCGAGGCCCTCGAAGCCGGCGCGGATGTGGTGATCCCGATCTCGGACTACACGACCTACCTGAATACTCACCATGAAGGGCTGAAGCCCCATGTGCGGCACGGTGTCAATGCCCCGAGTCCCGCGGAGGTCGACGAGACTGCGGCCGAGGCCGAGGCTGACCTCGAGGCAGATTTGGAACGCTTGGCGGATCTGCGGGAGGGGGCCGTCGAGCCCACAGTAGGGGAGCGCATCGAGCAGACCATTCTGCAGCGGTTCGTCAGCGAGGGGATCTACAGCCCGCGGGATGCCCGCTGGCAGGCGCTGCTGTATCGGTCGGCCATCGAGACGCGGATCGAGAGGAAACTGCGCGGCGAAAGCATCCGCCTGGGTCGCGATCTGACCCAGGAAGAGGTTGACGTTATCACGGAGGATGTCGCCACCCAGGCCCTGTTCCAGCCCGTGGGGCCCGAAGGCGCTGCGCCTCGCCCGACGCTCGAGCAGGCACTCGAGCGGATCGGCATCGACACGATGCTGAACGAACTCCGGCGGGGAATCCAGCCTGAGTTGGCTGGCATGAAGAAGTACCCGATTCTGGACGTTCTGAAAGCACAGGGTGGCGTGGACCCAGACAGCCCCCTGGCGGGCGATCTGCGGAACATGGGCATTACTGCTCGGTCGGTGCCGGGTTTGTACCGTAAGGGCGGTGCAGGGGCCCTGGACGCATTCGATTTCGTGAACGTGCCGCTTCTTCTGGGGGACCGAGAGGCGGGGCTCGCGGAGTTGGGCTCTCAGCCGACTGGACGGATCGACGACGCCGTGCTGCTTGATGCGATCGACGCGGAGTTCCGGCAAGAGTCTCCCCTGCGAACCGAGGAGGAGATCGAGCGCATTCAGGAGCGGCAGTTCCCGCGTGAGCAGTTGCAGAGAGTCCTCGACCAACTTGACATCGACCTCCAGACGACGACCAACGAGGAGGTGGCAGACCTCCTAGCGGAGCACTACCGGGCCACCACTCTCGAGCAGGCCCAGGTGGACCGTGAAACCGTAGCCCAGCGAAATCTACGGAAGACAAAGGAGTTAGCCGATAGCGTAGAGGGACGATCTACCAGCGAGTCGAACAAGCATGGGCTGATGCCCCACCTGCGTGTGCCGTCCCAGGTGCCGGTGGGCAGAGACAAACCCCTGTTCGCGCAGGTCACTATGAACTCCACGGCCGTGCGACAACTGGCCGCGATAGACGAGGTGCTTGCGCGTCACCCCGAAGCAACCGCGTCCGCCGAGAACTGGTCTGCAATGCTCTCAGACGCGTTGGCGTCGGCGGACGTACCCGCTCCCCCTTACGCTTTCATCGCAAACATCAACGGCACTGGAGCGGTTGATCTGCTCAGTGGCTTGTCGCCTGGGCAGATCGAAGCCGCCAGCCATGGATTCGCCAACGCGCAAGCATTCCGTGATGCGTACATCAGCGGCGAGATCAGCGTGGAAGACACGGGGCGGCTGTTCATGTGGGGCTTCCTCTCGCGTGGCGTTTCCCCGTATGTGCAGGAGTCGCTTTTCATCGATGCGTTTGAAGGTATCGGTCAATGGATCACCGCGGCGGCCGATGGAAGCATCCGTTCCAAGCAAGCCGAGTACAAAAAGTGGGCGCAGACGGTTGCCCAGAAGGGAAGCGGGCGGCCTGGCGTAGGCGCAGCGCACAACCTAAATGCGTTCGGGAAGACGTTTCTATTCAAGATGTCAGAAGACGCGGGTGATGGTTCGGGCCGCTCACGGCTTCAACTCATCCATGACATGATGTCCGACCCGGACAGCACCGGCCCCGAGATACGCCGCAAGTTTCAAGAGGTAGGCCAGGGCATCGGCATTGACAACAAGGTGGTTTCTTTTGCGTTGCTGGTTGCCGGGTTCACCGATGTGATTGTTCTTGACCGCGTGCAAATACGCGAGATGTGGAATGACGGGCGGTTCGGCGACATGAACCTGTACGACGGGTTCAAGGACGAAGGTAAAGTAGTGACCGGCAGCGGCCTGGCAAATCTTCTGAACGGTGCGCGTGGTTTGCTCATCTACGAAGCTCTGGAGCGCGGGCTCGCCGCAAAAGTTGCCGGGATATACTCCGCCCTCGGTCGCCCAGATGACGCATCGCTTGGCCGATACCATTGGGAATCCTGGGATGCCGCCTCCGGCCAAGAGGCAGCGCACGATACGATTGATGCGCTTCTCGCCCAGGCACAGGGGCAGACGAGTCCACTCGAAGGTGTGATGTCGAAGGAGGGCGAGTACGGGGCCTACGCATATGGCGCTCGATATGGGATAGATGGCTCAGGTGTGCCATACTTCCTTTACTCTGTCCCAGGGGTGTCCGATTACACCTTTGCGGTGGATGGTTTCACTGCCTTCCTGGAGGCGGTTAAGAAACCGAAGAACGGTGTAGTACCAACCAAATTCAAAGTAACGGAGAGTGGCAATGCCGCGTGGTTCCTCAGACCGGAAGTCAACATCGAAAGGCTCGCAGAACTCGCAGAAGAGTTCGGAGAACGGTACGAAGCAGACGAAATTCGAGGAGCTGATGCGCGGTCTGGCGTCGATCCGCCGACTACCAATCGACTTGCAGCCGATCAGCCCGATGCCCCCGCAGACCGAGTCGGAGATCCACTAGCCCCCACCACCACCCTGGAGCAGGCCGCCGCCGCCAAAAAGCCTCCGCGTGGGTCGCTCCAGTTTAGTTCCGACCTGAGCCAGATCGTGATGCGGTTCACCGAGGCGCGAAATCTGAGTACCGGCCTCCATGAGATGGGCCACCTCTTCTTCGCGATGATGATGCAGGACGTTCGCCTCGAGGGCACCGATCCGGCCCTGGCGACGGATATGCAGACGACGTTCGACTACTTCGCGCTGGATGAGAACAAGGCCAGGGCCCTCAAGATTGCCAACAAGGCTGCCGAGGATTGGGCCAATGAGAAAGGGGAACCAGTCCCCGAGGTCACGATGGAGCACCTCGAGGCCGCCCTCGCTGCCGGGCTCGAAGTCGATAGCAACGACCTCCCGCTACGGTTTGCCGCTACGGGATTCCACGAGGTCTGGGCCAAGAGTTTCGAGGCGTTCCTGCGTGAGGGGAAGGCGCCATCGGTCGAGCTCCAAAGGGCATTCGATCGGTTCAAGGTCTGGCTGTTCAAGTTGTACCGATCTCTGCGCCAGTTGGATGTCGAACTGAGCCCGGAGATCCGCGACGTATTCGACCGGATGCTGGCGACCGAGGAGCAGATTGCCCAGGTGCGAGCCGCGGAGCGGATGCAGCCCAAGTTCGATGCCGCCGCATTCGAAGCCCTGGGTCTGACCGAGGAAGAGGCCGCCAAGCACCAGGCCGACTTTGAGCAAGAGGCTGCCAAGGCAGACGCCGCGATTCTGGCGAAAGTCCTGGCCGAGAACAAGCGCGAGCTGACGAAAAAGTGGAAGGCGGAATACGAGAGGATCCACGCCCAGGCCGAGGCCGATATCAATTCCCAGCCCGCCTACCGGCTGCGCCACTGGCTCCAGAACGGCACGATGCTGGGCGAAGAGGATGGCACCGAGGAAAAGGACAGGCTCAGGCTCGACAGGGACACACTGGTACAGCTCTACGGGGGGCGGGAAATACTGGAGTTGCGCGACCCCAAGACGGGGCGCCTTCTACTGCCATCTGGTCCCAACGGGGTCTGGCAAAAGAACGGCGTAGACCCCGAGGAACTCGCAGGGAGGTGGGGGTTCTCGAGCGGCGATGCTCTTGTTCGGGCTCTGTTGGATACGATCAACCGCAAGGACGCGATCGATGCCGAAGCCGACCGGCGCATGAGGGAGATCCACGGCGACATCCTGCACGACGGCACGCTGGGCGATCTGGTCTTCGAGGAGTTGGAGGGCGACAAGAGGGGCGCCTTCCTGATGCGCGAGATGCGGCTCCTTTCTAAGGGCCGGCCCGGTCTGCCCGGAACCCCGCAAGCCAACTTGAGGGCGGCTGCCCGAAGGATGGTCGCCGGGAAGACCTACAGGCAACTGCGCCCCGACATACACCGAAGGTCAGAGCGGAGGGCAGCTCGAGAGATGCTCGACGCGATCGCCGCCCAGGACTGGGTGGCTGCCCATAAGGCCGGGACGCAGGAACTGCTCAGCCACTTCCTGGTGATCGAGGCGACGAGGGCAAGGGAGAGGGCCGAGCTCCAGGCCGTCTACAACAAGCGGTTTTCCGACAAGAAGTTACGCAAGCGGATCGGCAATGCCGGCAACATCGTGGTGTCCGAGGTCACTAACGAAGAGATTCCCGAAGGCCAGACCTATCTCGACAGGATCGACGACATTCTGGACCGTTTCGATTTCCGCAATATCACCGCGCCAGCCGCGGCTCGGCGTGTCTCGTTGAGGGCCTTCCTCGATAAGATCAAGAAACAATCGGAGACAGAACCCGTAGCGGTTCCTGCGGTCAGCCCTGAGCTGGTAGCCAAACTCGAGTCCCGAGACTTCCGCAAGCCGTGGAAGGATCTCACTGTCAGCGAGTTGAACGACGTTTCGGAAGCACTCAAGAGCCTCGAGCACACCGCCCTACTCAAGGGGAGGCTGCTCGACGAACAGAAACAAAGAACCTTCGAGGATACGAAGGCTCTTCTCCTTCAGGCGCTCGAGGATCATAAGCGCACGGACAAGCCGCTTTCAAGAGAACCGAGATCGCCCAAAGAAAAGATTTCTTGGTATACCAGCTTCCTGGCGGAACTCAGCAAGGCAACGCGCCAATTTGTGGAATTTGACGGAGAGGAATTGGGACCGTGGTTCGATCATGTCCGTCGCCGGATGGACACACAGGGTGTTTGGGAGCACAAGGAGCTAATGAAGGCCGGCGAAGCTATGGCTCCGCTCTTTGACCGCTTCACAGAGAACTTCATGTCGCGAGTCAAATCGACCCTGAACCTGGCAGAACCCGAGATTTATAGAAAGCGATACGTCAAGGCCCTTGATGGAGAGTATTCAATGGAGGCCCTGCTCCAGATTCTTTTGAACCTGGGCAATGACGGAAACAGGCAAAGGCTACAGTCGGGGTACGGATTCACGCCCGAACAGATCCGGGCGCTAATCTACGACCCGGATGTATTCACAAAAGAAGATTTCCAGTGGGCGCAAAAGGTGTGGGACTTCATTGGCTCGTACTGGGATCTGGAGGTCGCAAAACAAAAGCGTGTTGAGGGTGTGGCGCCGGAGAGGGTAGAGGCGGTCCCCCTCGAGACACCGTTCGGAACCTTACCCGGTGGGTACATCCCCATTTCCTACGATCGGATGCAGCAAGGCCCAACGGGGCTGGGAACCGACATTAAACTAGAAACCTTGCAGCAGCAGCGTTCCGGCGGGTTTGTGTCCGCTGTTACCAGGCACGGCTTTCTCGAGGCCAGGGCGGCCCAGGTCGAGGGGGTTCCGGTACGTCTCGATTTCGGTGTGATATTCGAGCACATTTCTGGCGTGATTCACGATCTAGCGTGGCACGAGTGGCTGCTGGACACGAACAAAATTCTGCGGGATCCAGAGATCGCGCTGGCAATCAAGGCGGGATACGGGCATGAAGTGTTCCGTGTACTCGAAAGAGCGATGGAATCGATCGCGGCGGGCGATGTCGCCGAAGATACCGCGATGAACAGTGTGCTTAACTTTCTTCGTCACAGGGGTTCGGCGTCGATTCTTGCTCATAACCTGAAAACGATCCTTCTACAGTATACGGGGCTTATTCCGGCTATGGAAGCGCACGGGGCACCGTGGATAGCCAGGGGCGCCAAGGCATTCGCGGCCGGGGACCGTACCTGGGAGCAATCCACGAATATCGTGATGAGGAGTAAGCGGAGCACCTCGGACATGAATCGCGAAATGCGAGAGCTGCGGGCGGATTTCCTGAAGACGGGCGTATCCAGGGGCAGGATGTTGAAGTTCGCCTATTACGGAATCATCTTCACACAGTCCCATACCGACAAGATCGTCTGGCTGGGTGTATACGAGAAGGAGATGACCATCGGCAGCGGCGACCATCAGCGGGCTATGGATGCCGCCGATGCGGCTGTGAACGACACACAGGGGAGTGGTCAGATCAAAGACCTGTCCGAGCTCCAGACGAAAAACGCCGCCACGAAGATGCTTACGATGTTTATGTCCTACGCGAATGTGTTGCAGCAACGGGAGGCACTGGCGTACCGAAGACTACGGCGCAGGCGCAGACTGGGTGGAGATGCCAAGCAGATGGCTTGGGATTATGCTCGCTTCGCGGGCAGCACGCAGATGATTTTCTTTGTGTCCGAATTAGTTACGACGATCGCGGTTGATGTGATGCGAAACGACTGGGATGAAGACGAATCGTGGGGAGAGTATTTGGCGAAGAGCTGGCTATTCGGCGGGCTGGCTTCGATGGCAAACGTGGCTCCAGTGCTTAGGGAGGGTACGGGGTTCCTCTCTGGGTTCAATCGATACGAAGGCCCGCCGGGGTTGCGAATTGTCCCCACTATAGGACGCGCGATCACCCAGTTGGGGCAATTACGACACGGATGGGAAGGGGTGGATGCGGCCCTTGGATTTGCGGCCCTGGATATGCTCGGTGCTATGACCGGCTTCCCCTCAAACGCAACGAAGAATCTCATTAAGGGTGTGGATTACATGATCGAAGAAGAAAGCGGAAACGTACTTGTGACTGGTCTGGGACCACCCAGGAACAAGTGATCGTGACCAAGGAGCAGAGACAATGACAATCTCAACCGCATCGGCGCGGATCATCATCGTGATGCTTCTGTTTGTGGCCTGTGCTTCGTCGCCCAAGACGGAGAATCCCACCAACCCCGGTGCTGACGATCCGTTGGTATTAGGGGAAGAGGTGATGCCTCCCTGGGGATGCACATTGTGGAGAATTGTAAAGGGTGACGATGCCGACTGCTGACGACAACTACATCACGGACGCTACCGAGGTCTTTGACAAGATCATGGGCGGGTTCAGCTATGTCACGGATGAGGAGCAGTTCGGCGAGCAGGAGGATTGGAGGCTGCCGGAGGATGTGTCGGGTGTACGAGGTGACTGCGACGACTTCGCGATTGCCTGTCGCACGATGCTGAAAGAGCGTGGTCACGAACCCCGGTTGGTACTTTGCAAGGTGAGGGGTCAGGGTCATCTGATCTGCATTCTCGGTAAGGTTGCTTTAGATAACCGGATGCGAGGGATTGTGAAGATTGAGACGCTTGTTGACCGTCACGCTTACGAGTTGGTGTCGGTGAGTGGCACTCAGCCTGGAGACGACTGGCACGCCATCAAGGGATTAGAGGGTTAAGACAATGACAGTTTCCACCGCATCGGCGCGGATTGTTCACGACGGGAACGGATTGACGGTAGCTTTCGCGACCGACTTCAAGTTCCTCGATAAGACGGATCTGCGGGTCATCCTTCACTTAATAGCTTCGCCGTTTACGGATACGCTCCAGACGCTCACTACGCACTACACGGTGACGGGTGCAGGCGCGACAACGGGCACGGTCACGTTCGTTACGGCTCCCACCTCTGCCTACAAGGTGGTGATCTACAACGACACGCCGATCACGCAGTTGGTGGACTACATCGAGGGCGGGATTTTCCCTGCCGAGACGCACGAAGAGGCGCTAGATCGCATCACCATCCAGCAGTTGAGAACCAGGGATCTGGTGGAGCGGACGCCGAGACTGGCCGATGGGGATATAGACGGGTCTGGTGAGTATGACGCGAACGGCAACAAGATCGTAAACCTTGGAACGCCTACTGCTACGACTGATGCCACGACGAAGACTTACGTTGATGCGTTGGTGAACAATACCGCGCTTGGTCCGGCACCGACTGGGTTGATTGCGACTGGCTCAATCACATCCAGGGATCTCGATGATCGCTGGGGCGAGATCAAAAACGTAAAGGACTTCGGGGCGGTTGGAAATGGCTCGACCGATGACACTACCGCGATACAGGCCGCGATCAATGCGGCTATTGCCGCAGGCGGAGGAACTGTTTTTGTCCCAGGTGAAAACACATACATAGTCAAAAATTTGACCTTGGGGAGCAACATTACTTTCCATAATGAAGGCACTCTGAAACTAGCTAACGGTGCCGGAACCGGAAACGCATCAACCACTATTTTTAATTGGGCAGCGACTAACCCGACCTATGATGCGAACGGGGTGCCTTCTGGTTGGGGTGCGTCGAATGTCACCATTCGAGGTGGAGGGACGTTTGACGGGAACTCCGCTAACGCAGCAGAAAGGTTTGATGGTGACGGTGGTGCAGTGCTTTGGTTTGGGCACCTGTTTCATTTAGGTGGAATTGATGGGCTGCGAATCGAGAACGTCACCTTACTGGACGCATCGGGATTCCTTATCGGCGTAAACCAATGTCACAATATCGTAATCGACGGATGCACGTTGCTGACTGGGGCACATCGCGGGGGGAATTCAGACTTTAATAATGGTCGCAATCAGGACGGCATACATACTCTCAATGCACACAGTCTGGTGATCTCGAACTGCTACATAGAAAGCAGTGACGATTGCATAAATGTCGATGCAACGACCTCAGGTGGTGCAGTACCTAATGCGTCTAGTCGATACATTAACATTATCGGCAACACCTTTGCACAGAACATGGGTTCGGCAAATAGGGATACTACTGCTAACGCGTATCGGGTTACGGCATACAACATAAAGCTCGACCCGCAGGGAACCGCGCCTATCCGACAGGTCACCATTGTCGGCAACGTCATTGACGGTTCAGTTAATGGAGCCAGAGCGATAGCACTTGGTGCGGCACAAGCGACAGGATATATGCTGACCGATGTTATCTGTTCAAACAACGTGATACGCGGGTTCACTGATCTTGGTGACACGGGATATGTGCCCGGCATATTTATACGCGTAATTGATATTGATGGGTTGATCTTTTCAAACAACATTGTCGAGGACTTCGCCCGTAAGGTGCAATTCTATAACGCAAAAAATATTGACATATTAAACAATCGTTTCAGCAAAATGTCTGCGAACGCAACAGGGAATCCGAATAATATTCTTTGGAACTTACGGCGCGATCTAGGCCCGACAGAAGATGTACGATTTGAGGGCAATGTCTTTGACTCACTGTTGGGTGGTATCCTGTATGCCGCAACTACGACGAGTGCCGTTACTCGTTTGTCAGTCAAAAATAACACTATCCGAGATTGTGCAAACGGCAACACTAATAACTCAAACGTGAATTTATATGCTGTAGTTCGTTTAGCTGAGTGCGATGACTTCGAGTTTTCCGGTAATACTGTCTATGGCCACGCAGCAAGCGGGGTTGTAGCTTTATTGTGTGACTCTGGCAGCAAGGTGAGAATTCACGATAACCACATGGTCAACATGGGGAACGGTGACGGCGACTTGAACGCTGAATGTTTCACCGTTAGCGAGGCGGTTGGCACGGCAGTGAACGGAGAGGTGTCCATACAGGGTAATATTATTGATGGTTGTCAGGGTCTTGCAGTGGAACTAACAAACCTTAAAAAGTTCTGGGTCACCAACAATCAAATATTGAACCCTGACCAAAAGAATGACCTTGAAGCAATATATGTATCGTATTCTGGCTCCTCGTCTGATCTAGTAACCACCGGGGTGGAAGGAACAATCGCACACAATACCGGGTACGTCACAGGTGGCATTACTCGTTGTGCCAGAATAAGAACGGAGCAGCTGAATTCTTCGACATGGACAGGCAGTCCGATTAAAGTTTTTGATAATCGTCTTTCTGGAGGCACAACTTCAGAAGTCCTTGTTCAGACGGGAACAAATGGTGATAGCAATTTTCAGCGTGTCATGGAAGAAAATGTACCGATTAAACTTGTGCATAGTTTCGGAAGTACAGACGCTACTCCAAGCGTACTTGGGCGCAATATCTTTAAGACTGCGAACGCTGGAGGCACAACCATCACAGACTTTGATGACGGCATAGCAGGACAAAGCATACTGGTCATCATCAACGACGCGAATACAACGGTGGATTTCACCAGTTCCGGGTTGAAGGGTAACGGCGGCGCTGACTGGAGTCCGACTACCGGCGATCACATGACCTGCGTCTTTGATGGCACGGACTGGTACTGCGACGTAAGCGATAATACGGCATGAGGATTCTTCCATGACAATCACCAGCACGACAAACCGGGTTTCTGTAGGCGGCGACGGGGAGACGACGACGTTCTCGTTTCCGCACCGCTTTCTCCAGCCCTCCGATCTGGTGGTGATATTGCGAACCAACGCCACGAAGGTCGATGTGGTTCAGACCCTGGGCACCCACTACAACGTAACGGGCGAGGGAGATGCTTCGGGCGGATCGGTGATCTTCGACATCATCGAGGACGGCGAGCCGACTGCTGGTGAGACGGTCATCATCTACAACGATCCTGGTATCACCCAGGGCACCGACTACATCGCGGGTGGCACCTTCAGTGCCGAGTCTCACGAACAGGCGCTTGATCTCCTGACCCTCCAGCAGCAGCGCACGCGGAGCATGGTAGAGCGGACGCCCCGATTGGCAGATGGCGACCCCGATGGGTCAAGTGGATACAGTGCTTCGGGTTTCAAGATTACCAACTTGAAGTTGGATCCGACGGCCATAGCAGACGTAACCTCGAAAAACTATGTCGATTCCGAGATTACGACGCGAATCCTTGCCGGTGCTGGAGCCATCACCACATCTGATTCGTATGTCACGGGCACGGGCACGGTCACTTCAAGGAAGGTCGGGGATCGCTGGGCCGAAGTTCGCAACGTCAAGGACTTCGGTGCAACTGGCGATCCGAGCGGAGACGATACCGCTGAAGTCCAGGCAGCCATCAACGATCTGCAAACCGATGGCGGTGGCATTCTCTACTTTCCACGGGGAACTTACATCATCAGTAATGTGACGCTGAGCACTTCCAAGTTTCTGTTTCGTGGGGAAGGTCGTGGCGTAACCATCTTGAAGCATAAGACGGGCTCATCTGAAGCGATGCTTGTGAAGACCGACGCTGCGGTAGGCGTTCTTGAATTTAGTGACATGACAATCGACGGAAACCGCGCGGGCATCACGTCGTGGACGATTGGGCCGATTGATGTAGACGTAAACTACTTTTTCATGCGCGGGTGCGAGATCACTGGGTCTAGAAAGTCCGGTGTACGCCTACGAACGATACGCAGCTATGCGCGGATTACCGAATGCACGTTTACTGATGGGGAGCCGCATGGTGGATCCGATGGCGAAGGCGGTGGGTACGACACGAACTATATTCAAGTGGGTAAAACCGCTGCATCAGATAGTGTTCTGGAAGTAGACCACTGCCGATTCGAGGGGCCAGGACACGCAGAGGCGGGCAGAAGCGTTTCTGGGGTTATCGTGAGTCCTGACAACGACGCCACTTATCAACAGCGGTGCCTCATTCACCACAACTATTTTTCAAAGTGCGGATACGACCATTCTGGCAATATCAGTAGCCCGATTCACGGGTACAGGTATTGCGACAATTCCGAAAT
>Ga0310345_10003729_pt1 | contig 14308 bp, 12 predicted proteins | sample HC15DNA20500_MG_FD_204667 | JGI IMG/M metagenome (GOLD analysis project Ga0310345, IMG submission 204667) | Marine microbial communities from station ALOHA, North Pacific Subtropical Gyre - HC15-DNA-20-500_MG | ecosystem: Environmental > Aquatic > Marine > Oceanic | place: Pacific Ocean: North... | reverse complement strand
TTTCCGCAGCCCGAGGGCCAACTCGTGGGTCTTATCGCGGTCGCCAAAAAGGCCGGCGTCAAGACGATCGCCGTGGCGACAGAGGACACCACCTATACCAAGGAACTGGCGGAAATCTTCGTGAAAATGGCGAAGCAGCAAGGGTATGATGTTGTGTTCTACGAAGAGTACGGCAAAAAACCCACCGACCTCTCGCCTTTAGTCCTAAAGATGAAAGCGAAAAAGCCAGACATGATTTTCGGTGCCACCTATCTGCCGGAATCAGTTTTGCTCATGCGTCATGCTAAGGAATTGAACTTCAATCCGAAATTGTACGCGTTCACGGTAGGCCCGGCGCTTGACGACTTCGTGACCAGCCTCGGCACCGACGCTGAACTCGTGACCGGAACCAGCCTTTGGGAATCCACGTCGTTGAATCCGGGATCACCGGAGTTCGTAAAAAGTTACAAAAAGAAGTACGACGCCACGCCCCCCTATCAAACCGCGGCTGCGTACGCGGGCATGCAAATCCTGGAAGCGGCGGTCAAGAAGGTCGGTTCCCTAGATCGCGAGAAGATCCGCGACGCGCTGCAGGGGCTTGAGATGATGACCATCTTCGGAGGTTACAAGGTCAACGAAAAAGGCGCCCAGATTGGCAGGCACGCTTACGTCTTCCAAATTCAGGGCGGCAAACGAAAGGTAATCTGGCCCGAAAACGTCAAGGAGGCCGATCTGAACACTCCGACGCCGAAGTGGGGCGACCGATGACGGTGCCCGTCGTGCGCGCCTGTCGTAGCGGCTGAGCTCGCACTCCTCGTCGTCCTGGTCTTTTTTGAGGGTGGTTCCCCACCCCTCCCCTTCCCGCTAAATCGGCAAGGGGAGGGGTGGACGCCCGAGGTCTTTAACAACATCGCCCTGGACTTCTAGAGTTTGAACTAGACCGCGGCGGCTGGCGAGGTCGACGGGTTCGGCGGTATCAAGGGGTGTCGGGGAATCATGCTCGAAGGCATACCGGTTATCTGGCTTCAGGTCCTCGTGAGCGGCCTACTCGTGGGCGTTGTTTACGCGCTCTCGGCGTGCGGACTCAACCTCATCGTCGGCGTCATGGGGATCGTCAACATGGCCCACGGCGAGCAGTTGATGATCGGGGCTTACATCACCCTGGGCGTGTACCTGTGGCTTGGAACTCAAAACCCGCTGATTCTCCTGGTGGCGATCCCCGTTACCTTCGTCTTAGGCATGATGATTCAGAAATATCTGCTCGAACCGATGATGGAATCGCTCGAGGTCGGTACTCTTCTCCTCACTTTTGGCCTGTCCGTTTTTCTGTCGACAGGGGGCTTGTTCGTCCTATCGGCAAATTTTCGCTTTGTGCCCTTGTTCTCTGGTTCGTTGGTGTGGGGCGAACTCGCGTTTCCCATCGCCCGCCTGGTTACCGCCGGCTTCGCAGTTGTCCTCACCGGAGCCATCTACCTCTTTCTGCGGAAACACCGGATCGGCGGGGCTATCCGAGCCACTTCGCAAAACGCCGAGGCGGCCAGCGCATGCGGAATCGACGTACGCAAGATTCGAATCCTCGCCTTCGGTCTGGGCTCAGCCATGGCTGGCGCCGCCGGGGCCCTGGTCAGTACCAGCTACGCTTTTAATCCCGACATCGGCATGACCTTCATTCTGAAGACGTTCGCCGCCATCGTGCTGGGCGGCATGGGCAGTTTCGTCGGCGGCTTGATCGGGGCGTTGATCCTCGGCGTCGGCGAGGCCATGGCCGCGTATATCACCACGGCTCAAATCGCCGAGATGTTTGCTTACGTCATCCTGGTCGCCGTTCTGCTCTTCCGTCCTAATGGAATCATGGGGATCAAGAAGACATGAAGGTGCGAATCTTTCAAGCCACCCTGGCGGCCACCCTGATCTTCTTCGCGCTTCTGCCGACCTTCGCCGATCGGTACTTCATAAACTATTTCCTGCTGTTGTTCATGTATTTGACGCTCGCGGGCAGTTGGAACATCATCACCGGTTACGTGGGCTACCTTGCCTTGGGCCATGCGTCGTTCTTCGGTGTCGGCGCCTATGTCTCAGCGTTGCTCATCATCGAGTTCGGGGTGTTCTGGCCCATCGCTGCCCTTGCCGGCGGCGTCGGTGCCGCCATCTGCGCAGCAATCATGGGAGGCATCTGCCTGCGCCTGCGTCACATCTTTTTCGCCATCGCAACGCTCGCCTTCAGCGAGGCGATCCGGGTCATCGTCCTGTCGTGGGACGACGTGACGTACGGTGGTTTTGGGGTCTCGATCCCCCTCTATCCTTATCTCGCGCCGTTTTACTACTTCATGGGTGGGTGCGCCGTGGCAACGGTGTTGATGACCTTCTTCCTGGCGCGGTCCAATTTCGGCCTACGCCTGTTGGCGATCCGCGAGGACGAGGACGCAGCGGAATCGGTAGGTGTGGATACGACGCGATGCAAGATAATCGCCTTTGTCATGAGCGCCGTGCTTTGCGGCGTCGCCGGCGGCGTTTACGCTCCCTACATCACCTACATCGAGCCGGTTTCCACGTTCTCGGTGTTGATCACGACCCAGCTCATCGTCATGGCCGTGTTCGGCGGCACGGGCACTATTTGGGGACCGGTGATCGGCGTCATTCTGCTGTCCACCATGCAAGAGATCTTCTGGGCCCAATTTCCCTACCTCCATCGCGTGCTGTTCGGTGCACTGATCGTCGGGACAATCCTGTGGATGCCGCACGGCCTCATCGATGTTCTCAAGACCCGCGGCCTCTTGCCACGTTCGCGCAATTTATGACTGACGCCGCCACAACAACCGACCACAGCGTTGATGATGGCAGCGAGCCCATCCTACGGGTCGAGAACATCTCGAAGCTGTTCGGCGGCGTTCACGCCGTCGAGCGCTGTAGCATGAAGGTCGGGCGCGGCAGCATCACCGGTCTCATCGGCCCCAACGGATCCGGCAAGACGACCCTGTTCAACGTGCTCACCGGCATGACGCAGTCGGACGACGGTGGGGCCTATTTCCTGAACCGCAAAATCAACGGCCTCAAGCCCCACGCTATTTTTAACCTTGGAATGTCGCGCACGTTCCAGATCACGCGCGTGTTCAAGAAGATGACGGTCATGGAAAACCTCCGAGTGGCGGCGGCGCACGGCGCGGGCGGCGAGGACATCTTGGAGCGCGCAGAGGAGCTGCTCAGGCTGTTCAATCTTTGGGATCTACACGACCGCTACGCCGAGGACTTGTCCTATGGTCAGCAGAAGCTGCTTGAATTCGCGCGGGCCCTAATGCCGGACCCCGTCATGGTCATGTTGGACGAGCCGTTCGCCGGAGTGAACCGAGTCATGGCAGGCAAGCTCGTCGAACTGATCCAGCGGTTTCAGTCGCAAGGCACTACGTTTTTTCTCATTGATCATGAGATGAAGATCGTGATGGATGTCTGCGAATGGATTTATGTGATGGATTTCGGCGAAGTTATCGCCAAGGGACGGCCGCAGCTGATCCGCGAAAACCCCAAGGTTCTGGAGGCATATTTTGGGCGCTGAGCCGCTCCTGGAAATCCTGAGCATCGACTCGGGATACGGCAAAATCCAGATCTTGTTCGACGTCTCGCTACGCGTCAAACGAGGAGAAATCGTCACCATCGTCGGTCCCAACGGCGCCGGTAAATCGACGGCGCTCAAGACCGTCTTGGGCTACCTCAAGCCCACCAAGGGCCACATCATCTTCGACGACAACGATATCACTGGCAAGGCGGTGCACGAAATCGTCATTGGCGGCATCGGCTATGTGCCGCAAGGGCGCATCACGTTCCACGAGATGACCGTTCTCGAGAACCTCGAAATGGGTGCATTTTTCCTGCGCGACAAGAAGCTGTTCAAGGAGGCTCTCGAAATGGTCTACGCGTTGTTTCCCCGCTTGGCCGAGCGCAAGAAGCAGCTGGCGGGGACCATGAGCGGCGGCGAGCAGCAAATGGTGGCCATCGGCCGCGCCATGATGAGCCATCCGAAGTGCGTGATACTCGATGAGCCGTCCCTCGGCCTGTCGCCGAAGTTCGTCGACCTAATTTTTGCCAAGCTGCAGGAGATGAGGAATTTTGGTCTTTCCCTTCTAATGGTCGAGCAGAATGCAGCGCGGGCGCTGGAAGTCTCGGACCGAGGTTACGTCATGGACCTAGGACGCAATTATGCGGATGGAACGGGCCAAACATTGCTTAAGAACGGAGAAATCCAGCGGTTATTCATCGGGGGTTAGCGGTGGAGGTGCGCCTGGGATTGAACAACCGATGGGCGTTCGTGATCGGTTCCGGCGCGATTCGGCGGCGGGTTCTGGTGGCGCTTTGGGCTCAGGCCCGACGGTAAGAAGGAGATCATCGATTGCCGCCTAGCGGTGGCCGAGAGCACTGGTGCGTGGGAGCCGTTCCTGAGCGGTCTCTTCCGTCGTGGGCTCGATGGCCGACGGCTCGAGATGATCGGCGTCGACGGTGGCGCGGGCCTCTGGGCCACTTGCCCGTGATCTATCCCGGCATCACCGTCCACCGCTGCTGGACCCACAAGGCTGACCACGCCAAGGTCAAGGCAGGCCTCCACGCCGTGATGAACGCCGCCAACCTGTGCGCCGCCGCCCGCCGCTTCGCCGACCACTGAGAGGACGTCTACTCCAAGGCCGTCGCCTGTATGAGCGATGACCTCGACGAGCTGCTTGCCTGCTTCCGCTATGAGACCATCGAGGAACGAAACGCCGTGCGCACCACAAATGCCATCAAACGCCGCTTCCCAGAGGCCTGGCGCCGAACCCGCCCCATGAGCGTCTTCTAGGACCGCACATCCGTGGAGCGCATCCTGTTCGCCGTCTTCACACACAGAAAACTCAACCCAGGGAGTGCCTACCCTCTTCTCCCTGACACAAACGAATTGACGTTGCCGCAGTTGTGATTAACAGTGGCCTGCAGGTTGACTTCCTTACCGCGGGCCAGGGGATAGAGGCCGGTTTTCTGGCTCTATCGAGAGACATAGGCGTGAGCGATACGGACGGTTGGGCAAAACGCGTCGTTCCGCGCGAAAGAGGATGATCCGACAGGGTCGCTCGTGCTTCGCGGAACACGGCACCTGAGAGGGATTTGAATGCACGGAGAAGAGCCCTTTGACATCGTGACCTTCGAGTTGATCAAAAGCGGTCTTTCGGAGATCGCCGAGGAAATGATGACGACGCTCTACCGGACCGGCCGCTCGGTCAACACGACGCAAGCGCTCGATTGCTCTGCCGGCCTCGCTGATGCCGAGGGGCAACTCCTGGTCCAGGCGCTCGCCCTGCCGGGACACCTAGGCACAATTCCCGGCGTCATGCAGGTGATGTTCCTCAACTTCGGGAACGACATGCATGCCGGAGACGTCTATGTCTCCAACGACCCCTACAGCGTCGGCCTGCACCTTCCCGATGTGGTCGTGGTCAGACCCCTCTTTGTCGAGTCCGAACTCGTCGGCTTCGCGCTCTGCGTCGTCCACCACGTGGATATCGGCGGGCTTGCTGCTGGCGGAATGCCGACCTACGCGACCGAGGTCTATCATGAGGGTCTAAGGATTCCACCTCTAAAACTCTATGATCGGGGCCGTCTGAACACGACGTTGATCAAGATGGTCAGCAAGAACGTGCGGGTGCCAGACAAGGTGATCGGTGATCTTAAGGGACAAACCGCGGCATGCTTCGTCGGTCAAAGGCGCATGGAGCACCTCGTGGCTACCTACGGTCTGTCCCCCGTTCGGCGCTACGGGACGGAGCTCTTGGAATACACCGAGCGCAAGACGCGCTCGGAAATCCGATCCTGGAAGGACGGAACCTACGAATTCACGGACCACGTGGATGATGACGGTATGGGCACTGCCCCCATCATAATCCGCGTCGCCCTGACGGTGAAGGAGGATGCGCTCGCCCTCGACTTCACAGGCACTCATGCCCAGGTCAAGGGCCCGATCAACTGTCCCCTGCACTCGACGCGCGCTGGCTGCTACACTGCCATCCGCTGCGTGATGAGCGCCGGGCTGCCCACCAATTCGGGGTTCTTTCGTCCCATCGACATCACCGCGCCGGCAGGAACATTGGTCAACCCGGTGGAGCCGGCAGCCACCTGCAATCGCGCGCTGGTGCTGGCACGCGTAGCGGATACCGTTTTCGGCGCGCTGGCCCAGGTCGTTCCCGAGCGGACGCCGGCGTGCTCTGAATCCATGGTCTCGCCAATGACGTGGGGCGTACGCGATCCCGACGGCACCGCCAAGGTATGGGTGGACAACCACATGTGCGGCCGCGGCGGAACGCCGCGGATGGATGCACAGGAAGGGGTGGCGGCCTGGGTCTACAACGCCAACAACACCTCCGTGGAAGTGACGGAAGCGAACTTTCCAATCAGGGTCACGAAGTTTGGCTTCCTCCCCTCGTCGGGTGGACCGGGCAAATACCGGGGCGGCCTGAGCACGTACCGCGAGTTCGATGTGCTCGCACCTGAGGTCTCTCTCACCTTCCGTTCCGATCGTCGCCAGTTCCAACCCTGGGGACTCATGGGCGGCAAACCCGGACGCAATTCGGACGTTTATTTGATTCGGGACGGCAAGACAGAACCTCTTCCCGCGAAGTTCACCATGACCCTCAATCAAGGTGAACGGCTGCATTCCATCATGCAGTCCGGAGGCGGCTACGGGGATCCCCTGGAGCGCGACCCCGACCTGGTGCTCAAGGATTACCTGGACGAGAAAATCGACGTCGATCACGCCAGGACTGATTACGGCGTCGTCCTCGACGAGGAGACGGAATCGGTGAACGCCGTGGAGACCGAGCGGTTGCGCCGTCACCGTCGCGTCGACGGTTCTCGGAGCGCGGGGTCGGATGCGGCCGGCGCCGCGCCGCCGTCGCAGGAATGAGTGGAGGAACACCCGACGTGAAGCGCTCACAGGCCTACCTGGGAATCGACACTGGCGGCACGTTCACCGACCTTGTGTTGCTGACGCGAGACGGAACCATCGTCGTCAAGAAGGTCGACAATTTGTCGAGCACATACGAAAGAAATATCCTGCGCGGCACGCTGGACATCCTGGGCGACGCTGGGATGTCGGCCGGGAACGTCGCGCAGGTGGTCCACTGCACGACGCTGCTCGGAAACGCGGTGGTGCAGCGGCAAGGTCCGAAGACAGGACTGCTGACCACTAAGGGATTCCGAGACGTGCTTGAACTCCGGCGACAAAGGAACCCCGTGCTCTACGACGTCTTCTGGGAGAAGCCGGCACCACTGGTGCCCCGACGTTTGTGCCGCGAGGTGACGGAGAGGATCGGCGCCGACGGTTCGATCGTCGCCCCCCTCGATCTTACGGAGGCGCGACAGGAGCTCACAAAGCTGGTCCGGGGCGGCGTGAGCACAATCGCGGTCTGCTTCATCAACGCCTGTGTCAATCCGGTCCACGAACGCACGATCGCGACTCTGGTGGCCCAGGAATTCCCGTCGCTCGCCGTCAGCATCTCGAGCGAGGTCTCGCCGGAATGGAGCGAGTACGAACGCACCAGCACCACGGTCACCAACGCGTTCGTGAAGCCGATCCTGCGCGACTACCTGCAATCTCTCAGGCGCGATTTTCGGGAGCACGGGATCACGTGTCCCCTCGACGTCATGCAGTCCGCGGGCGGCATCATGTCTGCCGAATCCGCCATCGAGAGGGCGGTACTGTGCCTCGACTCCGGGCCTGCCGCGTCGGCCATGGCGACCTGCACGCTTGGCCGCCACCTCGGCATCAGGGATGCGGTGACCCTCGAGATGGGCGGCACGACCGCGAAGTCCACCTTGATCGAGGGCGGCGTCGCCCACCGGGTGATGGAGACAGAGATCGGGACGCCGGTCTCGGTAGGCGGGCAATCGCTCAAGGGTGCTGGCTACGCGCTCCGCATCCCCGTAATCGACGCGGCCGAGGTAGGTGCGGGGGGCGGCAGCATCGCTCAGGTGGACGCAGAGGGCTCGCTTAGTGTCGGGCCGGAGGGGGCGGGGGCCGTCCCCGGGCCGGCATGCTACGACCGTGGCGGCACGCGGGCGACCATCACCGACGCCAACGTAGTCCTCGGCTACCTGCGGGAAAGCCACCCGCTGGGTGGCGAGATTCGGGTCGATGGATCGAAGGCCGAAGCGATGATCGCCAAACAGGTGGCACGCCCGCTCGGACTTTCCGTGCGCGAGGCGGCCCATGCCGTACGCACTCTAGCCAATGCGACCATGGCGCGGGCCATCCGTGCGGTGTCCACAGAGCGAGGCCGGGATGTTCGCAAGTTCGTCCTCTTTGCGGCAGGGGGTGGTGGTCCCGGCCATGCTGCCGAGGTGGCACGCTTGCTCGGCATTCGCACCGTCGTCGTGCCGCCCGTGCCGGGCCTTTTCAGCGCGCTTGGTATGTTGTGGTCGCCGCAGGAATACCACTTCTCCCGGGCGGTAAACGTGCCGCTCGAGGAGCCGCGGGCAGGCGAACTTCTCGGGTCGCTTTACCGTGAGTTGGAGGACAAGGCGGCAGGCGACGCTTCGCCCGGGTCTTCGTTTGTGAAAAGCCTCCGGTTCAAGCGCTACGCCGATCTTCACTACGTGGGACAATTCCACGAGATCACGATTCCCGTTCGCGGGGTGCTGACTTCCGCCGAGGCCATGCCCAAGCTGCGGCGCTTATTCGAGCGAGAGCACCGTAAGATGTATGGTTATCGCTCCTCCGAAGAGGCCGTGGATGTCACGAGTGTCAGGGCGGTGGCGTCCCAGCGCTCGGCGTCACAGGCTCTGCGGGCGGCGCCCGATGCCCTCGAACACCTGATGGAGCGCCTGTACCGTCCGCGCGGAGGATCGGAAACGTGGCCCATCCGGTTCGCTCCACCGTTCGGAGAGCTTGATGTTCCGGTGCTCTCGCGCGGCGACCTCGGGGATACTCCCACGGCCGGGCCCGTTATCTTGCCCGAATACGACACCACCGTCGTCGTGCCGCCCGATTTCCGGGCAACCAAGGCTCAGAACGGTAGCGTGATCTTGAAAATGATGTGATAATACGGTCGGCAAGCGGGAAGTTCAGGCCATGCGGCGCATCGAGAACAAGTTCGTATACGACACCCTGGATGAAATCGTCGCACCCGAGAGGACAGCCCTCATCGTGGTCGACATGCAGAATGAGTTCTGTTCGCCGGACGGCATTCCAGGAAAGAACGGGACAAACGTGAAGCCAGTCAAGGCCATCGTCCCGACCCTGCAGCGCCTGCTTCAGACGGCGCGGTCGACCAGCGTTCGAGTCGTATATTTGCGGCACACGCACGAGCCGGACCTATCCAACCTCTCGCCGGCTCGGCTCTCCTTTTACGCCATGCTTTATGGTGGATCGATCACCCCCTATCATGCCATCCGCGGAACCTGGGGGCATAAAATCGTCCCCGAGCTCACGCCTGAAGAGGGCGAGATCGTCATCAACAAGGACCGCTCCAGCGGCTTCTTCGCTACCAACCTCAATCTCCTCCTGCGCTCGAACGGAATCGAGAGTGTCGTCCTCTCCGGCATGGCCACCCACGCGTGCGTCGAATCGACAGCGCGCGACGCGGGCTTTTTCGACTATTACGTCGTGGTGGTGAAGGACGGCGTCGCGGACTACTCTAGGAAACTCCATCAGGCTTCGCTGCTCACCATGAGCAACCGCTGCAACATGGCGACCTCGGAGAATATCGTTGCGGCGTGGAAGCGGGCGGCTTCTCGGCGCGCGCGCCAATCACGGCGAAACCGCGTCACCGTGGGGTCGCGATCCAAGGGCGGTGCCCGGGGCCGGCGGGCTGCATCCACCGCCGAATGAGGCCAATTCGCTCCATGCCAACTTTCGTCGCGGCGACGTCGCGGCTGAGTCGGAATAGGAAGGCTGTCCATGACTCACGCGAGCCTTCGCGGCAAGGTGCAGACTGTGCGTGGCCCGATCGAGCCCGACACGCTCGGTCCGACGCTCATGCACGAGCACCTGCTGTGCGATCTCGTGCCACCGCGCTACAACACCGACGACGGTCTAGAGTCGGAGATCACCCTGGAGACATCGTTCGAGATCAATTACGGGCGCGTGCCGCACATGGGAAAGTTCCGTCTCGATCACCTAGACTGCGCCATTGCCGAGCTGCTTGACATGCGGAAGGTCGGCGGTCGGGCGATTGTCGAGCTCACCTGTGGCGGCCTGAAGCCGGACCCCGAGGGTCTCTGCCGCATCGCTGAAGACGCCGACGTTCACATTGTCATGGGCTGCGGCCACTACGTGGAGGAGTACCAGGACCCCCGCAACTTCGACCGCACGGTCGACGACTTCGCTGCCGAGATGGTGGCGCAGATCTTTGAGGGCGCCTGGGGTACCCCGGTGCGGGCCGGCATCATCGGCGAGATCGGTTGCCAGGCTCCGTGGACCGCACTCGAAAAACGGGTTATGCGGGGCGCCGTCCTGGCGCAGGGCGAAACGGGGGCGGCGCTGAACGTACACCCCGGACGACACCCGAACCAGCCGCACGAGGTCGTGGCGTTAGTACGCGAGGCCGGAGGCGACGTAGAACGGACCATCATCAGCCACATCGACCGCACCATCTTCGACGAGGAGCGACTGCTGCGCCTGGCCGACTCCGGCTGTGTCATCGAGTACGACTTCTTCGGCTGGGAAAGCACTTACTACCCGCTGGCACGCGTGGATCTCCCCAATGACGGTATGCGGATCGCGCTCATCCGCACCTTGATCGACCACGGCCATCTGTCGCGGATCGTCATCTCCCATGATATCTGTACTAAAACACGACTGAGACGCTTCGGCGGCCACGGCTACAGGCACATCTTCGCTAACGTCGTTCCGCTAATGCAAAACCGCGGCTTCACAGATAACGAAATCCACGCCCTGCTCGTCGATAATCCGCAGCGGTTGCTAACCATCGAATGAGCAGACCCGGATCGTTGAGGCGATCTCCGGGGCTCGCGACCAGAAGAGAGGAAGCCCGCTCGCAGAAGCTTTGTGACCCCCCAGTTGCCTCTCTCACTCGAGGAGATCACCTGATGAACTATCCAAGGGACCTGGTTGGGTACGGTCGCACGCCGCCCGATCCGAAATGGCCGGGCGGCGCGCGCATCGCCGTGCAGTTCGTGATGAACTACGAGGAAGGGTCGGAGTACTCGATCCCCGACGGAGACGGGTTTTCGGAGGGTCAGCTCGGTGAAGCCGTCAGCACGGTACCGCAGGGTCAACGCGACCTGGCGATGGAGTCCGTTTACGAATTCGGGAGTCGCGTCGGTTTCTGGAGGCTCTACCGCCTGTTCGCGGAGCGCGATCTCCCAGCCACCGTTTTCGGCTGTGCCCTCGCGCTCGAACGCAATCCGGAGGCAGCGGCGGCAATGGTGGAGGCGCGCTATGACATCTGCTGTCACGGCTGGCGGTGGTGGAAGCACTGGCTGCTCAGCGAGGAAGAGGAACGCGCGTCCATTTGCACCGCCGTCGCCTCGATCGAGAAGACGACGGGGCGCCGGCCCTTGGGCTGGTACTGTCGCTATGGACCGAGCGTGAACACGCGGCGACTGATCGTGGAAGAAGGCGGATTCCTGTACGATTGCGACGCTTACAACGACGAGCTTCCGTATTGGGTTACGGTCGACGGCAAGCCGCACCTGGTCATTCCCTACACCAACGAGGTAAACGATTCGAAGTTCACCAATCCGGCTGGGTTCAGCAGCGGTGAGGACTTCCTCACCTACTTGCGGGACACGTTCGATATGCTTTACCGCGAAGGCGAAACCCAGCCGAAGATGATGTCCATAGGCCTGCACATGCGCATCGCCGGCCGCCCTGGCCGCGCAGCCTCACTGGCCCGCTTCCTCGATTACGTGCAGGGGCACGACAAGGTCTGGATCTGCCGGCGGGAGGACATCGCCCGCCATTGGCTGGCGCATCACCCCTTCACCACATGAGAGAGGTTACCATGCGGTCCATCGTTCGCAACGGACGGGTTCTCGACGCCATGTCGTTGACCCTCATCGACGCTGACGTGTTGATCGAGGACGACACCATCGCTGCCGTCGGCCCCCGTCTGGAAGTGCCACCCGACGCCGAATTGATCGACGCCAACGCTCAGATCGTCATCCCCGGCCTTGTCAACTGCCACACCCACGCGCACAACAACTTACTGCGCGGCGTGGCCGACAACTGGACCCTGGAGGACGCACGTAATTTCGGGCCGGCGGTGTTCGCCTTGGGCACACCGGAGGAGCACTACGTTTCGGCGGCAATCGGCGCGGTCGAGATGCTGAAGACCGGATGCACGGCGGCCTACGACATGTTCACCGCGATGCCGATGCTGAGCAACGAGGGCGTGGAGGCGGTAATCCGGGCCTACGAGGACGTGGGAATGCGCGCCGTGCTGGCACCTCAGGGTGGCGATCTCGTTTTTTATAGGGCGGTGCCGGGGCTGCTCGATCTCTTGCCGGACGATCTTAGAAAAACCGTGGACAGTCTGAGGCCCGCGCCGACCCAAGGCATGCTCGAAGTTTTCGGGAACGCGATACGGCGCTGGAACGGCACCGCCGGTGGCCGCATTCATATGGCCGCTGCGCCCGTGGTTCCTGGGGAGTGCTCCGATGCCTTTCTCGACGGCTGCGTCGGCTTCGCCCGCGAATTCGGCGTCGGTGTGCAGACCCATTTGGCAGAGACCAAGATGCAGGCCATGTATGGGATCGAACGCTGGGGCCGGCCGCTGGTGCGGCACCTCGCCGACATCGGCATGGTAGGCCCCCGCTTCGTCGGCGGACACGGGGTCTGGTTGACGGACGACGAGATGGCCATCCTCGGTGATTCCGGATCCTCCGTCGTCCACAACCCGGCTAGCAACCTCAAGCTTGGAAGCGGGATCGCGCCCGTGCGCGAACTTCTGGATCATGGCGTTACCGTGGGGCTGGGTGCTGACGGCTCCATGAGTTCGGACAACCAGAATATGTTCGAGGCCATGCGTTTCGCTGCTTTGGTCAACAAGGTGCGCTTCGCGCATAATCCCGATCGCTGGATCGGAGCCCGCAGCGTGTGGCGGATGGCAACCACGGCGGCGGCGCGGGTTCTCGGACTGGGCGACCAGATCGGTGCTATCAAGCCGGGATACAAGGCTGACCTCGTCCTGTTGCGGGCCGATTCTACTTTCCTGTGTCCGCTCAACGACATCGTCAACGCCCTGGTCTACTCGGAAACCGGGGCCGACGTGGACACGGTGCTGGTCGGTGGACGCCGGGTGGTCGCGGGCGGGCGGGTCCTGGGTGTCGACGAGAAGGATTTGTGCCGTCGCGCCCAAGTGGCCGCGGAGCGTGTCCGTGGCTGCAACGCCGAGGCGTTCGCCCTCAGCGAGCGCCTGCTGCCGTTCGTCAGAGCAGCCTGCCGTACCTGCGCTGCGGCGCCATTTCCGATCAACCGCTACGCGACGCCGACCTCCGACGGGCCGTAAGCACACGCGCCCTACGCCGGACGCGGGGAAGACGATGGACAAGGAACCGACCCGCAGGTTGTTCGTCGCCATCCGGGCCGGCGCAGTCCGTCCGATCGAAGCAGGCGTCAACCGGGTCACGAGTGGTTGAAGTCAACTGCCTCTCCCGCCACGGGATCCGGGTTGTCGCGCTGATCAATACTCGTCGAACATCCGCTGGATTTCCTGCGGGTCCCCGGTGACGGTGAGGCCGAGCATGAGCAGGATGCGGGCCTTCTGCGGAGACAGGTTGTCGGCGGCTACGATGCCGTGCCGACGCAAGCTCTCTTGGGACAGGACGCGCCCGCCCAACGCGCGACTGCTCACGACGATCAGGACCCCTCTGCGTCGGGCAGCGGCAACGGCGTCGCGTTCACCGCCGGCCAATACACCGGGCGGAAGCGACGCGCAGACAATGCCGCGGGCACCGGAATCCACCAGCGCCTCGACAGCGGTGCCGTCGCTCCCGGCGTAGGAGTAAGTGATGTCGACTCGAGGAAGCTCCCGCACACCCCGTACGTCGAATTCCGCGTCCGGCGCGTGCCGACGCGTGGGCGCCCGGTAGAATACGATTGTGCCGTCGGCGTCAGCGTAACCGAGTATCCCGAGTTCGGGAGAGCGGAACGCCTCGAGCCGGTAGTTGGAGCACTTCGTCACCTCGCGCGCCCCTTGGATCTCGCCGTTCATGAGCACGAGGACCCCGAGGCCCCTGGCGTTCGGCGACGCCGCAGCGCGTACCGCGTTGACCAGGTTGAGCGGGGCATCGGTGCTCAACGTTCCGAGGGGCCGTTGCGATCCGACCACTACCACGGGAACGTCAGTCTTCA
>Ga0310345_10003728_pt1 | contig 14313 bp, 11 predicted proteins | sample HC15DNA20500_MG_FD_204667 | JGI IMG/M metagenome (GOLD analysis project Ga0310345, IMG submission 204667) | Marine microbial communities from station ALOHA, North Pacific Subtropical Gyre - HC15-DNA-20-500_MG | ecosystem: Environmental > Aquatic > Marine > Oceanic | place: Pacific Ocean: North... | reverse complement strand
TTCGTCGATTACCGAGGAGACCTCGGCCGTGTCGGTGTCGATGACGGTGGACTGACCGGTAACAGTGACCTGCTCGGCAATCTCACCCGGTGTCAAGACGAAATCAATACGGGCTACCTGGGTCTGCGCCAGAATGACGCCCAGGGAGACCTGGGTCTTGAAGCCCGGAAGCTCCGCCCTAAGGTCGTAGGTACCCGCAGTGATCTTGTCAAGGATGTAATCCCCGCGATCGTTGCTGATCGCCAGATTGGGGACGTTGGTGGCCGTGTTGGTCGCCGTGACCTCCACGCCCGGGACGACCGCATCGGTCTGGTCCTTGACCGTTCCGACGATACGCCCTGAAGCGGCAGCCTGTCCGTACGCTAGTGGCGGGGTCAAAAGAGTTACGGCTAATACCGCTACCCCCCCTACTAGCCATGCGTACTTGAATTTGCTGTTACTCATTACACCCTTGCCTCCTGTTGTTGTTATTGCTACCAACCTGGTGTACTAAAACACTATTCTTAGGTATTCTTCTCTTAGGTATTCTTCGGTATTCCAAACTTAGATAAGCTTTGTACACAACCATACCCAAATCGTCAAGGAAAAAGTTCATCAGGCGAACCTTCCCACACTGAGTAGGGGCAGTAGCACCCCCTGCCTTCGCCGGCAGTCGTTTGCTCGCTAAGGGTAAAGCAAAGTCTGTGCCAACTTTGTGGACAAGGTTGATAAACGACAGTCCTGGTGTGAATTAGAGTTTTTGGGGTTGCCAAATAGATTACAAACTGTTCAAAAAAATGGATTTTTTGAGGTTATGAGTCCAGAAAATTGGATCACTGGAAGAGGCCGCTACTGTTAGGAATCTGACAATGAAAACTGGTGGCCCAGGAGGCAGGATCTCAGGGCGTCGCCCCCTCGACCCCTTCCTGCTCTCGATACGGCCTTCCCTTCCTGAAAAGCTCTAGCCTGGCCTGGATGCCGAGTGCCAGAGTCTGCCCCCGGCGGTCGGTCGAAGCCAGCTCGAGTGCGGCCTGCGCTACCCGCTGGGCCTCGTCAAACCTGCCCGCAGATGCATAGGCCGCCGCCAGTGTGTCCAGGATCAGGGGACTCCGGTGCTGCGTCAGCTCCGATGCCCTCTGCGCCAGTTGGATCGCTTCGCCTTCCTGCCGTACGCTGACATCGGGATGTGTTGCCAGAATCCAAGCTATCTCCCGTAGGGGAGCGGGTTGATCTGGCTCGCGTCGGGAGGCCTCTCGAAAGTGCTCCAGCGCCTCCTCACTCTGCCCGGTTCTCGCCAAAGCCTTGCCCAGATTGTGATGTGCTTCCGCCGGCCCAGTCCGTAACTTCACAGTTTTCCGGAAGTGAAGGATCGCCTGCTGGAACCTTCCCTGTGACGCCAGGGCCTTCCCCAGGTTGGAGTGGGCGTCGGCACCCCCGGGATCAAGCTGAGCGGCCTGTCTAAAGTGTGAGGCAGCCTGATCCAATTTCCCTTGCAGCGCCAGGACGCTTCCCAGGTTGTTGTGCTTTTCGGCCGAACTGGGGTCGGACTCGAGAGCCTGTCCAAAATGGGAGGCTGCCTCATCGAATTGGCCCAGGGCGGCCAAGGCTCCGCCCAGGTTGCTATGCGCCTCACGAGAAGTTGGCTCGAAGTGCAAGGCCTGGCGAAAGTGTCGGATCGCTTCGCGCGGTTTACCCAGGGACTGCAGCACGACCCCAAGATTGTTATGAGTCCTTACATGATCTGCTTTGAGGCTAAGGACTTTGCGATAGAAAGTAATTGCTCGGTTCTTTTCGCCCTTTTGATCAAAGACGTTGCCCAGATTGAAATAGCTCGCCCACGGATTGGGCTGAAGCTGGGCCGACTTCTGCCAGTGGTCAGCGGCCTTCTCCAAGTTGCCCAGGCGCAGGTACCGCTGCGCCAAGGTGTCGTGAAGGTCGGGATTGCCGGGGTCGGCTTCGAGCATCTTTTCGTAGCCCCCGATGATCTCGAGAAGATCAGTCTGAGCGAAATCTCGCTCCAGCGTCGCCAGATCGTTGGATAGCACCTGAACCCATAGATCTCCCATCTCGTCCGAGGACTGAGGCCCATACACGACTCGGCGGGCTGGAACGTGGGGGTTTCGGATATTCTCGGAGGAGTTGTCATAGGTGAATTCCATTGACAGGGTGGTTCCCCGAGGCAACAGGATCGGCGTACGGTAGCGGTACTCGTCCTGCCAATCGAAATTCCAGTTCTTGATATGAACGAGCCACTGCTTACTTCCATCGGGAAGCGTGGCAAAGCCCTTCATCTCCCTGGCGAGGTAGTGGGCGTGCGGATAGACACCCAGCACCTCCACCTCCACCGGCAAGCGGTACTCCTTTGCGATCTTGTAATCGCTCTTCCCAGCCGGGATGTCGATCACAGTGGATCCAATCCTGACCATGGTGGGAATTCGGGTAGGAGGCTTGTCGGCGAAATAGAGTCCGAGGGAAGATCGGATCGGCTCGGGCTTGCCACTGGGCAGCAGGTGGAGCTGGATGACGACATCCATCTCGGGATCCAGCCGCCAGGCCATGTCGTCGGGGCCCTGAAAGGGAGACTTACCAGGGGTCCAACCGACGAAGGTTCCACCGGGACTACGCGCCTCCGCATAGAGCATTCCATCATAGCCCGGTTCAGGATCCTGACGATCAAGACGACGTGAGGTCCGGGTTTCATCAACCAGAATCACGGTGTGGTGTACGATTCGGGCATTGCCGGGACGGAATTCCCAGGCCCGCACATAGCGAGTCTGGGATACCGGACTGGGAATCACAAAATTTCGAAACACGTCCCCCGGATCTGCGGGAAGCGTGTAAGGCTCGAGCATCTCCACAACCAGGTCGGGCTCGCCCAGCTGCCAACCCTCAGTCCATTGCGGGGCAGAAGGAAGGTCTGGGGACTCCCCTTCCAAGGCCCCCTCATCCACCCACTGCTGGAAGAGTCCCAGGTCGCGGACGCTGAGTCTTCGAGATCCCACAAACCCAGCCCCAACCGGCTCTGGGAGCCAGGGCGGCATAAAGCGACTCTGGGTCACCACGGCCACCTGTTGCGCCCGCTTGCGAACATCCTCGTAGGTCAACAGATCGAAAGGCCCCGACTGCCCCGGTCGATGGCAGCCCGAACAGTGCTTGAACACGATCGGCGCGATGTCTCGGTTGAAGGTGACAGGGCCAGGAGCGCGATCGGAATCACTGGAAGAGTCGGGTCCCTGGCATCCGATCCAGAAGCCGACCGCGAGCATCAGGATTCCATACAGGAAGACCTTTTGTCGGGCAGATCGGAAGAGGCTCAGCATCGCCTATATAGTAATAGATAACTTTAGGGTAGCGTGTGCGGAGGTTCCCCGGGGCTGCGGTTTCGCCCCTTGCCTTTGCCCTTGCCCGTTCCAACCCAAATCAGCTTAGTGGCCCCCAGCGTGGGATTGGGCGGAAGAAGCTCAAGATCAAGCGTTTCTTGGAATAGCCATGAACACGAATTGAGGGCCATTGCGTCATCTGCATTCGGATCGAAGGGGATGCGGATCTGGAGGTCCGGAAAGTCTACCGAACGATTCCCGATGAAGCTGCCGCACGAAGACGGCATCTTCGAGTAATGGACGAGTCAGGTGAGGACTATCTCTACCCAGCGGAGTGGTTTGTTGCGGTGGAGGTTTCAGAAGAGGCTGAAGAGGCTCTTGTTACGGCGGCGGCCTCTGCCACACAAACAAGCTGAGGCCGCGAGGGACCGTCCTCGACAATCGCAAAGACCCGCCGCAGGGAAAGGCCCACCTAGCGGACACCTTCAGCGATGCCCAGCGCCTGGGCCACCAGGTACTCCGCCAGTACGCCACGGGGTAGTTCATTCGACGTTTCCGGAAAGAATCTGAATGTCCGCTCATGTAAAGAAGGTAAGCACAGCTAAGAGCGTCTCGCAATCCCTTGAAAAAAGGAAAAGCGCTAAGCGGCGAAAGCTCCCGCACGACGTCCAGCGCCTTCTCCGGCGTAGGCGTTTTGTTGCCGTGCACTGCCACGTTTCCCGCCTGCCGGATGTACTCCGCCTTCTGCCTGACGACCCGTGGTGCGGGCTCGCGGAAGGCGGGCTCGGGGCCTAGTGATTCGACTTCGCAAGCGACTTGTGTAATTTCTGCGACTGGAATAAGCTTTTTGATCAGGGGTGAGGTTGGTCTTCTTAACACTTCTTCTTGTAACTTTAGTTTCTTCAGCAAGTTCGGCGTTGGCACTGACTCAGCTTGACGCAGCCGAGGTGGCAAAAATCACAGTGCCTGCCGACGGTTTGGAATGGATTTCGATGCCCTGGGTACTGTCATGTTGAAGAAGAATCGGGGCATCGAATTGAGTGAAGCGGACGTAGCAACGCTCCGTCGGGGAATCGAATTCCTCGAAGACTTTGTGCCTGAACTGGAGCCGGACCCAGAGCTCCACTCCAGGGATGCGACAGACAAGCCGGGCAGCCACTTGTTCAGGCAGGCTCATAAGGAAGGCGGAGTTCCGGAATGCAGGCAACGGTGATAAGAATCTCCGGTCCGTTGCGATTCATGGCGCTTCTTCTCCTGGCAGACTGGGGTGGAGCCGTGCTCGCCGAGGAAGCCCGGGAGATCGGCTTCGAAACCCAGCTTTTCGTCGATGACTGGATCGTCGAAGACCTCCAAGGCGTCGTCCGGCGTTTGAATCCGCTTCGTAAACACCCGCAGAATCCTATCCTCAAGCCCGATCGACCCTGGGAAGGGCAATACACCTTTCCCAACTTCGTCGTCTATGACCAGTCCGACCAGTTGTTCAAGATGTGGTACGTGTACATCGATTACGAGTCGAAGCGGGGTGAACCCCACCCGAAGCCGCGGACAAGGGGCCTCGCCTATGCGGTTTCGCGTGATGGCGTGAGCTGGGAGAAGCCCGAACTGGGGCTCGTAACCGTCCCAGGGTTCGGCAAGAAGACGAATGCCGTAGCCCATCAGCCCTCGATCTACGACACTCACGAATCTGAACCTCAGAAGCGGTACAAAGCGGTCATCGACATCGGAGACCGATCCCGGGACATGGGTGTCGCCTGGTCACCGGATGGACTGCACTGGAGTCTGTACGGGGGCAATCCGGTCATCAGCAAGAAGGTGGGGGCTGGAGGAGTCCTCTGGGATGACCGGATCAATAAGTACCTGGGCTATTTCAGGCCGCTCCCGGCGCCCCCCGTAGCCGCCATGAACAACGTCGGCCTGAGAGTGATCGGGCGATCCGTGAGCCCCGACTTTATCAGCTGGACCCTACCCGAAGATCAGGTCGTCATGGCTCCGGATGCCCTGGATCCTCCTGATACCCAGTTCTACAAGGCAGCGGTCTTCAAGGATCGTGGGGTGTACTTCAGCTTCGTCAGCGTGTACCACATCAACGCCTTGATGGTCGACGTACAGCTGCTTTTCAGCCGGGACGGGATCGAATGGCAGCGGGTAGGTAACCGGCACCCGATCCTGACCTACGGAATGCCCGATCGATTCGACTCCCATCAGGTCTATGTGAGCGGACCTCCCCTGATCCTGGACGACGAGATCCGGGTCTACTATCTGGGCCAGGACGAAGCCCACCTTCTCACTCCCGGAGACGTGGCCCTCCTGGCTCATCGTCCCGAGAGAATGGCTGCGGACATGGAGCAGCAGCTGGTCAACTACAAGGGTGCCTTCTGGTGGTATCAGGCGATGGAGCAGCCCTGGGCCAGCCATGGTGGTGCGGGCGGGCTGGCGACAGCTCGGCGGGACGGCTTCGTTTCCCTGGACGCGGGCGCCGAGCAGGGCCAGGTCACGACTCGGGCGTTCTGGTGCCGGGGCAAGGGCCTGGCAGTCAACGTAGACGCCTTGGACCCTCGTCGCTTCAAGCGCCTGGGACACCGCTGGCGGGAGCACCCGGGTGGGGAGGGAGAAATCCGGGCCGAGCTTCTGGACGAAGCGGGGACACCCCTGGAAGGCTACCAACTCTCACGCTCGGACCCCTTCAAGGGCGATTCCCAGTCGAAGCTGATGAGTTGGGGGGGAGAATCGGATCTGTCGCCTCTTCGGAAAAAGAGAATCCGGATCCGGTTCTCGATGAAGAACGCCAAGCTCTACTCGTTCAGACTGGTCGAGTAGTCGGGGTCCCTGACGACATTCAAATCAGCCGCAGTTGCTCGTAGATTGCGAGGCTCAGAGCAATTGAACTGAAAATGGAACAAACACGGAGATATATTCACTAATGCGAGGAAAACTCGACCGAATCAAGGAACTTAATACTAGGCAAGAGAGCCTAATCGATACGGCAGAAGCTGAATCACGTGACCTTACGACCGATGAGTTCTGGGAGGTCAACCGCAGTCTAGACCAGATCAAGGATCTGCACGCCTGATCCCCGTTGCAACAAGCCGCGCCAGCAACCGAAGGCTCCTCACGGACGCCGGTCCAGGACCCGGCTCGCCACCCGAAGGAAGTTAGCACCCAGGATTCTGCGAATCTCGTCGTCGCCCAGACCCCCACAGACCATCCCCGCCGGTGAGGTCAGCGTTGCCAGGGGCCGTGGTGGATGCCACCCTGGATGTCGATGGCGAACTTGCCATACCCTACAAGGTTAGAATGGGCCTACGGGAGCTCAAGACTCCCCTGGAGGCAAAGGACAGAACGTATGAACAGTCTTTCCGATTCCCTCGCTCGGTTCCTTCCCTGCGCCGCGGGCCTGGTGTTCGCCGGCGTGGCGCAGTGCCAGGCCCAGGTGCCCATCATCCAACCGGGCGCTCCGGGGGAGCCGGCGCGGGAGCTGAGCCCCGACAAGGCTATCGAGATCGCCGACACCAGCCACTCGCCGGACGACGTCCGGTTCATGACGGACATGATCCCGCACCATCACCAGGCCCTCCAGATGTCCGCGCCGGTGGCCGACCGCACGAACCGGCCCGAGCTGATCGACGTTGCCGGGCGCATCGACGCCTCGCAGGGAGACGAGATCGAGTTCATGCAGCAGTGGCTGCGCGACCGAGGGCTACCGGTACCCGACCCCACCGCACATCATGCGATGCGGACCTCCCACAAGATGGCCGGCATGGCGACGCCGGAGGAGATGGCCGAGCTGGCGTCATCGAAGGGCACGGCATTCGACCGGTTGTTTCTGAAGCTGATGATCACCCACCACGCGGGTGCCGTGAAGATGGTCGAGGAACTGCTTGAGCAGCCGGGCTCAGCTTACGACCCGGTGCTGTTCGAGTTCACCAGCGACGTCACCAACGACCAGAAGGCCGAGATCGAGCGAATGAACGCGCTGCTTGTCTCGCTGTCCGATGACCCGCGCGCGACCTTGACCCCCGGCTTCGAAGACGCCGGCCAGGCGCAGCTCAACCTGGAGCTGATCGCCTCGCTACCGAAGCCGAGCGGGTTCTTCGATCCCGCCAACCCGGCGGGGCTGCCACCGAAGCGCCCCGCGAAGGACAAGGAGCAGGCGAAGGAAGTCGACGCCGCGGTCGCCGAGGACGGCGGGGATCCCGAGGAGGAGAAGAAGAAGGACGACCGAGGCAACCGTGCGCCCCGCCTGAGCTTCGCCAACACCGACATGGCCTTCGCCGGCGACGTCATGGCGGTCGGAAACTACCACGGATTCAACATCTATGGGCTGACCGACGTGGGGCAGCCGGTGTTGATGAGCTCCGTGGTCTGCCCGGGCGGGCAAGGCGACGTCTCCATCGTCGGCGACCTGTTGATCATGTCGGTCGAGCAGACGCGTGGGCGGCTTGACTGCGGACTCGAGGGCGTCAGCGAGGACATCAGCCCCAAGCGCTTCCGGGGGCTTCGCATCTTCGACATCAGCGATCTGACCCGGCCGGTTCAAGTGGGAGCAGTGCAGACCTGCCGCGGCTCGCACACGCATTCGGTTGTCTCCGGACCCCACATGGACGGCCGGGGCGACGACGACAAGATCATCGTCTACAACTCCGGCACCGCGTCCATCCGCGAAGAGGAGGAGCTGGCGGGCTGCATCGACGAGACCCCCGGCGACGACCGCACCGCCCTATTCCGCATCGACGTCATCGAGATCCCGGTGGACCGACCGGCCGAGGCGCGCATCGTGGCCAGCCCAGCGGTGTTCGCCGATCCCCGGGAGGGCCGCCTGGCGGGCCTGTGGAAAGGCGGCGACCACGGCGACGAGACCCAGGAGACCAAGAGGACCGATCACTGCCACGACATCACTGTTTTCCCCGAGCGCGCCATCGCCGCCGGCGCTTGCTCGGGGAACGGCATCCTGTTCGATATCTCCGATCCGCTGAACCCCAAGCGCATCGACGAGGTCGTCGACAGGAGCTTTGCGTACTGGCACTCGGCGACCTTCAACAACGACGGGACCAAGGTGATCTTCACCGACGAGTGGGGCGGCGGCAGCCGTCCGCGCTGCCGCGCCTATGACCCTCTGGACTGGGGCGCGGACGCGATCTACGACATCGTCGGGGACCAGCTCGAGTTCCGGGCCTACTACAAGATGCCGGCACCGCAGCTCGAGCAGGAGAACTGCGTCGCACACAACGGCTCCATCGTGCCCGTGCCGGGCCGCGATATCTTCGTCCAGGCCTGGTACCAGGGCGGTCTCTCGGTGCTTGACTTCACGGACTCGGCCAACCCGGTCGAGATCGCCTACTTCGACCGTGGGCCCATCGACGCCGAGGCGCTTGTAATGGGTGGGTACTGGTCGACCTACTGGTACGACGGCCGCATCTACGGCACCGAGATCTCGCGCGGGCTGGACGTCCTAGCGCTCGCATCCAGCGAGTATCTGACCGAGAACGAGATCGCCTCGGCGGCCCTGGCCGACCAGGGCGAACTCTTCAACCCTCAGCAGCAGCTCCGCGTCACCTGGCCGACGGAGCCGGTCGTCGCCCGAGCCTACCTGGACCAGCTCACCCGCGGCAAAGCGCTGTCCGAGCGGCTGGTAGCTGACCTAGCCAAGGCACTCGATCGCTCAGAAGCGCGCCTAAGGGACGGCGCACGGGACGAGAAGCTGGCCGCCAGGCTGGGCTCGCTAGCGCAGAAGCTCGCAAGACAAGCCGGGGGCGACGCCATCGCTCAAAAGCGGCGGGCGGCGCTACTCGAGACGTTGAGCGGGATCGCGGCAAGGCTCCGTTAGGAGCCTGCGCGGTAGAACGATGCTTTCGCGTTACGAGCGCCGTGGGTCCAGATGCTAAGCGCGGCGACGCAGTCGATGTCGGATTCATCTTCAAGGAGCCGCAACACCGCAGATGGGTCCACGCCGCCGTAACCAAAGGGCGCCAGGGGGTTGCGGGCGATCTCTGTGTTGCTCGTCGTCGACGATCAGCCAAGCATCGACTCCTCCTCGCGTCTTGATCTCGCCTCGCAAGACCCTGGCGCGCGAACGTACCGTCCTGCCGCGCAGGCTCCTGTTAGGACCGGGATTAATAGGACTTTCCTTTTTGATGGAGCTCTAGGAAGAAGGGAGAAACGACCGAAAAGGGGCTGAAATGAGGTGGATTGGGAGATCGATGAGAAGCCCTGGGGCAAGCTAGTGTGACGGGGGTGGGAGCGGAAGCGAAAAGAAAAAGGACACCGCTGCGAAAGGCGAAGACAGACACAGGGATATTGGAAGCCAACTGAAGAGATCGAAAACCTGACTGTCCGCTTTCGAAAGCGGCCGTCCGACTTCGATCAAGTCAGGCAGTAACGGGGTGTTTCTGCGCGAGCTTCTCCCGAGTTTCTCCGAGTTGGAGTTTCTCTACCAACGGCGGCCGCGCCTGGGGACCACAGTCAACAGCGTTCCCGCATGCGAACGCCAAATGCTGTGCTCGACGATTGAAATCGGGTCGAATCTTTCTGATCAAACACGGAAGAGACTTCAAGAAACGGACTGGACGCTGGGACTTGACGGCGTTTCTTGCCAATGATGACGGAAAGTCTTGGAATGGTGGCCTGCTATTGGACGAACGCCGGGACGAGACCGCTGCCAGTACGGGGAACTTTGACAAGGCGGGGCAAGAAGGCGTCTCCTATCCAGACATCGCCCAGGCCCCTGACGGGACCATCTATGTGCACTATGACCACGGCCGGACAACTCAAGCCGAGATCCTTTTCGCTAAATTCCGCGACGATGACGTCCTCGCTCGAAAACTGGTGTCGAAGGACGCTGCTCTGAAGAACATCGTCAAGGACAAGAATGGGATGCATCGCGCCTCGGCGTAAACCAGTTCGTTCCGATTCGGCCCGGCGCAATACGGCATTAGTAGACGACTCTTTGACGACGTTTCCTACCCCTCCGGCCAGAGTCAGCAGGCTGCATGCTCACCCATGATCGGTCTCCCTGGTCGTATGGATTCCTCGACAAGAACCCAAACAAAGTCTCCCCGGGATTCTGTGTGAATCCTCCTGATCTGACAATTTCTGCTTTCAGTACTCCTTGGTTACTCGCACCTGCGATATGCGACACATGAATTGCTGTTTACACTCACCCAGACTAAAGCTGTAAAATCCAGTAAAACACCGCAATTAGCAATCCTACAATGATCCAGGTGCCCTGGAAGTCTTGGCAGAATCAAGACGTCGTAGGTATGGCAGAAAAGGCAAAGGAGAAGGCGAGCGAAATCATTGCTATCCATTATCCACTGCACCCGAATTCGCCGATGTGGAGTGGCTTCCCTGCCGGTCCATATTCAGAGGGACTCTCCCTCGTCGCCGGAGAGAAGACTGCGTGCGCTCCTAGTCGCAAGACACAGCTCGACAAGGCTGGCGACGGATAGCATTCATCTCGTGGAGTTGAGCAGCGCTCATCGATTCACGAACAATCCCGACGCCGCGAACCCTCCCATGCAAATTGGTTCACGACAACGAGAATCATACCGGCAAGAAGGATACCTCGTCGTTCGACGGCTGATCTCGGGAGACGATCTCCGCGAGCTCGACCGGATGACCGACCGACTGCTCGACGGCGATCTGCAACCGGAGCTGGCCTACCGGGGCTGGACACCCGATCACTTCTACACCTTCTGGGAGCCGGGGATGGAGGATCGCACGGATCTCCCGCGCCGTGATCGCCTCCGACTGATGGCGAACATGTACCCCCCCCTACTTCAGGGCCCTGGGCAGCCACCCGGCGATCCACGGCGTGGTGGCATCGATCTATGAGACCGGCGTGCGGTTTTTCGCTGATACCGTGTTCGTGAAGCCGGCCCACCACGGCATCGAGGCTGCGCTGCACCAGGACACGGCCTTCTGGCCCAAGACCCGGCCGAACGCGATGAACTTCTGGCTCGCCTTCGATCCCGCGACGGTCGAGAACGGCTGCCTTCACGTCATTCCAGGGAGCCATACGGTCGACGTGCGCATCACGATGACCCGGTTCAGGGACACATCCTCCATGACCACGAGGTGGATATCGACAGGCAGATCTCTATCGAGTTCGAACCCGGTGACGCCATCTTCTTCGACAGCGCCTTGATGCATCGGAGCTATCCCAACCGGAGCGATCGCGGCCGCCGCGCCTATGCCGCCGTCTACGGTCTAGAGGACATCGAGTACCTTGAGCCCTGGAAGCTATCGCCAAGCGCCGAGAAGGTCCCGGATTATCGATTCGAGCTCATCGAAGCTCCTATAAGCCGGGGCTAGGAGAACGGTGTGGCGTCTTCGGCGACGTGGGAGTTGGCAGGCGGTAATCCTTTACGGTGTGAGGGAGTTGAGGCGGATCCTGGGTAGTGCGTGAAGGCTATTGACTGGCGGGACGCGGATTTTGACGGGTTTTGGACGTGGGCAAGTTAAGAAACATCCGAGAGCGGCTTAAAGCATACATCTTGGAACGGACAATGGACCGCCCTTCCGTCAAACCCGTAGTCAACTTCGAGAACGGGGAACTCTCCTTTCGCTTGGCCGATAAGGAGACGCTGCTCTACAGCCGCTGCAGAGCCCGTCGAGTTTACTTCGATGGGTCTGTGTCTATAAAAGCGGAGTCTGACCTCGGTCACAGTCTCGAACAGCGGCCAGAGAGCCGCCAGAAGAAGGCGCAGAGGAAGCTACCGGTCCGTTGCGAGTGGTGATTTTCCAGGTGGGTCGGGTCGGGATTCTATGCCTCGGGCCGCCGCAGTCGTCCCCCTGCAATACTTCGAGGAGCCCGATTGAGCGTAACCTAGCCAGGGCGGATGATTGCGGTGCCGTAGTAGACTGGCGGCGAACAACCGCGTTAGGCTCTCAGGCCAACGCTTTATGAATTGCTCTTATCTGCAGTCGAAGGTGGTCATGAGAGACTCCATCGTTCTCGCTCTTGTTTACCTCTTCTTCTCGACGACGCTTGCCCGCCCCGCCGAGGAACAACCGACGCTTCTATCCCGCATCAGCATCCCGATCCTCGACCTCGACGGACACGAGTATCGCCAGGTGATCGTCGACAGGGAGGAAGGTCAGTACCTGGGCCACCCGACCACCAGTCTCCTCGAAGACGGCAAGACGATGCTCTGCGTCTACCCGAAGGGGCACGGCAGAGGGGCCATCGTCTACAAGCGATCGATCGACGGCGGCCGCACCTGGAGTGATCGCCTACCCACTCCGAAGAGCTGGGCCACGTCGCAAGAAGTCCCGACGCTGCATCGGGTGATCGCGCCTGACGGCACAAAGCGGATCATCATGTGGTCTGGCATGTACCCCTCCCGGCTGGCGGTCACGCAAGACGACGGTGATACGTGGAGCGAGCTCAAGCCGGTGGGCGATTGGGGCGGCATCGTGGTCATGGGGTCCGTCGTTCCCCTGAAGATGCGCGGGCACTACATGGCCATGTTCCACGACGACGGACGCTTCTTCAGGAAAGGGATGAAGCAGAAGGAGCCTATCGTCTTCACGCTCTACAAGACGTTCAGCCGAGATGGAGGTCTCAGCTGGTCGTTCCCCGAACCGATCCTGGCGCGTTCAGACCTGCACCTTTGCGAGCCCGGCGTCGTGCGAAGCCCGGACGGACAGCAGTTGGCCTGCCTGCTCCGCGAGAACTCGCGGCGAAAGAACTCCCATATCATATTCTCGGACGACGAGGGCAAGACGTGGAGCCGGCCGCGCGAGGTTCCCCTGTCGCTGAGCGGTGATCGACACACCGGGAAGTACGGACCCGACGGGCGTCTCTTCATCAGCTTTCGCTCCCGGCTTGCAGCGCATCTCGACACGCCGATCGAAGGCGATTGGGTCGGCTGGGTTGGCACCTACCAGGACCTTGTCGACGCACGCGAAGGACAGTTCCAGGTCCGGCTAAAGGACAACAAAAAAGGCTCCGACTGCGCTTATCCGGCCGTCGAAGTGCTGCCCGGCGGCACCTTCGTGACCACGACCTACGGTCACTGGGATCGAGGAGCCCTCCCCTACATCCTGAGCGTTCGTTTCACGCTGAGCGAGCTCGACCGGATCGCACGGGGGACTTCGTCGATCGGGAAGTGAGCGCTGATCTGGCGGGAACCCCTTGGGGGTGTGGTCGAGGATCTGACCGGGTCCTGTGGAGTTTCTCATCCAGGATGGGTGTTTCATGAGTCTACCGTTTCACCTGATTGCTCTTTCCTTCAATTCAAAACCGGTTGACGATTGCATCCCGAGCCGCGCAGAAAAACGGCAGGAGCCCCGGCGGTTTGTGGAATAGCTCCAACCCTGAAAGAGCTGCATAGATCAAGTCCACGTCAACAATCAAGTCGCCCGGTTTTGCTTCCTCGCGGACATGCGTGGACTTTCCCGATCCTGCCGGCCCACAAATAACGACGATGTCCACAACTGCCTCCTTTCAGGAAGTTTTAATTCGCGCACGTGAATTGAGAGCTAATCGGCGGTTCTATTGTTCTCAGCTCTAGCAATGTTTCGACCTCTGACCCCTATAACCCTTTATAATCAGCATGTTGACGACTTGTGCAAACTCATGGGCTCTTTCAGCACAAGAAGCTCCCCTAATCCACAGGTAGATACGAGCGCCTTAGCACCTTGTATTACCCAGCGCTTGTAGTCGTACCGACCGTTCCTCAAAGACTCGGTCCAACCATGAGGAAGTCCCTGGAGTGCCTCTACAAACAGCGGGTTCAAGCTGGGAATATCTTCTGAGGATCTCTCTCCAGCTCTAGGGGCTCCCCAGTCGATGAGTTGACGCGGCGCTCTGTAACGACAGGACTTACTCTAGTCGGGACAACCGCTCCCTCAGGTTGTCAGTTACCACCTGTTGTTGCTGCATCTGTTCCTGTTGCTGTTGCATGACCTGATGCTGTTTTTGGAGTTCGTTCAGCAGCATCGCGGGCAACTTCTGATACTCAACGGTTTTGACTTTGCCCGTGTCGTCATAAACGACCAACTCTGGATACAC
>Ga0310345_10003727_pt1 | contig 14315 bp, 14 predicted proteins | sample HC15DNA20500_MG_FD_204667 | JGI IMG/M metagenome (GOLD analysis project Ga0310345, IMG submission 204667) | Marine microbial communities from station ALOHA, North Pacific Subtropical Gyre - HC15-DNA-20-500_MG | ecosystem: Environmental > Aquatic > Marine > Oceanic | place: Pacific Ocean: North... | reverse complement strand
AGGCGGTCGAAGACGCCTCCAAGCCGGTCTGACAGACTATCGAACACGCGCATTGCTCCTGTTTCCCGGCCGACCAGCAGTGAAACGCGAAAAACGCCGGTGGGCGAAACCTCGCCGACCAGCGTATGGCGTCCATCACGGAGAACCGGGATAAAACTGACCTGCGCAAGGCATCAGGCCCTTCGCAGTTGGCGCGCGCTTACGCGAAATGGGACGGCGGGGCAAGTCCTTCCGCTTCCTGCCCTCCGGCAAGGCGACCTTAACCAAAACTTCAGGCCAATTGGATAATCATCCGGATCGGACCCGAAAGGAATGGGCAAGCCGATCATGGCGACGACTGGACAGGACAGGACCGATGCAGCGGGCCGCAAGGCACCGCTCGAACGCGCCGAGCGGGATCTCGTCGCGCTCGGCATTCTGGTCGCGGCAATCTTCCTGTTTGTCGGCACCGGATCGACAGTGATGACCGGCATTGTCCGCAGCTGGATCTACGGCGTCGGCAGCCCGGATGTGCTACTCACCAATGCACTGATCCTCAATGTCGCGCTGCTGCTGTTCGGCTGGCGGCGCTATGTCGAGCTGCAGCGCGAAATCACCGAACGCCGCAAGGCCGAGGAAACCGCGAATCGGCTGGCGCAGACCGATGCGCTGACCGGATGCCTCAATCGCCGCAGCCTCGACGAGGCGATTGCGCGGCTGGTCGAGGAAGCGGCGGAGAGCAGGGAAGCTGTCGCGGTGATGATGATCGACCTCGACAAGTTCAAGCGCTCCAACGACTTGCTTGGCCACAAGGTGGGCGATGCGGTGCTGGTGGAGACGGCGCGGCGAATCGAGGGGCTGATGCCTGCGCGCGGCGTGGTGGCGCGGCTGGGCGGTGACGAATTCATCTGCGCGGCAATCTTCGCGCCGGGCAGCGAGAACGCCATCGAGCGGCTGGCGGTGCGGATCAACGACGGCCTCGCCGAACCGATCATCTGCGGCGGACTCCGCGCCGAAGTGACGGCCTCGATCGGCGTGTCGCTGGGCTTTGGCGGCACCGGACAGAACCCGGTCCATGTGGCGCAGGACCTGCTCCACCGTGCAGACCTTGCGATGTATCAGGCCAAGCGCCGCGGACGGAACCGCTTCGCGTGGTTCGAACCGAGCATGGAGACCGAACTGCGTTTCCGCGGCGAGCTCGAAGCGGGCATCCGCGAGGGGCTGAAGTGCGGCGAGTTCGTGCCCTATTATGAAAAGCAAATCGACCTCGAGACAGGCGAGATCACCGGCTTCGAGATGCTCGCCCGCTGGATTTCGCCCCGCCACGGCGTGGTGAGCCCGGACGTGTTCATCCCGGTTACGGAAGAGATCGGCCTGATCGCCGAGCTTTCTGAAGCGCTGATCACGATGGCGCTGGAGGATGCCAAGGCGTGGGATCCGGGCCTGACGCTTTCGGTCAACATCTCGCCGCTGCAGCTGCGCGATCCGTGGTTCGCGCAGCGGCTGCTCAAGATGCTGGTCGCCGCGAACTTCCCGCCGACGCGGCTGGAGATCGAGATTACCGAGACCTGTCTGCACGAAAACATCGCGGTGGTGCGCTCGCTGATCACCAGCTTGAAGAACCAGGGCATCCGCATCAGCCTCGACGATTTCGGCACCGGCTATTCGAGCCTTGCGCAGCTGCGCACTTTGCCGTTCGACCGGATCAAGATCGACCGCAGCTTCGTCTCCTCGCTGGCGCGCAGTGCGGACAGCGCTTCCATCGTCGAGGCGATTTCCTCGCTCGGGCGCGGGATGGCGTTGCCGATCACGGCGGAAGGCGTGGAAAGCGCCGAAGTGCTGAGCGCGCTGCGCCGGTTTGGCCAGTTCAAGGGCCAGGGCTATCTCTATGGCCAGCCGGCTTCGGCCGAGGACGTGAAGCGGGACCTCGCCGCGCGGGGTCTGCTGATCGGCAATACGGCCCCGGTGAGCACTCCTGAAAGCCCGGCTGCCCGCAGCGCCTGAACCGTTGCGCCGGGCGGCACGGGGTCCTAGATGGGCCCGATGTCTGTCGCTTTTCACAAGATGCACGGCCTCGGCAACGATTTCATCGTGATCGATGCGCGTGATGTGCCCGTGGCGATGTCCACCGCGCGGGCGGCCGCGCTGGCCGAGCGGCGCACCGGGATCGGCTGCGACCAGCTGATCGTGCTGGAGCCTTCAGCAGGTGCCGACGTGCGCATGCGCATCTTCAATGCTGATGGCAGCGAAGTGGAAGCCTGCGGCAATGCCGCGCGCGCCGTCGGCCTGTTGCTGGGGGGCGAACAGCGGATCGAAACCCTCGGCGGCACCATCGCTTCGACCGCAAGCGAAAAGGGCGCGAGCGTCGATATGGGCCCGGCGCGGTTCGGCTGGGACGAGATCCCTCTCGCCTATGCGATGGATACGCTGTCGATGCCGGTCGGCTGGGAGGATCTGGACAATCCGGCAGCCGTGAATGTCGGCAATCCGCATGTGGTGTTCTTCGTGCCCGATGCCGATGCGGTCATGCTCTCGCGGCTGGGGCCGGTGATCGAAACCGATCCGCTGTTTCCGGAGAAGGTGAATGTCGGCGTCGCCTCTGTCCTCGGGCCGCGCCATATCAAGCTGCGCGTGTGGGAGCGCGGCGTGGGGCTGACACGGGCCTGCGGCACGGGAGCCTGCGCGGCGGCGGTGCTGGCGATCCGGCGCAAACTGGTAACCAGCCCGGTGCGGGTCGACCTGCCCGGCGGGCCGCTGGAGATCGCGTGGGAGCCGGGCGGCTCGATCCTGATGACGGGGCCGGCGGCGTTCAGCTTTGCGGGCACCTTTGAAGAGGACGATTATCCCCTGTGAGCGATCCGGTGGTGACGCTGGGCTGCCGGCTCAATCTCGCCGAGAGCGAGGCGATCCGGGCCATGGTCGCGGGCGCGGAGCGGCGGACTGTCGTGGTCAATTCGTGCGCGGTGACGGCCGAAGCGGTGCGGCAATCGCGGCGAGCGGTGCGGCGCCTACGCGCGGCCAACCCCGATGCGCGGTTGCTGGTGACGGGCTGCGCGGCGACGATTCATCCGGATGAATTTTCCGCCATGCCCGAGGTGGACGGCGTGGTCGCCAATGCGGCGAAGCTGGAGGCGGCGGCATGGCAGGCACGCCCTGCTCCCCTGTCCGCCACGGCAACCCGCCACACCCGTGCGTTCGTGCCGGTCCAGACGGGGTGCGATCATGCCTGCACCTTTTGCATCATTCCGGAAGGGCGCGGGAAGAGCGTGTCGCAGCCCATTGCGGACGTGCTGCGGGTGGTGGAAAGTCACCTTGCTTCTGGCGCTGGAGAGGTTGTGCTGACCGGCGTGGATGTCACCGGCTGGGGTGCGGACCTGCCCGATGCGCCGCGTCTGGGTGACCTGGTCGCCGCCATCCTGCGCACGTTCCCAGCCCTCCCTCGTTTGCGGCTGTCGTCGCTCGATGGCGTGGAGATCGACGGCCTGCTGTTCGAACTGATCACCGGCGAGGCGCGGGTCATGCCGCATGTCCACCTCTCGCTGCAGGCGGGGCATGACCTGACGCTCAAGCGCATGAAGCGCCGCCATACCCGCGCCGAGGCGGTGTTGCTGAGCGAACGGCTGCGCGCGGCCCGGCCGGAGATCGCCATCGGCGCGGACCTGATTGCCGGGTTTCCGACGGAAGATGCCGCGATGCATGCGGCCAATGTCGCCATCGTGGCGGACTGCGGGATCGTGCATGGCCACGTGTTCCCCTACTCCCCCCGCCCCGGCACGCCCGCCGCAAGGATGCCGCAAGTGCCGCCGCCTCTGGTGCGCAAGCGCGCTGCGGAAGTGCGCGCTGCCGTCGCCGCGACGCGGGCGCGCTGGCTGGAGGGGTTGATCGGGCAGACGCGCGAAGTGCTTGCCGAGCGCGATGGAACCGGCCATTCCCCCGAATTCGCGCCCTACCGGCTGCCCGATGGCACCGCGGCGGGCGCAATTGTGACACTGACACCGACCCGTATCCGCGAAGGCCTGCTGGAATGACCCCCGACGACAGCGCAATCACCAACGAGACGGGCTGGACAGACCGCCTGCTGGGCGGCCTGCGCAAGACATCCGAACGCCTGACCGAGAACCTCGCGGGCCTCGCTGGCGGAGCGCGCCTGACCGACGTGCAGCTCGATGATCTGGAAGATGCGCTGATCCTCTCGGACCTCGGCCCCCGCGCCGCAGCGCGCATCCGCGAGAAGCTCGCCGCAACGCGGTTCGAAAAGGGCGTGGACGAGGCGGCGCTCGCCGAAGCCGTGGCGGGCGAGATCGCAGCGATCCTGCGTCCGGTGGCCAAGCCGCTCGAAATCGTGGCCTTCCCGCGTCCGCAGGTGATCCTCGTGATCGGCGTCAATGGTTCGGGCAAGACGACGACCATCGCCAAGCTGGCGCACCTGTTTCAGGAGCAGGACTATTCGGTGATGCTGGCGGCGGGCGATACGTTCCGTGCGGCGGCGATCGGGCAGCTCAAGGTCTGGGCGGACCGGCTGGGGATCGAGATCGTGTCGGGCGCGGAGGGCGGCGATCCGGCCTCCATCGTGTTCGACGCGGTGAAGGCCGCGACCGACAAGGGCATCGACGCGCTGATCGTCGACACCGCGGGCCGGCTCCACAACAAGCGCGAACTGATGGACGAGCTGGCCAAAGTCCGCCGCGTGCTGGGACGCCTGAACCCGGAAGCGCCGCATGACGTGGTGCTCGTGCTCGATGCGACCAACGGACAGAACGCGCTTCAGCAGATCGAGATCTTCCGCGAAGTGGCAGGGGTTTCGGGCCTTATCATGACCAAGCTCGACGGCACCGCGCGTGGCGGCGTGCTGGTGGCGGCGGCGGAGCAGTATGGCCTTCCGATCCATGCCATCGGCGTGGGCGAGAAGATCGACGACCTGCGGCCCTTCGATCCCGACCTCGTTGCCAAGGTGATCGCGGGAGTGCTGCGGTGAGCGAGAGCAAGCCCAAATCCGAGCCCAAGTCTTCCTGGGTGAACCTGCTGGTCGATTACGGCCCGCTGCTCGTGTTCTTCCTGGCTTACCGTTACTTCAGCCCCAAGGACGCTGGCAGCCAGAGCCTGGGCGCGGTGGTGGCGGTGACCAAGTCCACCATGGTGTTCATGGTCGCGACAGTGCTGGCGCTGGTCATCTCGAAATGGCGGCTGGGCAAGATTTCGCCGATGCTGTGGCTCTCGACGATCCTCATCGTCGGCTTCGGCTCGCTGACGGTGTTCCTTGGCGATCCGGTGTGGATCCAGATCAAGCCGACCGCGATCTACCTGCTGTTCGCCGCGGTGCTGTTCGGCGGCCTCTTCCGCGGCAAGCCGATGCTGCGCACCCTGCTGCAAAGCGCGTTCGACGGGCTTTCGGAGGAAGGCTGGCTCAAGCTCTCGCGCAACTGGGCTTGGTTCTTCCTGTTCCTTGCGGGCCTCAACGAAGTGCTGCGCCATGCGGTTTCGTTCGACACCTGGCTGCTGGTGAAGCTGTGGGGGGTGAGCGCGCTCTCGTTCCTGTTCACCTTTGCGCAGATCCCGATGCTGCTGCGGCATGGCCTCGGCGAGGAAGCGGAAGCAGAAGTCGAGCAGAACCCGCCAAGCGGCTGACCGCTCGCACTAAAATGCAATGACAAGCGGGCCTTTTCCCGCATATGAACCGCAGCGGACCGGCTGGGTGGCCGGACAGCCATCAAGAACCATCTCTTCGGGGGAAACATAAATGGCAAAGTTCTTCGGAAATCTGCATCTCGTGCTCGTGGTCGGCCTTGCCCTCGCCATCGGCGTGATGATCGCCTTCCATGCCAGCGCGCCGGTTGACAGCAACTCGGTGTTCCGCTGGACCCACGCCTTCTTCGGCATCCTGTGGATCGGCCTGCTCTACTACCTGAACTTCGTGCAGGTGCCGACCATGCCCAAGATCCCGGCCGAACAGAAGGGCGCGATCACCGGGCACATCGCGCCGAAGGTGTTCTTCTTCTTCCGCTACGGCGCGTTGCTGACGCTGCTGACCGGCCTCGGCATCTCGATCGTCGACGGCTACGGCCATGAAGCGCTGACCTTCAGCGGCGAAGGCAACGTCAAGCTGATCGGCGTCGGCATGTGGATGGCCATCATCATGGCGTTCAACGTGTGGTTCATCATCTGGCCGGCGCAGAAGAAGATCCTCGGCATCGTCGAGGCGACGGCTGAGGAAAAGGCTGCCGCCGCGCCGCGCGCGCTCTATGCCAGCCGCACCAACCTGCTGCTGTCGATCCCGATGATCTACTGCATGGTGAACGCGAACCTCGGCTGATTCAGCCAGCTACCGGTTGCCGACAAGCGGCGCGGGTGCCTTCGGGTTCCCGCGCCGTTTGCGTTTCTGCGCAGGCGCGGACTCCTTCTCTCTCCCCTACAGGGGAGAGAGACGCAAACTTGCGAGCTTGCTCGCTAGTCGGAGTTGAGAGGGGCTTGTAGCGCGACACCTGCCCCCTCTCCCAACCCTCTCCCCTGAAGGGGAGAGGGCTTCAGGGCAACGCTAGCCTCAAATCTTCAGCTGGCTGCCCAGCTCTACCACGCGATTGGTGGGGAGGCGGAAGAAGCCCATCGCATCCGCCGCGTTGCGCAGCATCCATGCGAAGAGCATCTCGCGCCACAGCGCCATGCCGGGGACGTCCGCCGGGATCAGCGTCTGGCGCGAGAGGAAGAAGCTTGTGCGCATCATGTCGAACGGTTCGCCGCAGACCGTCACGCCGCAGAGCGCGGCCGGAACGTCGGTTTCTTCCATGAAGCCGAAGCGCAGGATCAGGCGGTAGAAACCCTGCCCGAAGTCCTTGACCGTGGCGCGCTCGGCAGGCTCGACCATCGGCACATCGGCAATCAGCACGGTGAGCACGACGACCCGCTCGTGCAGCACCTTGTTGTGCTTGATGTTGTGGAGCAGCGCGGAAGGCACGCCCGCTGCCGCCGAGGCCATGAACACCGCCGTGCCGGGCACGCGCGCGGCGCTGGTGTGGGCGGAGCGAGTGAACACCTCGAGCGGCAGCGCCCCTTCGGCCATGTGCTGGCGCATCAGCGCACGGCCGCGCGACCAGGTGGTAAGCAGGGTGAAGATCGCCGTACCCAACAGCAGCGGCACCCAGCCGCCGTCAGGGATCTTGGCGAGGTTGGCGCCGAGGTAGGTGGCATCGATCACGAAGAACAGCGCCAGCAGCGGCAGCGCGAAGACCGGCTTCCAGCGCCAGAGCTTGAACAGCACCACGGCGAGCAGGATGTTGTCGATCAGCATCGCGCCCGTCACCGCGATGCCATAAGCGGCGGTGAGATTGCGCGAGCGTTCGAACACCAGCACGAGCAGGATCACCGCGATCATCAGCGCCCAGTTGATCGTGGGGATGTAGATTTGCCCGGCGCTGGCCGACGTATGGCGGATCGTCATGCGCGGGATGAAGCCGAGCTGGATCGCCTGCTGGGTGACGAGGAACGCGCCGGAGATCACCGCCTTGGCGGCGATGACGGCAGCCGTCGTCGCAATTACCAACAAGGGCCACTCGAAGCCGGGAGGCGCGAGCAGAAAGAAGGGACTGTGGATCGCACTGGGATCGCGCAGCAGGAGCGCCGCCTGCCCCAGATAGTTGAACACCAGCGCGGGCAGCACAAAGACCAGCCACGACACGCGGATCGGCGCGCGGCCGAACTGGCCCATGTCGGCATAAAGCGCTTCTGCCCCCGTTACCGCGAGGACGGCAGTACCCATCGCGATGAAGCCGTGCCACGGATCGGCCATGAACATCGCCAGTGCCCATTGCGGCGAGAGCGCGAGCACGACGCCGGGATCGCTGGCGATACTGCGCATGCCGAGCAGCGAGATCGTGGCGAAATAGAGCAACATGAACGGCCCCGCCCAGCGCGAAGCCCAGCTCACGCGCGAGCCGGTGTTCTGGCTCTTGGTGGCGAACAACGCGATCACAATCGCGACGACCAGCGGCACGACCAGGCCGTGGAGGGAGGGATTGTAGACCGAGAGGCCCTCGACTGCGCTCATGATCGAGACAGCGGGGGTGAGCATCGAATCGCTGTAGAACAAGGCGGTGGCGAGGACGCCGAGCAGGACCACGCCCTTGCCCCAGCGGCGGCCGGTGGCCTGCTGATTGATGAGGGCAAGCAGCGCGAGGCTGCCGCCCGAGCCCTTGTTGTCCGCGCGCATGATGACGGTGACGTACTTGAGCGTCACGATCAGCATCATCGACCAAAACATCAGGCTGACGATGCCGTAGACGTGCAGCCGGTCGAGCGGGAGCGGATGGTGGCCGGCAAAGGTATCGCGCAGCGCGTAGAGCGGGCTGGTGCCGATATCGCCGAAGACGACGCCGATGGCGCCGACTGCTAGGCCGAGCGCACCGACCGGCTTCGCCGCCGGAACGGACGCCTCCGCCGCGCACGGCGCTCCGCTATCGGGTGCAGCGTCAACCACGGCTTCGTTCATTCAGCAAGCCCCCGGGCGTTTGCCCAAACCGCCGGAATCATTGGCACTATAGCACAATCGGCCCCGGACGGCGCGGCGCTTTAGCACCGGCCCTTGGCGCCCGCAATGGGATGCACACGGCTGTCAGTAACGCCGGAAATGGTGCCCAAGTTCCGGGAAAACCGAGTTTTATTGCTGGGAAGACTTCGCGCCCGGTGCCGGTGCGCCCTGCATCTGGGCCTGCTCCGCCATCATCGAGTCGAGCTGCTGCAGCCGCTGCTGCAGATCGGTGCGGTAAGGGGCGTCGGCGGGCGAGCGGGCCAGCAGCTGGGCCCACAGCGCACGCGCTTCCGCAAGGCGTCCTGCTTGCGCAAGCGCGAGGCCCATGAAGAAGGGCGGGCCGGGATGATCAGGCGCGATGTTCGCCGCCTTCTGGAAGGCATACTGCGCCGCCGGGGTCATCACCCCTTCGGTGTGGCCGACAAGCGTGTTGCCGAGCGCGACCCACAGGTCAGCGTCATTGGGGGACTTGGCGATGGCCTTGCGCAGGATTTCGGAGGCCGCGCCGAACTGGCCCTGCCGGGTGAGCGCATCGGCGAGGATCAGCCACGACTGGCCCTGCCCGAAGGCCGAGCCCATCTTCTGGCGCTCCTGAATCAGGGTCTGGTCCGCGAGCTTGGTGTTTTCGACCGGGGCCTGCGGCGCGCCCGCGAGGCCGGGGTGGCCCTGCAGCGCATAGCCCGAAACCCCGAACAGCAGCGCGGCGGCGGTGATTTCCCAGCCGGTGCGCGGCAGTTTGAGCACAAGGATCATAACGCCGAGGACGACGACCGCGATGACGAGAATGAACACCCAGGTCATGCGCTCTTCCTCCGGCGGAAACGGCCACGCAGCAGGAACGCTGCCAGCGCAAGGAACAGCAGCGGCGCGGCGAACAGCGGCCAGGTGATCGGCTTCACTTGCGGAGTGTAGCTGACGTAGTCGCCATAGCGCTCGATCAGCCACTGGCGGATTGCCTCGGGATCTTCACCTTGCGCGATGCGGGTGCGGACCTGATGGCGCATGTCCCCCGCCATCGGTGCATCGGAATCGGCGATCGACTGGCTTTGGCACTTGAGGCAGCGCAGCGTTTCCATCAGCGCCTGCGCCTTGGCCTCCTGCTTTGGGTCGGCCAGCTGCTTGTAGGCATATGGCGCGGGCGGGAGCATGTCCTGTGCCGACAGGGGGGCTGCAAGGGAGAACAGCGCCAATAGGGCGAGGAGCAAACCGCGCATCACTGCGCCTCCGCCAGCTTGCGCAGGATCAGCGGGATATCCTCCTGCCGGATATCGCCGATGTGCTGGTAGCGGATGATCCCCTTGCCATCGATCACGAAGGTCTCCGGCACGCCAGACGAGCCTATGGCGAGCTGGACCTGGCTCAAGTCATCCTTGCCGATGCGCTTGAAGGGATTGCCGTACTGCTTGAGGAAGCCGGCCACATCCTCCTTGCGATCACGGATGGCGACGCCGTCGATCTCCACACCCTGCTGCGCCAGCGCGGCAAGCTGCGGGGCCTCGACCTTGCATGGGAAGCACCAGCTCGCGAACACGTTGAGGAGGCGCGGCTTGCCGCCTTCCTTGAACTGCGCGGTGGCGAGGCCCGGGCGGTCGTCCGAGGCGGGCGGCAGATCGAAAGTGGGGAGCGGCTTGCCGATGAAGGCGCTGGAGACCTCACGGTCCGCCGGCCAGTAGAGCCCGACAATGACGAGCGCGAGGAAGCCGGCGAAGAGGCCGAGCGGGAGCCAGACGGCGAGGCCGGGGCCCTTCTTCGGTGCGGGATCGCTCATCGGCCCTGCCTTTCGCGGCGGTAGGCGATCTTGTCGATCGCCACGAGCCGCTTCACATCGCGCGCGACACGGCCGAGCAGCGCGAGGAGGCCGCCGAGCGCGACGAGCGCACCGCCATACCAGATCATCGGCACGAAGGGCTTCCACCAGAAGCGCATCTGCCAGCGGCCATCGTCACCCTCTTCGCCAAGCACGGCGTAGAGCTGGCCGTTCCAGCGGGTGAGGAGCGCGCTTTCGGTGCGGTTGCCGGGCGGGTTGGCGAAGGTGCGCGCCTGCGGGTGAAGTATGGTGGCAGTTCCGCCCGCATAGCTGGCCGAAACGGTGGCTTCGAGCGCAGTCCAGTTGGGGCCGGCGACGGGGCCGATATCCTGTAGCGTGACCTTGAACGGGCCCACCTGCTGGGTATCGCCCGGGTTCATCGCAGCGAGACGTTCGGTAGAGAACGCGCCTTCGCTCGCCATGCCAAACAAGGCGACGGCGATGCCGAGGTGGCCGATCACCATGCCGTAGATCGGCAGCGGCGTGCGGCGGAGGTTGCGACCGACGAGCGGCTGGACCGAGGCCACCGCAAGGCCCGGCGCCAACGCGAGACCAAGCGCAGGGAGCAGGTTGGGCGCAAAGAGCAATTCGACCGCCAGCAGCGCTACAGCGGAGACTAGCGCGGGCACCGCCACCTGCCACGTGATCCGCCCGCCCTTGTCTTCGCGCCAGCGCAGCACGGGGCCGACGGCCATCACCAGCATCATGGGAATCGCGAAGACGGCTGATACCGGGTTGAAATAGGGCGGGCCGACCGAGACCTTGACGCCCATCGCTTCAGTGAGGAGCGGATAGAGCGTGCCGACGAGCACGATGCCGAGAATGCCGCACAGCATCACGTTGTTGAACACGAGGCTCGATTCGCGGCTGAGCACGGCGAACCGCGCGCCCTCCGTCACGGTGCTGGCGCGCAGGCCGAACAGCAGCAGCGCACCGCCGATGTAGATCGCGAGCAGCGCGAGGATGAAGCTGCCGCGCGTGGGATCGACCGCGAAGGCGTGGACCGAGGTCAGGATGCCAGAGCGGACAAGGAACGTGCCGACCATCGACATAGAGAAGGCGACCACGCCAAGCATGACCGTCCACGTGCGCAGCGCATTGCGTGCGGCCAGCACGCTGCAGGAATGCAGGAGTGCGGTCGCGGCAAGCCAGGGCATCAGCGAGGCATTCTCGACCGGGTCCCAGAACCACCAGCCGCCCCAGCCGAGGGTGTAGTAGGCCCAGTAGGAGCCCGCCGTGATACCGAGCGTGAGGAAGATCCACGCGCCGAGCACCCAGGGCCGCATCGCGCGGGCAAAGGCGGGGCCCACATCGCGGGTAACCAGCGCGCCGACCGCAAAGCTGAACGCGATCGAGAGGCCGACATAGCCGACGTAGAGCGTGGGCGGATGGAAGGCGAGGCCGATATCCTGCAGCAGCGGGTTGAGCCCTGCCCCTTCCGGCGCCGGCTCTGGCAGGCGTTCGAACGGGTTCGAGGCGAGCAGGAGGAAAGCGTAGAAACCAAGGCTCACAAAGGCTTGCCCAGCGAGCGTCGCGATCAGCGTGTTTTCCGGCAGGCGCTTTTCGATGAGCGCGACGAAGCCGCCGGCAAGGCTCATGATCGTCACCCACATCAGCATCGAGCCTTCGTGGTTGCCCCAGGTGCCCGCCAGCTTGAAGATGAAGGGCTTGGCCGAATGGCTGTTTTCCGCGACCAGCTTGACCGAGAGATCGGTGCTGAGGAACAGCCAGATCAGCGCGGCGAAGGCGCAAGCGACGAGCACGCCTTGCAGGATCGCGACGGGGCGGACGACGCCGGCGAGATGCGCGGTGGCGGGCCGCAGCGAGAGCGCGCCCGCGACCAGCTGCAAGACGGCGAGCGCCGCCGCCATCCACAGGACCGCAAGACCGAGTTCGGCGATCATTTCGTCTCCGCGATCACGGCCTTGGCCTCCGCCGAGGTCATGTTCTTCATCTCGCGGGGCACGTACTTCTCGTCATGCTTGGCAAGCAGGTTGTCGGCGACGAAGGTGGTGCCTTCCATGCGGCCTTCGGCGACGACACCCGAGCCTTCGACGAAGAGGTCGGGGGTGATGCCGGAGAAGCGGACGGGCACGCGCGCCTTGTCGTCCTTGACGATGAAGTTGATCGTCACGCCGTCAGTCTGCGTCTTGATCGAGCCCTTCTCGACCATGCCGCCAAGGCGCACCGCGCGGCCCGCTTCGGGCGGCTTCGCCACGAGTTCGCTCGGCAGGTAGAAATAGGCGGCCTGCTTGCTCAGGGCATAGGCGGCGAGCAGGCCTGCACCGATCAAGGCGACGAGCGCGAGAATGATCAGCACAAGGCGCTGGTGTTTGGGCTTTATCATCGTGTTCATTTGCCGCGCTGCCCAGAATTACGAATAGCGTCGCGGCGGGCTTCGGAGCGCCGCATGGCCCAAAGGGTCCAGCCCACAAGGACAAGCGTACCGATCACGCCAATGGCGAGCGCCGCCACCACGAACTGCCACTGATCGAGTCTTTCGTGCATCTGCGGCCGCTTATGCCATCGCCTTACGGCGCAGGCGCGCCTCGGTCTGGATATCGGCGAGCAGCATGCGCATGCGCGCCAGCACGAGGCCGCCGAAAATGAGCGTGAAGCCGAGCGCCGCAAACAGCAGCGGATAGAGGAACGCCGCATCGATCGAGGACTTGCCTGCGGTGATCGAGGGCGGCTGGTGCAGGCTGTTCCACCACACCACCGAACGGTTGATGATCGGGATGTTGACCGCGCCGACCAGGCCGAAGATCGCGGTCACGCGGCTTGCGCCCTCACCCGCAGCGGCATCGCGCTGCGCGGCGCCGGCGAGCGCGATGTAGCCGAAGTAGAGGAACAGCAGGATCAGGAAGCTCGTCAACCGGCCGTCCCACACCCACCAGGTGCCCCAGGTCGGCCGCGCCCAGATCGAGCCGGTGGCGAGGCAGATCGCGGTGAAAGTCGCGCCCGGTACGGCGGCGGCGCGGGCGGCGATGCCAGCGAGCGGGTGGCGCCAGACCAGCTCGACAAGGCTGGCGATCGCGATCGTCGACCAGCCGGCCATGCCGAGCCACGCGGAAGGCACGTGGATGAAAAGGATGCGCACCGTCTGGCCCATCAGCCGGTCCGGCGGAACCATGAACAGGCCCCAGGCCACGGCGCCGAAGGCAAGGACCAGGCCCGGCACCAGCATCAGCGGCATCAGCCAGCGCGCCATGCGCAGGAAACGGGCAGGATTGGCAAAGCCGTGCATGGGCTGACAGGTGCGTCCGTAAACTCGAAAGGACAATCGAACCTGTCCTCTCCCCCCACACCTCTGCCACCTGCCCGCATAGGGAGCAAGGGGTTAGCGCGCCTGAACCAAGGTGCAGGCGTGATGAAGTGTTTCACGCCAGAGAAAAATGGAGAGGAAAATGGGGCGATCGATGGGGTTCGAACCCACGACCTCCGGTACCACAAACCGGCGCTCTAACCAACTGAGCTACGATCGCCACGCAACGCGGGCTGCGCCGAAACAGCAACACCGCGGACGCGCGCTTTTGCAGAACCGGGGCGAAATGGGAAGCGGAATCTTGAGGCCTGCGCGATCCTGATACCCGCATGCCGCACGTGGCCAATCAACACCAAATTCGCAGTGGCTGCGATTGACTTGTTGGAATTCATTTGATCCCTCTGCAGGCTTGTCGATTAAATATCCAACAGCAGACTGTTACCCAACATTTTCCAGCAAGAATGATCCAATCGTTGCCCCCAAAACCTGGAACGATTTGAAGAAAATTTGCGATTCAGCTGCCCTCACTCCTTCAGGTGCAGGAGAGAAATGCATGATTACACTTGCCCAACTCGAAGAACTCTACCCGCGCGCCCGAACCGGCTATCTACAGATCTTCGCGGCTTTGTTGCATAACGTCTGAGTGGCACAAACGACTGTTTACTTGTGATTATTATGCAATGCGGATGGTATTGGGTGCTCCTATTTTGGAGAACCGGTTGAGGATTGCAGCGCGGATTTTCAGC
>Ga0310345_10003726_pt1 | contig 14317 bp, 14 predicted proteins | sample HC15DNA20500_MG_FD_204667 | JGI IMG/M metagenome (GOLD analysis project Ga0310345, IMG submission 204667) | Marine microbial communities from station ALOHA, North Pacific Subtropical Gyre - HC15-DNA-20-500_MG | ecosystem: Environmental > Aquatic > Marine > Oceanic | place: Pacific Ocean: North... | reverse complement strand
TCGTCGTCGCCCACGCCGAGCACCAGCGGGGTCGACCGCCGCGCCGCCACGATCGTGCCCGGCTCGTCGGCATGGGCGAACACCAGGGTGAAATGCCCTTCCAGGCGGCGCAGCACGGAAAGCACCGACGCCGCGAAATCGCCGGCGTGCCGACCGTGGGCGAACTCGCGCGCCACCAGGTGTACCGAGACCTCGGTGTCGGTGTCGCTGGCGAACTCCACGCCCGCGAGCTCCAGCTCGTGACGCAACGCGGCGTAGTTCTCGATGATGCCGTTGTGTACGACCGCGACCTTGCCGGTGGCATCGCGGTGCGGATGGGCGTTGCGATCGGTCGGCCTGCCATGCGTCGCCCACCGGGTGTGCCCGAGCCCGGTCGCTCCGCTGGCGCCGTTGATACCGGCCTCGTCCAGCGCTGCTTCCAGGTTCGCCACGCGACCCGCCTTGCGACTCACGATGAGCCCACCACTACCGTCGAGAAGCGCGACGCCTGCCGAGTCGTAACCCCGGTACTCCATGCGGCGCAGCGCATCGACGACGATCTCGCAGGCAGGGCGCTGCCCGACGTAGCCGACGATTCCGCACATAGGCAACCAGGGTACGGCAGAAGCACCTCGAACCCTGGTGGGCTACGGTCATCGGGTGGCGAGTACCAAGAAGCTCTTTGGCGCGCTGACCCGGCGCGGTCCACAGCGCGTCATGCGGGGTGACCTGGGTTTTGCCGGTCTGCCCGGGGTCGTCTACACCCCGGCCGAGGGTAAGAACCTGCCTGCAGTGGTGTTCGCTCACGACTGGATCACATCGGCACACCGCTACCACGCGACACTCGAGCATCTGGCTTCCTGGGGCATCGTCGCCGCCGGTGTCGACACCGAGATCGGGTTCGCCCCGTCGGCGCTGAATCTGGCCTATGACATGGGCACCGCGCTCGACATCATCGCGGGTGTGCGCCTGGGCACCGGCGACATCAGCGTGCATCCCGAGAAGCTCGGGGTCGCCGGCCACGGCTTCGGTGCCTCAGCGGCGGTGTTCGCCGCGGCGGGAATGCCGAGCAGAGTGAAAGCGGCCTTCGCGGCGTATCCCACGGTCAGTAGCCCGCCCGCCGAGCAACCCGCGGCCACCCTGACGGTGCCCGGGCTGATCTTGACCGCCCCCGGCGACCCCATGACGCTGCGGTCCAACGCGGTCGAGCTGGCGCGGGTGTGGAAAACCGCCACCCTGCGCTCGACACCCAAAGCCAAGTCCGGCGGTCTGGTGGAGGGCCGGCGGCTGGGCCGTGTCGTCGGACTGCCCGGCGCCGACAAGAGCTCGCAGAAAACCGTGCGGGCGCTGATGACCGGCTACCTGCTGCACCTGCTGGCGGGCGACAAGCAGTACCGCGACTTCGCCGACGCCGAGGTCGAGCTGCCGAAGGCACTGGTGATGGACCCGTTCGCCGATGATCCCGTGGACCTCGAGAACAAGGTCGTCGCGCTGCTCAAGCCGTAGCTTCCGCGCCCACGCACGCCCAACCAACCGGTTGGGGTATATAACTTGGTGATGCGCACCGGCATCTTCCTGAGCTACGCGGGCGGCTTCCTGGAGGCCGTCGACGAGGTCGTCGAACTCGAGAAGCTCGGGGTCGACCTGGCCCTGGTGGCCGAGGCCTACTCCTACGACGCGATCAGCCAGCTCGGGTTCCTGGCCGCCCGCACCTCCCGCATCGAGTTGGGCACCGGCGTCGTTCCCATCTACACCCGCACCCCGGCGTTGATGGCGATGACGGCCGCCGGCCTCGACTACGTCTCCGACGGCCGCTTCCGGCTGGGGCTGGGCACCTCCGGCCCGCAGGTCATCGAGGGTTTTCACGGCCTGCCGTTCGACGCGCCGCTCGGACGTACCCGGGAGGTCGTCGACATCTGCCGGCAGGTGTGGCGACGTGAGCGGCTGGCCTACGACGGCAAGCACTATCAGCTTCCGCTGCCCGCCGAGAAGGGCACCGGCCTGGGCAAACCCCTGAAGCTGATCAACCATCCGGTCCGCGAGCGCATCCCGATCACGATTGCTGCGCTCGGACCCAAGAACGTCGAGCTGACCGCCGAGATCGCCGAGGGGTGGCAGCCGGTGTTCTTCTACCCGGAGAAGGCCGACGACGTCTGGGGTGACGCGTTGCGCGCCGGCGCTGCCAAACGGGACCCGGCCCTGGGTCCGCTCGACGTGATGGTCAGCGCGAGCCTGGCCATCGGCGACGACGTGGACGAACGGCTGTCATGGGCCAAGCCGCAGCTGGCGCTCTACATCGGCGGCATGGGAGCGCGCGGCCGGAACTTCTATCACAGCCTGGCCACGCGGTACGGGTTCGGTGAGGTCGCCGACCACATCCAGGATCTGTACCTGGCGGGCAAGAAGACCGAGGCCATCGACGCGGTTCCCGACGACCTGGTTCGGCAGGTCTCGCTCGTCGGACCGGCAGGCTTCGTCGAGGAGCGGGTGGCCGCCTTCGCCGAGGCCGGTGTCACGACCCTGTTGGTGCATCCGCTGTCGGGTGATCGCCGCGAGACCGTCGGCTTCGTCGAGGAATTGCAGAAGCTGCTGCCCTGACTGCGACCGTAGGCTGAGTCCATGGCTGAGCTGACCGACGACGTCATCGAATTCCTCGCCGAGGGCACCCGCACCGCCAAGCTGGGCTACGTCGCCGCCGACGGGCGACCGCTGGTCGCGCCGGTGTGGTTCGTCGTCGACGGCCGCGAGCTCGTGTTCAACACGGGCAAGGACACCGCCAAGGGACGGGCGCTGCGCCGGGACCCCCGGGTCGTGGTGTGCGTCGACGACGAACGGCCACCGTTCTCGTTCGTCCAGGTGCAGGGCGAGGTGACGCTCAGCGAGGACCCCGAGGAACTGGTCGCCACCGCCACCCGGATCGGCGGCCGCTACATGGGTGCCGACCGCGCCCAGGAGTTCGGCCGACGCAACGGCGTGCCGGGGGAACTGGTCGTGCGGGTGCGGCCGACGAAGATCGTCAAGTCGTTCAACCTGGCCGACTGATCTCGGCCTCAGCTGCCCGACAGGGTGTTCTCCCAGAACAGCAGTCGCGCGCGCAGCCGGGGGTGGGCCACGTTGTCCAGTACCTTGAGCCCGGCGGTGGTCAGGGCGGGCACGCCGACCAAGCGGTGGAACACCCGTCCGCGCCGGTACTCTCTGCCCCACGTCGCGTTGACCGCCTGCTCGTAGTGGGTGAAGTCGCCGGGACCGCCATTGGTCAGTGCGGCGACCACGCACTCCCCGGCGGCCAGCCCGGATTGCAGCGCCTTGGAGATCCCGGCCCCTGATACCGGGCGGGCGGCGCCCATCGCGTCACCGGCGAACAGCACGCCTGGGCGCCACGGCGGCCAGGCGGTGAAACCCATCGGCAACCGCCAGCCCTGCAGCGCCTTCGACTTCTGCAGCGCGTCGACCGGGGGCAACTCCCACTCGCGCGGCAGAGTCGCCATGAACTGTCCCAGCAGCTCGGCTGCGTTGATCTGCTTCCAGCGCCGGTAGCTGTTCACGTAGCCCAGCCCCACGTTGACGCGTCCGTCGCCCAGCGGGAACACCCAGCCATAACCGGGCAGTTGATCGCCGCGGTGGGAGATCTTCAGATGGATGTCCAGGGAGTCGGAGTCGGGGCGAACCGCGGACATTTCGGCACGTATCGCGATCACCGAGTAGCCGTGATACCGGCTGTCCAGCTTCAACGAGCGCTTGACCGGCGAATAGGCACCATCGGCGGCGACCACCGCGGCGGCGCGCACCTGCTCGCCGCTCTTCAGCGTGACGCCGGTGACGCGCCCGTCATCGTCGGTGACCGCACCGACGACTTCCTCGCCCTGCCTCACGTCGACTCCGGCCGACGCGGCGTGCTCGATCAGCATCGTGTCCAGCTGTGTGCGGCGGATACCGTGGCCGTGATCGGGCATCCCCGGGCGATTCGGAAAAGACAGCTCCCATTCGCTGGGGCTGAAGATGGTGGCGCGGTTGAGCCGATGGAAGCGGGCCACCTCGTCGCCCAGCCCCATCTTCTGCAGATAACTCACCGCACGCGGCGTCAGTCCGTCGCCGCAAGGCTTGTCCCGCGGGAATTCTGCTTTGTCACACAACAACACCCGCGCCCCGTTGCGGACGGCCTGCCAGGCGGCGGCCGATCCGGCGGGGCCGCCGCCGGCCACCACCACGTCGTATCGGATCATCATCGAATACCGCCTTCGCTCGCCTGAGTGGTCATCAGGTATTCGACGCTGACCGCGTTGCGGACTGGCCGTTCAGCAAACTGACAGCAACGCTCTCGACGCCGGCTGCCGCTCAGGCACTGATGCCCGCGGTGAGGATGGCGGCGAGCTCGCGATAGGCATCGGCGTCGTCGAGCCCGGTATTGCGCCGCACTACGCGCTGCTGGATGCGCACCATCGCCGCGGCGACCAGGTCGGCAGCGAAGGCGGCATGCACGTCACGGAAGTCGCCGGCGGCGACGCCTTCGGCGATCAGTTCCCGCACCCGGCGGGCGGCGATGCCGGTGTTCTGCTCGTAGACCGCCCGCGCCGGAGCGAAGCCGTCGAGGTCGGTCATGAACTGCTCGGAGGCGGGGTCCAGTGCTTCCCCGACCGCGGACAGGTAGGCCGCGATCCGATCCCGCGCACCGGTGGTGGCCGCCACCCGAGCCTCCACGAACCCGGTCGCCGAGCGGAAGAAGTGCACGATCGCCGCCTGGACCAGCTGCTCCTTGCTCGCCGCGAGCGTATAGAGCGTGGACTTCGAACAGCGCAGCCGTGCGGCGATGTCGTCGAGGGTCAGATGCGCGAAGCCCTCGGTCAGCAACAGCGCGACCAGGGCGTCGAACAATTCGGTTCGCCGCCGAGTCGCGAACGCAGGCCTGGTCACCCGCTCGATAGTACTGGAGAATGTCCTGTAGTACTGTTTTCAGTATGGCTGTTGACCGGCTGCTGCCCACCGACGAGGCCCGCGACGTGGTGGAGCTCGCACGGCAGATCGCCGACAAAACCCTCGCGCCGATCGTCGATCATCACGAGAAGCACGAGACCTATCCCGAGGGTGTGTTCGCCACGCTCGGCGAAGCCGGGCTGCTGAGCCTGCCCTACCCCGAGCAGTGGGGTGGCGGCGGGCAGCCCTACGAGGTCTACCTGCAGGTGCTCGAGGAGCTCGCCGCCCGCTGGGCGGCCGTGGCCGTCGCGGTCAGTGTGCACAGCCTCTCGTGTCATCCGCTGATGTCCTTCGGCACCGACGAACAGCGGCAGCGTTGGCTCACGGAGATGTTGGGCGGTGCCACGATCGGCGCCTACAGCCTGTCCGAACCACAGGCCGGGTCCGACGCCGCCGCCCTGACCTGCCGAGCCACCGCCGACGGCGACGGTTACCGGATCACCGGCGCCAAGGCATGGATCACCCACGGCGGGATCGCGGACTTCTACAACCTGTTCGCGCGCACCGCAGACGGCTCGCAGGGCATCTCGTGTTTCCTCGTCCCCCGCGACACCGCCGGCCTGACGTTCGGCAGACCCGAGGAGAAGATGGGACTGCACGCGGTGCCCACCACGGCGGCTCACTACGACGACGCGTTCGTGTCAGCCGACCGGCGCATCGGGGCCGAGGGCCAGGGGCTGCAGATCGCCTTCAGCGCATTGGATTCCGGGCGCCTCGGCATCGCCGCGGTGGCCGTCGGGCTGGCGCAGGCCGCCCTCGACGAGGCAGTGTCCTACAGTCAGCAGCGAACGACGTTCGGCCGCAAGATCATCGACCATCAGGGCCTGGGCTTCCTGCTCGCCGACATGGCCGCCGCGGTCGACGCCGCACGGGCCACCTACCTCGACGCGGCCCGGCGCCGCGACGCCGGGATGGCGTACTCGCGCCAGGCGTCGGTTGCCAAGCTCATCGCGACGGACGCGGCGATGAAGGTGACCACCGATGCCGTGCAGGTGTTCGGCGGGGCCGGCTACACCCGTGACTACCGGGTGGAGCGGTACATGCGCGAGGCCAAGATCATGCAGATCTTCGAGGGCACCAACCAGATTCAGCGGCTGGTGATCAGCCGCCACCTGGCTCGCTAGGCGGCGATTCGCCGACCTGCGGTAATTCGTCGGCTGCGATCTCACAGGGGGTCCGTTCGTCGACCACAGCCTCCGCCACCGGCGGCAGCGGCACGGCCGGTGGTGGCGGGGGCGGCGGTGTCGGCGCGGGCATCGGCTCGCCGGCGGCACCCTCCCCCGGGTCCTCCTCGGGCTCGCCCCCGGGTATCTCGTCGGGTTCCTCCACCGGGTCCTCTGCGGCGTCGTCCTCCGGGGCTTCGTCGGCGTCCGCGTCGGACTCGTCCTCGTCGTCCTCGTGGGCGTCGTCCTCGTCGGCGTCCTCGTCCTCGTCCTCCACGGTGTCGGCAGGGTCGTCCAATTCGGGGACGTCGAGCGGTGGCGGGTCGGGCAGACCACCGCCGCCACCCAACAGCCCGGTCAGCGCGTCGGCGAACGGCTGACCCAACCCGGACAGACCAGCGCCCCCGCCGAGCCCGGGCAGCGCCTGGCCCGCCGAACCCAGTGACGGCATGGCAGGCGGAGCTGCTTCCGAGGGCGCAGGAGACATATCGGCCGGAGCGGGTGCCGGCCACGCGGCGGGCACCGTGGCCGGAGCAGGTACCGCGGGAGCGGTGACACCGCCGGCCGAACCGACAACCGGCGCCGGAGCCGGAGCCGGAGCCGGCATCGATGCCACCTCGCCCGGCGGTGCCGAGGGGGCGCTCCAGACGGGGCCGAGATCACCGGGAATCGCGAAATCGGCAAGCCGCGCTCCCGCGATGTCGCCCGTGGCCTGTTGATAAGCGGTGCTGACCGCCGACATCGCCGTCCGCATCGCTTCGAGCCAGTCGGTGCGAATCACGCTGTCCACGAACGGTTTCACCGCTTGGTCGACGAGCTCGCTGGCCGTGGCCCGGTCACCCACACCCGACGTGACGGTAGCGGCGGCCGCCGACCATTCCGTCCGCGTCGTGGCAGCTCTGCCCTCGATCTCGATCACTGCGCCGACTTTGTTGTCGACGGCTTCCCAGAGTTGTTCCCGCAGCACCTCCATCGCCTCGCGGGCCGTATGCAGGGCGGCCGCCACCGTAGCCGATGCGTCACTGTGACGGCGCAGGAACTCCGCGGACGCGGCCGCGCCGGCTCCCTGCCACGCCTCCGGCAGCGCGGCGCGCTGCCGGTCCTGCGCGTGAATCGCCTCGTCCGCGGCGGATGCGGCCGCCTCGAGAGCACCGCAATCGTGAAGCAGAGCGTCGAGGTCCATACCGTCCTCGCTGCGGTACCAGTCCTGCAACTGGCCCGCGTGCAGGGTCAGGTCGGGGTGCCGGTACCCCACCTGCGCGCTGGCTGCCACATACTGCTGCACCGTGAGTACCGCCGGCATTCCGTCGGCCAATCGGGCTGAGACGTAACGGCTCTCAGCCATGTGCGGCGATCTGGTCGGCCGACCGGGCAGCGGCCGCCCCGTACCGGATCGCCGAGGTCTGCAGTGCCACAGCGATCTCGGCTGCGGCGCGCGACCACACCCGCAGCGCCGCCGACAGCTCGGCGAGGGCCGCGGCCAGGTCGTCGCCGTGCGCGGCGTAGGCACGTCCCGAGGTCGGGGCACCGAAACGCAGGCTTCCCAGGTGGTTGCGCACTGCCGCGTCGATGATCGCCGACGCCGTGTCGTATTCGCGCGCCATGGCGCGCAGTCCTGCGGTGTCCACTCGCGTCGCCCCTGCCGACCCCATACGAGATCAGACGCGGGCGACCCGCGATCGGTTCCCTCAGTTCTGGGCGCTGACCGACTCGGCCACCCGCGCCGCCAACTGCCGGGCGGTGTCCTCGTCGGCCGCCTCGACCATCACGCGCACCATCTGTTCGGTGCCCGAGGGCCGCAGCAGAATCCGCCCGGTGTCGCCCAGCTCGGCCTCCGCCTGGGCGACCGCGTCTTGCACCGACTGCGCTTGGGCCACCGCTGCCTTGTCTGTGACCTCGACGTTGATCAGCACCTGAGGCAGCGTCTGCATCGGTTCGGCCAGCGCGTCCAGGCTTCGGCGGGTCTGGGCCATCCTGGCCATCAGCCGCAACCCGGTGACGATGCCGTCGCCGGTGGTGCCGAACGCCGGCAGCACGATGTGGCCGGACTGCTCGCCTCCGAGCGAGAACTCACCGGCACGGAGTTCTTCGAGCACGTAGCGGTCGCCGACACCGGTGGTGCGGACCTGCACCCCGGCCGCGCGCATCGCCAGGTGCAGACCCAGGTTGCTCATCACCGTCGCCACCAGCGTGTCGGAGGCCAGCTCGCCGGCCTCCTGCATGGCCAGGGCCAGCACCACCATGATCGCGTCACCGTCGATCACCGTGCCATCCGCGGCCACGGCCAGGCAGCGGTCGGCGTCACCGTCATGAGCCAGGCCCAGATCGGCACCGTGGCTGACCACGGCCGCTCGCAACGTCTCCATGTGCGTCGAGCCGCACCCGTCGTTGATGTTCAACCCGTCTGGCTCGGCGTGAATCGGCACCACGGTGGCGCCGGCTGCTCGGTAGGCGTCCGGCGCGGCCGTCGAGGCGGCCCCGTGCGCGCAGTCGACCACCACGGTCAATCCGTCGAGCCGGGTGGTGGCGGCCTTGCCGACGTGGCGCAGATAACGCTCCAACGCGTCCTCGGCGTCGACGATGCGCCCGATGCCCGCGCCGGTCGGGCGGTGGCCCGGGCCCTGACGGACCAGTTCCTCGATGCGGTCCTCGGTCGCGTCGTCCAGCTTGAGGCCGCCGGGGCCGAAGATCTTGATGCCGTTGTCGGGCATCGGGTTGTGCGATGCGGAGATCATCACGCCGAAGTCGGCGTCGTAGGCGCTGGTCAGATATGCCACGGCGGGGGTGGGCAGCACGCCGACGCGCAGCGCATCCACTCCCTCGCTGGTCAGCCCGGCGATCACCGCGGCTTCCAGCATCTCCCCGCTGGCGCGTGGGTCCCGACCGACGACCGCGACCCGCCTGCGGGTCGCGCCGGTTCTGATGAGCCGCCGGGCCGCGGCCGCCCCCAGCGCCACCGCCAGCTCAGCGGTCAGGTCCTGGTTGGCGACGCCGCGCACTCCGTCGGTGCCGAACAGTCGAGCCATCGTGCCAACCTCTCACAGCCGCCCGCGAGGAAGCCAACCGGCGACAGGCCGGTCCGTGCCGTCGCCGGATCGATACAACCGCGTGATTCTCCCACGCCGAGCCCCGAACACAGCTCACCGCCCACACCCAGTGCGGGTGTGGGCGGTGAGTGGGCTGCTACTTACCCAGCCTCTTGACCAGCGTCGCCCGGGGCGGTGGCGGTCTCAGGCTGCTCCGCCTCGGCGCTCACGTTCTGGGTGAGCATCAGATCGCCACCCGGCAGGCCCGCACACACGGTCTGGTCGGTGCCGTCGGCATCGACCTGCTCGGCGAGCGCGTTGACGTCCTCGGGGGCGCTGCCACAGAGGGCCCCCGCGGTGGCGGCGGCCGCGTCGGTGGGCACGCCCTGCAGGATCGTCGTATCGCCGACGGCGATGTTCACAAGACCGTCCGGGGCCGTCTCGACGGGCTGCGCATTCGCTACGCCGAGTCCCGCGGTGAACAGCACCGACCCTCCGAGGACGGCACCCGCTACGGCGTTCTTCACGAAGCTCATCAATTCACTCCTTCTCAGTCGCGGAGCCGCGGACTGTCGATGCCGGGCTCCGGAAACGAGGCTGTCCGAACTCGGTCGGGGAATTCAAGCTGCGCCGCTCCGAATGGGCTCCCCGCCGCCCCGCAAACGTCGGGACAGTGAGGGTGACTAGGTAGCTGAAACGGCATCAACACAGTTCACACGTCAATGTCGCGTTACCAGAAGTGCCGCTGCGGGTTCGCTGTGCAAACCCGTACAGACGACTGACGCCCGGCCGCTCGCGATGCGAACGAACCGGGCGCCATGCCGTGCTGAGATCAGCGCTTGCTGTACTGAGGCGCCTTGCGCGCCTTCTTGAGGCCGTACTTCTTGCGCTCGATGGCGCGCGGATCACGGGTCAGGAACCCGGCCCGCTTGAGCGCCGGACGGTCCTCGGGCTGGACCAGGATCAGCGCACGTGCGATCGCCAGCCGCAGCGCGCCGGCCTGCCCGGAGGGGCCGCCACCGTCGAGGTGGGCGTAGATGTCGAACTGCTCGAGGCGGTCGACGGTCACCAGCGGAGCCTTGATGAGCTGCTGGTGCACCTTGTTGGGGAAGTAGTTCTCCAACGTGCGCCCGTCGAGGTGGAACTGCCCGGTGCCGGGGACCAGGCGCACCCGCACCACGGCCTCCTTGCGGCGGCCGACGGTCTGGATCGGGCGGTCGAACAGCAACGGGTCGGCCGCGACCGGGGCATCTTGGTCGTCGGCGAACACCGCGTCCTCGACAGCCACAGGGGCCTCAGCGGCCTCAGGGGCTTCAGGGACCTCGGCGGACTCGGCGGACTCGATCGGCTCGGGCACCGCGGCGGTTTCGGTGAAGTCGGATTCAGTCACTGGGACACCTGCTTGACGTCGTACGGAATCGGCTGCTGAGCGGTGTGCGGATGCTCGGATCCGGTGTACACGCGCAGCTTCTTCTGGATCTGGCGGCCGAGCTTGGTCTTCGGCAGCATGCCGACGATCGCCTTCTCGACGAGGCGGTCGGGATGCCGTTCCAGCATCTCGGCGACCGAGCGGCGGCGCAGACCACCGGGATAACCCGAGTGGCGGTAGTGGAACGTCCGCTGCGGCTTGTTACCGCTGACGGAGATCTTGTCGGCGTTGATGACGATGACGAAGTCACCGCCGTCGACGTTGGGCGTGAACGTCGGCTTGTGCTTGCCGCGCAGCAGATTGGCAGCTGCCACGGCGAGCCGGCCGAGCCTCACGTCGGTGGCGTCGATGACGTACCACGAACGCGTGGTGTCACCCGCCTTCGGCGTGTACGTAGGCACAGCGCGTACCTCTTCCTCTTACTCGGGTGGATCCCGGAGTGACCCGGGTGCCGGTCCGGCGTGAACGTCAGCACGACCTCGGCGACCGGCGGGGACCCGAGGCGACCTGTGACCGCAAGGCCAGCACACGCCAACGTGGCAGCCTACCCGGGGGTGTCTGTGCAGGTCAAAACGCGCTCCCGGGGCGCGGCCCGCGGCTCGATTACGGATCGACACCGAATCGGCCATACCATTTCCTCTGACATGACCGACTCTGCCCTCGACACCGCCTCGCCGACCACCACCGGCGGCGGTGACCGCGCCACCGCACGCATCGCCGCCGAAGCGAAGCGTCGCCGCACCTTCGCCGTCATCAGCCATCCCGACGCCGGTAAATCCACGCTGACCGAGGCCCTGGCCCTGCATGCGCGGGTGATCACCGAGGCCGGCGCCATCCACGGCAAGGCCGGACGCCGCTCGACCGTGTCGGACTGGATGGAGATGGAGAAGGCCCGAGGCATCTCGATCACGTCGACGGCGCTGCAGTTCCCGTACCGGGACTGTGTCATCAACCTGCTGGACACGCCCGGTCACGCCGACTTCTCCGAGGACACCTACCGGGTGCTGACCGCGGTGGACTGCGCGGTGATGCTCATCGACGCCGCCAAGGGGCTCGAACCGCAGACGTTGAAGCTGTTCCAGGTCTGCAAACACCGGGGCATCCCGATCATCACCGTCATCAACAAGTGGGACCGGCCGGGCCGACACGCCCTGGAGTTGATGGACGAGATCCACGAACGCATCGGGCTGCGGACCACGCCGCTGACGTGGCCGGTGGGCATCGCCGGAGACTTCCGGGGCGTGCTGGACCGCCGCTCCGGGATGTTCATCCGCTTCACCCGCACCGCCGGTGGCGCCACCGCGGCACCGGAAGAACACATCGCCGCCTCGGACGCCCACGCCGCCGCGGGGGTGGACTGGGACACCGCTGTCGAGGAGTCCGAGCTGCTCTCCGCCGACGGGTCCGACTTCGACGAGGACCAGTTCCGCAGCGGCGCAGCCTCACCGGTGCTGTTCACCTCCGCGGCACTGAACTTCGGGGTCAACCAGCTGCTCGATGTCCTCGTCGAGCTCGCCCCGGCGCCCGCCGGCGCGGTGGACGTCGACGGCAATCGGCGCGCCGTCGCGTCACCGTTCAGTGCGTTCGTGTTCAAGGTCCAGGCCGGGATGGACTCCGCGCACCGAGACCGGATCGCCTACGCGCGCGTGTGTTCGGGCACCTTCGAACGCGGCGAGGTCCTCACCCATGCGGCCACCGGAAAACCGTTCGTGACGAAGTACGCGCAGTCGGTGTTCGGCCAGCAGCGCTCGACGCTCGACACCGCGTGGCCCGGCGACGTCATCGGCCTGGCCAATGCCGCCGCGCTGCGTCCGGGCGACACGTTGTATCGCGATGTGCCCGTGGAGTTTCCGCCGATCCCGAGCTTCTCCCCCGAGCATTTCGCAGTCGCCCGCGGCACCGACCCGAGCAAGCACAAGCAGTTCCGCCGGGGCATCGAACAACTCGAGCAGGAGGGCGTGGTGCAGGTGCTGCGCTCCGATCTGCGTGGTGACCAGGCTCCCGTGCTCGCGGCCGTCGGCCCGATGCAGTTCGAGGTGGCCACCCACCGGATGGCCACCGAACTCAGCGCCCCGATCGCGCTGGAGCCGTTGCCCTACCAGGTGGCCCGCATCGTCGACCCCGAGGACGCCGACTTCATGAACAAGCAGGTGTCGGCGGAGGTGCTGACCCGCTCCGACGGGGTGCTGCTGGTGCTGTTCTCCACTCCGTGGCGGCTCCAGGGTTTCCAACGCGACAACCCCGACATCACGTTGCGTTCCCTGGTCGCCGCCCAGAGCTGAGGCGTTCGGTCAGGCGGGCCGGGGAACCCCCATCGGATTGGGCACGGGCACCACGCCGCGATCGACGAGGACCGTGGCGAGCCGGCCGAGGGTGCGCATGGTCCATTCGGCGTCGTCGAGCGCGCGCCACGGGCCGATCGCCAGATCATCGGTGAGGCGCTCCACGTTCGCGCGCAACGCCACGCCTGCGCCGGTGAGCGCGCCGTCGGCGCCGAGCACGCCGCGCTCCCGCAGCTCCTCGATCGCGTCCGCCCACTCCCTGTCTGTCCAGCCCCGGTTACGTTGCAGCACATCGCGATCCAGCGCTCCGGTGGCGACATGGGTGATCGACGCCTGCAGTCCGGTCAAGCCACACGCGGTCGCGGCGACCACATGCCCGTCGCCGCGGTGCTCCCGCAGCACTGTCACCGCCAACCACAGGCGCGCGAACCACGACGCCGGACGCGCCACCGACTGCCACGCGCCGGCCAGCGCTCGGCCGTCGACGGCCAGCGAGTCGACCGCCCGTTCCAGGTTGGCGGTGACCCGGCGGAGATCGTCGGTGGACCCGGCTGGCGCGTGTACCCCCACCACCGCGTCGGCGGCGGCGAACCGCGCCTCGCGCACACCGGCGGGGGTGATCCGGTTCCAGATCTTGGGGACGGCGCGGGCGACCATCGCCGGTGCAAACCCGTAGAACAGCGCGGTCACCACCCGCGCAGGCGGAGCGCCGAGCGGAAAGGCGCGACCGGCGAAGTAGCCGTTCCAGCCGCCGGTGAGCCCCGCCTCGACCATGGCCGCGGCGAATGCCGGGTCGAAGTAGCAGACGGCGTGCACGGGTTCGTAGACCCGCCAGAACCGGCGTTCGGGTCGTTCGGTGGCCATGCGCGGCATTCTGCACACCCGACCAGCCGTGTGGCAGCACCAATCCCGCCGCGGTGGACCAGTCCACTTCTGCTGAATTGGCCGCTGACAGCCCCGATTGGATCACGTTGACTGGGCACTCCGACTGACCTCGAGGAGGAGACCAGCGTGACCATCGATCCGGCCGTGTTGGCCGCCCCGGGCTTCGGCGCGCACTTCACCGACCACATGGTGCTCGTCCACTTCAGCGAGCGAAACGGCTGGCACGACCGGCGCGTGGTGCCTTACGGGCCGTTGCCGATAGACCCGGCCGCGACGGCCCTGCAGTACGGGCAGGAGATCTTCGAGGGTTTGAAGGTGTACCGCCACCGCGACGGTCACCTGCATCTGTTCCGGCCCGACATGAATGCCCGGCGGTTCGCCGCCTCGGCGGCACGGTTGGCGTTACCGGCCGTGCCCGCCGGGTTGTTCGTCGAATCGATCCGCCAGCTGGCTCTCGTCGATGCCGCGTGGGTGTCCGACCGGCCCGGAGTCAGCCTGTACGTGCGGCCGTTCGTCATCGGCACGGAGGCTCTCCTCGGGGTGCGACCGGCCCGGCACGCGACGTACGGGGTCATCGCCAGC
>Ga0310345_10003725_pt1 | contig 14319 bp, 11 predicted proteins | sample HC15DNA20500_MG_FD_204667 | JGI IMG/M metagenome (GOLD analysis project Ga0310345, IMG submission 204667) | Marine microbial communities from station ALOHA, North Pacific Subtropical Gyre - HC15-DNA-20-500_MG | ecosystem: Environmental > Aquatic > Marine > Oceanic | place: Pacific Ocean: North... | reverse complement strand
CCGCCTGGCTGGTCGACGCCATGCTCGCCGACAGCATCCAGAGCCCCTGGCTGGCCCTGCTGCTGGTGTATCTGATCACCGCCCTGTTCACCGAAGTGATCACCAACAACGCCGCCGCCGTGCTGGTGTTCCCCATCGCCACCGGCGTCGCCGAGCAGCTCGGCGTCAGCCCGCTGCCGTTCATCGTCGCCGTCATGTTCGCCGCCAGCGCCAGCTTCATGACCCCGCTGGGCTACCAGACCAACCTTATGGTTATGGGCCCCGGTGGCTACCGCTTCACCGATTACCTTAAGATCGGCATCCCGATGAGTTTGGTGGCCGCGACGGTCAGTGTTGGCCTCATCCCGCTCGTTTGGGCGTTCTAGCGGCCGGCTGCAAGCTACAGGCTTCAAGCTGCAAGCGGGTGGGGGAGAGCTGAGGGGGGATCGTGTAGAATTCGCGGTTTGGAATTACAAGAGGACGCAAGGATGCGTTTTGAGGAATTGTCCGTATGGAGACGGGCGGCGCGGTTGAGCGCTGACATATACCGGCATTTCGCACAGTGTCGGGATTTTGGGTTTCGAGATCAGATCACCCGATCGGGGCTGTCGATACCCTCGAATATCGCCGAGGGGTATGAGCGGGCATCCGACAAAGAAAAAGCGGTGTTTCTGAACTACGCAAAAGGCTCATCCGGTGAGTTGCGTACCCAGATATACATTGGGATAGAAATTGGCTACATCAGCCCCGAAGTGGGCCACCGCTGGAAACGCGAAGCCCAGGATATCTCGAAGATGCTGCACGCGCTGATAAGCGCGATGCGAACTTAGCTTGAAGCTTGCAGCTTGTAGCTTGCAGCTTCCCGAACGGAGGCAACATGACTGATACGCCCTACCAACGCCGAGAGAATGAGTCCCAGGCCGAAGTGATCTGGCACCAGACCCACATCACCAAGGACGACCGCGCCAAGCAGAAGAACCAGGTGCCCAAGTGCATCTGGCTCACCGGCCTGTCCGGCTCCGGCAAATCCACCCTGGCCAACGCCCTGGAAGTGGCGCTCACCGAGCAGGGCAAGCACACCTACCTGCTGGACGGTGACAACGTGCGCCACGGCCTGAACAAGAACCTGGGCATGAGCGACGAGGACCGCACCGAGAACATCCGCCGGGTGTCCGAGGTGGCCAAGCTGATGGTGGACGCCGGCCTGGTGGTGATCACCGCCTTCATCAGCCCGTTCCGCGCCGACCGGGACGCTGCCCGCGCCCTGTTCGAGGACGGCGAGTTCGTGGAAGTGTTCGCCGACGCGCCCCTGGAAGAGTGCGAGAAGCGCGACCCCAAGGGCCTCTACAAGAAAGCCCGCGCCGGCGAGATCAAGGAGTTCACCGGCATCGACAGCCCCTACGAAGCGCCCGCCAACGCGGAAGTGGTGATCAACACCGCTGAGAACGATATCGGTGAGTGCGTGCGCCAGCTGATCGCCAAGATCGGCGTCTAACGCCGCGCGTCCGGTCGATTGCGTCGGGTGACGCTTCGCTAACCCGACCTACCCAGCTCCCACCGTAGGTCGGGTTAGGCCTTAGGCCGTAACCCGACGCCCCCAAAGCGCTATAAAACGCGCTTTTTTGCGCCTTTCTCCACGCATCGGCAGGGTCTCCACCCGGTTAGCCTGACAACCCTTATCAGTGGTTGAACAGGCTCCGGGGGGCTGTCCATGCGTATTACCGTCTTCGGCGCCGGCTATGTCGGCCTGGTCACCGCCGCCTGCCTGGCGGATGTGGGGCATCAGGTGCTGTGCGCCGATGTGGACGTGGAGCGGGTGCGAACCCTCGATCGTGGCGACGTGCCCATCTACGAGCCCGGCCTGAAAACCATGCTGGCGCGCAACCGCGAAGAGGGCCGCCTGGCGTTCACCACCGACGCCGGCCAGGCCGTGCGCTTCGGCACCCTGCTATTCATCGCCGTGGGTACCCCGGCGGGCGAGAACGGCGCCGCCGACCTCAAGCATGTGCTGGCGGTGGCCGCCGCCATCGGCGAGCACATCGACGGTTACCGCCTGGTGATCAACAAATCCACCGTACCGGTGGGCACCGCCGACCGCGTGCGGGCGGTGATCGCCGAGCAGGGCAGGGCGGATGACTTCGACGTCTGCTCCAACCCGGAATTCCTCAAGGAAGGCGCCGCCATCGAGGACTTCACCCGAGGCGCCCGCATCGTGGTCGGCACCGAGTCCGAACGGGCCCGCGAGCTGATGCGCGAGTGTTACGGCCCCTACAACTGGAACCGCGACAAGTTCCTCTTCATGGACACCCGCTCCGCCGAGCTGACCAAGTACGCGGCCAACACCATGCTGGCCACCAAAATCAGCTTTATGAACGAGATGGCCAACCTGGCCGAGCACCTGGGGGCGGACATCGAACAGGTCCGCCTGGGCATCGGCTCCGACCCGCGCATCGGCTACCACTTTATCTATCCCGGCTGCGGCTACGGTGGCGCCTGCTTCCCCAAGGACATCCAGGCCCTGGAAAGCATGGCCCGGGACGCCGGCTACCCGGCGCGTATCCTGCGGGCCGTGGAGGAGGTCAACCGCTCGCAGAAAGACACCCTGTTCGCCAAACTGCAGAAAGCCCTGAACGGCGATCTCCACGGCAAAACCATCGCCGTTTGGGGGCTGGCCTACAAGCCCAACACCGACGACATGCGCGAAGCGCCCAGCCGGGCGCTGATGGAAGCGGTCTGGGCCCGGGGCGGCCGCATCCAGGCCTACGACCCGGAAGCTACCAAGGAGTGTCGCAGGCTCTACGGTCAGCGCCCCGATCTGACCCTGGCCGACGACCGCTACCAGGCCCTGGAAGGCGCGGACGCCCTGGTGATATGCACCGAATGGAAGGAGTTTCGGGTGGTGGACGCCGCCGAACTCACCGCCCGCCTGAGCCGGCCCCTGGTAATCGACGGCCGCAACCTCTACGACCCGCCGGTGCTGCGGCGCGCCGGCATCGCCTATTTCGCTGTTGGTCGCGGTGACAGCGTCCGCCCATCCGCCTGATCCTGAGCCTCCCCGTAGGTCGGATTAGGCCAACGGTCATAAACCGACACCCCCTGGCCCAGAACACGGCCGCCTTGGAGGTATCCACGGATGCCATATACAATGTCGCGCTATTCTTGCTCCGTCTAGGATAGGGAGATTCCATGGATTACCAGGTTCACGAAAGCGCCATCGTCGATGAAGGCGCGCAAATCGGCAGTGGCTCGCGGGTGTGGCACTTCGTCCATGTATGCGGCGGAGCCCGCATTGGGCGTAACGTGTCCATGGGGCAGGGCGTTTTCGTCGGCAATAAGGTTACTATCGGCGACAACTGCAAAATCCAGAATAACGTTTCCGTGTACGACAACGTGCACCTCGAGGAGGGTGTGTTCTGCGGCCCCAGCATGGTGTTCACCAACGTCTACAACCCCCGTTCCCTGATCGAGCGCAAGGACGAATACCGCGACACGCTGGTCAAGCGGGGCGCCAGCCTGGGCGCCAATTGCACCCTAGTGTGCGGTGTGACCGTCGGTGCTTTCGCCTTCGTGGGCGCCGGCGCGGTGATCAATAAAGACGTGCCCGATTACGCTCTTGTGGTGGGTGTGCCTGGCAAGCAGATCGGCTGGATGAGCGAGTTCGGCGAGCAGCTGGACCTGCCGCTCAGCGGCGAGGGCAGGGCGGTGTGCGAGCACACCGGTGCCGTCTACACTTTGAGCGGGCAGACCGTCCACAAGAGCGAGGCCGCCTGAATGCAGTTCATTGATCTTGCCGCCCAGCAGACCCGAATCAAGGACGCCATCGACGAGAATATCCAGCGTGTTCTAGCCCACGGCAAGTATATTTTGGGGCCGGAAGTGGATGAGCTTGAAGAACGCCTCGCCGCTTATGTCGGGGTGAAATACTGTATCACCGTCGCCAATGGCACTGACGCGCTGCAAATTGCCCAGATGGCGCTGGGTGTCGGTGCGGGGGACGAGGTCATCGTCCCGGGCTTCAGCTACATCGCCACTGCCGAGACCCCGGCCTTGTTGGGTGCAAAGCCGGTCTATGTGGACATTGACCCGCGCACCTACAATATCTGTCCGGCGGCGATGGAAGCGGCGATAACTCCAAGAACCAAAGCGATTATTCCTGTTTCTCTATATGGGCAATGCGCGGATTTTGAAACCATCAACCAAATAGCTCAGAAGTACAGCCTTTCGGTAATTGAAGACGGCGCCCAGAGCTTCGGCGCCAGTAGCCAAGGCGGTAAGTCCTGTGCGCTGACCACCATCGGCTGTACCAGCTTTTTCCCCAGCAAGCCACTCGGATGCTACGGCGACGGTGGTGCTATCTTCACCGATGACGAAGAGCTGGCCAAGGTGATGAGGCAGATCGCCAGGCACGGTCAGGACCGCCGCTATCACCACGTCAGGGTCGGCATCAACAGCCGCTTGGATACCCTGCAAGCCGCCATACTGTTACCTAAACTCGATCTGCTGCAGGAAGAAATCGACCTGCGGAATCAGGTGGCGACACGCTATAGCGAACTGCTCGACGAGTTGGGTGCGGTAACCGTGCCGCACTGTGAGCCCGGTAACACCAGTGCCTGGGCGCAATACACTATCCGCGTGGAACAACGAGACGCAGTACGTGAAGCCCTTGCCGCCGCCGGTATCCCCACAGCTGTTCATTATCCGATCCCGCTCAATCGACAGCCGGCCGTCGGCGACGCCACCGTGCCTCTGCCGGTGGGCGACAAAGCGGCGGAGCAGGTGATCAGTTTGCCAATGCATCCATACCTTTCGCCGGAGGACGTGGATCGCATAGCCCGTGCCCTGGCGACCACCACCGAATCGTAGAGAGATAACGCAGCATGCTTAGAGGAAAACGCATCTTCATTACCGGCGGTGCCGGCTTCATTGGTTCCACGCTGATTGGCAAACTGATCGAAGACAACGAGATCGTCGCTTACGATAACCTCAGTCGGAACTCGCTGGAGCGCAGTGCAGCCCACGGCCACAAGAACCTGACCGTGAAACAAGGCGACATTCTTGACGGCGAATCTCTCAAAAAAGCGGCCCGCGGCGCGGAAGTGTTCATCCACGCGGCCGCGATTGCGGGCATCGACAATACCCTGGTTAATCCGGTCAACACCATGACTGTTAACATGGTCGGTACCGCCAACGCGCTGGAGGCGGCGCAGTCCGCCGGCACCGTGGAGCGCTTTCTTGAGTTCTCTACCTCTGAAGTCTTTGGTTCGCGGGCCTATCGCGTGGAGGAAGTCGACTCAACCACCACCGGTGCGGTTGGGGAGGCACGCTGGACGTACGCGGTCAGTAAGCTCGCCGGCGAGCATCTGACCCATGCCTACCATCGCCAGCACAACCTGCCGACGGTCACATTCCGGCCTTTTAATGTGTATGGCCCAGGCCAGATCGGTGAGGGCGCTATCTCCATCATGATCCGCAAAGCACTGAAAGACGAAGATATCTACATTTTCGGCGATGGTGCCCAGATACGTGCCTGGTGCTACATCGACGACATGATCGATGCGTTGATGAAAGCGCTGGTGATGCCCAAGGCTGTGGGAGAATCCTTCAATATTGGTAATGCCAGGGCGGTCACCACCATCTACGGGCTCGCCCAGACTATCTGTCGGGTGCTTAATTCCAAATCAAAAATCGTCTTCCGGGATGCGCTCTCCGCCGACATTGAGCTTCGCATCCCGAATGTGGATAAAGCCAAAGAGCTGATCGATTTCGAAGCGCGCGTGGACTTGGAAGAAGGACTGCTGCGCACCGGTGAGTGGATATCCAAGAATATGGACGATCTGCCGGAAATGCCGGCTCTTTTCCGGAGTAAGTGAGTCGTATGATCAACCTGTCGAGACCCAATATCAGCGAGCAGGCGATTGAGTCCGTGGCCCGGGTTTTACGATCCGGGCAATTGGTGCATGGCCCCGAAAGCGAAATCTTTGAACAGGAATTGGCCGCCTATCTGGGTTGCCAGGAGGCGATTCTGGTGTCCTCAGGCACCGCAGCCTTGCACCTGGCGTTGATGGCGCTCGATATCGGCCCCGGTGACGCGGTCCTGGTGCCCGATTTTACCTTCCCGGCTACGGCGAATGCAGTGATGGCGGTGGGTGCTCTCCCAGTCTTGGTGGACGTCAGCGCGGATACTTACAACCTTGACCCGCAAAGCTTGCGCCAGGCCATCGAAGGCTGGCGCGGCGCGGAGCGCTTGCGAGCCGTCATGCCGGTCCACGAATTCGGACACCCCGCGGACATGACCGCGATCAACGGCATCGCCGAGGAGCACGGTCTCTATGTGGTCGAAGACGCAGCCTGCGCTCTGGGGGCGAACCTCAACGGGCGTAAGACCGGTACCCTCGGGGACCTGGCGTGTTTTTCCTTTCATCCGCGCAAGACGCTGACCACCGGCGAGGGCGGGTTGCTGACCACCGACAATCAAGAGTTGGCCCGACGGGCGCGCCGCCTCCGCAATCATGGCATGGAGCGTACTGATACCGGTATGCGCTTTATTGAGCCGTCGCTGAACTACCGGCTGACCAACTTCCAGGCGGCTTTGGGTCGGGCTCAGTTACCGTCCTTGGACGGCTGGATCACGGATCGTCGAGAGTTAGCCGCACTGTACATGGAAAATCTGACCGCGCTCGCCGGCGAGGGATTGTTGGCCCTGCCGAACGCCCATCCGGGCCACAGCTGGCAGACCTTCATGGTAGTGCTCAATGGCCGTTTTGATCGCGCCGAAGTGATAGCCAAGCTCAAGGCGGCGGGCATCGAATCCAATCTCGGCGCCCAGAGCATGCACGAGATCGGTCTCTACGGGCGTGCGTCGGGTACGTGCAAAGTGGGCCCGCAATTGTACGCCCAGGGGTTGGCTCTGCCGCTGTATGAGCGCATGACGCCGGACCACATACGCCAAGTTGCCGAGAGTTTGAGGGCGGTGTTATCAGTCGCCGACTAGACCAGCAGCAGGGGCGGGAATGCGTGACATGAAAGTGCTGATTGCGCCCGTGGAAACCGCTGGTTTCGTCGCTAATCTGGTTCAGGGTCTGCGGCGGCTCGGCGTCGATGCCGAAAGCTATGTATCGGAGCGGCATTCTTTTTCCTATGGTGACGAGGAGGAGAAGAAAAGCCCGACCCTGCGCCTTTGGCGGTACCTGGGGACCTTGTTTCAGAGAAAACCCCCGTTGCCGTTCCTTGTCCGGGCAGCCCTTTTAGCGGCCCAGAGTGTGGTCGCTTGGTTCGTTCTACTCCGCTCGATACGTCTATTCGATGCCTATATCTTCGTTGCTGGGAAAACATTCACCAATACCCGCTTGGAACTGCGGTTACTGCGCTTTCTGGGCAAAAGGATAATATTTGTTTCCCTGGGCAGTGATTCCCGTCCGCCGTACATGAGCGGCGGCTACTGCGCGGGTATGGCCCCGGATAAAGTGGCGCCAAGAGTCGTCAGAGCATCCAAGAAGGTATCAAAAGCAGTTCAGTTTCAGGAGCGTTACGCGCATTACATGGTGAATGCGCCGGGCACGGGCCAGTTTCACCGCAAAAAGTTTGTGAACTGGTTTTCCATGGGCGTCCCGGTATCTGAAGCCGAGGAGCCGACAGCTGAGGGCGACAGTCAGGAAAGCCGTCCGGTACGTATCCTCCATAGCCCCTCCAAACCGCTGCTGAAAGGGTCGAATGAGATACGCGCTGTAATCGCCAGTCTCCGGGGAAAAGGTTATGCCATTGAATTCATAGAGTTGAAAGGCGTTCCAAACGCCAAAGTCAGAGAAGAACTGGCGCGCTGTGACTTTGTCATCGATCAACTCTATTCCGACACGCCGATGGCATTCTTCGCCACGGAGGCGGCGCACTACGGAAAGCCCGCGGTGGTCGGTGGGTATTTCTCCGCTTACGTGAACCAGTATGTCCACAGCGATGACATCCCGCCCAGCGCCTATGTATTGCCGGAGCAGCTGGAAGAAACCGTGGCCCGCCTGATCGACGATAAGTGTTACCGGGAGGAGTTGGGCCGAGCAGCCCGCCGCTTCGTGCGAGGGCGCTGGCGCAGTGAGGCAGTGGCAAAGCGTTATCTGGCGCTGCTTAACGATGAGGTACCCGACAGCTGGTGGTGTTTGCCAGCGGACATATCGTATCTTGGGGGTTTGGGTGTATCCGATAAGGAACTCACAGCCATGGCACGATACATAGTCGATCACTATGGATGGGGCGCGTTCCAGCTGCAGGGAAAGGCAGCTTTGAAAGAACGCTTTGCACGCCTGCTAAGTTAGCGGCTTGAGGGCGGAAATGCTCAGTCCAGTACTGCGCCGTAGAAGCCCTAGGTATCAATGATCCCTTTGGTGGCTGTCCCAGCCAGCAATCCAAAGGATTCCTTTGACCGTTTGGTTACTAGGGCTAGCAGTATCGCAAACACAATGTAAAATGCGCCTGCGTGTCATAGGCACGACAAAACATGCGTTGATACTCCTCGACCCAGGAAGATGGTATCTACACAAACTATAATGCTAGGAAGCGGCAGGGGAGCTCTGCTGATTGATAATGAAGTCGCCCAGCGGGTTATTGGCTTGCGCAGATTGGGGATGCCTCAAGAAATAGAGAAAGTGTCTAAGCGTTCTTTACTATTACAGGGTCTTAAAAAGGAAAGACGACATGCTTAAAGGAAAGCGAATTTTTATCACTGGTGGAGCCGGTTTTATTGGTTCCACGCTGATTGGCAAACTGATCGAAGACAACGAGATCGTCGCTTACGATAACCTCAGTCGGAACTCGCTGGAGCGCAGTGCAGCCCACGGCCACAAGAACCTGACCGTGAAACAAGGCGACATTCTTGACGGCGAATCTCTCAAAAAAGCGGCCCGCGGCGCGGAAGTGTTCATCCACGCGGCCGCGATTGCGGGCATCGACAATACCCTGGTTAATCCGGTCAACACCATGACTGTTAACATGGTCGGTACCGCCAACGCGCTGGAGGCGGCGCAGTCCGCCGGCACCGTGGAGCGCTTTCTTGAGTTCTCTACCTCTGAAGTCTTTGGTTCGCGGGCCTATCGCGTGGAGGAAGTCGACTCAACCACCACCGGTGCGGTTGGGGAGGCACGCTGGACGTACGCGGTCAGTAAGCTCGCCGGCGAGCATCTGACCCATGCCTACCATCGCCAGCACAACCTGCCGACGGTCACATTCCGGCCTTTTAATGTGTATGGCCCAGGCCAGATCGGTGAGGGCGCTATCTCCATCATGATCCGCAAAGCACTGAAAGACGAAGATATCTACATTTTCGGCGATGGTGCCCAGATACGTGCCTGGTGCTACATCGACGACATGATCGATGCGTTGATGAAAGCGCTGGTGATGCCCAAGGCTGTGGGAGAATCCTTCAATATTGGTAATGCCAGGGCGGTCACCACCATCTACGGGCTCGCCCAGACTATCTGTCGGGTGCTTAATTCCAAATCAAAAATCGTCTTCCGGGATGCGCTCTCCGCCGACATTGAGCTTCGCATCCCGAATGTGGATAAAGCCAAAGAGCTGATCGATTTCGAAGCGCGCGTGGACTTGGAAGAAGGACTGCTGCGCACCGGTGAGTGGATATCCAAGAATATGGACGATCTGCCGGAAATGCCGGCTCTTTTCCGGAGTAAGTGAGTCGTATGATCAACCTGTCGAGACCCAATATCAGCGAGCAGGCGATTGAGTCCGTGGCCCGGGTTTTACGGTCCGGGCAATTGGTGCAGGGATAAAAAAGTGAGGCCTTTGAGTGCTGGCGGGCCGTTTCCTAGTAATAAAGGATCCAGGGATTGGTGATATGAAAGTAATGCTAGGTACCGTTGAAGTGGCTGGCTTTGTGGCGGGCTTGACTAGCGGTTTACGGTCTATCGGTGTGTCCGCTGAAAGCTATCTGTCCGCTTCCCACCCATTTGGTTATGATGGCGCGGATCATAAGCAGCCTGTGTTAGTTCGAATTTGGCGCTATTTAGGAAGTTTTCGTGCAAAGAATGCGTCGATGCCCCTGCCGTTAAAAGGTATGGTCTGGGGGCTTCAGTTCTTGCTCTCTTGGTTGGTCCTCTTTTACTCCGCCTTTATTTTTGACGCTTATATATTTGTATACGGAAAAACCATAACCAACACTCGCTTTGAGCTTTTTTTATTGCGCTCAATGAACAAAAAAATAATATTCGTCTATCTCGGTAGTGACTGTCGCCCGCCTTATCTGAGTGGTGGCAGCATTTCAGGTGTGCCTTCTGATCAAGCATCAGCGCGGGCTGTCCACGCCTCTGAAAAAATATCGAAGAAGATTTGGTTTCAGGAGCGTAAAGCTGATTACGTCGTCAATGCTCCTGGGACCGGGCAGTTCCATCGCAGAGATTTCGTTAACTGGTTTTCAATGGGGGTGCCTGTTTCACAAGCGAATCATACGATGGCTACGGATGTCGCACAGACAGCTCGCGCAGTGCGTATTCTTCACAGCCCTTCTAAACCGTTAATCAAAGGCTCTGATGAGATACGTGCAGTGGTGAGCAGGCTTCAGAAGAAAGGCTATTTGATTGATTTTGTAGAGCTAAAGGGCGTGCCGAACTCTAAAGTGAGGGAAGAGCTGGCCCGGTGCGATTTCGTGATCGACCAATTGTATTCTGATTCGCCGATGGCTTTTTTTGCCACCGAGGCTGCCCACTTTGGCAAACCCACGGTAGTGGCGGGCTATTTCTCTGAGTGCGCCAGCGATTATATCGCCAGCGACGACATGCCTCCGAGTGTTTATGTCATGCCGGATAAGCTGGAGGAAGCCGTGGCGAATTTGATCGACGATCACAAATATCGTACTGAGTTAGGGCTGGCCGCACGCGATTTTATTCACAGTCGGTGGGACAATCGCTTAGTGGCTCAACGTTATCTGCGGCTGCTAAACGGCGACGTGCCTGCGAGTTGGCTCTGTTCAGCCAAAGAGCTCTCTTATGTTCATGGTTGCGGTGTTGACCAAGACCAGATTGTTTTGGTGGGCCGCTATATTGTTGACCATTTCGGGTGGCCGGCTTTTCGGCTGGAAGGTAAATCTGAACTGAAAAAACAGCTTGCAAAATTGTTAAACCAGCCGGCGAGTCCTGATGCTTAAAGCCGCATTGCGAGACAGTCTCATTTACGGGCTTGCAACCGTGCTCTCCAGGGGTATGGCGTTCTTCCTGTTACCGCTGTACACCCACGTACTCACGGTCTCACAGTACGGCGCCTATGACCTGCTGATCACCCTTGGCGCCTTGGCTAACTTGACCATCGCCCTGGAGATATCCCAAGGGCTGGCCCGGCACTGGGCTGAGGCCGCCGATGCCCGCGAGAAAAAGCGCCTGGCCAGCACCGCCCTGTTTTTCTCCCTCGGCATGTACGGGTTCTGGCTGGCCGTGGCGCAGTGGTTCGCCGAGCCGCTGACGGCATTGCTCCTCGGAGATTCGGAGTATCTGCCTGCATTTCGCATGGGGCTGTTGTTCATTGCCGCCAACGGCCTTTATCTGCTCCTGCTCAACCAGTTCCGCTGGCAGTTGAGAAGCCGGGCCTACGCGTCAGTCAGCATCGCCTACGCGGTCTTGACGGTGTGTTTCGCCGTGCTGTTCTGTGTGCTTCTGGGCATGAAGCTGGTGGGGGTGATGCTGGCCCAGTTTATGGCCGCCGCTAGCGCCTCGTTGGCCTGTTTTTACATGTTAAGGTCCAGTTACGGCCCGTTGTTCGACACCCGTCTGCTGAAGAAGATGCTGCGGTTCTCGGCGCCGCTGGTGCCGGCGGGCTTCCTGGTATTCCTGAACCTTTACGTGAACAGGTTGGCGCTCAACCACTTTATGTCGCTGGAAGAGGTCGGTGTGTTCGGCATCGCCAGCCGCATCGCCGGCATTGCCGCGTTACTGATTATCGGCATCAGAGCAGCGCTAACGCCGTTAATCTATGAAAACCACCGGCGTCCCGAGACACCCGGTGAAATCGCCACCCTATTCGGCTGGTTTCTGGCATTCGCCTTCCCGGCCTGTCTGTTCCTCTCGGCGTTCGCCCGGGAAGCGATCCTGGTCCTGGCCAAACCGGCCTATGCCGAGGCGGCGTCATTGGTGATTTATCTGGCCCCAGCCATGCTGATGTCTCAGATGTACGTATTCGCGCCTGGCATCGTCATCGCCAAGAAAACCTACTGGCAGTTCTGGCTCACCCTGGTGTCCGCCACTGTCAGCGTGGTCGCCAACCTGGCCCTGGTGCCGCTGGCTGGTGTCACCGGTGCCGCCATCGCCACCCTGGCCAGTGCCTTGGTGTTCTTCCTTGGCTGGGTGTGGATCAGCCAGCGGCTCTATCCCGTCCCCTACGCCTGGTCCCGCGCCGTCCTGGCGATGCTCTGTTTCGCCGGGCTATCTTCGTTGGGGGTCTGGATCGATGCCTCGGAAATGGCGCTATGGCCGGCGATCATCGCCAAGGTGTTGCTGCTGCTGGCCATGGTCGTTGCCGTCGTGGCCCTGAAGCTGCTCCCGGCCACCGATCTGCGCAAGTTGGTCTCCAGCCTCACCGGCCGACTGCGCCCATCCAGCGGCAAATGATAAACCTGTCGCCGATCTGTCACCCGGGGTTAGCATTATAGTAAACACAATGTAAAATGCCGCTGCGTGTCATAGGCATGACAAAACTTGCGGGTGATAATCCTCGCCCCAGGGACCGGGGGAAACAAACCAACCATCAGGATAGGAAGCCGCCAGTGTTAAGTGGGTTCAAGCGGGCCTTCTGGCCCCGAGCAGTCAAAGGCGGAGCTCTGGGTGTACTGCTAAGCGTGAGCGCGACGGCCACCGCCGCCCCCTGGGCGGAGACCGGGGATCTGCGCGCCCGTCACCACCTGGAAGCGCTGTCCGCGCTGGGCTGCTTCGACGGCCTCACCACCACCTGGCCGGTGAACTGGTCCGCCGTGGCCGAAGGCCTGCGCGGCGCCAGCGACACCTGCCGCACCAGCGAGCACGCCGCCTATCTGCGCGCCGCCCTGGACAGCGCCAAGACCGAAACCCGCACCGCCACCGTCACCCTCGGCGGCGCCAATGAAGAGCCCCTGTTCCGCCACTTCGGCGCCCAGCCCGCCGGCCAGGTGGACAGCTCGGCGGCGGTGTCCTTCACCGGCCGCCGCTACGCCGCCCGCATCCAGGCCGGCTACACCGACACCGACGACCGCGAAGACGCCAGCGAGCTGCGCGCCGACGGCAGCTTCGTCGCCGGTCGCTTCGGCAACTGGCAGCTCGGTGCCGGCGCCATCGACCGCTGGTGGGGGCCCGGTCATCACAGCTCCCTGGCGCTCTCGAACAATGCCCGTCCGGTGCCCGGCCTGTGGTTCGGCCGCCAGACCCAGTACGCGCCGCGCTCGCCCTGGCTCAACTGGATCGGCCCCTGGGACTTTCAGGCCTTCGTCGGCCAATTGGAGCAGGACCGGGCGGTACCGGACGCCAAGCTGGTCGGCGGCCGCCTGACCTTCCGCCCGGCCAGCTTTCTGCAGATCGGCCTGACCCGGCTGTTCCAGTGGGGTGGGGAAGGGCGCCCCGACGGCCTGGATTCCTTCGGTGACGCCTTGATCGGTAAGGACAACGGGCAGCAGAACAACGCCCCCGGGGACGATAACGACCCCAGCAACCAGGTGGCCGGCTTCGATTTCCGTGCCGGCTTCCCGGTGTTCGGCGTGCCCACTGGCTTCTACGGTCAGCTGATGGGCGAAGACGAGGCCGGCGGCCTGCCGTCCAAATTCTCTGCCCTGGTTGGCTTTGATGCCCTCACGGGTATCGGCTCTGGCAGCCAGCGTTTCTTCCTGGAAGGCACTGACACCGTCTCAGGGCGTGCGCTGAGCGACGCCGAATTCAGCACCGCCTATGAGCACGGTACCTACCGCAGCGGCTTCCGGTACTATGGCCGAAACCTTGCGTCCACGTTCGAAAGTGACGCCCGCGCGCTGACCCTGGGCGGCCAGCAGTTTTTCCGTAACGGCATGGTGTTCACCGCCTCGGTAACCACCGCGACACTTAACGCGGAAGGTGGCAAACGGGCTCAAGTGACGCCGGACGGCGCCGAAATACTGCAAGCCAACGCGGAACAAGATATCGTGCTGGCTGAATTACGGCTGGAACACGGCCTGCTGGGCGGGCGGCTCACCTGGGCCCTGGCCGCCACCGACGACCCGGTGGACACCTTCGCCGGTGAGCGCGAGCAGGTCACCGCCATGGCGCAATGGCGCCGCACGTTTGACTGGTAAAGGACTCCCAAACGGTTATGACAGCAATAATGAAAACACTGGGTCTCTTCGGGCTGCTGCTGGCC
>Ga0310345_10003724_pt1 | contig 14322 bp, 11 predicted proteins | sample HC15DNA20500_MG_FD_204667 | JGI IMG/M metagenome (GOLD analysis project Ga0310345, IMG submission 204667) | Marine microbial communities from station ALOHA, North Pacific Subtropical Gyre - HC15-DNA-20-500_MG | ecosystem: Environmental > Aquatic > Marine > Oceanic | place: Pacific Ocean: North... | reverse complement strand
CTTTCCGCATTCCCTAAGCGAAAAGAATTCGAGCGTTGCTGTGTAGCTAGACGGGCCGGACTTCGCGCGCCGCCTTGATGGCCTCGACGAGCTTGTCCGGCTCCGTGACCGGCGGCGAGCAGAGCGGACCGATGCAGACATAGGCCGTCGGCTTTCCGTCGACGGCCGTCTTGCCATGGGCCGGCGATGTCTCCGGCAGCGTCTCTGCTTCGCCGATCACCTGCACCACCGCGCCGGGCAACGATACGTCGCGGAGCGCATCGCGAAGTGAGCTCGCATCGCCGCCCTCCGGCGCGACCAGGACCACGTGACCCGGTGCCATCACATCGAGGGATGAGGTGAGCAGGCCTGCATGGGCGACGGCGTTCTGTGCCGCCGCACCGGAGAAGAAACTCAGGATCTTCTCCGCCCGCTCCCGATAGCGCTCCTCCCCGGTCCAGAGATAAAGCGCCAGGAGATTTCCGATCATCGTCGGGTTCGCATTGGGCGTCGCATCGTCATGGGCGTTGAGCGGCCGCACGATCAGGTCAGTCGTGTCGTCGGCGGCGAAGTAGTACCCGGCCATCTCGTCCGCCCAGTAATGCCGGTCGAGCACGTCGACCCACGCCGTCGCCCTGTCGAGATACTTCGTCTCGCCCGTGATCGAGGCGAGCGCCAGGGCGGCGCCAATCATATTGGCGTAATCGGTCGCCGCCGCCGGCGCCTTGGCTTTGCCGTCGCGATAGGCGTGGAGCAGCCGCCCGTCGACTTCCATCCTTTCGCAGACGAATTCAAAGGCGCGGGCCGCCGCCTCGATCCATTCGTCCTTTTCGAAGGCGTCGCCGGCGCGGGCGAGGCTTGCGATCATCAGCCCGTTCCAATCGGCGAGCACCTTGTCGTCGAATCCCGGGCGCGCCCGCTCCGCGCGCTTCGTGAAAAGTTCGCCGCGCATGGTAGCCAGGTTCTGCTCGACGTCGGGCTCCATGAGCTCGATGGCATGGAGACGATTGAGGATCGTCTTGCCTTCCCAATTGCCGCCTTCCCGCACGTCATAGACGCCGCAGAACAACGCCGCCTCTTCCGGCTCCAGCACCTCTTCGATCTGGGCTTTAGTCCAGACGTAGAACTTGCCCTCCTCGCCTTCGCTGTCTGCATCGAGCGATGCTGCGAAGCCGCCGCCCTCGACGGTCATCTCGCGCATCAGCCATTCAACTGTCTCGGCGATGCGCGCGGCATAGAGCGGCGACTTCGTCTCGCGCCATGCTTCCGTCATGAGATCGAGCAGGAGCGCGTTGTCGTAGAGCATCTTCTCGAAATGCGGGACGAGCCATTTGTCGTCGACCGTGTAGCGGGCGAAGCCGCCGCCGAGGTGATCGTAGATGCCGCCTTGGGCAATGTGATTCAGGGTGAGCTGCACCGCGGCGAGAGACTGATCGTTGCCGTAGCGGAGACCCGTCCGCCAGAGGAACGAGAAGAACGAGACCTGCGGGAATTTCGGCGCGCCCTGAAGCCCACCATTCTCCGGATCGACCGCCTGGACGAAGCGGCTGGAGAGGTCCTCCAGCAGCGGCTCGTTCGGCACGCCCGCCTGTTGTGGCGCTGCAGGCTTGAGGCGCTCCTTCAGGGCATCCGCATTCTGCCGGACCTTGGCAGGTTCCTCCGAATAGATCCGCGCGATCTCTCTCAGCACATGGGTGAAGCCTGGGCGTCCGAAGCGCGGCTCCTTCGGAAAATACGTTCCGCCCCAGAACGGCTCGCCCTCTGCAGTCAGAAACATGGTAAGTGGCCAGCCGCCCTGCTCGCCCAGCTGATGCAGCGCGGACATGTAGACGGAGTCGACATCCGGTCGCTCCTCGCGATCGACCTTGATGTTGACGAAGAGCTCGTTCATGACCGCGGCGACCTCGTCGTCCTCGAAGCTCTCATGGGCCATGACGTGGCACCAGTGACAGGCCGCGTAACCGACTGACAGAAGGATCGGCTTGCCCGTCTCCTTGGCATGGGTCAGCGCGTCGTCGCCCCATGCCCACCAATGGACGGGATTGTCCCGATGCTGCAGCAGATAGGGGGAGGTCTCGTCCTTGAGACGATTATGGGATGTGCCGTCTGTCATGATGCTCCTGTCGTGCATGGGTTGAGGACAGGGTAACCTCTGTCGCGCCCCAGGGTGAAACGACGAAACGAACTGCCGCTCTCGATGCCGACCACCGACACCATCATCGCCCTCGCCAGCGGCCAGGGCCGTGCCGCCATCGCCGTGCTGCGCGTCTCGGGTCCCGGGACGCGCGATCTCGTGACGGCGCTCGCCGGCGCCCTGCCCGAACCGCGCTGCGCCGCCTTGAGGAGACTGACAGACCCCGCCACCGGTTCCTTGCTGGACCGCGGGCTCGTGCTCTGGTTCCCGGGGCCGGCGAGTTTCACCGGCGAGGACATGGCCGAGCTCCATATCCATGGCGGCCGGGCGGTAACGCAAAACGTGGTTAATGCTTCGTTAACGCGGGAGGGCGTTCGTCTTGCTGAACCGGGCGAGTTTGCCTCCCGTGCCTTCGAGAACGGCAAGCTCGACTTGAGCGCCGTGGAAGGTCTGGCCGATCTCATCAATGCGGAGACAGCCGCCCAGGCGAAGCAGGCCCTGACCCAAGCGGAAGGCTCGTTGCGAGACCGAGCGACAGGGTGGCGGGAACACATCCTCCGCGCCCAGGCCCTTGCCGAAGCGAGCATCGACTTCTCAGACGAGGAGGACGTGGCCGACGACGCCATGTCTCAGGCCAAGACCGAAGCGGCTGCCCTGCTCCAGGAGCTGACCGCGGAGCTTCAGAAGCGCTCCGGCGAGCGGCTGCGGGAGGGTTTCCGGATCGTCATCGCCGGGCCGCCCAACGCCGGCAAGTCGAGCCTCCTGAATGCCATCGCTGCGCGGGATGTTGCCATCGTGTCCGCGGAAGCCGGCACCACCCGCGATCTGGTCGAGGTGCATCTCGATCTGGAGGGACTTCCCGTGATCCTCACCGACACGGCGGGCTTGCGGGAAGGCGGCGGCGAGATCGAATCCGAAGGGATGCGGCGCGCCCTTTCCCGAGCGAGCGACGCGGATCTCGTTCTCTGGCTGGTCGATGCGACGAATCCGCAGACCGAACCGCCTGCCGACCTTCAGAAGCTCGATCCCCTGCCCGTCCCGAACAAGATCGACCAGATTGCGGATGGCGACGTGGTTGAAGGGCTGGCCATCTCCGCCAAGACGGGCGCGGGGCTCGGATCGCTCTTGAACGAGATCAAACGGCGTGCCGCGGACGATCTTGAACAAGGCGGCGAGCCGCCGGCCATCACCCGCGCCCGGCACCGCACGGAGATCGAAGCCGCCACCTCGGCGCTGCGGAGATTTCTGGATGAGAAAGGCGAGGCGGAGTTGGCGGCGGAAGAGCTCCGCGTCGCTGCGCGGCATATCGGCCGGCTCACCGGCCATATCGATGTCGAGGAAATCCTCGGCGCCATCTTCGGCGAGTTCTGCATCGGAAAATGATTCACGTGAAACAATGGAGCCCACTCAGGCCCCTGAAATGATTCACGTGAAACATGCCTTCAGGCGGGGTTCGGCGCCTTCTCCCGGAGCCGCTTTTCGATCTCGCTGGTCTTGAGGGTCTCGACCCGCGTCGCGACCCACCACTCATTGCCGAACGGATCGCGGAACCCTCCGCGGCGATCGCCGTCCCCCGCTTCCATGGGCGGCGCGATCTGCTCTGCACCATGGGCATAGGCGGTGGCGAAGGTCCCATCCAGATCGGCGACATAGATATGCAGCATTGTATGCCGCGCGGGATCCTTCTCCGTGGCCCCGCCGACCATCACGCCCGAATTGCCGATACGCACCTCGGCATGCATCACCGTCCCGTCCGGGCGGTGGATGCGCATCTCCTCTCGCCCACCGAACACTGTGCGGATGAAGTTGATCAGCCTGTCGGGATCGTCCGCGACGAGATAGGGCTGAAGGACAGGCGTCCCAGCCGGCAGCGCATGTTTGACCATTCGGCAATTCCCCTTCCAACCGGAGCGTTCAGCTTAGCAATGGCGGCCCGGAATGGGCGTGGGAAAAATGCCGCAAAGCGACGGCCGATTGTATCGGGCCGCGGGACGCGCTATCTCCAGGCCGAAGTTCCCTAAGCGATGGAAGAGACGACGTTCGACCCATGGGCGCGAGCGACCAGGCACAGTCCAGTGACGCGTACGACGTCATCGTTATCGGTGGCGGCCATGCCGGCTGCGAAGCCGCGGCGGCCGCTGCCCGCATGGGCGCCAGGACCGCGCTCCTGACCCACAAGCACGCGACCATCGGCGAGATGTCCTGCAACCCCGCTATCGGCGGTCTGGGCAAGGGACATCTGGTGCGCGAGATCGATGCCCTGGACGGCCTCATGGGGCGGGTTGCCGACAAGGCCGGGATCCAGTTCCGTCTACTGAACCGCAGCAAGGGCGCCGCCGTGCAGGGGCCGCGCGCGCAAGCGGACCGGAAGCTTTATCGCGAGGCCATGCAGGCCGCGATCGGGTCAACGGAGAACCTCGACGTCATCGAAGGGGCGGTCGACGATGTAATCGTCGAGGACGGCCGCATCGCTGGTGTCATAACCGAAGACGGGCGGCGCTACATCGCGAAGGCGGTCGTGCTCACAACAGGAACCTTCCTGCGCGGGCTCATCCATATCGGCGAGCAGAAGATGCCCGCCGGACGCATAGGCGAAGCCCCTGCCCTGGGCCTGTCGGAGCGGCTCTACGGGCTCGGCCTGCAGATGGGCCGGCTGAAGACCGGCACGCCGCCGCGCCTCGACAAGAACAGCATCGACTGGTCGAAGCTCGATGTGCAGGCAGGCGACGAGCCGCCGGTCCCCTTCTCGTTCCTGACCGAATGTATCGAGACGCCGCAGACCGTCTGCCACATCACCTACACCACCGAAGAGACCCACAAGGTGATCGCGGAGAACCTCGGCCGTTCCGCCGTCTATTCCGGCGACATTGAGAGCGTCGGCCCCCGCTATTGCCCCTCCATCGAGGACAAGATCGTCCGCTTCAAGGACCGCGCGGCCCATCAGATCTTCCTGGAGCCGGAAGGCCTCGACGACGACACCATCTATCCCAACGGCATCTCCACGTCGCTTCCGGAGGAGGTGCAGCACGCCTTCCTGAGGACGATCCCCGGGCTTGAGAACGTTCACGTGAAACGTCCCGGCTACGCGATCGAATACGATTACATCGACCCCCGCGAGCTGCGCGCAAGCCTCGAGGTGAAGGCGGCACCGGGTCTGTTCCTGGCCGGACAGATCAACGGCACGACTGGCTACGAGGAGGCGGGTGCCCAAGGGCTCGTTGCCGGCATCAACGCGGCGCTCACCGCGCGCGGTGAAATCGAACCCTTTATCGTCACCCGCGCCGACGGCTATCTCGGCGTAATGATCGACGACCTCGTAACGCGCGGCGTCACCGAGCCATATCGCATGTTCACCTCCCGCGCCGAGTATCGTCTCGCGCTCCGCGCCGACAACGCCGATCAGCGGCTGACGCCGATGGGCATCCGCATCGGTTGCGTCGGTGAAGAACGTGCTGCCGCGTTCGAGGAGAAGCGCGTCGCCCTGGCCGACGGCGAGGCAATGCTGAAGTCTCTCAACATCAGCCCGAGCGCGGCGGCCAAGGCCGGGCTGAAGCTCAATCAGGATGGCAAAAAGCGGAGCGCCTTCGACCTGCTCTCTTATCCGAACATTTCGTTTGGCGATCTCGTCGCGCTTTGGCCGGAGCTTGCCGCGCTGGAGGAAAGGATCGCCGAGCAGCTCGCCACCGACGCCCGCTACGCCGTCTATCTGGCGCGCCAGGAGGACGACATCGCCGCCTTCCGGAAGGACGAGGCGATCGCCATTCCGCAGGACTTCGCCTACGAGGCGATCAGCGGTCTCTCCAACGAGCTGCGCGAGAAGCTCCAGAAGCGCCGGCCCGAAAGCCTCGGTCAGGCGGCACGTCTCGACGGCATGACGCCCGCCGCCCTCATGCTGATCCTGGCCCATGTGAAGCGTCACGCGAAGGCGGCAAAGAACACGGCCGCGGAGGCGGAATCGGCGTGAGCGCAGGGCCGTCTGGTGACGCGGAATCCACACTTGCTGTGGACGGTCCGGAAGTCTTCGCCAAAGCCTTTGATGTTTCACGTGAAACTATCCACAGGCTGGAGCGCTATCAGGAACTCCTGAGCGAGTGGCAGAGCTGGACGAATCTTGTCTCAAAATCCACGCTGCCGGACGTCTGGACGCGTCATTTCGCCGACTCAGCGCAGTTAACTTTGCTTGCGCCAAAAGCGCGACTCTGGCTGGATTTGGGCTCGGGGGCGGGCTTTCCCGGACTCGTTGTGGCGATCCTCAAATCGGACGATCCGGACTTCAAAATGCATCTCATCGAGAGCAATCAGCGGAAGTGCAAATTTCTTGGTGAAGTCGCCGCGGCGACCGATGCCGCTGTGGAGATCCACCCCGTCCGCATTGAAAATTTCCGCCGAAACAGCCTATCTGAAGCACCTCATGTGATCTCCGCCCGCGCGCTCGCGCCCCTGCCCAAACTGCTCGGGCTCGCCGAGCCGCTTTTCGGCGAAGAAACGCGAGGCCTGTTCTTGAAGGGCCGCGATGCTGCCCGCGAGATCGAAGGCGCCAAGGCCCAATGGCGTTTCGAGAGCGCGACCCATCCAAGCCTCACATCTAAGGAGTCGAGCATCGTGGATGTGACCGGTCTGAAAGCCCTGCACCGAAAGGCGATGAAGCGATGATCAGCTTTCCGAAATTCGGTGGCGGCGGCGGCACCCCTGCTCCGCGGACGCGCGTGCTCGCCCTGGCCAATCAGAAAGGCGGCGTCGGCAAGACCACCACGGCGATCAATCTCGGCACGGCGCTCGCAGCCGTCGGCGAGCGCGTGCTGATCGTCGATCTCGATCCGCAAGGCAACGCCTCGACGGGCGTCGGCGCGGACGATCGCGGCGTCTCCACCTTCGACGTCATGAGCGGCACCAGCACCCTGAAAGATGCCCGCTTCCAGACCACCGTTCCAGGGCTCACCATCTCGCCCGCCACCATCGACCTCATGGCGTTCGAGCGCGAGACCGGCATGGCGAGCGGCCGTCATTACCGTCTGCGCGATGCCATCGCCGCCATGGTCGCCGGCGAGCATCCGGCCGAGCGCACCACCTACGTGCTGATCGATTGTCCGCCGAGCCTGAACCTCCTCACGGTGAACGCGCTGGCCGCCGCCGACGCCGTGCTCGTGCCCTTGCAATGTGAGTTCTTCGCTCTCGAGGGTCTGGCCCAGCTCCTCAGCACGGTGGAGGAAATTCGCGGCCGGCTGAATCCGAAGCTGCATATCCATGGTGTGGTGCTGACCATGTACGACCAGCGCACCGCGCTCTCCGACCAGGTGGTCGACGACGTGCGCCGGGTGCTCGGCGACAAGGTCTATTCCACAATCATTCCCCGCAACGTGCGGGTCGCGGAATCGCCGTCCCACGGCAAGCCGGTGCTGCTTTACGATTATCGATGCGCGGGCAGCCAGGCCTATATCAAGCTCGCCTCGGAAGTAATCGAGCGCGAGCGGCGCATTCGGGCGGCGTAAGCCGGCGGCCGCGACGTGAGCCAGCGGGTCAGTAAATTGCGGCGTACAGGGATTGCCCGGACGGGCTAGCGGAGGAGGAGGCGCCGGATCGGCGGTGAGGACATCATGACAGCGAGCACTCAAAAGAAGCGGCTTGGCCGGGGCCTGACCTCCCTGCTGGGTGACGGCGTCGAGGCCGATTTCACCAAGATCGAAGACCAGCGCATGCTGCCGCTCTCCGCCCTGAAGGCGAGCAAGCTCAACCCGCGCCGACATTTCGATGACGATCATCTCACCGAGCTCGCCGACTCGATCCGCGAGCGTGGTCTGGTGCAGCCGCTCATCGTGCGCCCGAAGGAAGGCACGGACGATTACGAGATCGTCGCCGGCGAGCGCCGCTGGCGGGCGGCACAGAAGGCGAACCTCCACGAGGTGCCGGTCGTCATTCGTTCGCTCACCGATCAGGAATCCGTCGAGCTCGCCATCATCGAGAACGTCCAGCGCGAGGACCTCAACGCCATCGAGGAGGCGGAAGGCTATCGCTCGCTCATGGACGGTCACGGCTATACCCAGGAGGACCTGGCGCGGGTGATCGGCAAGAGCCGCAGCCATCTCGCGAACACGCTGCGTCTGCTGAAGCTGCCCGACGCGGTCCGCCGCTATGTCGCCAATGGCGAACTCTCCGCCGGCCACGCCCGCGCGCTGATCGGCCGCCAGGACGCGGAGCTCCTCGCCGCGCGCGTGGTGAGGGAGGGGCTCTCGGTGCGGCAGACCGAGGCCCTGGTGCAGAATAGCGGCGAGGCGAAGAAGTCGTCTGGCAAGGCCTCTGTCTCGAAAGACGCCGATACCCGCGCGGCCGAAGAGGAGCTGAAGGAGGTCCTCGGCCTCAAGGTGGAGCTCCGGCCCGGCAAGGGCGAGAAGGGCGAGCTGCGCATCCGCTACTCCACTCTGGAGCAGCTCGAGGACGTCCGTGAGCGGCTTATTCGCGGCTTAAGTCGTTGATTTAGAAGTATAAATCCCTATCCACGCGACCTGAGGGCGAGCACCAGCCGTTCGGCATGGGCTTGCTCCAGCGCGGGCGAGAGCCGGGCCTTCATCACCGCATCCTGAATCCGCGGCAGTGCCGCTTGCAGCCGATGGGCGCCCCATCGGCGGCTGTCCCGGATGAACGCGTCGCGCCGCTTGAAATGGATCGGCGGCCGGATCTTCCGCAAGGCCGCATCGGCAGAGCCGCTTTCCGCTTCCGCTGCCGCGACCATGTGCAGCTTCATGAAGTGACGCCCCAAGGCGGCCAGCGCGATCTGCGGCGGCGTCCCTGCCCCGGACAGTCTGGAGAGCTGGCGGATCGCGCCGCGGGAATCGCCGCCGCTGACCAGATAGACGAAATTCTCCACCGCCACCTCGGCGCTGTCGCCGACCACCGCATCGATATCGTCGTGGGTGATACGGTCGCGGCCGGCGACGTAGAGGATCAGCTTCTCGATCTCCGAGCGCGACAGAGCCTGGTCTGCGCCCAGCCTGTTCATCAGATAGGTGCGCGTCTCGCGATCGATGTTCACTTTGGCGGCGGAAAGCTCCTCGTCGATCAGCGCTCCGAGATTCTTCTCTTCGGCGTAGCAGGGAATCGCCGCGGCATAGCTGAGCTTCTCGAACAGCTTCCGGACCGCCGAATCCGGCTTCAGATTGCCACCTTCGATGACCAGCGCCGCAGCCGGCGGCTCCGCGAGGAGCGCTTTCAGCTCATCCGGATTGAGACGCGCGCCGGCCGAGACCCGCACGACCTTCCGGTCGGCGAACATCGGCATCGTGCCGAGCTCCACCGAAAGCCGGCCATCCATCTCGGCGAAGTCCCGGTCGTCGAGGCGGACGATCTCCGCTTCGCCCGCGCCTTCCGCAAAGTGCTTCTGCAGCGACGCAGCGCGCTCGGAGACGAGCCCCGTGTCGGGCCCATAGACGAGCACCGCCCGGCAGCTCGGATCCGGCGACCTTAGAAAGCGCGAAACAGCTGAAGATTTGACGGCGACCATGGAAAACGCGCCCTGAAAAGTACGGGCTTAGGTCGCGGTGGCGAGATAGGCGGCGACCTGAGTACGGATTGTTTCCGCCACTGTCTCGGCGGCGCGATCCTCGGCGTCGTACTGCGCCCGGACGTTGGAGAACGTCTTGTCGTAGCGGTCATACGTTGCCTGGCTGATGGCGCTCCCGGAGTACAGCACCTGCCCGTCGGCGATGTTGATCAGCCGGTAAGTCGCATCCAGGTGAACCGTCTCCGCCGTCGCGTCACCGCTACGCAGCACCAGTTCCTTGGATACCCGCTCGCGAAGCACGATGTTGAGCTTGTAGCGGCTCGGCGCCTTATAGCCGCCACCGGTCGTGTCGAAGATCAGCTCGTTGCGCACCCGCTGGCCGACCCGGCCCGGAATCGGCGAAATCTCCACCGCCGCCATCAGCGCCTTCGTGGATTCGCCGCTTGCCGACGTGCCGTAAAGCGGGCGCACGCCGCCGCAGGCGCTCAAGGCCAGACCCGCGCCTACCAGCAAGGCGAGCGTCAGCGCCGTACGGCCAAACGCGCCGAACGACCGGGTCCGTGAAGCACCCGCGCTATGGCTGTTAAGCCACGACATTGACGATCCTCTGCGGCACGACAACGATCTTCTTGATTTCCTTGCCCCCGATAGCGCGCACGACGTTGTCGAGCTTAAGCGCTGCCGCCTCAATATCTTCTTTTGAGGCGTCTCGTGCAATCGTCAATTCGTCTCGGCGCTTGCCGTTGACCTGCACCGCGATGGTCACCTGATCGTCCACCACGAGGGCCGGATCCGGCATCGGCCAGCCATGTTGGGCCAGAAGCTCATCGTGTCCGAGCATGGACCAGCATTCTTCCGCAAGATGCGGCACCATTGGGGCGGCGAGGCGCGCCAGCATCTCCGTGGCCTCGGCCAGGGCGAAATGGAGCCCGGCATCGGCGGACTTCCCCGCCTTGTTCAGAGCCGAGGAGAGGGCGTTCGACAGCTCGTAGATCTGGGCGACCGCCGAGTTGAAGCGCAGATTCTCGATCGATGCCGTCACGGCGGCGATCGTCTTATGGGTGACGCGGCGCAGATCCGTCGCCTCGGCACTCATCTCGTCGGGCGCCTGTGAGGCGGCAGGGCCGAGCGCCGCCACCTCCCCGGTCATGCGCCACATGCGCTGCAGGAAGCGATAGCTGCCCTCAACGCCGGCCTCGGTCCACTGGATATCCCGCTCCGGCGGCGTGTCCGACAGCATGAACCAGCGGGCGGTGTCGGCGCCGTACTGGCCGACGATCTCTTCCGGACCGACCGTGTTCTTCTTGGATTTCGACATCTTCTCAAGGCCGCCGATGGCGATCTCCTCGCCGGTCTCCGTGTGGAACGCCTTCCGGTCGCCCTCGCTGCCCTCGATGCGGACATGCCCCGGCTCGACCCATTGCCCGTCCTTGGTGCGGTAGGTCTCGTGGGTCACCATGCCTTGCGTGAACAGGCCGGCGAACGGCTCATCCAGCCCGACATGGCCGGTGCTGTGCATGGCGCGGGTGAAGAAGCGGGCGTAGAGCAGGTGCAGGATCGCGTGCTCGATGCCGCCGATATACTGGTCGACCGGCAGCCACTCGTCGGCCACCTCCGGAACGGTCGGCGTCTCGGCGCGGGGTGCCGTGAAGCGCGCGAAATACCAGGACGAATCGACGAACGTATCCATCGTGTCCGTCTCGCGCCGGGCCGGCCCGCCGCAGGAAGGGCAGGTGACCGTCTTCCAGCTCGGATGATGATCGAGCGGGTTGCCGGGCTTGTCGAAGGAGACGTCGTCGGGAAGCTTCACCGGAAGATCGTCCTTCGGCACGGGGACGATCCCGCATGTCTCGCAATGGATCATCGGAATCGGGCAGCCCCAATAGCGCTGCCGGGAGATGCCCCAATCCCGCAGACGAAATTGGATCTTCCGCTCGCCCTGCTGGGTGTTGCGGACGGTCTGCTTCTCCAGACGGTCGCTCATGGCGGCCTTGGCGGTGGCGACATCCATCCCGTCCAGGAAGCCGGAATTGATCATCGTGCCGTCGCCCGTATAGGCCTCGTCGCCGATGGCGAAGCTCGCCGCGTCGGCGTCCGGCGGCAGCACCACCGGCGTCACGGGCAGATCGTATTTGCGGGCGAATTCCAGGTCGCGCTGGTCGTGGGCCGGGCAGCCGAAGATCGCGCCGGTGCCGTATTCCGAGAGGATGAAGTTGGCGATATAGACGGGGAGGGTGGCCCCCTCGATCACCGGATGCGCAACCCGCGCGCCAGTGTCGTAGCCCTTCTTCTCCAGGGTCTCCAGCTCCGCCGCGCTCGTCCCATGACGCTGACATTCGGCGATGAAGTCCGCCGCCGCCTTGTCCGTCTCGGCCACCGCGCTCGCCAGCGGATGGTCCGGCGCGATGGCCAGGAAGCTCGCGCCGAACAGCGTGTCGGGCCGTGTGGTGAAGACCTGAATGGTCGGCACATCCTCCGGCGCAGTCTCCGGGATCGTCTCGAACAGGATCAGCAGGCCTTCCGACCGGCCGATCCAATTCGACTGCATCAGCCGAACCTTTTCCGGCCAGCGCTGCAGTGTCTCCAGACCTTCCAGAAGATCGTCGGCGAACGCAGTGATCTTGAAGAACCACTGAGCCAGCTCGCGCTGTTCGACGGGGGCGCCGGAGCGCCAGCCCTTGCCATCGATCACCTGCTCGTTGGCGAGCACCGTCTGGTCCACCGGATCCCAGTTGACCTTGCGGGTCTTCCGCTCCACCAGCCCGGCCTCCAGCATGTCCAGGAACAGGCTCTGCTGTTGGGCGTAGTATTCGACGTCGCAGGTCGCGAACTCGCGCGACCAGTCGATGGAGAAGCCCATCAGCTTGAGCTGATCGCGCATGGTGGCGATGTTGTCGTAGGTCCACGTGCCCGGATGAATGCCGCGTTCGATGGCGGCGTTCTCCGCCGGCATGCCGAACGCGTCCCAACCCATCGGGTGCAGCACGTTGTGGCCGCGTGCGCGCATGAACCGCGCCACCACGTCGCCCATGGTGTAATTGCGCGTGTGCCCGATATGGATGCGCCCCGACGGATAAGGGAACATCTCCAGCACGTAGTATTTCGGGCGCGAGTCGGCCTCATCCGCGGAAAAAACCGCGGAATCGTCCCATTTATCCTGCCAAAAGCGCTCCCGCGCCGCCGCGTCGTAACGCTCCGCTGCCATTTGATTTCTGTCCGTCGATCAGCCTTGAGATTTGCCGCGCAATCGACCCTAAATGAGCCGGGCGGTCAAGCTGCGGCATCGCCCCGCAACTTAGTAGTAGGCGGGGGCCCCACCTTCGGCCGTCATCCCGGCGAAAGCCGGGATCCATTAACCCCCGTCTATCGTCTCTTCACCGATGGTGTTTACTGGATTGCCCGGTCAAGCCGGGCAATGACAGTCTCTCTTGCCGGCAGAGGTGCTTGCGTGCTTACCCGACATTCTTATTGTGCCAGCCATGTCAGCAGACGCAGAACAAGCAAGCTCTATCGCCGGCCGCCTCGCTGAAGTCCGAGCCGAAATCGCCGCGGCAGCCAAGGCAGCCGGCCGCGATCCCGAAAGCGTCAAGCTCATCGCCGTCTCCAAGACTCATCCCGCCGATGCGGTCGAGGAAGCGATTGCAGCGGGACAGCGCCTGTTCGGCGAGAACCGCGTCCAGGAAGCGCTAGACAAGTTTCCCGCGCTGAAAGAGCGGCATCCCGATATCGAGCTCCACATCATCGGGCCGCTCCAATCCAACAAGGTGAAGGACGCCGTCGCCATCGCCGACTGCATCCAGAGCGTCGACCGGGAGAAGATCGCGAAAGCCATCGCCAAGGAGATGGCGGAGCAGGGGCGCAGGCCGAAGCTCCTCGTCCAGGTCAACACCGGCGAGGAGCCTCAGAAGGCAGGCATCCCGCCGGCCGAGGTCGAGGCTTTCGTGAAGATGTGCCGCGACGAGCTGGGGCTGGAGATCGCCGGGCTCATGTGCATCCCGCCGCTCGACGAGGAGCCGGCGCTTCATTTCGCCCTTCTGGAGAAGCTGGCCACGAAGCTCGGCCTATCGGAGCTCAGCATGGGCATGAGCGGCGATTACGAGAAGGCCGTTCAGTTCGGCGCCACCTATGTCCGCGTCGGCACCGCCATCTTCGGCGCCCGCGACTATTCCTGAACCGCCCTAGCCTCTGATCTCGATCTGCGTTTCCGGCCCCACCTCTCGCAGCAGCGCCAGGAAGTCCCGCTTCGACAGCGCGACGCAGCCTTCCGTCGGGGCGTAGCCGGGCCGCGCCAGGTGGATGAAGATCGCGCTGCCCTTCCCGCGCGACCGGGGGTGGTCGTTATAGCCCACCACAAGGATCAGATCATAAAGATGATCCTCTCGCTTCAGCCCCTCGGCACTCCGCGGGCTGGGCAACCGGATCATCCGATTGTAGTTCCGGTCCGCCGGATCATCGCTCCAGCCGTCGTCCTTCCCGATGGCATGAACGCCGAGCGAGGTCTGCGGCCGGGCCACCCGGTCGGCTCGGTACATGGAGAAGCGAAGGGGCCACAGGCCGAAGGGACTTGCGCCGTCCCCTTCCCGCTTCAGTGCCGAAATACCTGATCTGCCGAGCGCGCATGGCCGTACACTGTTCGAGAGATGAAGCAGCCCCTTGGACCGGCTGCCTGGCTTCCGCGTCACCAGGATCGTCTTCTGGACCATGAGTTTACCCT
>Ga0310345_10003723_pt1 | contig 14323 bp, 8 predicted proteins | sample HC15DNA20500_MG_FD_204667 | JGI IMG/M metagenome (GOLD analysis project Ga0310345, IMG submission 204667) | Marine microbial communities from station ALOHA, North Pacific Subtropical Gyre - HC15-DNA-20-500_MG | ecosystem: Environmental > Aquatic > Marine > Oceanic | place: Pacific Ocean: North... | reverse complement strand
ATTTGCCCCTGTTTGAATATTACCGATTTCTTTCTCCAACTTATCAATCATTTCTTTAAGTTCAAATTTTTTATCGATGTGTTTATCGCTTAAAGTATGATTATTACTTTTAAACATTAATTCATATTGTTCTTTAAGTTTTAGAAGTTTATTTTGTTTTTGGGGAATAGAATCCTCTAATACTGTAAATTTATTCATGACTTCTTTATGTTTCCTATCAAGAGTAATAGAATTATGCCCCTTTCTTTTTTTGTCAGAGAATTTAAAAGAGTTTGACATTTTAAGAGTTACTAACTTGAATTATATTTTTTTTCTTAAGAAGGTAACGAGAATTAACTATATTAAAAAATAATTATATCGAAAACGCACTCGCATTTATTCATCGTCAGAATCATCTAAAATTGCTAATCCTTTAAATTCTACCTCGATATTATCCTTTTTTCTACCTCTTTTTAATCCTTCTGTTTGTTTACAGTCTGTTAATTTTAAAGTTTTATAATTCTCCTTATTAACATCAAATTGATCAATATGATAGTCTTGCCTTTTATAAAATCTTTGACGATATACACCTTGATTAACAAATATCGAAAATGTATCAGTAATATCAATTACAACTGGTAAAAATCCTGTATCTGCTCTTAAAATACGACCAACAACTTGTTCAACTTCTTTTCTAGGACAAGCCATTAATAATGTATTTAAGGTTGGAATATCTGTTCCTTCAGCAACTAAATTAAATGTTCCATAAATAATATCACATTTAGCAGATTCATCTAATTCCGCTTTTTTCATTCCACCCATATAATATCCAGTTGTTATAGGAACTTCTTCTCCATCAACTAATTTAGTATAGTTAAAACTATCAAAATTCTCCTTTAAATCTTTTAAATGTAATTTTCTTGATGATAATACTAATATTTGTCTTCCCCGTTCAGCAAATGTTTTCAATTGAAAACGAATTAACTTTAATCTTCTTTTACAAGAAATAATTAAATCTACCATTTTTGGAATATCATAAGCATCATTTCTACGTGTTCTACCATTATATCTTCGTAATTCACAAAATTTAGGATTAGTATAATTTATCATTTTTACTAAAACTTCCTTTCCTCGTTTTTTAATTAGTTGATTACCAATATAGCCAAGATGCCAGTAAAATACTTTTTCTAATTTATCATTACGAGTTGGTGTAGCACTTAAACCCAAGAAATACTTAGTAGCAACGATCGGCAAAGCCCTCGAAAATGTAGGTGCTCCGAGATGATGAGATTCATCAAATATACTAAAACCAAATTGATTAAAAAAACCTTTAGGAAAAACTCGATTCTCACTAACTAATGTTTGGAGCATCGCAATTACAATATCTTTATCTTCTGTATCTGATTTTTTTCCTTTTATAATTCCAACTCTAGCACCAGGGACAAATTGTTCAATACGTTCGATCCATTGTGTTAATAAAACAGATGTATGAACTATTATGAGTGTTTTCTGTGCTAATTTCGTCATTATATACAGTGCACAGAACGTTTTGCCCATCCCACATGGTATACTAATAATAGTTCCACCACCATATAGTTTATATTGAACTTCTTTTTTCTTAATTGTTTCAGTTTTAAGCATAAATTCAGAAAAAGGCATTTGAAGAATTTTTAATGCGTTATCAATAATTGGTTTTTGTATAGGTCGTGGTTCATATACACATTTTAAATTAATAGAATCTCCATCACAAATATTTATTTTTTCGGGTGGTCCAAAATTCTCAAGACCCCAATATCTTGGTAAGTATAACTTAGTTTTGCTTTCATAAAATACAGGAAAATCTTCTGCGAAATGGGCAAAATCTCTATGTACAACAGGTTTAACAGTTAATTGATTTCTAACAAATTGTAATTTTTTTTCAGAAAAATCAGATTTATTTAGAATATAGCCTTTTCTCGTCAAACTGGTTCCTTTTTTTGTAGATTTATCAATATATCCTAACATAATAAATATATAGCAAATGTTAGTTTAACTTATAATTTATAAGTTAAATTCTATTTTAATAAATATCAATTTAAATAATTTTCTTGGATTATATTATAAATATAAAGACTATGTTGAAACAAGTTGAATCTGTCGTACAAAACTCACTTTCATTTTTAGATAACCCATATGCAAAAAACATTATCAAAATGTTCCTTGTTCTCTATGCAGGACTTGCGGCACCAAGATTACCAGCTTTCCTTGCTGGTCTCTTTAACAATGCTTTATTCAGAATTGTTGTTCTTTTTCTTATTGCTTACTTAGGACTTAAAGATACTTCTATTGCTCTCCTTTCCGCAGTTGCTTTTACTCTTTCTATTATTTTCTTAAAGAAAGCTGAAACTACCAACTCTATTTACGGTGCTCTTCAATCTGCCGTTGATACTCCACAAGAATGGATCAATGATATTGTTGATGATACCCAAGATGTTCTTGATAATGCTCTTGATACCGTCCAAACTGGTCTTGGTTTAGATGGAAGCCAAATTGGTTCCGTTGTTGATGTTGCTAGAGGTGGTGTATCTGGAATTATTGATGGTGTCCAAAAAGGATTTAATGATGTTATTGATGGTGTTCAAGGTATTCTCCCAGGTGCATCCGCAGCTGAAGTTGCCTCTATTCCAACTGAATCCGCAGAATTATGGACTGAAGATGCTAATGCCCAAGAACAAGAACAAGAAGAAGTAGTTGAAGAATCACAAGGTACAATCAGTGGATACGAAGAATCTTCTTTCGGAGCTTCCCTTTAAATTAAATACTATTACAAATTATAGTTTAGTTTTTTACATTCAAATAAACAAAATATATATATTAGATATTAATATATATATAATGTTTCAATTGAAAGATAATGCTATTAGTTATCTAATACTAGTTATCATATGTATAATGTTAGCCTACTTATTAGGTGTTACAATTACTAGAGTTGTTGATAGAAGATTAAAACATTTAGAAATTAAACTTCCAAAACAAAATATAGTGGTTAAATACGAAGGATTTCAAGGAAATTATAGTAAACATAAAACAAAAGAAATGTCTGAAAAATTAATGAAAGAACAACCAAAACCACAAGAAAATTTAGGAACATATGATGATGTTGAAGATTTTTATGTAGCAGAACCATATTGGGAAAAAGATTCTGAAGAAAATTTCTTTAAAGGTATTGTTTATGATAATAAATCCCTTAAAAAAGAAATTGCTGAACCAATTCGTAAAGATGTAGTTCAAGAAAATTATTATAATGATACTGCTAATACTAATGGATTAGAACATTTTGGAAATATAAACCATAATCCACATGATCCAACAAGTGATATTAACGTATATACTCAATGGTTAAAAAATAACAAGAAAAATTATCATAGTTTACATAAAGTTCATGTCGAAAATTTATTTAAAGTTTCTAGAGGACATAAACTCTGTAAAAAAGATATCCCCGAATCTTTCAAAATTGTTAGAGAAGGCGAAGAAGATGTTTCAGAAGAAGAACAAGCACAAGAAAATACAACTAGTTGTGGATGTGGTATCTAAATATAAACCAGTCCCAAATAAATATACTTTTTTTTAAGACTTCAATTGTGGTGAGTAGAGTTCCTCCTATAAAGTAAATCCTAGTATAGAGGACATATCCCCTTTTCCTTCTTAGACTTCAATTGTGGTGAGTAGAGTTCCTCCTATAAAGTAAATCCTAGTATAGAGGACATATCCCCTTTTCCTTCTTAGAGAGTTCCTTGCGCGCTTGCTTCACACACCCACTTTAACAGCGACTCGTCTGGCGACATAACCTCCGTGGCAATCTGTAGTGATTCTGCAATAGCACGTTCGAGTTCTTCGTCTTCGCGACTGACAGGCACAACAGCAGTCTGTAGTGATTCCATCAGAGCACGTTCGAGTTCTTCGTCTTCGCGACTGACAGGCACAACAGCAGTCTGTAGTGATTCCATCAGAGCACGTTCGAGTTCTTCGTCTTCGCGACTGACAGGCCATAAAATTGCTTCTGCTCCGCCTAAAAGATATTTCCATTGTTCGCTGGTAATGTCATCCCTATGCACACCCTCGAAGTGATTGTTCGCATACGTAATAACAATCGTCTGACGACTTGTTTCTTCCGCATTTCCACGTATCCAATGTTGTCCACAGACAGCATCCAAAACATTGTGGCAATTCGTTTCTCCATTCGAGAATCGCTCAGCGAGAATAACATTCGTCCCAAAGCAATTTGTGATCGCACGCAGAACATTTGTGCTTTGCATCACATGGTCTACACGGTCATCGCCTTCAGTAAGCATATCTTTCAGTTGTGTCTCCGAAACTTGAATTCCTGGAATGCATACCTTGATTGCTCGCTCAAGACACGTCATTCTTTGTCGACCCACAATAGTAGAAATCATTTGTATAGCGTTCTTGATTGTCAATGAATTAGAAAGCTATATACTATGTAGATATAGATAATATCAATTTTAATTTATATTAAATAACTAAAAAATTTTTTAATAATTCTTTACCAAAATTTGTTTCTATTGATTCTGGATGGAATTGAATTCCATATATATCATGCTCTTTATGTTTTATACCCATAATAATATTATTAGATGTAGTTGAAATAATTTCAAGAACATTCGGTAATGTATCAGGATCACAAACTAATGAATGATATCTCATTGCACTAAATGGATTTGTAATATTATTAAATAATTTATTATTATTATGCGTCATATCTGAAGATTTTCCATGCATTATTTCACGACATACTTTTATTGTTCCGCCAAAATAATCATAAATACATTCATGACCTAGACATATTCCTAATATAGGAACTCTACCTTTACAAGTATCTAAAATTTCTTTAAACCCATCTGTATCTTTTGGAGATTTTGGACCAGGACCTAATATAATATGTGTATAATCTAATATCTTAGATATATCAATTGAATCATTCCTAATTACATCGATGTTATCAACAATTTCTGATAAATATTGGAAAATATTATAAGTAAAACTACAATAATTATCTATTAAAAGAACTCGTGTATTTGGTTTTATATCCTTTTTTAAATAAGTTAATTCAGCATTCATAATTGCTTTCTTGACACTATTCATTTTATGCATAGTTTCATAAAATTCCGATTTAGGATTAGAATCATAAACAATTCCACCACCTGCTTGTAAATAAACAGTACTATTTTTATATAATACAGTTCGTATTCCAATACACATATCTAAAGTTTTATCATAATTAATAAAACCAATTCCTCCTCCATAAAAATTTCTTCTTTCTGTTTCAACTTCGGTAATATTTTGCATAGCACAAATTTTTGGAGCACCACTTAAAGTTCCTGCTGGAAAAATTGCCCGTAATGCATCTAAACAATCATAATCTTTTTTTATTTGACCTGAAACTTTTGAACATATATGCATAACATTTGAAAAATACTTTACCTCTTTATATTCATCTATTGTAATTGTTCCTGGCTTACTAATTTTACCGATATCATTCCTTGCTAAATCAACTAACATAATGTGCTCTGATAACTCTTTTTTATCAGTTATTAAATCTTGTTCATTTATTAAATCTTCTTCTTCTGTAGCACCACGAGGTCTTGTACCAGCAATTGGACAAGTTGATACTTTACCATTATTGATTTTAACTAATAATTCTGGAGAAGCACCTATTATAAAAAAGTCATCGAATTTTAAAATAAATCTATATGGACATGTTTTACCAATTTCTGATAATTCATCAAAAATATCATATGGATGCGAAGAAGTATATTTGTACATTTTACGTGATGGAACTACTTGAATAAAATCACCCTTATGAATACGATTTTTTAATTTTTTTACAACTTTAATAAAATTTATTTTATCACTATTAGTTTGCCATTTATCAGAAATTGAAACTGTACTTAATTGTCTTTTCCATAAAATTTCTTGTTCTGTTTTAAGAAAAGTTTCTAATTCATTTATCAATTTAATTGTATTATCATAATTATCTGAAACATTTCCATTTAAATTACAGATAGCATATAATCTAGCAGTATTTGTTTTATTATTTATTTCAATAAATTTATCATATAAACATAAAATATTGATTGGAATACCTGTTGGATTATTATCATTTATTTCAACAGTTGGTTCAATATCTGATATATTTTCATAACCATAATAACCAAGATATCCTCCTAGAAAAATAGGATATTCAATTTCTTGAAATTTATAAAATTTTTTATCAAACAGATTATTTCTTATTTCCTCACTAGGCTCATTATCTGTATTTAAAATACTCTTTGGCTCAAAACCAACAATTGTTATGTCATTTACAGTAAAATGACAAAAATAATCATAATTAATTATTTTCCGTAATTTATTATTAGTTTCATAATTAATTTGTTTTGAAACTAAAGTTACATAATTTTTATTGATAACATCTAAATTTATAATATCTAGCTTTTCAGGATAATATTTCATTCTATTACAATACACTTATAATAATACCTTTAAATGAATTAACTATTTAACTGAATATAAATGAATAGTGAAGCAAAATGAAAAATCCAGATACAAATATATTAAATGATCATAAAGAAATTTCTATTTGGAATTCAGATTATGTTAAGGAATTTCGAAAAACAGAAATTATTTATACAAAAACATTTTATAAATATTTAAATGGTACCATGCCAGATATACACATTTATTTTCAAGATAATACAATTATGTTATTATTTATATCAATATTTCGTAGTATAGGATTATTTTTTGGAATTAGTAATCCAATACTAGGTTTTTGTGTATTAATAGCAACACTCCTCGATACAAAAAATAAATTACTTTGTCTTTTTGCATTATATGGAATAATAATTGCAATAATTATTTGTTATTTACTTAAAATAGATAAAGAATTAATTTATAATGGTTTATACCCAAGCAATGGTTTATTACTGAGTTTATTTCTCTGTATAACCAGAGAAGATGATTTAGGAACAACTTATTTAAAACTATTCATTGTATTAATTCCATTAATATTTTTAGCAATTATATTATTCCAATCTTTATGTGAAATATGTGTAAAAAGATTACAAATATCACCATTAGTTCTATCGCCCACAATTATATTATGTTGTTGGGCAGGGTTAACACTCTATTCATCACATTTTACTACAACAATATCACCATCTTTAATAATACCACAACAAAGAAAAATAATAGATGTAAATATTCAAAAATTTTTCTTACAGATAGCAAAAGCTGTAGGTGGAGGTTGTTTTAGTTCAAATGTTTATTCAGCAATACCATTTACAGTAGGAGTTTTAGTAGCATCACCTATTTTAGCAATAACAACTTGGATAGGAGCATTTTTAGCAGTATTATTTCAATATTTAATGGGAATCCAACTATTAGAAACAGATCCACTATATTTTTTTATACCTTTAAATGGACTAATCACATTTCAAATTATTGCTGGAGCATTCTTTATACTAAATCGTCAATCTATAATATTTGGAATAGGTGGAGTATTTCTATCAAATATATTAACTTGTACATTGAGCGCACTGTTACACCCAATCGGAATACCATATGTAGCATTACCAGCTCAAATTATTGTAATGTTATTTTATTTAAATTTAAATACTTTTCATAATTTGATAAAAGTTGAATTAAATAATTTAACTGTTCCAGAAGATCACTTAAGAAGATACAATCTTTCATTAACAATAATGAAACGTCTTCATATTGTAAATACATTTTTTAAAAATAAGTCTTTATCTCCACAAAAATTGAACCAAATAGAAGAAACATTATTACCTATTTTGTTATGTTCTTATACAAAATTCGGATTGATTCATAAAATAAAAGAATTATTGGAATTGGGGGCTAATACTGATATTTCTGATTATGATGGAAGACGACCAATTCATATAGCATCTTCAGATGGAAATATTGAAATTGTTAAATTACTTACTCTCAAATATCATTGTAATATTAATGTGAAAGATAATTATGATAATACTCCATTATCTGATGCTCTGATTTATGGTCATTATGAAGTTGCTAAATTTTTACATAATTATGGTGGTAAAGTAATACTTTGTTCTGAAATATTAGCTTCGAAATTATGTTATTTAGTTTATAATAAAAAAAATGAAGAATTAAAAAACTGGTTAGATAATGGTGTATCACCAAATATTTTTGATTATGATAATAGAACTCCATTACATATTGCTAATAATATTGGAAATACCCAAGCAGCTGAAATATTAAGGAATTATAGAGCAGATGTTAATATGATAGATAGATGGGGAAGAGATACAAATAATGAATGTCTTCTTACACCCAATGTGAATAACGATTTAGATATAGAAATATTAGATGAAGAAAAAAAATTTGATATTAAATCTTATATTTATATACCATTTTCATTATTTAAACAAAATAAAAAACCAATCGAATCAATTAGTAATGAATTAATCGAATCTGTCATAATAGAATTGATAAAAGAAGGAGATAAACATATGAAAAAAGCTTTATTACCAAGTTTAATTTGTACTGTTATCTATCTAAATGATACTTATTTATTACAGAAAATTATTAACTCGGGAATTGAAATAAATAAAGGAGACTATGATAATAGAACTCCGTTACATATTGCTTGTGCTTGTGGAAACGAAGATATTGTTCGAATATTAATATGGAATGGTAGCAATATAAATATTAAAGATAGATTTGGATTTACTCCTTTATATGAAGCAGTTCAACATAATCATAAAAATATTATAAATATTTTACACGAAAAATCAGCAAATCTTGGATTAGATGAAGAACGAAGTGCTTCTATTTTATGTTGGTCAGCATATAATAATGATATTCAATTAATTGATCGTTTATATAAAAGTGGTATAAATATAGAATCCGCTGATTATGATGGTAGAAGATGTATAGATATTGCAAGAGATATTGAAAATAATAATCTTGTTACTTATTTAGAAAATTTAGATTCATCATAATTATGAGAAAATGATTGCCAGAAGCAAAAAATACTTAATCCAGTTAAAATATGCCAAAAATGATGAAGAGAAATTATCTTTTTCTTATCAATAATCCATACAATTTTTCCAATTATTAATACAATTAGCCCAATAAATAAATTCATATCAAAACTAAGAGAACCATCACTACCTGCATATATCATAAATACAATTGTTAATAAAATACATAAAGTAAATATAACATTCGCATATTTTACAATTTTATACTTTAAAAAGTAAACACTAACAATTAAGACTGGAATAATTATTGTTAGATAGTCAATCATTTTAGTTAAATCAAACCGATGTGTTATCTGACATAATAATAAAGTATAAACTGTTAAAAGCATTCCAATTTGATCTATTATTTTAAATGCTAGTATATGCCATCCATGCCAAAGACCAGTTCCTATACCTAAAATAATCACACTTACAACATATAAATTTTTTAAACTTTTGGAAACAGAATCTGGAGAAGTAGTAGTAAAAGCAATTATAATTGCAGATATAATGTAGGCAAAACAAGTGAACGTATTCCAAGGTTCGAAAATGTCAATTCCTAGAAATTTACATTTTTCAGTACTTTCACAGAATAATTCAGATGGATTAAATTTTGAGAGTAAATTTTTTTGAGATAAATCAGCAATATACATTATATTTTAATATATAATTCTATTTTAAATATTTTATCATTGCGTATTTAATGTAAATAACTATTAGTTTTTAATACTATTTATATAAAATGACTACGTTAACAAATCTCATTTTAAACAATCAACTTTCTAATTGTTCTGAAGAAATAATTATTAAATCGTTAGAAAAATTATTTCAAGAAGATGTAAGTGATACAGTCAAAAGTTCTCTCTTAACTGCTATAAATTTTACTAGAGATGATGACTATTCTTTATTAATAAGATATTTAATAAAAGTTTTAAAACAAATTTCGGAACAATGTCCTCTAAACTTTCCAGTTTATGACATTGTTGGCACTGGTGGCGATAAGAAAAATACATATAATATTTCAACACCCGCTTCAATTATATGTGCTGGAGCAGGAATTAAAATGTGTAAGCATGGCAATCGTTCAGCTACTTCTAATTCTGGAAGTGCTGATGTTTTAGAAGAATTAGGTGCTAATATTAATTTAAATTCTATTCAAATTCAAGAAGTTATGGAAAATAATAATTTCTGTTTTGTATTTGCTCCTCAATTCTATAAAAAAATGAAACATATTATGCCGGTTAGAAGAAGTCTTGATATTAAAACAATATTTAATTTTATCGGACCACTTATTAATCCTACAAATCCAAAAGGATTATTAATTGGGATATCTGATGTTAATAAAGCCGAAATAATTGCTAAATCATTGATTGTTATACCAGAAACAAATGTTATTTTAGTTCATAGTAATGGTATTGATAAAATATCTCCATATAAAGATACAAAATATTGGAAAATAAATAATAGAGAAATTAGAAGAGGTGTCATTAAACCTACTGATTTTGGATTAAATTATTCTGATTCTGAAGAATATTTTAAAGGAGGCTCGGGAGCATTTTCTAATGCTAGAAAAATTTTAGAAATTTTGATGAACTTAGAACAAGGACCTATAAAAGATTTTATATTAGTTCATTCAGCAACATTAGCTGTATTATCTAATACAGTTTCAACATTTCAAGAAGGAATAGAACTTATGAAAAAGAATATAGAAAATGGAGAAGCATTAAAGCAATTAAATAATTATATAAGAATGAGTAATAAATTTTCAAAAGATGGTTATCTTGATAGAATCATGAATAGAAAAAAAGTTGATTTATCAATTAAGATGCAATATTCACCAATTGATGAAATTGATAGCACATTTCAACCATTAAATTGTTATGAAATATTAAGTGGAAATAAAACTAAAATTATTGGTGAAATTAAAAGAAGTTCCCCTAGTGAAGGTTGTATTAATAGTAATATTAATATTAATGAAGTTGTAACTGATTATATTAATGGTAGTGTAGTTGGTATTTCTATACTTACTGAAAATGTTTGGTTTGATGGTTCTTTAGATGATATTAAATCTGTTAGAAAACAAATTGAAAATATCCCAAATAGACCGTTTATTTTAAGAAAAGACTTCATATTCGCAGATTATCAAATTGCTGAATCATATAATGCTGGTGCTGATACATTTTTATTAATTGCTGGATTAGAATTTCATATGATCGACCAAGGTAATGATTTAAAAGAATTAATAAAATTCGCACATTCTTTAGAAATGGAACCAATTGTTGAAGTTGCTAATATTGATGAATTAATTCGTTCAGTGAGTGCTGGTGCTAGAATTATTGGAATTAATAATAGAGATTTGAAAACATTTAATGTAACTTTAGAAACTACCGAACATGTAATGAATTACGTTCAAATGAACTATGAACAATTTAAACATGTCCAATTCATTTCATTAAGTGGTATTTTATCTAATAATGATATTAATCGTCTTAAAAAATGTAATGTTAATAATTTCTTGATAGGAACTGCTCTGATGAAATCTTCAAATAAAACTAAATTTTTAAAAGATCTAACTTTAATGAAAAATACATCAAAATTAGTAAAAATATGTGGAATTACGCAAAGGAATGAATTGATTTCAGTTTTATATGAAAATGTTGATATGATCGGATTAATGTTTTATAAACATTCAACTAGATTTATTTATTCTATTGAAAAAGCAAAAGAATTTGTCAAAATAATAAAGAAAAATAATTGTAGACCTGTTGGAATTTTTGTTATACAAGAATTTGAAGAAATTAAAAAAATTGTACTTGAAACAGGTATTGATTTAGTTCAATTATATGGATATCGAAATACAGATATTGTAGATAAATTACATGAATTAAATATTGAAGTTATTTGGACTATTAGCGTTCATAGTTATCAATATTTGAATAATAGTAAAAATATCATATGTCCAAAGAATTGTTATGCAATTTGCTTTGATAAAAAGAAGGGGCGAAATTTAGGAGGAAATGGCGAAGCATTAGAATGGAATAAAATTAATTACAACAATTTTAAAAATAAAAAAATTATTATGGCTGGTGGTATTACTCCTGATAATGTACATTTATTAAAATATAATAATAATATCATTGGTATTGATATTTCCAGTGGATCTGAATCATTTCAAATGGGAAAAACTAATGTTATGAAATTAAAGGATCATTATAAAATACGAAAAATTTGCAGAACTGTTAAAAATAAATTACCTAGTTATTTCGGTCAATACGGTGGTTGTTTTGCCCCGGAAATTCTTGTACCTTCTTTACTAAAATTAGAAGAGTCTTATTTAAAAACACACGATAAAGAAGAATTTAAAAATTTATTAAAAAAATATAACAAATATGCTGGAAGACGTTCTATTCTATACAAGGCTGAAAATTTAACAGAATATGTCAGAAAAATATCTAATGATGGTAATGGAGCAACCATTTGGTTAAAACGGGAAGATATGCTACACACCGGTGCCCATAAGATAAATAACTCGATCGGCCAAGCAGTTCTTGCTAAATATTTAGGAAAAAACAAAATTATTGCCGAGACTGGGGCTGGTCAACATGGCAGTAGCGTCGCTACTGTATGCTCTTTATTAGGATTAGATGGTGTTGTTTATATGGGAGAAAAGGACGTTGAAAGGCAAAAGTTAAATGTATTCAAGATGCGTGCATTAGGTACTAGGGTAGCATCTGTAACTACTGGAAGCAGAACTCTTAACTCTGCTGTTAATGCTGCCTTAAGAGCATGGTCTTCGTGTTCTTCTGACACCCATTATTTGATTGGTTCGGCAGTTGGACCTCACCCGTTTGTAACTATTGTTCGAGATTTTCAATCTATTATCGGAAAGGAAGCAAAGGCACAGTTTATAGAACAAAAACCTGATGCTGGAACACCTGATGTTCTGCTCGCATGTGTAGGGGGCGGTAGCAATTCACTCGGTCTATTTGATGCATTTGTGAATACGAGTGCTGAAATTATAGGCGTAGAAGCAGCAGGCTGTGCAAGTTTGAAAGATGGAACTATTGGATATCTTCATGGTAGTAAAAGCTTAATTTTACAAACAAAAGGTGGAAATATGAAGGAAACACATAGTATATCTGCTGGGCTGGATTACGGTGGGGTATCCCCTATTTTAGCATTCTTAATCGATAATGGCAGAATGTCTGTTGAATCTGTAAATGATGATGAAGCATTAGAAGGTTTTAATATTCTTTGTAAAACTGAAGGTATAATACCAGCTTTAGAATCTAGTCATGCAGTTTACCAAGCAATTCAAGAATCTATGAAAAGACCGAAGGAGCAAAATATAATCGTATGCTTGTCGGGTAGAGGTGATAAAGATATAGAGCAAATCAACGAACATATGAACATCGTCTAATTGAAATTGAATTTATATTCTATATGTTATAATGCCAACAAAAACTTGTAATACTTGTAATCTTACATTAGATATTAGTAAGTTTAGGAAACATGGGAAATGGTATCGTAAAAAATGTAAACAATGTACTTATAATTCAAGTAAATGCGAACATGGAAAAAGAAAAGACTATTGTATAGAAGGTAATTGTAATGGAAGTTCTATTTGTGAACATGGACAAATAAAAGGCCGATGTTATAAAGGTGATTGTAAAGGAACTAATAGATGCGAACATGGACAAATAAAAGGCCGATGTTATAAAGGTGATTGTAAAGGAACTTATAGATGCGAACATGGACGAATAAAATATAATTGTATTGAAGGTGATTGTAATGGAAATTCTAGGTGTGAACATGGACGAATAAAATACCAATGTAATAAAGGTGATTGTAATGGAAATTCTATGTGTGAACATAATATTCAAAAATGTCGTTGTAAAAAATGTGGTGGTAGTTCTTATTGCGAACATGGTAAAAGAAAAGATAGTTGTCCAAAATGTGGTGGTTCTGCTTTATGTATCCATTGTAAAATGATTCAAGGAAAATCAAGATATGTAGAATCTCTTGATAAAAAAGTTAGATGTTGTATTAGATGCTTTTATCATTTTTATCCAAACGATAAAATTCCTAGAAGATTTAAAATAAGACAAAATTATTTTAATGAAAAATTAATAGAAGAATTTGGAGATATTTTTGAATACGATAAACAAATCAAGTGTGGTTGTTCTAAAAGAAGACCCGATTGGTTTATTGATTGTTATAAATATTCAATCATTATTGAATTAGATGAAGATCAACATAAGTATACTTCATGTGAT
>Ga0310345_10003722_pt1 | contig 14323 bp, 9 predicted proteins | sample HC15DNA20500_MG_FD_204667 | JGI IMG/M metagenome (GOLD analysis project Ga0310345, IMG submission 204667) | Marine microbial communities from station ALOHA, North Pacific Subtropical Gyre - HC15-DNA-20-500_MG | ecosystem: Environmental > Aquatic > Marine > Oceanic | place: Pacific Ocean: North... | reverse complement strand
CCCCTGCACTGGGGTCAGCCATAGAAGTAGAATTATCAAAAGTAAATTTAAAAGCTGATGCTCCTGTAGCACCTTCCGCTAATGCCTTTGCAGCTTCCGCTAAAACAACATCTGCTGCTGTTTCAACTAAGTCTGCTGCTGTATCGGTTGCATCGCTTGCAGTTAAGACGGCTTTTGCCGTAGCAATAACAGCTTGTGCTGTAGACGTACTAGCCGATGATGCTGAAGCTGTGGCTGATGTAGCTGCTGCGGTAGCCGATGTAGCTGCTGCCGTAGCTGAAGTGGTAGCCGATGCTGCATCGACAATTAAAGACCATTTAGCGACATCTGTGTTGCCTGAAATTGGTTGTGAGCCACTTGATGTATGAGCCGTATTACATATGTATATGTTATTATTAGAGGTATCCTTTATTATATCTCTTATAACGTAGGCTGTAGAAGTAGCCCAGTTGCCTTGGAATACACCTATCTCTTGGTCAGCCTGTAAGTCACCAGAGGTATCAAATGCCAGTACTTTACTGGCTCTTTCGGCAGCCGTCTTGGTGATAGTAACCGTTCCTGCATCACCAACGCTATCTGCAAACCTGAATATATCCCCAGTAACAGCGTTATCTACGTCCTGTACCAGCATAGTTAGCTTATCTAACGCTGATTCGTGAGTTTCAGCAGGGAAACTGTCGTTCTCTACATAGTCTGTAAGTTGGGTTTTAGTTATATTTCTAAGTATAACAACAGGTTTAGTGTCAGCAGGAATATTCCCTGCCGTAAATGTTACGTTACCGCCTGATGCTGTACCTGCCCCTGAAACAGTATAATGAGTAGTCAAGGTCTTTAATACGCCATCGACATATACCGTAACCTCTGAGTCTGCAAATATCTTAAAAGTATAAGCAAAAGCATCAGTTACACCGTTACCTGTATAGGATACCTTGGATGTTGTGGTTGATATTGTCATTAATTATTTCTCCAACTCTAGTCGTAAATCCATTGACGGTTGTGATTTCCTCTGTGATCTAGGTGCGTAAGCTACTGGCGGTTTATCTGGGTCAAGAATAGTACCTGCCCTATCGTATATTCTAAATCGTGCTATAGTGTCCTCTTTGGCTCTCTTTTTATAAACCCTATGTATATCCATCATTTGTTCTTCCTTGGATGGGTGCGTCTTGTCATAACTACGGTCATCTGCTTCTTTGTATTCTTTACTATTCATAGTTCTACGCCAAGCTCCTTTTTGCGTTAAACCACGTATCTTTACTTTCCCTATCTGTTCAGTAAAGTAGTCATACTCGTAAGCCTTCATTCTAATGGGGATATTAGTACTCGGCTCATTCACTATATCACTAGGTTTTGCAATAGGCAAACGTATTCTAACAATCTCCTTGTCTACAGCGTCAGATTTGTCCTCCCTGACGTGCATAAAGGATAAAACACCCCCTGTTAGTATATGAGGCAAACCAAATGGTGTAACCCCTTTCTTAGCAGCTTGTTCGGTTTCATGGTAATCAATTTTATCACCATTATAGTTACGTGCTTGGTAAAGTACCGATTCTCTACCTGTCGATACACCCATCATTCTAGCAGAAATACCAGAAAAATCTTGTGGTTTCCCTTCAAATGGGTTCTCTGGTTCTATATGAAATGTCTTGTACTCTGGTTTCATAGGTTCGTGTGCTTTAGCTACCGACCTTACCCAAGCAGGTTGAGTAGTACTGGAAATTAATGAATTAGCTGTATTCTGGAACTCCCAAGGTTCAATCTTGTCGCTTGCAGCTAACTCTAACAATTTGTGCATATTAGGCATCCAAGAGGTATTGGATAGCATTTGTTTCATAGACCATACAGATTTCCATATGTGTTCTCCAATAGTTCTTTCATCGTATGTTTCAATCATTTTAGACACATCTGCCCCTGCGGTAAGTATATTTGACCAAGGCTGTACTCTGGATAAATCAACCCAGTATTTACCACCATGATCGTCTACATGGCGTAGTGACATGGGTGGTGCAACATCGCTTTCTGTTTGAATACGCCTCGCAGACCATTCTGATTCACCAGAATCGGTTAACATACCACTAGAATACAGTTGAGAACCTAAATATATCATCATTGTTCCATAGGCTAAACGACCTATTTCCTCCATTCTTACAGATGGTGCAGCTTTATAGAGAGAATTAACACCCTTTACATTACCAAGACTTAGAGGAGAATATCTAACGGCTAGTTTAGGAATATTAGATAAAACCTTCACAAATGGAGCGTGGAGTTTAACAACAGGAGATACATAGGGTACATTATTCTGTAAATTCTGTACAATCTTACCTGCCTTACCTAGCTTTTGCTGTAAAACATTAAGTAATCCTTGCTCTAAACCACGTTCATGTATCGTCTGACCACTTTCATTTGCAAGATATTTCTTTGGATTATTGTATACCTCTTCAACCCTGCTACTAAATTTCTTGTAATCGAAGTTACCTTTAGCTAAAACATCCCAACCACCTAGCTCTTTCATAGCATGACGATAAGACAACATCGCTCTTTCAGATTCATACGAAACAACTTTAACAAATTCATCACCGCCTAGTAGCATACGATTGGTAGCCCTAGCAGCCCTACCTATGAAATCAATACCTAATCCAATAGAATAGTTCTCTAAATTAGCATTCTCAGCAGTTAAATGTCTTAGCCCAGTATAGTTTTCCATCTTAGCACCAGTAAAAGCAGGGGCGGTTTTACCTGTAATAGCTGCCCTCGTACCCAATTTTATAGCTGTGAACAAGGACGTTAAAACACCATAAACGCCTGCCATCGCTTCACCCATCTGGACATCACCATGACCTGTTATAGTACTTCCTACTCCAGAAATCGCACGACTTGCTATAGTTGCTTGTATATTAAGTAAACCTGTGGCAATATTTAACATCTGCAAAGCAGGATTACCAAGCAATCCTAATCCAATCCATCCTTCCATAAAGCCTGCCGTAAACCCTGATTGCCCAAAAGACTCAACTGCCTTGGCTAGTCCTATACCACCTTGTTCTTTAAAAGATTGAGTCAATGCTAGTGCTAACCGCATTGTATCTTCTTGTGTTGCACCTTCAGCTTCCTGCATAATTTTAGCAAATGAAGGTGATTCTAAAATATCTTCAAATCGTTCTTGAGAGAATCTAAGAGCGTTACCAGTACGACCCCAAACCTTCTTTACATCTTTCAGTTGCTCTCGTAATCCTGCGTAGTTGTGCAAGGTACGGAACATATTAGAGGTTGAGTGAGCTATTTGTTGGGCTGTACCATCAGCAGACATATTTACGACAGCCTGTAAAGCTAGGATAAGTTCATCATGGGATGATTTAGCTGCGGTAGTGTAAGCGATTGCAATAGCATCATTAACAGGATTACCTTTCTGGCGGTTAAGTAACCCCATCAGGTTTTCACCCCACATATTATATAAAATCTTGTCTGCTTCCTTACGCATCTCCTTGATTGATTTGCGTGAAGGTTGTTTGATCGTGGGTTCAGCAACGGTATAATCAGTACCAAGTTTTCCAGATTTGATCTGAGGAGCTTTAGCAGCAGTTTCAATAACCTCAATAATATCATTGGCAACCGCTACCTTTTCCATCAAGGTTGGTGCGGTATCCATACGTTCCTGTAAAGAACCGTCATCCCACATTGATTTTAATTTTTCCAAAGCCCTGCCATGACTTCGGTAGATATTATCTTGCAATTCTGGAAGAGTTCTATACTGTTCTTTAGCACCCTTTAGACTAGCCGATGAAGATGCCACAAACTTACCATCCATAGTCATAAAACCACCTTTAGCCCCTGAAATTTCATTGTAGAAAGTATCTGCATGGGTAGGTAAATTATGTGCATCAATAACATCACCGTGAGTATAGACTACACCTTTTTCTGTACCTTCTGATCTACCTAAAGCATTTTTGCCGAACGTGAACTTATCGCCAATATTTGAAGCATAGACCTTGCCTTCATACTCAACGGCTAGAACTCCTTGCTGTATAGCAACGTCTTGAGGAGCAAGACTCATAGTATGCTCTGCCATCTCCTCCTTACTTCTAATAATCTGTCTAAAACCATGACCCATACGTTCCTGAGTAATAAATTCTATACTTCCATCTTCTCTTGGAGTTACTTTTAGTAGTCCAGTTTGTTCGTCTTTACTAAGGAATGTTTTAGCCTGACCCTGTGCGTTCAGTAAGATACGTTGTTTTTGATTGAGTACGTGCTTCTCCATATCTATGGCTGCAACTATTTTCGCTGCTAGTGGTTTAGTCGTCCAGTTGTGTGCCTTTAACCCCAGTTGTTTAACGATAGGTAATAGATACTTGTCTATTCCCGTCATTACCAAGTGTTCACCAATAGCATTCTCTAAACGCTTTCTAGCATTAGTTTTATTGTCTGAATGTAAAAACTCGTTGACCTTACCACCTAATGCTCCATCAATAGCTTTTAACGCTGCTAGACCACCACCCATTTCATCAGGGTCGTAACCAGTACCCCCTGTTAGTAGGTAAGCTAGTTGTCCTGCGGTTAAATCTTTCTTTAACCAATTCTGCATCTTCGCTTTTTTAATATTTGCTTTATTAACTTTAGGTAGGTCTTTAATACCTTTAGCACCTGCAATAAATCTAGGAGCTTTATCAAACACTTTAGCGGTAGAAACAGTACCAATAGCCATTCTAGCTAACTTTAACCATCCTAGGAATGGGGTCATAAAACGTCCAATATCACGACCAAATGTTTTTGCTGCACCTGCATCTTGCATCAACCAATCACCTAGATAACTGAAAAATCGAATATCATCTTCTGGTTCTTCGCTGAATAGATTAGCTGTATTAACAAAAAACTGTGCAGTTTCATCGACAGAGATAAGTGATCCTGCTGCCGTACCAGTAAACAAATCTCCTACAAGATCACCAGCCTGCCAAATAAGAGGTCTATCCACTACTTCGTAACCAGTAACATTACCCTCTTCGTCATGCACAAGCTCTAGGTCTTGGTCATCACGTAATGCTGGTTCTGGAGGTGGACTCATATCTTTTCGATATTCCAAGACACGTTTTTCATGCTCTTCCCGTATCTCTGGCGTAGAGTTTTCTTCAAAAGCATAAGGTTTAATAGGAGTTTTGGATGCCTGATGAGCATTTATCGTAGCATTTCTAATTTCTTGCTCACGAATTTCAGCATCATCTATATTGAAGTAAGGTGCAATCCCAGCTACCTCTGCTACTGCTTCAGGCTCATCTTCTATACGTGTCGGTTCTGCCATTTATTTACCCTTCTAACCTAATGGTAATGGTTTTAGTTTATATCCCCTGCGATACGTTGGTGGTGTCCTGTTTCGGTTCTTGATTTCTTGCTTAATCGTTGCCATTTCTTTTTTCTGAATAGAACTTAATTTCTCTTGGTTCCCCAAATCCCGCAATCGTTCTAAAAGTTTTTTATCAGGGTGTTGTTTTATATCTTCAAGCCCTGTACTGGATTCCTCTTCTCTTTTCTTTTCCTGCTCTATATAGCTGTTAATCACATCTTTCAAGTGTTCATCATATACCTTCTTAGATACTCTTGGGCCACCTGCAAAAAGTGAAAAGTAACCCTGTTTTGCGACTCTGGATTTTCCAAGCCACAACTCTTTACTCATAGCTTTCTCGGTTGTTTTATCTAACTGTGCAACTTCTTTCTCAACATTGGCTTTCTTAGCCTGCTCAACTAAGTTTTTCTTCATTCGTTCTTCGCTTGCCAACTCTCGTTTTTTGGATGATTCTTTATATTCTTCTCTCTTGGCTAATACCTTGGCTTCAGACTCTTGTTGCGTCTTATCCACCTTTACTTCTTTTTTCTTCGGTACTGTCTTTTTTTCTGTTTTTTGTTTTACTACCTGTTTTACTGGACGTTTTTCTTTTACCGCTTGGCGTTCTTTTGCTGCTTTTTTATACTTTGCACGTTGAGCTAATACATTAGCTTCAGATTTTTGTTTTGCCTTATCCTCTTTTGCTTCTATTTCTTCCTGTTGTATTTTATCTAGTTTTTGTATCATTTTTTCGCTAGGTGTAAGCGACTGAATTAATTTCTTAGGATCAATGTTGAATGATTCGGCAATTTTATTAATCTCTGTTATTGCAACTTGCCCTGCCGTATCCAGTTCTCCTATAAAATCATAAGGTTCTACAGAAGCATCAGCTTGATATGGTGCAATATTTAGAGTTGGTTCTGGTTGTATAGCAGGTTCTGGTGCTGGTTGTTCTTCTGGGATGAACCCTCGTCTAGCCCCACCCCCAACTTCTTGTCCTAAATCCATTGGCTGTGGAGTTCCAGATGCGTAATCACCTAAACCACCAGCAATACCAGCATCAAAAGGGGATTTTATTAGTGTACCCAGTTGTAACGAATCGCCTGCAAAAATTTGGTCAGCATCTTTAATCTGTGGGTTCATCTCCATTAGCTCTTCTACGCCACGACTATGACGTTCCGCTATTTCAGACAACGTATCCCCTTTTTGGATGGTATAGCTAGTATCCGACAATATACCAAGTTCTTTTAATTCATTTTCTACATCTAACGGTATTGTACGTTCCTGCCACTCTTCCATTACGTCTGTTACACCTGTAGTTAATGCTAGCTCCTCTAATTCCTCCGCAACCTGTGCAGACTCTTTACCAGACTCAAATTTATTGATTGATTTATTCCATGTTAAAACATCTTCCTCCTTAACACCTTTTTGATGGGGTGCAGTTCTTTTAACAGGTTCTTGTACTGAATCTGGAACTTGGGTATCTGGTTCGTTTAATTTCTTTAGTTCCTCTACCCCTAAATAAGCAGCACCACCTCCAGCTATAGTCTTAACGGGATTCTCCATCGCATATATCATTTGAGGAGTTAAATCACCCTCTCCATCCGCACCACCCGTTTTTCTTCGTCTCAATCTATTCCATCTTCGTACAACTTCGGCTGATACAGGTTTGCCTAGTTGTTTGTATAATTTGTGTACCGCAAGTAAAGGGTTCATCGAGTTACCTTCCCACCGATTTTCTTGCCTTGGTTTGTTAGTTGGTCATCTACTTGTCCTTCAGCTTTCTTCTTAGCAGCTACATCCTTGGCTAAATCGTCCCAATACTCTTTTGTATATTGTTGGTGTGTTACCAATTTAGTAAGTCTTTCTACATACGCCCTAAACTCCCTACGGAATTTTGGTGTGTTCGCCCTTGCTTCCCAGTTAACAACATCACCATTTTCATTTATTGTCGCACTAAATGGGGTAGGTAGAGGTACTTGTTTATCGTCAATCATTTGATCGTATTCGCTACTAAGAGCAATCGCCTTACCATCCTTGACAAGTTTCACCCCTTTAGCTGCATTTATATCGGCTTGGATAGCCCCAATTACATCAGTCTCTACTTCCTTAATAATACTCCACTCTTTTTTAGCGTTATCTATTATTGACCCAGTTTTATTATTATAAAGAGTATAATTAAATCCTGACTCAGTCCGTTGAGCAACAGGGATACCAAAATTCTGATAAAATACATCCGCACCTTCGGCCTTCCCTACCATATCCATCAATGCACCTTCTACAACCAGTTGAGCGGATGCTCCTCCATAATAACCCTTGGACAATACTTCTTGAGTATTACTATAATATCCCCTAACCGCATCAATGGTTGGTTGATGGGTGATTCCTTTAGCCCTCATTACATCCTCTATTGCTTCCACATCAAAAGAATTGGCTTTCTCATCATACATACCCATTAAACTTGTATCTGTACCGTCTGCCAAAGCAGTAGCTATTTGTCCATTCTGATCTGTCCAATTAAATAAAACTGTTTGTATCGGTGTCGCATTTTTATATTTAATATAATTATCGTTATACTCCTTCAATTCAGCGTGTTGTGAATTATAGTCAAAATAAGCCATTAGATCATCGTGCATTTCTTTTGTTAGCCTACCCTCTATTCGCATCTTTGTGTATTCCGATTTCTTTTTCCTAAACTCTTCACGATAAAAAATCTTAGATGATTGTTCAAATGCTTGATCGTGTGCAGCTTTTTCCCTCATCATTTCCGTAGAGCCTGCGAAAAACTCATCTAAAATCTGATCTTTGTGGTGTGGTCGTAATTTACCTTTCTCAAGATTTCCGTCAAAGCTAACCTGTAAGTCAATTTTTTTAAAAATTTCATTTCTATCCAGATGCTCTAATCTTATGCTAGGATTTTCACGTCCCATTTTTCGCCCTATTAACTTAGCTCGTGACATATAAGCTGCAAACGCAACATTTTTAACCCCCATAAGGTATTGTTCTTGATTTGTTGCCCCTAAATCTCTCAAAGCACCTAGACTTGCAATTTGTTTTTGTATTTCTGTGTTTACATCAGCTTTTGGGTCTGTCGCTATAGCTATCTCAGAATTTTTAATCGCCTGTTTTTCGTCACCGACAGCGTAGTTGTATTGTTGTAAAGAGATAGATGCCTCTGCTTTTTTAATTCTTTGATAAGATTGCCTATTTTTATCAGCTATATATTCTGTCGAATCTGGCCTATTAGCCCAATCCCCTAAACCTTTCTTGTAAGTATTAACATCTCCTTGAAAGGTATTTAATACCTGCTGTTTATCTTCTACCGTCCTCGCATTTGCGATAGCTGTATCAAAGTCCATATTAATCTTATCCCAATCTTCTCCTGCCTTCGCTTTCTCATAGCCCCTTTTAATTTCTTCAACCGCAAAATAGGCTTTAGTTCCCTTCTCAACCATGTTACCTAGCTCTTGGGTAAGTAACATAGATGCAGCAGCATTTTGCATCGGTGTACTATAATCAGCCAAATCTATCTTTAGAGCAGCGAAATTCTTACCAATCATACTTCTCCCTTCCAATAAGACAGGAGATGGTATCTTACCCTTTTGCTCTAGTTGTAATGGTGATCCTAGTTTAGCCATTTAATCCTCACTTGGCAGGGGGTTTAAAACCGCCTGCTTTACCGTAAGCACCTATACCTGCTGTAGCTGCATCGCCTAAACTACCAACTAGGGCAGCAGTCGCTTGTTGTTGTGCTTGGTAGGCTTTGGAAGCCCCTTCGTAGTAATCCATATTACCTTGATTGATAATACTAGCTCGTTGAACATCAGAGTTATATTGTCCTACAAAGGCTTCTTGCATCATGTTGTTATACTCAACCTTACCTTCGTAAGTTGTCATTTTAGCAGCTTGTTTTAATCTGGAAACAGCTTGTAAACCACGTTGTTCTATGTTAGCTAAATTTATAGCTGCTGCATAAGAATCAGCTATTGCAATATTGGTTGGGCTTCCTGCCATCGTAACTCCAGAATTACCCCATTTTGCTCTCTTTTCTGATGTAAAAATATCGTATTGTCTTTCAGCAACCAGTAAGTTAAATTCATTTTCGCTCTCTTGTTCTGTGGCTTGACGATCAATTAAATAAGCATTATAGACCGATTTCTCACCTATATCTTCAGCATTACGCTCAGTAATAGCCCTGACAACACGACCACGATCCGCTTCCATCTGAGCGTTAAGTTGCGAAATCTGGGCATTATACATGGCTGTAGCCATAGCAGCCTGAGAAGATGCCTGACCTGCTTTATAACCACTAACACCCTTTAGAACCTGACCTCCACCTGCTATTGCTGCTGCTGTTGTTGGCTCCATTTATTTCTCCCAAATAGCGTACATACAATTATCTATAGTACCGCCACAATAGTTGTGTAGAGTACCTTCGTAAGTGAATCCTAAATACTTTACAAATCGGTGTAACATCTCGTAATCCTTTACAACTTGGGCTTGTACCCGTTTTAACTTATACTTTTCACGTGCGTACTTCAAGTAGAACTTACAAATCTTGATATATGAAAATCTCAAAGATGGGATTGCAGGAGAACCTATAACCCAAACTTCTCCAACACTTTCCCATAATATGTTAATGCCACCAATTAATAGTATCTCACCCTCAAAATAACACGTATATGCTTCTACTGCTTCTCTACCTATTGCTTTAGCCCATTGAGTATCCGATAACTTAATGGCCTCTTTCATCACTCCTTCATGCGGTCTAACCACTAATTCTTTGAAGTGGTCAAGATGATAAGGAACGATTTGTATTCTACCACATTGTTTTAATGGTGGTTCAGTCGGATACATTAAGTTCGCCTGTCAATGAGATTAACGTCATCCCAAGCGGTTGCTCCTGTTTAATAGTTAGAGAGGAATCAACTTCTTTCCACCCTAAGTTAGTAACATCATGTTGTCCTGTAAATGTAGGGGGTGGGGAATCCATTGGATCGCCACCTGTCCTTAGTAATAATTGATTACCATTTATAGAAACTCCTAAAGTTTGATATAAATTAAGTATAATTCGACTCCAAGACTTCTTTTTACCAAACGAAGCACCATCTTGCTGTGGTACTTCTGGCGGTAAAGTTACAATTTCTGTAGTATAAGGTAAACCTATATAAGCCGTTGTCACACCCTCTGAAAGAGATACTGACCCACTGGATACCGTTTTATTAGGGTAGACTGCATCATCTCCAACAATCTGAACTACTTGTCCTTCTAAATGGTCTAACCCAGAAAATGCAGAGGCCGATACTCCAGAATATTTTAAACCAGAATCTACAAAAATAGTTGGGTCTAGGTATTCAATATATCGTACTGTAGAACCATCGACTGTACGCTTAATACTTATCCATAATTCGTCTGCTAAACCATCGGCTGAAGGAATAACAGCCACGCTTTCAGCTACCGCCTGCCCTCTATTTGTAACAGCTAATCGTGTGCTATCTGAAGTTGCTACAGATAATACCCCTATACCAGTTGTATTATCTAAAATAGTAACTACATTAGCAGCAGGATTAGCCACGGTAAAATCAGCATGAGCATTAATAGCAGTATAAATATTATCAGCCGTTGTGTCGTTTGACTCGTTTGGCCTCCATCCATTTGTCGCTGATGGGGCTGACCCACTAATGGCTTCTGACGTAAATACAACCGTTAGACCATCAGATTTAGTTAAAGTAATTGTAGTTCCTACTGCTATATTAGTGTAATCAGTAGCCGTAATTGTAGTATTACCAAAGTAACCAGCTACAGGGTGTTGATGCCAAGCGACTACTTGTTGATCCCGTTGGTAAGTAAGACCAATCAGAGTACCGTCAGCACGTACCGCCCAGATAATTGAATCTGGTTCTTGCTGATAAGCCATAGCCGTAATGCCATCGCCTGTAATATCTTCCGCTAGGATTGTTAAATCTGGTGCTACAAATCCTTCCACGTTCAAATCAAAAATCATTTGACGTAATTTTTTAGTAGCTCGTTGGTTAAATAGTACCGCCCTACCAGATATTACTGGTGTCACGCCACTAGAACCATATTTAGTTTCTTGGACAACTCTTACGTTGGAAGGAGTTACTGGATTACCATTACCATGAAGTTTAAATTCCCCACCTACTGTACCGATTAAAAGAACATCAGATGCTTTCATCCATCGAATAACATTCACATCATCAGTAGCTAATGTAAATTCAACAGATTCATCATCAAGACCAGTACCCTGATCCATGTTTAAAAAATCACCAGATTTACTAGCCCAAATTGTTTGTGGTTGGTTATCTGTGCCTGCCCAATAAAGTCGTTCCTCGAAGAATGTAACACAACGGGGATTTTCACCCGCACCACTAGCAAAATTAGACGGTGCGGATGCAAATGTTAAATCGGAAAGAGTCCATGATGTATGACTCGTTCTTGTTAGCTTACTGGGTGCGTGGTTAGAGTGGGCAATATATAAGGTGTCGGCAGATTGAGCAAAATATATATCAGGCAATTCTGCCTCTGTGAATGTAGTTGTAACTTGAACTGGAGAACCACCCGATTCAATTTGTCCATTGTCTTTATAAAATCGTATATATAAATCACCAAACTCTAAAATATAGGCTTGGGTTACACTAAACTCGAATCTAACTAATCTTACTTGTCCTTGGCTTGGACTAGAAACAGTTAAACGTGTATTGTCTGAACTAACGATTGAAAGAGTACCAAGCCCAGTTGATTGATCTGTAACAGTCACTATATTTGATGCAGGATTTGGTGCAGTCAAATCAGTTAAAGCATTAATACCAAGAACACCACCAGCCCCGACAGAAATATTATCTGCTGTAGATGCTGCATCTACTCCTACACTAAATTCATTTGGATTAGTAGTTGGGTTTGTTGCTGTCCCTGTCATCGTTACCGTAGTGCCGTCTACCTTAGTAATTGTAAGTGTAGTACCTGCTGCGATATTTAGTGCATCGGTAACTGTAATCGTAGCTGTATCAAAACCACCAGCCCTTGCTACAAAACGGAATCCTCCCCTTCGTACAACACCGCCATGCGGTAGACTATAGGCGTTCTTTTGCGTCTTAAGTCCATTGTTGTATTTATTTATATCGACTCTACCATGCAAGCGTGGTGACAACTGACCTGCGGTAAAGTTGGTCTGTATTGGAAATACTTTCGCCATTTATCGTAATCGTAGGTCTGTAAGTGCATCAGTTTCTATAGTTTCTGGCGTTCCTTCTTGAGAGTCAATCGTTCTCGCTTCTCTTACCACCGCTTCAAACATTGAACCCATCTGCGACATCACTGGATGAGAACGTGTAATGGGATATGCAAGTTTCCATGCCATACGAAAAACAAGTGCTTGGTAGAGTAGAGCGTCAAACAGCGTAGTGTCCTCTAATCTCTGAATATAGGTTATGTCGACTGTGGACTCTTCTGTGAATAGCTCCCTACCTTGCACCGCATGATCCAATTTAATATCACCTGTTACTGTCCTTACATCTAGTACCCGTAAACAATAGGGGTCGGTTGGTAATGTAAACTTATACTCCCAATCAATGATCGGGGTAGTTGCTAAAGACGCTAGATTGGCTGTAGTAATAGCACAATTCCAACGATGTCCTCTTAGTACTGCATCTCTTTCTCCATCAAAAAAACGATTTACTAATACCGCATTGGAATCATTATCCGTGAAACTTGTAATAGAGTTTGCCCCTAGCATTAACAGGGCTTCATTTGCTAAATCAACTTTAGATGCCATTCAGTACGTCCATATTACAGGGTTAGTTTTATGATAATCTATATCAAGATGGATAAAAGATTTTGCCACACCAATACGTTTCCATCCCATCTCTACAATTGTACGCATAAATCGGTGTCTTAGCACCGAATCGTCTATAGCTATATCTACAGCCAAACCAGTTAAATGTGACGAATTTTCTGAACCACCACAAGCCTTATTCCAAGTTGGGCATCTTGTCCCACTGGAAACCGTCATCGCACAACCGTATTCTGATCTTACTTTCTGTAGTTCTTCAACTAACTCAATATTAATATTATTTAGGTGACACCCACATTTACAATTGAACTCATCCTTGTGAAAATTTCTTGTAATTTGTGTGTTCACTTATTTTTTATAGTTTGGTTTAAAGTAAGGCGGTGACTCCCGTAGCCCAAGAGCCACCACCAAACAGTTAGTTCGGGTCAGCGTACATTATATGAAAATCAAATGTGTCACCTGAAACCGATGTTCCTGCTCCCAAAGAGAGAGTTAGAACCATTTCACCCGTTGTCACATAACCAGTATCATGCGTTGTACTTTCGTGGAAATGTGTAACAGTACGTGCAGAATCAGCAGCGATAACGGTGCAAAAAGCATCGTCATCAACCGCAACTGCTGCACCCGTACTCTGGGTTGTATGTGCTGCATAACCAACATCTACCGTAGCCGATGATTCTAAATCACTAATAATCACAAACGACTGCGGTAAAATGCGTACACCTGCTGGTATGGTCATAATCGACACCATATCTGAAGCAGAAAGAGCCTGACCAGTAAATTGTGCATACCGATAAGTCACTCCACTCCAAGAAGTAGGTGCGTTTTTGACCCCTGTACCTGCCGTAGCGTTGGTGTATTCTGTACTTTTATAATCAGCCATATTACACCTCCGTTAAGAATCAGTACAGGCAATCTCTACAACCTTCTCATCTTCGATGCGAACCGCACCAAGACACATCTGGGCATAGACCTGTGTACTATAGTTTTTATCTGGACGTTCAGAAATTTCTGTCTTAACATCCATTCCCATGCTCAGACCAATTCCTTCAGGAATCCATGCTAAACATAGCGTATTACTACTTGAATCTTGAGCTAAACGCTCGGAGCGATGGAATTTGAAACCTGCGAAGGTATCAATTTCACCAGCTACAAGAGCTTTCACCGTATTGTAATCTGAGCTTTGGATCTCGTCATCATTCAAC
>Ga0310345_10003721_pt1 | contig 14332 bp, 14 predicted proteins | sample HC15DNA20500_MG_FD_204667 | JGI IMG/M metagenome (GOLD analysis project Ga0310345, IMG submission 204667) | Marine microbial communities from station ALOHA, North Pacific Subtropical Gyre - HC15-DNA-20-500_MG | ecosystem: Environmental > Aquatic > Marine > Oceanic | place: Pacific Ocean: North... | reverse complement strand
TGAAACGGTGAAAGTTGAAAAGGAAGACCGGGTGGGGTGGATGATCCTCAATCGTCCCGAAAAGCGCAACGCCATGAATCCTCAGATGCACTACGATATGGAAGACGTGATCAATCACCTTTCCCTGGATCCGGATATCGACGTGATTGTTTTAACGGGCGCCGGAGAGTCCTTCTGTGCGGGAATGGATTTGAAAGAGTATTTTCGAGCCCTGGATAATGACCCGGCCGAGCAGATCAAAGTGCGCTGGTCCATGCGCAACTGGCAGTACTTCAGATTACGTATGTGTCCCAAAACGACCATCGCGGCCATCAATGGATGGTGCTTCGGAGGTGCCTTCACTCCCTTGATTTCCTGCGATCTGGCGATCGCGGCCGACGAAGCGGTTTTCGGCCTTTCGGAAGTCAACTGGGGGATTCTTCCGGGTGGATATGTCACCCGTGATGTGGCGATGGTGATGAACTACCGGGATGCTCTCTACTACATTCTCACCGGCAAGACGTTCGATGGAAAAAAGGCTGCCGAACTAGGACTCGTCAATGAGTCGGTTCCCCTCTCCGACCTGCGTTCAACGGTGATGTCGCTGGCCGAAGACATCAAGAAAATCAATCCCGAAACACTCAAGCACGCCAAGGAGGCCTTCAAGATGTCCCGTGACATGGACTATGATCAGTCCTTTGACTATCTGGCCGCCAAGAATGACCAGCTTCGCTTTCGAGATCCGCAGGGCGCCCGGGACAAGGGAATCAAGAAATTCATCGACGACAAGACCTACCGGCCTGGACTCGGAGCCTTTGGACAAGACGAAGAGTAGGTTCACTTCGCGAGTCCGACGGTAGCGGCCGATCGATGGATCAGTCGTCTCGACTCCCTTGAAAAGAGAAATTCCATGCGTGATCTGCGACCGCTTTTAGCACCCACCAGCATCGCCATCGTGGGGGCTTCCAGCCGCCCCCATACGGTAGCTTCCCGTCCCCTGACCAACCTGCAACAAGTCGGCTACAGCGGCGACATCTATCTGATCAATCCCAACAGTCCCGAGATCGCCGGGGTTCGCTGTTATCCCAACCTGGACGAATTGCCCGGGGTGCCGGATGTGGCCCTGGTGGTGTTGCCCTCCAAGCATGTGATGCCCACTCTGGAAAGCTGTGCCCGGCTTGGGGTCAAGGCCGCCGTGGTGGTGAGTGCGGGATTTGCGGAAACCGGCCGGGAGGGGGCCGAAGCCCAGGCCCGGATGCGGGAGTTGTCCCGGGAACACGGACTGGTGATTTGCGGACCCAACAGTCTGGGCGTGATCAACTTCGTGGACAGGATCCCCTTGACCTTCGGATCGGTGACCGACATGAACCATGCTCCCGGAGGCCGGGTGGGATTGGTCTCACAAAGTGGAGGACTGCTCGTGGGATTGGCCAACCGAGCCTTCGATGCCGGCGTGAACATCAGCTACGGAGTGGCCACGGGAAACGAGGCTGATCTGGACCTCACCGAAGCACTCCACTACCTGGCTGAGGACCCCCATACCGACGTCCTGGTGGCCGTGATCGAGTCGATTCGCAATGGGCCCCGTTTCTTTTCGTTGTGCGATCGCCTGATGGAGCTAAAAAAACCTCTCATAGCCTACAAGATCGCGCGTTCGGAACTGGGCAGCGCGGCGGCGCTTTCACACACCGGCGCCTTGGCGGGATCCTATGAAACGCTGCAGGCGGTTTTTCGGCAAAAGGGTGTGATCGAAGCAGGAGACATTGATGAATTGTTCGCCCTGGCTGGAGCCTGTAGCGCAGGACGGTTTCCCCAGGGACCGGGAATTGGAGTCATCACCGATTCGGGTGGAGCCGGAGCCATCGTCGCCGACCGAGCCGAGGATCTGGGGCTCACCGTGCCCACCCTTGCGGAAGATACCGTGAAACGACTCAAGGAGTTCGTTCCCCCGTTTGCCACCGGTGAGGTGTCCAACCCCTTTGATGCAACGGCCGCCATCTCCGAGAACCCGGCTTCGGTCGGGCCCATGTCGCAGGCCTTTCTGGATGATTCGGCCATCGACGGCCTGGTGGTCATCACAGCGGGAAGCGGCGAACCCGGGAAAGCCCGCTTCACAGCCCTGCTGGAGCACGTTTCCTCCACCCCAAAGCCGATCTTTGGAGTCACTCTGGCCGGTTCCAGTGCTGATCTTCCCTACCAGGCGCTGCGGTCCGCCAATATACCCGCTTATCATTCCTCCGGAAAAGCCGTGGAATCGATGGCGGCACTTCTGCATTTCTCCCGGGCCCTGGAACGACATCGGATTGGCTCCCGAGACCGGGAAAGAACCGGCTTGAAGACAGATGAATTCCAGGAGACTCTGGAAGCCCTTGGAGAGGCCCCCACCGAATACGATTCCAAGTGCTTCCTGAAAAAGTGCGGCATTCCGGTAGTGGATGAACGGCTGGCCACTTCGGCCGAAGAGGCGGTTTCAAAAGCGGAGAGTCTGGGTTTTCCGGTGGTTCTCAAGATTCAGTCCCCGCAGATTATCCACAAGACGGAAGCCGGAGGGATCCGCCTGGACCTGGGGAATCCGAAGGACGTGGAATCGGCTTTTGAGGCGATTATGAACCAGGTCAAGGAAACCGCGCCCGCAGCTGACATTTCGGGAATTCTGGTCTCCCGGATGCTGCCCACTCCCCTGGAATTGATTGCCGGGATCCATAGCGATCCGACCTTTGGACCGCTGGTCCTGTTCGGCCTTGGGGGTATCTGGGTCGAGGTGTTCGATGAGGCGGCGATGCGCCCGGCACCCGTGACTGCGGAAGACATCGCCGACATGGTGGGACAGCTGCGCGGCGTTTCCTTACTGCGCGGGGCCAGAAACATGCCCGTCGTGAAACCCGAGGCCATTGAATCCCTGCTTTTGACCCTCTCGGACATTGCCCAGGCAGCCGGAGAATCCCTCACCGGTATTGATATCAATCCGCTGGTACCCACCGTCGAAGGAGATCTGGTGGCTCTGGATGCCAGTGTGTTTACGAAGAAGCAAGAAACTGACAAGAAGGAGTCAGGAGAAGCGTGCTTCGCACGCGGAGAAACCCCTCGCTAACGCTCGGAGTGGAGAAACGCGTCGCTTACGCTCCGCGTGGAGAACGCTCCGGTTTTTAATTCCGGAATCGGCGCACTGAGGCGCCTCCGACACTCCGGACTCTTCATTCTTAATTCTGGATTCCCTCTCCTGACCCCTGACCGGCCGCTGGTATTCAACCAGCGCGTTCCATGTTCCACGTTTCACGAACATATTCAACGTTAAACCTGAGACCTTAAACGTGAAACGCCCAGCGGGTTCACCCGCTGGGCGTGTTATCCTGAGATCATGAAAGACGGCGAAATCATCACCATCAATGTGGTTGGAGCCGGCCAGTGGGGTCCCAACCTGATCCGAAACTTCTCCACCTCTCCTCGCAGTCAGGTGGGGATGATCTGTGACATTGATGATAAAAAGCTTCAGAGCCTTTCCTCTCGCTTTCCCGGCGTCCAGTTGACCGGCGACCCGGATCGAGCCATCAACGATCCCTCGGCCGATGCGGTGGCCATTACCACCCCCGTCTCCACCCACTACGAACTGGCCCGCACAGCCCTGCTGGCCGACAAACACGTTTTTGTTGAAAAACCCCTGGCCCAAAAGGTGGAGCAGTGCTTGAAACTCAATGAACTGGCCCAGCAGCGGGATCGGATTCTCATGGTGGGCCATGTCTTCAAATTCAATCCCGGCATCCAGTACGTCAAAATGCTTCTCGAGGAGGAAGACCTCGGCAAAGTCATTTCCATCCATGCCATCCGTACCAATCTGGGTCCGGTTCGAACCGATGTCAATGCCCTCTGGGATCTGGGCACTCATGATCTGAGCATCTTCAACTACTGGCTTTCCGAGCAACCCTCCAGTGTCACCGCCTCAGGACTTTCCTATCTGTCGGATCAAAGGGAGGACACGGTCATTGCCAACTACATTTATTCTGATCAGGTGATGGCCACCATCCACGTCAGCTGGCTCCATCCTCGTAAGGTGAGGGAGATCACGGTTGTGGGGAGCGAGAAGATGCTGGTCTGGAACGATATGGATCTTTCCGAACCGGTGCGCATCTACGACAAGGGGGTTGAGCAGGAAACGGATCTTTACGCCGATACCTTCGGTGCCTTCCGTCTCATCCTGCGGGAGGGTGCCGTTACCATTCCTCGGATTCGGGGCGCAGAACCCCTGTCCAACGAGTGCGACCATTTCCTGGACTGCATCCTCAACCAGAAGACGCCTCTTACCGACGGCGAAGACGGTTTAGCGGTGGTGAGGGCGTTGGCGGCCGCCGATGAATCGATCGCCAACCAGAGTCGGATGGTGACGCTGTAGGTTCGTTTGTTCGTTGGTTCGTTGGTTACCGGATTCGGCGCTTCATTACCTTCCGCCTTACTGACTCAGAAACGTTGGCTCCCGAAAAAAGGATTTCACGTCATCCGGGCTGGACAACGTTCGAAGTGAGGACCGGAGGCTTAGCCCAGTTTACTCTGCCGCTGTTCCTCAGGCTCGAGTTTGGTCAGGGAGCGGCGAATGTTGCGAATGGCCTGCCGCAGCCGGTGCTCGTTTTCCACCATGGCGATCCGCACATAGCCTTCCCCCAGGTCACCGAATCCGATCCCGGGCAGCAAAGCCACATGGGCCTCCTTCATGAGCAATCTGGAAAACTCGATTGAACCCATTTCCCGGTACGGCTCGGGAATGGGTGCCCAGGTAAACATGCTGGCCTTGGGGCTCTTGACCGGCCACCCGATTCGATTGAGACCATCGCACAGGACATCTCTTCGACTCTGGTAGATCTGGGCCTGGCGTTTGACGCAGTCCTGGGGACCATCCAGGGCGGAAATGGCGGCCACTTGAATGGGAGTGAAAATTCCGTAGTCATGGTAGCCCTTGATTTTGGCAAGAGCCCCGATGATGTCAGGATTGCCGACGCAAAAACCGAGCCTCCATCCCGCCATGTTGTAGGACTTGGACATGGTGTAGAACTCCACTCCCACGTCTTTCGCCCCCGGAACCTGCAGGAAACTGGGAGCCTGATAGTCATCGAAGGTAAGGTCGGCATAGGCCATGTCGTGGATCACCATGATCTGATTATCCTTGGCAAACCGTACAATCTCTTCGAAGAAGTCCAGGCTGACAGTGGCCGTGGTGGGGTTGTGAGGGAAGTTGAGGGTAATGATCTTGGGCCGGGGCCAGACCTCTCGAGTGATGTATTCCACATCAGGCACGAATTCTTCTTCCTCACGTAAAGGGATGGAAACCACATTTCCGCCGGCCATCGCCACGCTGTAGATGTGAATGGGGTAAGTGGGATTGGGAACCAGGGCCAGATCCCCCGGATCCAACAGGGCCAGCATCAGATGGGCCAGTCCTTCCTTGGAACCAATGGTGGCGATGCACTCGGTCCGGGAGTCCAGGTCGACATCAAAGCGGTTCTTGTAAAATCGGCAGATCGCCTTCAACAGCGCAGGAATGCCCTTGGAAGCCGAATAGCCGTGTGCCTTTCGATCCTGGGCCACCTCACAAAGCTTGTCGATGATGTGCTGGGGGGTCGGCTGGTCGGGATTCCCCATCCCCAGGTCGATGACATCGGCCCCTTCCTGGCGGAGACGGAGCTTGGTTTCGTTGAGCTGTCCCAACAGATAGGGAGGAAGCCGCTTCAGACGCTGGGTGTTAATGGTCGGCATGGGACTCTAGCTGGGTCCTGATTTCCAAAGACATCGACATTACCTTGACTCTCAACCCGATCATACCAGTCCCCATCATGCATCCTCCCGGCAACGACCATAGTAACGCAGTTAACCCGGACCATGCATCGGTTCTGGTGGCGAAGCGGCGCAAGCGGCTGCTGCAAGACCGCGCCAATGAAAAAACGGGCGCACGGCCGCGCGCCCCCCTACACTTTCTCGTCCTGGTCCAACTGGAGAGAAGCAGAATTGATGCAGTAACGCTTGTGGGTGGGGGCCGGCCCATCGTCAAAAACATGCCCAAGATGGGCATCACAGCGTTTGCATAGAACTTCCACTCGCCGTACCCCATAGGTATGATCGCTTTCGGTACTCAGGGCGTTCTTGGAAAGGGGCTCCCAGAAACTGGGCCAGCCCGTGCCGGAATCAAACTTGGCGTCGGCACCGAAAAGCTGGCTGCCGCAGCATACACAACGGTAGGTTCCATCCTCCTTACAATCCCAGTACTGGCCCGTAAAGGCGGGTTCAGTACCTTTGTCGCGGCAAATCTGGAATTGCTCAGGGGTGAGCTGCTGACGCCATTCCTCATCCGTCTTGGAAATTTTGTCACTCATTTCTAATGGCTCTCCTCAACTTACGGGTTAGTAATTTACGATAACTCCTGGTTGAATTCCAGTACAGGACCCCATATAAAGCCCTTATGAAGATCAAAGGAAAAAGCGTGATCGTGACCGGGGGAGCCTCGGGATTGGGAGAAGCCACCGTACGCAAGTTCCACTCCCAGGGAGCCCGGGTCACGATAGCAGACGTCAACTCCGACCGGGGCAGGGCTCTGGAGGCAGACCTGAGGCCGGGGGCCTTGTTTATCGAGACTGATGTCAAGGATGCAACCTCGGTTCAGCACACCGTTGACCGGACGGCTCAACAACACAATGGACTCCAGGTTCTGGTCAATTGTGCCGGGATTGCCATCGCCGGGAAGGTCCTGGGAAAAGAGGGACCTCACGACCTGGGCCGATTCACCGAGGTGATCGAGGTGAACCTCATCGGAACCTTCAACACACTTCGTCTGGCCGCCGCTGCCATGGCCGGAAACCAGCCGGACGGGGAGGGAGAACGAGGGGTAATCATCAATACGGCATCGGTGGCTGCCCTGGAAGGACAGATCGGCCAGGCCGCTTATTCCGCATCCAAGGGGGGAGTGGTGGGGCTGACTCTACCGGCGGCCCGGGAACTGGCCGGGCAAGGAATTCGGGTGGTCACCATCGCCCCCGGCACCTTCGATACCCCGCTGTTGGCAGGACTCCCTGAGAAGGCGCGGGCGTCACTGGCCGAGCAGGTGCCCTTCCCTTCTCGCCTGGGCCGTCCCGAGGAGTTTGCACTCCTGGCCCAGCACATCGTTGAAAACGTCATGCTCAACGGCGAAACCATCCGCCTGGATGGAGCCCTGCGAATGGGGCCGAGGTAGCACGGCGGAGTCGTGTTATCTAGTGCAATCGTGCACTCGTCTGGACTTTCCACGACCTTGCTGCGGGCGCACTCAGTGCGCCCCTACACCGGACGCTGGTCTGCGACCAGCGCGTTCCACGTTCCAGGTTTCAGGTTTCCGGAAGGTGGGAGGCGCCTCAGTGCGCCCCTACACTCACTTTTCCGGCTTCGCTCCGAAGGAGCGACAGGGACTGAGCCAGGGCGTCCCGCCCAGACTCAGAATTCTTTGTGTCTTGGTGTCTTTGTGGTTGATTTCTTCTCTGTGTCTCTGTGGTGAAAATAATTCTCCGTGTCTCGGTTAGGATTTCGGATTTCCTTCCATTTGTGGCATCATCAGGCCAATGACAATAGTCGAATTTGAAAGCTCTCGCATTCAAGATGAAGCAGCGATTTCCAAGGCTGTGGAATCGGTCATCAGTGCCGGAAAAGAACCATCGATGATTTTTGTTGCAGGGATGGGCGCGGCTGAAAAACGACTGGTGGAAGCCGGAGAAAAATCCGCCGGCCAGGATCTGGTGCTGGCATCCACCCTGGCTGAAGGAGCCAGAACTTCTCTGATGCAGGTGGCCCACCAGGTGACCTCCGATGCTGTCTCGAGGGAAACCCAGAGCCTTCTCTCAGAACTCTTTAATGAACTCAGCGACTTCCTGCACGGTGTCTACCTGATCGGCAACCTCGGGTTACAGGCACGAAGGGTTCTCGAATCCTATGCAGAACGTGCCGGGGCGATCATCATGGCCCAGGCACTCAAGGAAAAAGGGGTCCAGGCTCAGGCCGTCTGCGACCGACAAATCCATCTGGCCAACAACCCTCAAACCCCGGAGAGCTTTCACGAAAAACTTCTCGCCGATTTCCAGCATGAGATCTCAACGCTTTCCCAGGGTGGAATCATTGCGGTCATACCCGCCTCGCTGCGTCCCTTGGCCGCGCAAAAATGATCGAAAAGGTGGTCTCGGGAGGCCAAACCGGAGTGGACCGGGCCGCGCTGGACACGGCGCTGGAACTTGAGATCTGCTGCGGTGGATGGTGTCCCAAGGGTCGACGGGCCGAGGATGGTCCACTGAAAGCCCTTTATGCTCTCCAGGAAACCCCTTCCTCCAGGTATCCTCAGCGAACCGGGTGGAATGTGAGAGACTCGGACGGTACGTTGGTCCTTTATCGAGGGCTCCTGACCGGCGGCAGCGCCTACACGGTGGAACTGGCCGAAAAATACGACCGCCCCTGCCTGGTTCTGGATCTATCCGCTCATCCCACTCGAGAAAATGTTTGGGACTGGGTCAACCGGCATCAGATTCACATTTTAAATGTGGCGGGCTCAAGGGCGAGTGGTAACCCCGGCATTTATCAGGAGGCCTGCAAATTGCTTCACCTGGTCCTCTCAGCGAAGCCTCCGTCAAAAAAAATGCCGAAAAATCCCATCGATGAGCCCATTCAGTGAAAAACTTTCAGATGTGCCTGGCATCATTAACCATAGAAAGCGTTTGCAAGGGTGTAGCCATGAAAGAGGAACCCAAAAAAAAGATCCCTGCCAAGGCATCCGAGGATGAAAAGAAGACACCGGTGAAGTGGGAATTGACCAAGCAGGATAAGGCTTTTCTCCGATCCTGCAGCATTCGTCCCGATTAGTGCCTGGGTGGTCAGGAACGTCTGGTTGGGAACAACCGATCGAAGTTGCCGCTAAGAAATTTTGCCTTGGTGGCGTCATCTGCGCCGATGCTATCTAAAACATCCAGCTGAGACTCCCAGACAGGGCGCTGCCAGCCCCGGGGGAAAAACGAAGAGTCGGATCCAAACATCAGTCTGTCCGCCCCCACCACCTCCAATGCCTGGCGAAACACGTCCTCGAGCGTCAGCGAAGGCACATATTTGACCCAGCTGTTGGAACTGGAGGAGTCCAGATAAACGTTGGGACAAAGATCCGCCAGCATGAGCGTTTCTCGGAATAGCCCTGCTCCAAAGTGAGGGATGATGATGGGCAAATCCGGATAACTCAGGGCGACCGAATGGAGATCCAGGGGATTGGACAGGCGCATGGCAAAGCGGCTGGGAAGATCCAATTTTTTTCTCACCCCGACCGAAAGCACTCCACAATGGACAAAAACCACTACATCCTCCAGCGAGGCTGCGGTTTCAAAGACCTCCAGCGCCCGGTCTTCATAAAGGTGAAACTGATGCATGGCTGGAAACAGACAGATACACCTTAGGGCCAGTTCGCTCACAGCCTGTTGGATCCGCTCCTGGGTCCCCTCCTGGCATGGATTCACCATAAAGAATCCAACCAGGCGTTCCGGGTACCGGGCCACAGCTGCAGCGACGGACTCTTCGTCACCCGGGATACTGGCAATCAGCGCTGCTCGTTTGACCTGATGGCGGTCCAGTTCCCGGACCCAACGTTCGGCGAGATCCAGGGGTGCCCCCGGAGCCTCCCAGCCCAACTGCTGGGTGATGTCACCTACGGGGTCCTGTAAGGCCTCCGGATCCTTTTCCCGGGCCAGTTCCCGGAAAAATCGGTGGGAAAAGAAATGACAATGGCAATCGTTGGTGGGGAAATCAGGAGACATAGGGGAGGGGGTGAACGTTAGACCTTCAAAATTTTGACCAGCACCACGGTGATATTGTCCGTTCCACCATTATTGTTGGCCGCCAGGACCAACTGGTCGGCCGCTTCTGTGAGCGAATCGGTTTGCAGGAACTGCTCCAGATCCTCGTCGGTCATGGTGTCGGTCAGGCCATCGCTGCAGATCAAAAAGACGTCCTCGGTGGTGAACGACACGGGGAATACATCCACCTCCACACTGGGTAGAACCCCAAGCGATCGATCCAGTAGGTTTTTTTGAGGATGGTGGTGCATCTGAATTCTTGTCAACCAGTCCTTGCTTGAAGAGGCGATACGAAGGAGAGTGGTCTTCAGTTATCTGGGTAAACTGATCCCCTCGCTTCAAGTAGGCTCGGCTGTCCCCGACGTGCCCAATCCAGCCCAATCCCGCATCCTCGGGCATGAGCCAGATGGAGGAAACGGTGGTGCCCATTCCCGAATGCTCAGGACTATCCTCCTGATCATTCAGAATCCGGCGATTGGCTTCCTCGATTCCCTCTCTCAGGACCTCTTCGGGAGTTCCGACGGCCTGTGTGACAAGCTCAGTCAGTGTCGACGAGGCCAAACCACTCGCCACCTCGCCTGCCGCATGGCCTCCAAGCCCATCACACACTCCGAAAAAGCCCAGATCAGGTGCTTCAATCAACGAGTCTTCGTTGTTGGTTCTTACCTGCCCCACGTCGGATCGAGCTTGGTACTCGTACTCCAAGGTTTCCTTCTGGTATGTTTTCGACTCCATTTTATTTCCAAAGAATTTACCCTAACGTCCCAGCGTTTCCGCTTACTTTAGTATAGTCTAAAAGTCCTGTAACCCATCAAGCATTCGCAAATTGCAATTCACAAGACCGTACCCGATCAGAATAAGGAGCATCCATGCCGCCAACTTCTTCCACAAGGGATGGGTTAGCTGGATTCCACAAACAGGACAATAGGTACTCCTTGCAAGAAGCGTGTAGTGACAATTGGGACAGCTTTCCAATTTTATGCGAGACATCGGCCTGCCGCCTTTTTTACTTTATCACCTGAACACCGCATTCGGTGAAAGCAAAATTCAATATCTTTCCGCCATTTCTGATGATGGCCTCGCCGACAGCGGCCTTACATTCATCCGGCACCAAACTCACAAAGCATCCTCCACCACCCGCACCGCAGACCTTGTTCGCCACTGCCCCCGCCTGCTCCGCCGACTTGAAAATTGTCTCGATCCCCGGAGTGCTCACGCCCTCGGCTAGTCCCTTACGGTTGTTCCATTCCTCGGCAAGACATTGGGCGAAATGATCAAAGTCTTCCCGTTTCAGGCTCTCGTACATGGCAATTGCGGTCTGCCGGATCTTTCCCATCCTGGCCACAGTCTCACCTTCACCATCGATGTAACGTTTCATGACCTCCCAGTTGGTGGAACCTGAGAAGCGTGAAGCACCTGAGTACCCCAGCAGTATCCGGCTTTGAAGTTGACCCTTGAACTGACCCGAGAGCTCGAGTCTTTCCTGCCGTATGCCCTGAAGCTCGAACCACAGGGCATTAAAACCCCCGTAGGCGGCTGGGAAGAAGTCCTGCTTACCGGTGGGAACCCGAATCGACTGGGTCTCGATGTCCGCTCCAAAATCGATGATCTGTCGGCGATCAAAAGGGAGATCCTCCAGCTGGATCAAGGCCGTACTCAAACCAACCAGAAGAGAAGAAGATCCTCCCAATCCCGAACCCGCGGGGGCCTGGCTCCCGATTCGCAGGGTCAGACCACTGGTGGGTTTGTAGAATTTCAAGATTCGTACTACCAGATCAAGCCGAGCATAGGGACCTTCGCTCTTCAGCTCTTCCAGGCAGGAAGCTTCAAGGACCAGATCCAGATCCTGGGATTCGATGCGAATTCCTTCGTCCGGCCTCCTTTCAAGCTCCACTTCACAGGACAGGTCAATGGCGGCATTCAGAGTCAACCCAAACCCCTCGAACAGATAGAGCGGATAGATGTCCAGCGTTCCTCCTGCCAGATCAATCCGAGTCGGCGTCGTTACTTTAAGCCGCCTACAACTTTTGTCCATCGCTCAAATTCTCAATTCACCAATTTTTTCAGCTCTTCCTCGGAGATCTCCTGTACCTTCAACGCTCGGGCCTTCTTGATTTTAGAGCCCGGCGACTCACCTACCACCACAAAATCGGTCTTGGAGGAAATCGAAGAGATGACCTTACCACCGTTTTGTTTGATGAACTCGGCCGCCTGAGGGCGAGTCCAGGTTGGCAATTTCCCGGTGATGACAAAGGTCTTTTTCTCAAGATTCTGGTTCCCTGTTGCCTCTTTTTTTCCTCTGCTTACTTGAAGCCCGGCTGTCCTGAGCCTTTGAATCAAAAGCTGGTTGACCCTCTCGTTGAGATAAGCATAGGCACTGCCTGCGATTTCAGGTCCGATTCCCTCAATCGACGCAAGGTCCTCCTCGGAGGCTTTGGTGAGGGAATCGATGTCCCCAAAATGATCCACAATGAGACCGGCGATACGCTCTCCGACATGGCGAATTCCAAGGGCAAAAAGAAGGCGCTCGAAGGGCTGTGACTTACTCTGCTCCAGGCTAGCGAGCAAGTTTTCGATTGATTTATCCTTGAAGTTGGGTAGTTGAGCAAGATCTTTCCGGGTGAGCTGGTAAAGACCTGAAGCATCCTTGATCCGATTCAATTCCAGCAGCTTCTCAAGAGTCTGGGGACCCAGTCCACGGATATCCATAGCTCCCTGACTCACAAAATGCTTGAGCGCTTCCAGCTCCTGGGCAGGACAATGGCGATTGGTGCAATAGGCCATGGCTTCCCCAGCCCGGCGCCTCACGGCTTTTCGGCAAACGGGACACTTTTTGGGATATCGGAACTCCTTCTCTTTTCCGGTTCGCTTCTCCCGTACCGCTCCCACCACCTGAGGAATGACATCGCCGGCCCGTTTCACCACCACCAGGTCGCCTTCGCGAATATCCTTACGCCTGATATCGTCCTCGTTGTGCAAGGTTGCGGTTCGTATGGTCACTCCACCCACCTGAACAGGCTCCAAAACGGCGTACGGATTCAGCGCTCCACTGCGACCGACGTTGAGGCCGATCTCGACAAGACGAGTTGTGGCGAGTTCACTGGGGAATTTGTAGGAGACGGCCCAGCGGGGATCCCGGCTCACAACTCCCAGTTGATCCTGATAATCCAGCCGATTGACTTTCACAACGATGCCATCGATCTGGTAGTCCAGTGATTCTCTCTCACCCTGCCAGTGGAGGCAAAAGTCGATCACACCATCGATTGTTGGCTGGTGGTGATAGTGGGCATTCACAGGGATACCCCAGTCTTTCAACCGTTTCAGGACCTGAAGCTGAGTTTCCAGCTTCATCCCCTCCAGATAGCCCACGGAATAGGCGAAAAAGGCCAGGGGGCGCGAAGCCGTGATCCGAGAATCGAGCTGGCGCAGGGCACCGGCCGTGGCGTTTCGAGGATTGGCGAAGGGACTTTCACCGGTGGCCGTACGCTCCTGGTTGATGCGGTCAAAGGCGGATACCGGCAGGTAAACCTCTCCCCGGACTTCCATCACCGGCGGCCTGGCCTCAACCTCCCGAAGCTTCAAAGGAATTCCTCTGATCGTCTTGAGATTGGTGGTGACATCCTCTCCAACCTGACCATTGCCTCGGGTGGCCCCTCTGGTCAAAACCCCTTCCTCGTAGGTGAGGGCCACGGCAACTCCATCGATCTTCAGCTCAGCCACGAAGTCGACCTCTTCCCTGTTCAGAAGATGGGTGATCCGCTTGTTGAAGGCGCGCAGTTCCTCATCATCGAAGGCGTTGGCCAGGCTCAGCATGGGGGCATGATGTTTTACCTTGTGAAACCGCTCCTGGGGCTCAGCTCCAACCCGCCGACTAGGAGAGTCCAAGGAGGCGAGTTCAGGGTATTCCTCCTCCAAGGCGACCAGTTCCCGAAACAAGCGATCATATTCCTGGTCACCAATCTCAGGGTCATTCAGTACATGATACTGATAGTTGTGATGCTCAATTTTCCGGCGCAATTGAGCGGCTCTACGAGTGGCCCAATCGATGTCTCTACCCACGAAAAGCGAATATAGCACAGGGCTTCCCCCATTCTTTGTCTTGTTTATCAAATCTGCTATTATTGAAAGCAGCTATGAATGCTCCTGTGATCACCAAGATAATGTTCACAGTCACTTTTCCTGCTGACATAGGGCCGATTCACGTGCATCCCTTGAAACTTCATTCCCTGGCCAAGCATCAGCTTCCCGACGTGGAAGTCATCGATACGATAGAGCATCTTTTTGGCTGTCAACACTGCTTTGAGCAGTATCGTTTTATTCGGACCACCTACCACGCTTCTCAGTAGTGCCAATCAACCCCATTCACCTGGACCTGGATGCCTTCCGTTACCTGCGAAAAAGGAAATTCTGGGTTGATTTGCGGAAGGAGATCCATCGTGACGACTGCTGGGGCATGGCCGCGCGTCTCAGTTTTTACTTCATATTCGCTTTCTTCCCCTTCCTGATATTCGTCAGTGCACTGA